>Ga0187771_10002547_pt1 | contig 12572 bp, 7 predicted proteins | sample 0116_SJ02_MP15_1_FD_133139 | JGI IMG/M metagenome (GOLD analysis project Ga0187771, IMG submission 133139) | Tropical peat soil microbial communities from peatlands in Department of Meta, Colombia - 0116_SJ02_MP15_10_MG | ecosystem: Environmental > Terrestrial > Soil > Wetlands > Peat | place... | reverse complement strand
GACCTGAGAAGGAGAATCATATGAAAAAAAGATCCCTTAGGCACCGGGCAGCAGTCAGGGGCGTGCACTGTTTATATTTAGGGCACATCCGCGCCGGCGCCGTTTATTACATCGAGGATCCCGACCGGGATCATGTACGGTTCCCTGGTCAATGTCCCGATGGACATGATGAAGCGTCAATCAATCGGCTCTTTCACCCGATTATATCCACAGCGCCCGTAGATCCATCCACCCGGATGACATCACCATCGTGGACGGAGTCCATGATCCCTGTGGCGCCCACAACAGCAGGAATCCCGTACTGCCTCGCATAGCCTGAAGCATTGGACAAGAGGCCTCCCCGTTCTGCGACAAATCCTTTTAGAAACGGAATGAACGGCGCCAGTTCCGGTGAGGCTGTTTCACAGACAAGAATCGCTCCGTCCTGTAAAGTGTGCAGGTCCTGCAAATTTCTGATGATTGTGCAGGGACCCTCGACGATCCCGGATGAGGCCGCCACGCCCTTCAATTTGCGTGCAACGAAGTATGTATCCGCAGATAGAATGTCGGGGGGAATGATTGGGGCTACCGGTTTGTGTGAAATTGACAAGTTTTCCATTTTCGGTCCTTTCTTTTCTGTCTTTGGGCTGATTTCAAGATACCCATGTGAGGAAGATAGCAATTGAGGCTTGACAAGGCAATTTAATTAATATTAAATGCAATTCACTTTAGCTGAAACGCACATTACTCCAGGGGTTCAGTCGTGATTGTGAACATGAATCAGCTGCGTTCTTTTTATACGGCTGCAAAATTGAACAGTATCTCAAAAGCCGCCGAGGCGCTCATGGTAACGCCGCCTGCCATTTGCATGCAGATCAAACAACTTGAGGAGACAGTCAAGGTGCGGCTCCTGCTCCGGGATGGGAACACCATTCGGCTCACAGACACCGGGGCGCTCGTGTTTAAAAAGGCCGAGCTGATTTTCCAGGAGATTCACGAGATAGAAGGTCTTCTGGAGGACGTGTCTACGGGTAAGTCGGGAGAACTGCGCCTAGGATGCCCGGAAGTACCGTTGAAACTCCTTATGCCTCTAATCATGGCTTTTCAGAGAACCTATCCGGGAATCAAGGTAATCCTCGACAAGGGGTCAAACGCAGAAATGGTCAAAAGCATCCGGGATCATCGCAACGAACTTGCAGTGGTTCAATACAGGCCCAGTGACAGCAGGCTGAAGATCAAGGTAATCGGCAAAGACGAAGTAGTGCTCGTTGCCTCACCGAAAAGCGCACACTTACCCGGCCCGGAAATCTCCGTCATGCAATTATCCGAAATTCCATTAGCCCTCAGGCTGGAAGGTTCGGCGGTCAGAGAGATCGTCCTTGAATATTTGCGCAAATTCAAGGTAAGCCCCTTAATCGCAATGGAGTCAGGGAGCATTTCTCTTATCAAGGAATTTGTGCAGCAGGACAACGGGGTAGCCTTTCTGGAACACGATGCAATAGACGATGAACTCAGGAACGGCGCCCTGAAAGCGGTAGAAATCCTCGAAGGATCTCCCAGAATCGAATTTGGGATCGGATACCGGAACCGAAAGTACCTCTCTCCTCCAGCGTGGGCCTTCCTTCGGCTCCTGGATAAATCCAAGAACCTGCTGCCCGTGAGAAAGGCGTCATGAGGCAGTCACTGGAAAGGAAGGCGCCGCTTAAGCGCTAACTTAAGTATCGGCTCCCAGGAAATCTTTCCAGGATAAACCGGGCGGGGATAAACCCCGCCCCTACAGAGGTCATCCCGCGTGAGGTTTTAAGTCAGCGCTTAAGGGAAGGCGCCGCCTCCATCTACGATTATAAGGACGGCGATAAAAACTTTTCCTTATTCGGCCAGTTCCACCTTGAGCACCGCCGGTGCGCTCTTGCCATAAACGTCAGGCTCATACATTTCTTCGGCGCGGGCGGGCGGGGCCGCGAACTGTCCCGGCGCAATCGCCTGGGCAGTGTATGAAAGATAATAATGTCCAGCGCCCAGCCTCTCGGAATAAAACCGGGCCGAATCATGCCGCAACTCCCTGTGGTAAAAAGTCCAGCGTGACAGACCGAAGCTCAGCCAGTCCGTGAAGCGGTTTCGCAGGGACCCGGGAGAAAACTCATATTCTCCTTTTTGCGCGTCGATGTCCGAGGAGGTCGCAAGCTCCCTGTTTACCGGCTCAAGGCCGCCGGGCACAGGGTCCACCACTACGACGAAGAACCGCTCCGAGGGAAGCGACACGAACAGATCGACCCTTACCAGATCGCCTGTCCTGACCTCTACGGGATTTTTTGCCGGCGCCCATTTCCCATCGCGCTCAACACTGTATTCGCGGTGGATCTCGATCCCGGCATTGATCAGGTCGCTGCTCGTCTCGGCCGGTTCATAGGCAAGCACCGTATCGTAATAAAGCCTGCCCTCGCCTTCCCTGCGCACAGTCACGTCGGCCTTTCGCCCCATATCCGAAGTCTGTGGCCGGTATTCAAATGTTAGGGGCTTATCGGATAGGTTTTCGAATTTGCCCCGGCCAAGCGGCTGCCGGTCGAGGAGCGCCTGGAAGCTCAACTGAGGTTTCCCGGTTTCGAACGTTTTGCCATAGCGAACAGCCGCCATAGCCGCAAAGAGGTTTTCCTGGGTGGAGGCCCAATGGTCCAGGCCTTTTCTGCTCGAAGCGATTGTCGCCATGAGTTTTTGCGGGATATCGCCAAGATCGCCGGCAAATTGTCCCGGGCCTCCTTGAGCAGAGGGGGGCGCGCCGCAGGACAAAAACGCCATGAGGATTGCGGCGTTATCCCTGACCTGAGAACAGAGAATGGAGCGCAGCGCCGAGTCGCGCTGCTCGGTAAATCTGAGTGTCCCGCTGGTCTGGTCGGAGTGGGCGAGAATTTTTGCCAGCACTTCTTTTCTCATTTCCAGAGTATCGGGGGCTCCCCTGCCTGGATTGCTTTCTTTGCTTTCCCTGCTTTCTTTGTCTTCTTTGCCAAGTGCATCCAGGAACATGGCCAAGCCGAAAAGACTCATCTCATCGCGGTGCATATGAAGCCGTTCCAGGTCGGCGCGCGAGAGCCTGCCGTTGTCGGCCAAGGCGGAGAGGGCAAGCGCCCTTACGTCGGAAAGAACGCTTTTTGAAACGACATCGTGAGTCTGATCGCGCTTGAGAATATCGAGAAGATACTTCGTAAGTTTTTCTTCGACCGGCGCGGGCGGCGTATGGCCGGACTCTTTGAGCCAGTTGAAGGCCTTGGCTGTGAAAGCGCTGAGAAAGGGGCTCACATAGTCATCGCGGGGCTCATAGAACGCCATTCCGCCGTTTGGCGCCTGGAACTCGGAAGCTTCCGCCAGTATACGGTCGGCTTCCTCCGGGGCGTTTTGCCACGAGAAGGAAGGCGAAAACCAGGGCGCAAGGGAAGCGGCAGCGCCTGCCATGACCGCCCGGCTTATCTTTTGCTCCCAGCACTCGAAGGGGTAGACTTTCATGAAATGGAAGGGCCCCTCCAGCCCTGAGAGAATGGAAGGCGAAAAGCCCACTTTCAGCAGGCTCGATTCAGGACGCATGTCGGCGGGGAATTCGATTTTTTGGGAGCCCTCGCCCGCAAGGATAGAATCGTAGGCGGCAGCGACGCTCAGGTTGACACGCGGAAGGACCTTCAACACGTGCTTGAATGCGTCCCTGTCCTTATCGTCTCCAGCCTGCACGGTGAACACTATCTCACCCTTACCTACGGCCTTTAACGGCAGCCGGACCGTGTAGCGCTTATACGGCTCGGCGGCTATCGTCCGCACGGTTTCTGCGGCTGCGCTTTGCCCCCGGCCGGGTTCTTTACCCGGAACGACCGGGCCGGCGGCAGCGATTTTCACTTCGATATTGCGGCTCTCCGCCGTGCGGTTCATTACCGAAAAGCCGGCCGAAAAGGCATCTCCCTCAAGGACCTGGTTTGGGAGCACAGGTCTTATTTCCGTTAGCTGATTGACCTTGAAGACGGCTTCCCCCAAACCCATCCGGTCTCCGGGAGATACGGCCATTGCGAGCACTCGCCACCCGGTCAGATTATCCGGCAACTGGAATTCAACGTTTGCCCTGCCTTGCGCGTCGACACGAATGGAGGGGTTCCAGTAGCTTACAAACTTGAAGACCGACCGCATGCCGAGGTCGAACCCGGCAGCCGCCGCAGGGTATCCTCCCTTTTTCTCGAGCTTGTCCCTTCCCACCAGCTGCATTATCAGGTTGTAATTCACCATATCCAGCTCATCGAGCTTATAAAAGCCTCCGTAGGGGTCGAAGGCGTCTCTTTTACCGCGAAGAAGGTCGAAGACCGACTCATCGAGCACTGCCACCGCAAGCTCGATGGGTTGAGCAGGGTCGCCCGGCGAAATGTTTTTGGGGCGGGCTTCGAACTGGAGTTTCACAGTGTCGCGAGGTTTATAGACTTCTCTGTCCGGATTGCATTTGACTTCGATTTCTTTGAACTGGTCCTTGACCTCTATCTGCGCGTAACCAATGCGGAAGGCGGGTTTGCCGAGGTCTTCGCCTCCCGGGCCCAGGGGCTTGGCAACTCTTGGGGACATCACCGTCACAGAGACATAAAATCCCGGCAGGTAATCGGGCAGCACCGGGACTTCGATCGACTCGGCGCTGTGTTGAAGGGTTTTCACCCAGCGATCCAGCACGCCGTAGCGTTCTACGGTAACCAGGGCCTTTGCGCCCGGATACGGGTTTTGGACGAAAATCCGCGCCGTGTCTCCGACGCGGTACTGTTCCTTATCCGGGTAGATGTTGAGCAGATTTCCTTCCTCCGTCCTCCAGAGGACAAAACTTTTCCCTGCAACCCAACGGCGCAAACCGGTTTTTTGCTCGCGGCCCTTTGGGTCTGAGACAGCGGCCACTATCCTGAGCGTCCCGGAGGACTTCGGAGTAAATTCGAAGGTTTGCGGGTCATCGCCGGACGACAAGCTCATGGTCTCGACGGGAACCCATTCCTGTTCGTATTGAGTCGGGTAAGCGTCTCCCGCCCCCTTTACTCGAGCGGCCCTGGTTCGGAGACTCTGGATTTCTATTTTTACCTGCGCGCCCGGGACGGTTTTCCCGGTCTGATCGGTCACGATGAAAGCTACCCTGGCGGGGCTTCCTTCCGTAAGGACCCAGTCCTGCTGGTCAAGCCCCACAAAACGCTCACGGCTAAAGCAGGCCGCCGTGGCGCGGCTCGCCACGGATTTACCCCTTTCGTCTTTAACCGAACTCTCGACGGTGAGCCGTCCGTAGTAGACCGGCAGTTCGGCGAGCGTAAACCGTGTTTCCGAATTGCCGCTAGAGTCCAGTTTGTCTTTTGTTTGGAAAACGGTTTGGACCTCCGGCCTGGTCTCTCCAGTCCCCTCTTCTCTGCCGGTCTTTTCTACAACATCGAACTGAAAATCACGCGCAAGGGGATTGTCGGGCCGAAAATCCTGTGGTTCTACGGTGGCCGTCACACCCAGGTCTGCTCCGCCATAAGGCCCCCCTGCATGGAGTTTTGCCTGGGTGGAAACGGTAACGGACTCGCCCGCGCCGAAAATATTACCGTTGAGATCGGTGGTAACCCGAAAGGGCGAAGGGGTGAAATCGCTTACCAGCACCTTGAGCGGTTCGAGGTCAAGTTTTGCGAAGCTAGGTTCGACATGGAAGTTGTAATAGCCGACCGCGCCATTTTTGGGAATTGGAAACTCGCCGTTCATGGCGCCGAATTCCGAGAGTTCGATTTTGTCGCGCTGGTAGACGACTCTGGATGTTGGGTCCATGACCTTGAGGGTGTAGGAAGCGGCCGGCGGCTGTATAAAGCGGCGGTTTTCCTGGTCTCTTACATAGATTTTGTACTGTACCGTGTCACCAAGCTTATAGATGCCCTGGGCCGTGGCGCCCCAGGCGGCTATGTGCCCGTGCCGCAATTTCATTCCCGAGGGGATATACTGGTAGTTGGCTCCCTCGGAGTCGACCCTGAAGGGATACATCATGGGCGCCAGCGCCACATCGCTCCCTTTGCGGCAAAGCACAAGGAGCCCTTGTGAACTGTCGGCGCGCCCGTAGCCCTCAGCGTCTTTGAGGTCGGGATCTATCTGCGAGGTCCCGGCCAGCTCGGCCAGACCGTTGGAATCGGTGACGGCCCTGGAAAGGGCTTCAGGGTGCGCTCCCAAGTTCTTGAGGGAATCTTTGCGGACCTCCACGCTGACACCCGGAACCGGCTCACCTGTCTGAAAGTCGGTGACCCAGACCAGCGTATTAAAATGTCCCACTTTTACGTGAACATGGAAGGGAGTCACCTGCGCAAGCAAGAAATTCCAGTCGGGGTATTCCGTTTTCCGGGGGATGGACGGGCGGGGCGAGACAGTGCCTGTGAGGACCCCTGATTCAGCAGGAATCAGCTTTCGCACGCCCAGGGGTAAGGCAGTCAACTCGTCGTGGACCCTGGGGCCGGGAAGCGTCACAGTTTTTGCCGCAGATTTTTCCGCTGCCGCCGTAAAGGTCTCATAACGCAGATCGACTCCGTCGATGTTGGCCGCAAAGACGGGCAAATCGGTATCGAGCCCCTTTTCAAGGACCGACATGCCCTTGTAGAGGTACAATTCCGGGGGCAAATGGTCCGTTTCGAAATGCGCGTCGACAGCCCCCGTAATCGGCCTGCCGAATTCGTCTTTGAGGCTTTTGGCTTTTACATGAATTCGGTAACTGCTGAACGGCCTGAGAGATCCTTCTTCGAGCTCATACTTGAAAAAGCGGCCCTTTTCAGGCAAAAACCTGAGCCACGATGCAGTTTGGTAAAATTCAGGCCAGAGGCTGCCGGCCGGTTCACCCTTTTCCACCGGGGTGACAGCGACCTTGCTCCTTAGTTCCGACCCGGCGACCGGGGAGGTGAAGAGGAGCATGACACGTTCTTGAGGGTTGCACCTGGTTTGAGGCGCATTTTTGGGAGCCCGAGACTCCGCGCGAATGAGAGAAGAGGCGCCGGCCAGGTCTGTGCACTGCACGCCGACGAAACGAAACTGCCCGAGTGTTTGAAGGCTGAAGACCGCCCGGTTTTCGATGCCCGGTTCGTTGCCGGTCACAGGTTGGATTCCGGGTTCGACAAGCAGCTGGACGACCTTGTCCGGAGGAAGATCGGAGACCGGGCTCAGCAGCCAGTGGAGGCCGGGCTTTTCAAATCTGTCGTAGCGATCGTCCGCCTGGACTTTCGCCCCGACTCTCAAGCCCGGCGCGGCCCTGAAAAATGCATGCGCCTCAACGGAATCCTGCCGCACAACCTGATCGAAAGCCAGGCTCATTTGCGGCTGCACCGGCGAAAGCCACTTTTCGAATGTCGCGGAGGCGGTTTTGGGCCGCTGTGTAATAAAAGAGTGGGTAAGCGGTTGTTCCGCCAAGACCGCCCCGTCCTCGGACTTGATGCCGGGCCCGACGGTTACAGTGTAGCGGGTCGCCGGCGCCATTGCGTGCTGTTCATCCAAATGGCACGCGAGGTTGGAAGAATTTAGCCACCGCCACCGGCAGGAGAGTGCCGGTTCAATGGTAATGGGTATCTCTGAAGCATTCCTTTCCATTCTGCCAAGAGGCACGACCGGGCGGTCGAATTCGAATACGATCTGCCTGCCCGGGGGAACGTCATTACCCGAAGGCGTTATTCGAGTTATCTTTAAAGATTGGGCCGGACCGCTTTCAGCGGCAAGGAGCGCAACGGCGGTTAAGAAGCTCAGGAAGGCAACCAGCGCGATCACTATTGCCAACCGCGAACCGTGAGCCGTGAATCGTGATCCGTGATACGTGATACGTGAGGCGTGAACTGTGAACCGTGATCCGTGATCCGTGAATCGTGAACCGTAAACCGTGAACCGTGGTGATTCTTTCCGAGACATCGGCCCCTCCCCCGTTATTGATATCAGACCTCCAAAACCGGCGCACAAGCTCCCGAATCAAGCTGACAGAATGCCGCAAAACCGTGAACCGTGAGCCGTGAACCGTGATGATTCTCCCCCAGGCGTATCCTTTTCCAGCACTCTGCCGAAGACTGAAAGTGCAGTAGTATACGACAATTTATGTTACATGCACAAAGTTGTTTACCTACGGCAGGCAAAAACCGGCAGTCCCTCATTGCGGGGCAAACCCGCATAAAACGCCAATTCAAGAGGCGTTATGCGCGCTCAAGAATCGCCACGCAACGAAAGCAGTTGCGGGCAATCCCGCTAAGCGCGGGACCGCTTTTGCCTGACGCCCGTTCGGTGGCGGTAAAATCATTGCCCGATCCGAACCCGGTTTGTGCTATGCTCTTTGGCGGCGACGCTGCTTGGCGATTGCTGTTAAATGTGTCTGAGGACGAGGTCACGATGAGCATATCAGTCATTCTTGCCCATCCCGACAGAGGCAGTTTTAATCACGCTATTGCAGACGCAGTGGTCGAACAAATTATGAAAAACGGACACGACGCGGCCTTCCACGATTTATACAGGGAAAAATTCGATCCACTCCTGCCTAGGGAGGAAATTGCCGAAAACGCCAATGTGTCGCAGTGTGTCCTGGACCACTGCAAGGAAATAGCCGAAGCGCAGGGTATCGTTGTCGTACATCCCAACTGGTGGGGCCAGCCCCCGGCCATACTTAAAGGCTGGGTCGACAGGGTGCTGCGCCCCGGCGTTGCGTACAGGTTTCTCGAAGGGGATTCAGGGGAGGGAGTACCTCAAGGGTTGCTCAAGGCCGAAACGGCGATCGTATTCAACACATCCAATACCGAACCCGAACGGGAGAAAACGGTTTTTGGAGATCCCCTCGATACGATTTGGCGCAACTGCATTTTTGGTCTGTGCGGCGTGAGCGGTTTTTACCGCAGGACCTTCGGGGTCGTAGTTACGAGCACTGCGGATCAACGGAGGCGATGGCTCGATGAGGCGAGGGTCTGCATCGACAGGTTCTTCCCGGCACAGGTCGAGCAGGACAAGCATGGGCCGATTTGAGGCAGCTTTTTCGCAGAGTGATTCCATCGGCACAAGGCACATCGAACGGGGAACCTTTAGTTGTTTACACTCCGCCAAATCCGGGCCGTAATTTTGCTTGACCGGGGCGTTTCATATTTTTAAAATATGTCGTTACGGCTCACTTGCGGGTGTAGCTCAGTTGGTAGAGCACAAGCTTCCCAAGCTTGGGGTCGCGGGTTCGAATCCCGTCGCCCGCTCCAGGTCGAGAGGTTCCCTTGCTGTTTTTTGGAGGGTTTCCCTTTTCGAGGGGGCTTGGAATCCAGGCCTGCTTCGATCAGCGGATGACGACTATTGTGGATTCTGAGTTAAGGTTTGTTGCTAACTGGAATTTGAACATTGTCAGTCTGCTGGAAGAAGTGGGTTGTGCGACCCACTTTTTTTTTGCGGCAAATCTTGAGCGGAAGGGACCTATATTGGCTCAGGAGATAAAAAGGGAGGAAAACGAACTGATCGGCGAAATAAGGAACCTTCTTGAGCCGGTGATTGCGGCCCAGGGCATGGAGATATTGCAAATCGAATATCGGCGGGAATCTTCAGGGTGGGTGCTGCGTGTTTTTCTTGACGCTGATCGTGGAATATCGGTTGAGGATTGCGCCGAGGTAAGCCGTATAGCGGGTGATTTGCTCGATGTGGCCGATTTGATCCAGACCCCATACAACCTGGAGGTTTCTTCGCCCGGCATTGACAGGCCGCTCAGGAAGCTCGAGCACTTTGAAAAGTGTATAGGCGACGTAATCGAAGTCCGAACGGCATTGCCCGTAGAGAACCGTCGGAGCTTCCGAGGCGAACTCAAGGATGTCTCCCCTCAGGGAGTAAGGCTTGAGTGTGAAGCGAGGAGCTATTTGATACCACTGTCCCTGATCGAACGGGCCAAGCTTTTATATTTCGAATCCATGGAGCGCAAAACGAATTGAGCGGCGGTATGGAATAAAGAACTATGCCCAAGGTGGAGGGAGTTTTAACTTATGGCCAGTGAACTCAAGCGGTTGATCGAACAGGTCAGCAGAGAAAAGGGCATTGACCGGCAGACCCTGATTCAAACTCTTGAAGAGGCCATCAAATCGGCCATCAGGAAAAAATTTGGCGCCAGGTTGGACCTGGATGTCACCTTTAATGAAGAATACGGTGAGATCGAGGCGTTCCAGTTCAAAGAGGTCGTTGAAGAGGTAAGCGATCCGGACAAGCAGGTGCAATTGTCCGAGGCGCTCAAGCTTGACAGCGAGAGTGAGCTCGGGGACGAGTTGGGCATCAGGATGGATACGGAGACGCTGGGCCGGATTGCGGCGCAATCCGCCAAGCAGGTCATCATCCAGAAGATGAAGGATGCCGAACGTGAAGTCGTCTATGACGAGTTCAAGGGCCGCAAGGCTGAGATTGTAAACGGAATTGTGCAAAGAGTGGACAGGGGCGCCATCCTGGTGAATATCGGGCAGGCCGAGGCCATTCTGCCTCAAAAGGAGCAGATCCCAAGGGAAGTATTCCGGCAGGGAGACCGCATAAAATCATTTGTTCTGGAAGTGAAGAAGATAAGCAAGGGTCCACAGATCGTTTTGAGCCGGACTCATCCGCACTTTTTGATCCAACTCTTTCATTCGGAAGTGCCCGAGATAAGCGAAGGCATAGTGAGCATCATCAGTGCAGCGCGGGAGCCGGGGTCCAGGGCAAAAATCGCGGTCATCTCGAAAGATTCCGACGTAGATCCTGTCGGGGCATGCGTTGGGATGAAGGGGACCAGGGTCCAGAACGTGGTTCAGGAGCTGAGGGGGGAAAAAATTGATATCATTCCCTGGAATATGGACCCTGCCAAGTTTGTAGTAAACGCGCTGGCTCCGGCCATTATTTCCAAGGTCATTGTCGATCAGGCCAACCGGAGCATGGAAGTTATCGTGCCCGACGATCAACTCTCACTTGCCATAGGCAAAAGAGGGCAGAACGTGCGTCTTGCCTCCAAGCTCACCAACTGGCGAATCGATGTAAAGAGCGAGAGCCGGTACGAAAGGCAAAAACAGGCGGGTTACCAGTCGCTTTTGCGAATTCCCGGTCTTTCGACTGAGATAGCCGACAAGTTATACGAATCGGGGATCGGTTCCGTTGAAGAATTTCTCGAAACCTCGCTGCTCGAACTGGAAGACACGACTCGCCTGCCCTCTTCGACCCTTGAAATCATGAGAGGCGAGGCCGCGAAATTAGTCCGAAAGGACGAAGAGGAGAGCATCGGGGAAACGCCGGGAGAAAAAGAAGAACAGAGGACAGAGGACGAAGGAGGGAGAGGGGAGGACGGAGAACAGAGCACAGAGGATCGAGAACGGAGAGCGGAGGACGCGGGGACTGGTGAAGAAGCGCTGTCCCAGGACTGAGGTTTTTTGCATTCGCGATTCCCCATTCACTGTTCGTGTTTCCCTGTTCACGGTTCACGGTTTAGGAAGGATAAGGCGGACTGTCGAAGCGTGGTCACATAGCTGAGCGGACCTGCCTTGTATGCAGGTGCAAGAAGCCCAAAAAGGAACTTATGCGCCTTGGTCTGGACCCGGAGAGCGGCAATCTTTTGGCTGATGCCGCCAGCAGGATGAAAGGGCGGGGCGGGTATGCGTGCCTGGGGTGTATGGCTGATTTGCGCCTCGACAGGCGGCTCCAGAGGGCATTCCGCAATAGAGTGAGGCAACTGTGCGTGCAGCGGGACTTATAGTTAAGAAATAGATGTAGATGCATTTCCGATACCATATCGGCTGGAAGGCAAGATGAATATCCAGGAAAGTGTTTCCAAGGGGGAAGGTTTAATGACGAGACTCAGGGTGCATGAACTTGCAAAAGAGTTGAATATTGACAACAAAGACCTGATCGAGAGAATCGAGAAGCTGGGCTTTCCGGTCAAAAATCACATGAGCACTCTGAGCGACACCGCCGTGCTCAAGATAAGGCAGCAGTTCGCGGAAGTGCGAACAGGCTCCGAAAAGGTGGAAGAAAAGCGCATCGGTCGGGAGATTATTCGAAGGCGCAAAAGATTCGAAGTGGCAATGGAGCCTGAAGCGCCCCAGGCGCCGGGAGTTTCGGAAGTGGTTGCACAGGCTGTCATGGAAAGTCCGCGAAGACCACCCGTAGAGGTCTCCGCCGCGGCGGTCGAGAGCCTATCAGGCGCGGCCGTGCAGCCTTCGGAAGGCCCTGGCGAAGCTACTTTTCAGCCGACTGCTCCAGGGCAGGTTGAAGAAGTCTTCGTCAAGAAAGCCAAACCCGTTGTTCGCCCCGAACGCAAACACGAAGCCGCCAGGATAGTCAGGCCTGCGCCTGTGAGGGAGGAGGTTCCGGCTCGTGAGGCGCCCTCGCCGATTGAAAAGACACCTCCTGCCGAGGTTGTCGGGCCGCCTCATAAGCTTGTTCAGCCCGCTGCTAAAGCTGTCGTGCCGCCGCTGATGGAGCCTGGGGTGGTAGAGCCGAGGGCCGTTGCCAAGGCGACATCTTTAAAGGGCGCCGCTGTGGCCGAGGAAGAGGAAGAGGAGGAAGAAGAAAGAGGGAGAAGGAGAGGAAAGAAAAGAAGACGCAAGAAGGCGAAAAAAGAGGAACCTGCAAGGATCATCAAGCTTCCCGAG
>Ga0187771_10002546_pt1 | contig 12573 bp, 12 predicted proteins | sample 0116_SJ02_MP15_1_FD_133139 | JGI IMG/M metagenome (GOLD analysis project Ga0187771, IMG submission 133139) | Tropical peat soil microbial communities from peatlands in Department of Meta, Colombia - 0116_SJ02_MP15_10_MG | ecosystem: Environmental > Terrestrial > Soil > Wetlands > Peat | place... | reverse complement strand
GCGAGCACCTCTTCGGCCGGCGCACCGAGACGCTCACGCTAGCGGTCATGGCCCAGCTGCGCGCGCGTGGCAACTGGCACCGCATCGCCCGCGAATGGATCTTCGCGGACCCGCCGGCGACCGAGCTCGGGCGTCAGGAGGCGGCGTTCTACGCAGCCGGAGTGGTCTGAGCGGCTGCGTGCACCGCCGGCGCGCGCAGTTGCGGGCCGGCGAGCGCGCAGCCCACGAGACCGATCACAGGCGTTGGATCTGCAGCAGGCTCGTCGTGCCCGGTGTGCCGCTCGGCAGGCCGGCAGTGATGCCGATCCGCTGACCGGGCTTACACCAGCCGAGGCGTAGCACGGTTGCCGCGGCGTCGCCGATCAGCTCCTCGGTCACTTCGTGGCGGCGGATCCAGCCGGCCTGCACCCCCCACATCAGCCCGCAGCGACGGACTGTCTCGCGACCCGGCGAGAGCGCGTAGATCGGCACGTTCGGGCGATGTGCGGAGACGAGGCGCGCGGAGCGCCCAGAGAGCGTCGGCACAACGAGCGCGTCGAGCGCGAGCTCGTGCGCCGCTCGGCAGGCCGCGTAGGCGACCGTGTAAGCGGGGTCCTGGGCGGTGCGCTTGACGCGGCGCTCGTTCCAGCTCGCGTAGTCGATCGACTTCTCGGTCTCCTCGGCGATCGCCGACATCATCGCCACGGCCCCCGCTGGGTGCGCACCGACCGCGGTCTCTTGCGAGAGCATGACGGCGTCGGTGCCGTCGAGGATCGCGTTTGCCACGTCGGCGACCTCGGCGCGCGTCGGTCGCGGCGAGCGAACCATCGAATCGAGCATCTGCGTCGCCGTGATCGATGGTCGCGCGAGCTCACCGGCCAGCGCGAGCAGCTGCTTTTGCACGAGCGGCACCTGCTCGATCGGCAGCTCGATCCCAAGGTCGCCGCGGGCGACCATCACGCAGTCGGCGGCGCGCAGGATCTCGCGCATGTTCTCGACCGCCTGCGGCTTCTCGATCTTCGCGATCAAGGGCAGCCGTGTGTGCTCGCGCACGAACTCGATGTCGCTCGCCGAGCGCACGAACGACAGCGCGACGAGGTCGACGCCGATCGACTCCCCGTGCGCGAGCAGCTCCAGATCCTCCTCGGGCACGGCGGGCAGACCAAGCGCTGGGCCGGGGATGTTGAGGCCCTGGCGGGAGGCGACGACGCCGCCGACCTCGACCTCCGCGTCGAGCTCACCGTCGCCGGGACGTGTGGCCCGCACGCGCAGACGGATCGAACCGTCCGCTAGGTAGATGATCTCGTTCGGCTCGAGCGCCGCCGCGAGCCCCTTCCAGGTCACCGACATGTGCCGGGCGTCGCCGATGGCGTCGCTCCCGCACTCGAAGGTCACCACCTGGCCAGGGTTCAACTCGGCGACGCCGTCGCGTAGCGCGCCGATCCGCAGCTTCGGGCCGGGCAGGTCCTGGAGGATCGCAACCGGGCGCCCGGTGCGGCCCGCCGCCTCACGTACGCGCTCTGCCGTCTCGGAGTGCTCCTCGAGCGAGCCGTGGGAGAAATTCAGACGCGCAACGTCCATGCCCGCCTCGACGAGCTGGAGCAGTACCTCCGGCTCGCGCGAGGCGGGTCCAATGGTGGCGACGATCTTCGTGCGGCGCATTCGCGTGGACGGTGGACGAGGCGCCAGCCCGACAGGGCGGCGCTACAACAGATGAACGGGCCGCAACCTGCGGCTAGCAGCGACCGCGGGCTGGCAGCCCAGCCGCGAAGCTTACGGCGCGAGCGCTTCAGGGCGCGGTGAGCTCGGGGAAGTGCTCGGCGCAGTGCTCGCGCAGGCAATCCCGCACCCACGCGCGTTCTACAGGGCTCGCGAGTCGCAGGCGTCCGATCAGCTCATGCTGGCGCGTGAGCACCGGCGCGCCCGCGATCGACCAGCTGACCGCCAGGCGCTCGAAGAGAAGCTCCACCGCGCGCTGCCAGGCGTCCTCCCGGCTTGCGCCCGGGGCCAGGTCACGACCACCGGCGATGCCGGCATAGACCGCCCGGGTTCGCGGGCTGAGCACGGTGCGCAGGACGAGGGTGTTGCCATCAGCGTCGCTGTACGAGGCTGATGGCGCTCCGCCGTGCTCGGCGCGAGCCCGCTGCCTGTGACGGCGTCCCATGGAATGCTCGGATGCTCAGGATAATGACGCCATGCGAATCGACGAGCTGATTGCAGGGCGCACCGAGCCGGTCTTCTCCTTCGAGTTCTTCCCACCGCGGACGCCCGACGGTCTGCGCAACCTGATGAACGCCGTCACGGCTCTGCGCGAGCTGGAACCGGCATTCGTGTCCGTGACCAAGACTGGCCGCTCGACCCAGGCCGACACGATCGAGCTCGTCCACCGCATCCACGTCGAGCACCGCATCGAAGCCGCGGCGCACTTGACATGCGCCGGCGCGACGCGAGCCGAGCTGTGCGCCTCGCTCGAGCGGCTCGCCGCGACCGGTTTGGACAACGTGCTCGCCCTGCGCGGCGACCCGCCCGAAGGCGACGGCACGTTCAGCGCTACCGAGGGCGGCTTCACGCACGCCAGCGAGCTGGTTTCGCTGATCGCATCGGACTACGGGCGCTTCTGCACTGTTGCCGCGTGCTATCCCGAGACGCACCCTGAGGCGTCGGACGCAGCCGCTGATATGCGTCACCTGCGAGCGAAGGTCGACGCCGGAGCGCGCGTGCTGATCACGAACCTCTTCTTCTCCAACGCGGCGTTCTTCGACTTCGAGCGCCGGGCGCGCGCGGCGGGGATCGGCGTTCCGATCGTGCCCGGGATCATGCCGATCACGAACGTCACACAGATCGAGCGCTTCACGGTGATGGGCGGGATCACGATCCCCGACGGCCTGCGGGCGGCGCTGGAGGCTCGCCGCGAGGACCTCGAAGCGGTCATCGGGCTCGGCGTCGCGTATTCGACCTTGCAGTGCGCCGAACTGCTGGCTGCGGGCGTCCCCGGCATCCACTTCTACACGCTCAACCGCTCCCCGGCGACGCGCGCGATCCTCTCGGCCCTGAAGTTGCTGCGCCCGTGGGAGCAGGGCGCTGCGCCTGGCGCAACCGTCGGCGGCGCGCGGTAGCCTGCGCGGCCGCATGACCGCCGAGATCGCCTATCGCGTCCGCCGTGCCCCGCGTGCGCGCCGCGTGCGCGTGCGGATAGATCCACACCACGGGGTCGAGGTCGTGCTACCGCCGCGCGCGCCGGAGCGGACGGCGGCCGCAGCCGTCGCCGAGCTCGCGCCGTGGATCATGCGCCGCCTGGAGGAGATGGCGCTCGCGCGCGAGCGCGTCCCGCGCGGGGGAGGCTGGCTTCCCTATCTCGACCGCCGCCTGGCGATCGTCGTCGAGCCGGGACGCGCGCGTGTCCAGCGTCGCTGCGACACGCTGCTAGTGCCGGCCGGCGCAGCGGCTCCTGCGGCACTCGAACGCTGGTACCGCAACGCCGCACGCCACGAGCTGACCGAGCGTCTCGACCGCGCCACCGCGATCACCGGCACGCGCTACAAGAGCCTCGCGATCCGCAACCAGCGCACCCGCTGGGCGAGCTGCGCCGACGGTGGCGCGATGAGCTTCAACTGGCGCCTGCTGCTCGCCCCGGAGCGCGTTCTCGACTACGTCGTCTGGCACGAGGTCTGCCACCTCGAGGTCGCCGACCACTCGCCGCGCTTCTGGTCGTTGCTCGAGCGCCACTGCCCCGACTGGCGCGAGCCTGCAAGCTGGCTCCGCCGCAACGGCTCGGCACTGGTGCTCTAGAGCCGAAGCGTGCTTTCCGACGCCGCGCTACCGCTCGGCGAGGCGCACGTACTCGCGTCGGCGCTCGCCCGTGTAGATCTGGCGCGGACGCGCGATCTTCTGCTCGGGATCCTGGACCATCTCGAGCCACTGCGCGATCCAGCCGCTCGTGCGCCCGATCGCGAACATCACCGGGAACATCGACATCGGCATCCCGAGCGCCTGGTAGATCAAGCCCGAGTAGAAGTCGACGTTGGGGTACAGCTGGCGCGAAACGAAGTACTCGTCGGCGAGCGCGATCTTCTCGAGCTCGGTGGCGATTGCCAGCAGCGGGTTGACTCCCGTGACCTCGAACACATCGTCGCAGGCCTTCTTGATGATCCGCGCGCGCGGGTCATAGTTCTTGTAGACACGATGGCCGAAGCCCATCAGCCGCTCGTGGCCGGCCTTGACGCCCTCGATGAAGTCGGGGATGTTCTCCTTGCTGCCGATTCGCATCAGCATGTGCACGACCTCCTCGTTGGCGCCGCCGTGGAGCGGCCCGTAGAGCGCCGCCACACCGGCGGCGATCGCCGAGTAGGGGTCGACCTGAGCGGAGCCGACCGAGCGCACCGCGCTGGTTGAGCAGTTCTGCTCGTGGTCGGCGTGCAGGATGAACAGCACGTCGAGCGCCCGCACGAGTCGTGGATCGGGCTGGTATTTCAGCTCGGTCATCTTGTAGAGCATCCCGAGGAAGTTGCCGGTGTAGTCCAGGTCGTTGTCGGGGTAAACGTAGGGTTGCCCCACGTTGTGGCGGTAGCAGAACGCGGCCAGCGTCGGCATCTTGGCGATCAGCCGAATGGTTTGGATGTAGCGGTTCTCGGGGTCGTGGATCTGGTTGGCGTCCGGGTAGAACGTCGACAGCGCGCCCACCGCGCCGAGCAGCATGCCCATCGGGTGTGCGTCGTGGCGAAAGCCCTGGATGAAGCTCTTGACGTTCTCGTGAACGAAGGTGTGGATCTGGATCTGGTGGACCCAATCCTCGAGCTGGGCTGCGGTCGGAAGCTCGCCGTATACGAGGAGATAGGCAACCTCGAGGTAGGTCGAGTGCTCGGCCAGCTGCTCGATCGGGTAGCCGCGGTACTCGAGCACGCCGAGATCGCCGTCGAGGTATGTCACCGAGCTGCGGCACGAGGCCGTGTTCATGAACGCAGGGTCGTAGGCGAGCAGGCCGAAGTCGTCTTCGTCGACCTTGATCTGGCGCAAATCGAGCGAGCGGATCGCGCCGTCGTGGATCGCGACCTCGTAGCTGCGCCCCGTGCGGTTGTCGGTGATGCTCAGCGTGTCGTTGACCGTTTCGCCGGTTGCCGGCGCCGCCGGCTCAGACGTCCGTGCGTTCGTGCTCATCATCACCGTCCCTGTCTGGCTTCGTTGACATTCGATTATTAGCGACAGGCTCCACCGCCGCTTCGCCGTAGCGGCTTGCGGTCGCCGCGAGCTGCCCCTGGTAGTGGCTCCCGAGCTCCGGGTGGCCGTAGGGCCGCTCGGCGGGCGCGTCGAGCCAGAGGAACGAGAGCTGGGCGACCGGGAGCCCCGAGTAGAGCTTGATCGGTACGCGCGTGAGATTGTTCAGCTCGAGCGTCAGCGTCCCATGCCAGCCGGGATCGCAGAAGCCCGCGGTCGCGTGGATGATCAGGCCGAGCCGGCCGAGCGAGGACTTGCCCTCGATGCGCGCGACGATGTGATCGGGCAGCGTGATCGTCTCGAGCGTTGCACCGAGGCAGAACTCCCCAGGGTGAATCACGAAAGGCTCATCCGGCCCGATCGTGTGCGGCTCCGTCAGGTTGCGTGGCGGCTTACGCAGATCGATCGCCGAGGCGCGGTAGTTGTGAAAGACGCGAAAGCTCGCGCCGAGGCGCAGGTCGACGCTCGCCGGCTGCAGCAGCGACGGATCCCACGGGTCGATCGTGATCGTCCCGTCCTCGACGAGCCGGCGGATCGTGCCGTCCGAAAGCACCGATGACGCCGTCATCGGCGGTCCAACACGTGCCACGCGATCAGCGCCCGACCACGCAGGCTCGCGCGTTGACACGGCGCACTCGGGCCGGTGGCGCGACCGGCGCCGCACCGTGCGGGCCCCGTCGCGGCCGGCGCGGGACGCGCGGACGGGGATGGGGGTCCAGGCGCAGCTTGCTCCCACCGTCGCCGTCCGTCGCGGGTTGCGGATTGGGATTGTCGCTCGTGCGCATCGCGCGCCACACGAGCCAGGCAAACGCGAGCGCCGGAATCTTGAACATCGCGACGATCGAGATATAGCTCCACATGCTCATGCCGCCCGGTCGATGCTACTACCCGCCCCAGCCCCTCGCTACCCGTAAGCCTGCTCAGTCCCAGCTGGAAAGCACCGACACCACACCAAAGGAACACCTGCTGAAGCGGAGCGAGGATGGCCAGCCGAACGCCGGCCACCGCAGCTAGTTGAACGCAGTCATGCGCCGCAGATCGACGACACGCTCATCGATCTCGTCCATGCGCAACCGCGCGACCCGCTCGGTGCCGAACTCCTCGACGTTGAACGACGCGATCGCCGCGCCGTAGGCCATCGCGCGCCGCAGCAAGGTCGGGGTCAGCGGCTTGCCGCTCTGGGCGGCGATGTAGCCGACGAAGCCCCCGGCGAAGCAGTCGCCCGCGCCTGTCGGGTCGATGACTGTCTCGAGCGGGAATGCGGGAATCGAGAAGTAGCCGTCACGCGTGATCAGCGCCGCACCGTATTCCCCGAGCTTCGCGACGACCGCGCGCCCGTCGCTCTTGCTCCACGAGAGGACTTCCCGCGCCGCGCCGACGAGGCTCGGCTTGCTCGCGAGCTGTCGCAGTTCGGCGTCGTTGACGATCAGACAGTCGACCTCGTTGATCGCTTTGACGAGCGACTCGCGGGCAGTGTCGATCCAGAGGTTCATGGTGTCGAGCGCCGCAAAGCGGGTCTCGACGCACTGAGCGCGCACGCGTCGCTGGATGTCCGGCTGGATGTTCGCGAGGAAGACGACCTCGCTCTCGCGTGCGTCCTGCGAGAGCTTCGGCTCGAAGCCCTCGAACACGCCAAGCCGCGTCTCGAGGGTCTCGCGCGTGTTGAGATCCCAGCCATAGGTCCCGCGCCAGAAGAACGTCTTTCCGCCGTCGACGTGTTGGATGCCGGAGGTGTCGATGTTGTGGCGGCGCAGGACGCTGAGCTGCGCCTCGCCGAAGTCGTCGCCAACCGGGCCGACGATCCTCACCTCATCGAAGAACGACGCGGCGAGCGCAAAGTGCACGGCGGCGCCACCAAGCATCCGATCGCGCTCGCCGAACGGCGTCTTCACGGTATCGAACGCGATCGATCCCACGACTGTCACAGCCATCGCGGCCTGAGAGAATAGGCTCAACCGCAACGGCGTGCCTGCTGCAGACCTCGAGGACCGTGACGGGCGCGCGGCGTCGCGCTGCGGCCGCCAACGAACCGCCGGATAAGCTGGCCCTGATGACCACTTTCGACGAGCTCGGACTCTCGGCCCCCGTCCTCCAAGCGCTACGCGACGTCGGTTACGAGTCGCCGAGCCCGATTCAAGAGCAGGCGATTCCGCCGCTGCTGGCAGGTCGCGATGTGATCGGGCAGGCGCAGACCGGCACCGGCAAGACGGCGGCGTTCGGGCTTCCGATCATCGAGTACGTCGATCCGAGCGTCGAGCAGGTGCAGGCGCTCGTCCTCACGCCGACGCGCGAGCTCTGCATCCAGGTGACACAGGCGATCCGCGCCTACGGGACGGCGAGCGGCGTCGACGTGGTCGCGGTCTTCGGCGGTGCGCCGATCCGCAACCAGGAAGGCCAGCTTCGCGCTGGCGGCCACATAGTCGTCGGGACGGTCGGCCGCGTCCTCGACCTCGTCACGCGCGGATCGCTGCTCCTGCACGACTGCCGTTTCGTCGTCCTCGACGAAGCTGACGAGATGCTCGATCTCGGGTTCCTCGAGGACGTCGAGAAGATCCTCGCCGCGACTCCGTCGGGCCGCCAGACGGCGCTCTTCTCCGCGACGATGCCAGCCCAGGTACGCAAGCTCGCCGCCCATTATCTCTACGACCCGCTGGTCGTCGCGGTGAAAGCCGCGACACTCACGATCGACACGGTCGAACAGTTCCAACTGCCGGTCGAGACTCGCGAGAAGGCCGCGAAGCTCGTCGAGTTGCTGCGCGCCGAGCAGCCCGGCCAGGCGATCGTCTTCGTCCGAACGAAGGTTCGCTGCGACCAGCTGTTCCGCACACTGCGCGACCAGGGCGTGAATGTGCGCGCGCTGCACGGCGATCTCACCCAGGGACAGCGCGACGGCGTGATGCTCGCATTCAAGGGAGGGCGCGTGCCGATCCTCGTCGCGACCGACGTCGCGGCACGCGGGCTCGACATCACGAGCGTTACCCACGTCATCAATTACGACGTCCCGATCGCGCCCGACATCTACGTCCATCGCATCGGCAGGACCGGCCGGGTCGGGCGCTCCGGCCGCGCGATCACGTTCGTCGAGGATCGCCAGAAGCGCGAGTTGCAAGCGATCGAGCGTCACATCGGCACGCAGATCGCGCCGTGGGCGCCGGGCGCTCACACCTCGCCGGCAAAGCTCAAGACGCACCCCCGCCGCCACGAGAAGCCTCACGTCTCGAGACCCGCCGACGAGCCGCGAGCGCGCCTCATCGCGAGCGGCGGGCGCGCCGCCGGGATAGGAATCTCCGACCTCGTCGCGGCTATCACGCGCACCACCGGCCTCGATGGCGAGGCTGTCAGTGACGTCACGCTGCTCGAGCGCTTCGCCTTGCTCAGCGTTCCGGCGCCCGAGGCTGAGCGAGTGATCGCGAGCGTCGATGGAGTCGTCGTAGGAGGCCACCGTCTGGCGCTCGAGCGCGCTGCCGAGTAGCGGCCGCAGGGTTTTCCGTGTGGGCAGCAGCGGGCGCCTGGTGGGGGCTCAAGCTCGGCCGGCCTCCGCGCCCAGCTCCACGCGCAGACCGCTGCGAGCTAATACGATGCGCTTGACGCCGCGCGCGACGGGTAGGCGAGGAAGCCGGCCCTGAGCGGTTTGCCTTACGCAAGCTGCGCGGCAAGCTCCCGCAGCCATGTCTGCCGCCACCATGACCACCTCCCAAGGCGAGATCGTGCTCGAGCTTTTCGACGAGGACGCGCCGAGGACCGTCGAGAACTTCCGGACGCTCGCCGGCGAGGGGTACTACGACGGCCTGATCTTCCACCGCGTGATCCGCGACTTCATGATCCAGGGCGGCTGCCCTCAGGGGACGGGGACCGGCGGTCCCGGCTACACCTTTGAGGATGAGATCAACGACCATCGCGTCGTTCGTGGGGCGCTGGCGATGGCGAATGCCGGGCCGAACACCAACGGCTCGCAGTTCTTCATCGTGACCGCGGACGAGTGCCCCTGGCTCGACGGCAAGCACACTGTGTTCGGGTGCGTCAGGGAGGGGATGGAGGTCGTCGACGCGATCGAGGCGGTCGAGACCGACGGGCGCGATCGCCCGACGACGCCGGTCGGGATCGAGCGCGTTACCCTCGGCGACTGATGACGCTCGAGATCCGCGCCCCGGCAACCGGGACGCCTCTCGCCAGCGTGCCGGAGACGGATGCCGCCGCGCTCGCCGAGCTCGTCGGGCGCGCACGCGCCGGGCAGCCTGCCTGGGATGAGCTCGGCGCGTCCGGGCGCGCCGCCGTCCTCGACCGCATGCGCCGCTGGCTCTCGCGCAACTCGAAGCGCGTCGTTGAGACGCTCGTTGCCGAGACCGGGAAGACCTTCGAGGACGCGCAGACAATCGAGCTCGCCTATGCACTCGCCGCTCTCTCCTACTGGTCGCGTCACGCCACAACCTTCCTCGCCGAGCACCGGGCGCTCGCGCGCAGCCCGCTCGTGTTCGCTCGCACGCTCGTCACGCGCTACGTCCCACGCGGCATCGTCGGGGTGATCGGACCGTGGAACTTCCCGCTGATCAACTCGTTTGGCGACTGCGTTCCCGCTCTTGCCGCCGGCAACGGCGTGATCCTCAAGCCCTCGGAGCTGACGCCGCTGACCTCTCTCTTGATGGCCGAAGGCCTCGCCGAAGCCGGCCTGCCCGACGGCCTGTTCGCGGTCGCGACTGGAGCGGGCGCAACGGGCGCCGCGCTCGTCGAGCTCGTTGACTTCGTCGTGTTCACCGGCTCAATCGAGAGCGGGCGCAAGGTCGCCGAGCTGGCTGCAGCGGGGCTGACCCCGTTCGCGCTCGAGCTGGGCGGCAAGGACGCGATGATCGTGCTCGCCGGTGCGAACCTCGAGCGCGCCGCCAACCTCGCGACCTATTACGGGATGTTCAACGCCGGCCAGACCTGCATCTCGGTCGAGCGCGTCTACGTGGACGACGCGGTCTACGAGCGCTTCGTTGAGCTGCTCACGGCACGCGTTGCGCAGCTGCGCTGCGGCGCGCCCCGCGGGCCGGGCTCGGTCGACGTCGGCGCGATCACGAGCGAGCGCCAGCTGGCGGTGATCGAGGCCCACGTTGCCGACGCTCGCGCCAAGGGCGCGCGCGTAACCGCCGGCGGCGCGCGCATCGAGGGCGCCGGGCGCTTTTTCGCGCCAACCGTGATCGCGGACGCCGACCACGCGATGGCGTGCATGACCGATGAGACGTTCGGGCCAACGCTCGCGGTGATGCGTGTCGCCGGCGCTGACGAGGCCGTTGAGCGCGTCAACGAGTCACGCTACGGGCTCGGCGCAGCCGTCTTTGCCGCGAGCACCGCTGAGGGCGAGCGGATCGCGCGGCGCCTGCGCGTCGGTGCGGTCTGCGTCAACGACGCGTCAATCAACTATTTCGCGCTCGAGGCGCCGATGGGCGGCGTCAAGCAATCGGGGATCGGTGTGCGCCACTCGGCCGAGGGGATCCGCAAGTTCACGACGACGCAGACGATCCTCGTCAGCCCGCGCTGGATGCCCGCGCGCGAGCCGCAGATGTACCCCAGCCGCGCACGCCGCTCGCGCGCGATCGGCCGGCTCCTGCGCGCGCTCTACGGCCGCTGAGCCATGTTGTGCTCGCGTTGCGGATCGCGCATCAAACGGCGAAACCGCGAAACATTCCCGACAGGCTAGGGTTTCGGTCCCAAGCGGCCCGGTCACCGCGCCCCATTCGACGAATGCGCCCGCGCAAGCCAACAACCGTTGCGACAGTCCTTGCGGCGCTCTGCCTGGCGCTCGTGGCGGCGCCGTCGGCGTCGGCCTCCAACACGCAGGTCGACTTCTTCGAGGCGCCCCAGCAGCTGCTCGAGGGGAATGGCTACGACGCGATCGTGCAGCTGTCGAGCCTCGGCGTCCGCGCCCTGCGCATCCAGCTCATCTGGAGCGAGGTGGCGCCCCAACCGAATGCGCGCAAGGCGCCGCACGTCGATCTCACGGACCCTGCGAGCTACAACTGGGGGCGCTACTCGTGGTTGATCCAGACGGCAGCGCAACTGAAGTGGCAGGTCCTGCTGACCGTCACCGGATCCGCTCCGTGCTGGGCATCGGGGTGCGCGCACGCGCACATCAAGCACGAGAGCTACGCGCAGAAGCTCAGTGAGCTCGTGACGAACCCGAGCCCTTACTACTACGGCAAGTTCATGCAGGCCGTCGGGCGCGAGTTCGGCAGCTACGTGAAGCTCTATTCAGTGTGGAACGAGCCGAACCAGCCGCAGTTTCTGCTGCCCCAGTACGTCGGCAACAACGTCCGCTCGGCGTTGATTTATCGCAAGCTCTTCCTGAAGGGCTACGCCGGCCTGCGGGCCTCGGGCAACTTCGCCGGCATGAAGGTTCTGATGGGTGAGACCTCGCCGTACGGCAACCGCGTCGCCGACATCGTCGCCCCGCTCGCCTTCATGCGCGGCGCCTTGTGCCTGAACGGCAGCTATCAGAAGTCGAGCAGCTGCGGACGGCTTCCGGCGGCCGGTTATGCGCAACACCCCTACGACCAGAAGCAGGGGCCTTATTGGGTGCCGCCGGCCTACGACGGCGGCCGTGATGACGTGACGATGGCCTCGCTCGGGCAGCTCTCGCACGCCCTCGATCGCGCCGCCGCAGCCGGTGCGCTGGCGCCCAACCTGCCGATCTACATCACCGAGTACGGCGTCCAGAGCCTGCCCAACCACCTGCTCGGCGTGCCGGTCGCACAGCAGGCCGAGTACGACGCCATCGCCGAGCACATTGCGTGGAACAACCCGCGTGTCGTGTCCTTCGACCAGTACCTGCTGAGCGACGACCCCGACCCGGGAGAGGGGAGCTTCCAGACCGGGCTCGAGTATGTCCAGGGGCAGCCGAAGCCGCTCTACAACGGCTACCGCCTGCCACTCACGGTCACCGTCCAGGGCGGATCGCACGTCGCCTTCTGGGGTCTCGTCAGGCCCGCGGGGGGCAATCCGACATCAGTCGTGCTCCAGTACTCGAGCGACAATGGGAACAGCTGGCAACAGCTCCTGACGGCGCAGACCGACTCGGGCGGCTACTGGTCGGCGAGCGGGTCGTTCGTCGCCAAGCGCCTCTGGCGCGTGGAGTGGACTGCGCCTGGGGGCAGCGTTTACTATGGCGCGCCCATTCGCGCCTATCCGCCGCACTCGGCGAAGCCCGCCAGTTAGCAGCCGCGGGGCGGGCCGCGAGCGGCGCACAGCTTCGTCCGCGGGCCAAGGCTCGCCGCGCTGGAGGGCGGATGAACTCGTCACAATCGGCGCGTGATGTGCAAGCGAGGAGACCGGCCCCAGAGCCATGCCTGAGTTGCCCGAGGTGGAGATCACGGCGCGCCTGCTCGACCGCGCTCTCGCCGGCGCCGT
>Ga0187771_10002545_pt1 | contig 12573 bp, 12 predicted proteins | sample 0116_SJ02_MP15_1_FD_133139 | JGI IMG/M metagenome (GOLD analysis project Ga0187771, IMG submission 133139) | Tropical peat soil microbial communities from peatlands in Department of Meta, Colombia - 0116_SJ02_MP15_10_MG | ecosystem: Environmental > Terrestrial > Soil > Wetlands > Peat | place... | reverse complement strand
CAGCCGGCCGCGAGGAGATGGGGGAGTCGACGAACGACGGGCTCGGGACGCGCGGCGACCGCACCCCCGGTTCGGCCCGCGCGGCCGGACAGTGATTCTGGGACACCGGAGGGCGTGGAATGTCGGCCGCCGGAGCACACCATGAGCCTCCGCCCGTTCCTGCGTCTGACGAATCCTCCCATCGTCGTCTTGCTCACGTTCACGGCGTTGACCGCCGGAATCATCGGAGGAGGCGTGCAGAAACCCCTCCTCTTGCTCGACGTCGTGGTGGCCATCGCCCTCTGCAGCATGGGAGCCCGGACACTGACCAACTACGTCGACCGAGACATGGACGCTCGCATGACTCGGACCCGGGACCGCCCCTTGCCGGCAGGAGAAGTCGCCCCTCCAGTGGCCTTGGCCTTGGGCATAGGGTTGACCATATCCGGCCTCGTCAGTGCCTTCCCGCTCGGCTGGCTCTACGTCCTCATCATCGCCCTGGGAATTGTCGACAACGTCGCGGTCTACAACCTTCTGACCAAGCGCAGGACGCACTGGAACATCGTTCTCGCGGCGCCGAGCGGTGGGGTTCCCGCGCTGGTGGGCTATGCCAGCATGGCCGGAAGAGTCGACGCCTTCGCAATCTTGTTGATGGCCCTCGTGGTGCTTTGGACCCCGATTCACATCTGGAGTCTCGCCATCCGGTATCGGGAAGACTACTCGCGGGCGGATGTTCCGATGCTCCCGGTCACGCTGGGTGTCCGGGCCGGAATCCGCTGGATCGCAGCCACCACCCTACTGCTGGCGCTGTTCACCGTGGCCCTCCCGTTTGTGCCGGGCTCGCCGTTTGGCTACCTAACCTTGATTGTAGCGGCGGTCATGGGATTCGCGCTGATCGTCCTCAGTGTGGCCCTGATGAGGTCGCCGACGATTCTCCGCTCGTGGCGTCTCTTCAAGTTCACCTCACCATACCTCGCGGTGCTCTTCACCCTGATGGCGATCGACGTCGCGGTCGTCCACCCCCCATGGTAAGCCGGCCGTATCGTCAGGGAATCCGCGAAGTGTCGGCGAGACGTCCGCGATCGGGGCTCGTGGGAATGCTCCTGGGGAGGTCGCACGTCGGGGGGGACGCATCTACACCTGAGTGAGAAACTCCCTGGGCATCGCAACCGCGACCGAAGACTCGAATAGCAAGGTCTCCGAATCCCCTCGGACCCGGTTTCGAATACCGGCGGGCCCGTAATCACTCATGTTCGACGAGCTGAACCGGATTGCCGAGCTGAGCGGCCTGGAGACGATGGAGCCCGTCGGACCTTCGGTCGGGAATGCTCGTCGTCGGTCTCCCCGCCGAGCCTCGGCAGGATGACGGGGCCGGCCGGGGCGACCGCAGCACGCGCCTTGAGGAGCGCGTAGCTGTTCCGTAAAATTCGTAGCTGTCCCTTTCGTAGATGCTCTCCGAACGTCGAGCGGGAGAGCCCTTCGCGGCGAGCGACCTCCGCCCAACTCGCCCGTGAAGGGATCTCGAGCAGGCCGGCGTCGTGCGCCGCGATGAGCGACCGGGTCTGTCGCTCGCTCAATCCCTCGAAGAAGTGGACGGAAGCGGTCGGGTAATCTCGCACGCTCTCGAGGCCCGAACGGTCGGAGAGCGAGAGGATCTCGACCTCGCCGAGACGACGGACCTGTCGGATCAGGCGGTTGAGCCGCGCCCGGTCGGACGCGACGAAGCGGTACGTCTCGCGTCCCTCGGCATAGACCACCGGGGGAAGCACCCAGACCTTCGTCCGACGGGCGAGGCCGGTGACGGATGGTGGGCTCGCCCACTCGAAATCCGGTAGTTCGAGCAGGGCGTTCGAGCCATCCGAGAGCAGGAGCCGGGCGTGGAACGATCGACGCAGCGCGGCGACGACCCGGCCGGCTTCGTCCTTCTCGGGACTGGAGACCAGGAAGGTGTCCCGGCGGTTGTCACACCAGAGCAGGAAGAGAGATCGCGGAAACTCGACGGAGAGGTCACAGTACGGGCAGGGATGGTGAACGCGGACCCGGGCGTCGACGACTGCCATGGCTGGGGGAGGGAGTTCCCGCCCTAAGAGGGCACCCGTCCCAGGGCGGCCCGAAAATTATGGTGTACACCTGCCTCGACTGGAGTCATGCGCGCGAACGCGAAGCCCGTAGCCCACAGGAGACCCCTCAACCGACCGAAGAGCCCGGCCGAAGTCGCTCCCGGCGTGTTCGTCGGAGGATGGAAGGACGCAGTGGTGTTCAAAGGAACACGGTTCTGCGTTCTGGACGAGAGGCCGGAGGAGATGCCCCCGGCGACCCACATCCCGATCTACGATGACCGTTCTGGCTCGGCAATCCGGGCGAACCTCGACCGGCTCGCCCGGGAGATCGCGGCGTCACGTGCGCAGGGCCATCCGGTCCTCGTCTTCTGCGGGCACGGCATCCGACGCTCGCCGCTCGGAGCCGCATGGTATTTGCACCGCTCCGAGAAGCTCCCCCTGACCGAGGCGTTCCAACGGGTCCATGCGGTCCGTCCAAGGGCGGAGCCTCCGGCGGCATGGATGGGGAACGCGGCGAGCCTCGAGGGGACGTAGGCCGCAGGGGAGGCGTTCGCCCATGCAGATCGAAGACGATACCGACCCGTCGTGGGTCGCGTCGCTGACCGGCCGACCGCTCTCGGTCGCCGAGTCCGCGGTCGAGGAAGCGAGAGCCGACCGACGGCTGTTCGCCCATCTTGCGCGCGAGCACTCTCATGCCGGCCGCTCGTCGTATATCGAAATCGACGCCCCGCTCGAGCTCCACGCGATCGCCCGCCTCCTCAGGCCAGAACACGTTGTCGAGGTGGGGGTCTCTTCAGGGGTTTCCTCGGCGTACCTCCTCGCCGCGCTCGAGAAAAACGGTAAAGGAACACTCCACTCGGTCGACCTCCCGTCCAGACCCAGCCGCTCGGCCAACGGTCGCGGCGCGTCCTGGAGCCTCCCTCCCGGCAAGAGCTCGGGCTGGGCCGTTCCCTTCCGGCTCTGCCGAGGCTGGGACCTCCGCTTGGGAGACAAGGCAGACGTCGTCCCTCAACTTGCGGAGGAGCTCCGACGTGTTGGCCTTGTCGTCTACGACGTGCCCCACAATGAGGCGGACCTCGTCCGGGAGTTCACGGCGCTCGATCCGCGGATGCCCGGGGGAGCGGTCGCAATCGTGGATCATGGACCGGGCGGCGGGCTTTGCCTAGCCCTCCGGCGATGGGCCCGGAGCCGGGGGACCACGGCCACCCGACGGGTCGGTCTCGGTTTGTACGGCATGCGATGTGGCCGCGCGGACGCAAGGAACCGGCACACCCCCCCGTGAGGCGACCCATTCAGCGCGTCCCTCGAATGGCTGTGTCTGGCTCACCGTCGGGTATCCGCCTCACTAGCTATTCGAATCCCCTCGGGACCGGCAACCGTGGTGATACGAGGTTTCCGGGGCGGGATTGTGTGATTGCCGGTGAATTCGCGAAGGGTACCCTCGGGTGTTATAGCAAAGGACCTCATCGTCCGAGTGGCAGAGTCCGCTAAGTCCCCCGCGGAACGGACTGCGACCGAGTCGATGATCCGGTACCCCTTCACAGAACAGGAGGTCGCGGACGGTGTCTGGCAGCTCACCGGTACCCATGACTGGGGCTCCGGGGTCAATGCCGTCGCGCTCGTTTCAGGGAAGCGGGCCTTCGTTGTCGACAACCTCTACCAGCCTCGCGATGCCCGTCGGATGTTCCGGATGCTGGAGCGCCGCGGCCTCCATCCGGAGGTTCTGGTCAACACCCACTGGCATACCGACCACACGGTCGCGAACTGTCTCTACGACTGTCCGATTTGGGCGCATGTGACCGGCCCGAAGTATCTTCGAGAATACTGGCCCAGTTGGGTGGGTGACAGGAGCGACCCGCGGGCGGGGGGCCTTTGGCTGAAGGAACCGGATCACCTGTTCCATCGCAAAGCTTCTCTCGACTTCGCTGGAGAAGAGGTTCAACTCATCCACCTGCCGGGACATACTCCAGATTCAATCGGAGTTTTCCTCCCGGATCGCCGGATCTTCATCGCCGGGGATACGGTCATGGACATTCCCTTCATCATTTTCGGAGACAGTCTCCAAGAAATCCGATCCTTGCAGCGCGTCCAGCGACTCCGACCGCGGATGATCGTACAAGGGCACGGACGGCCGTGCAACTCCGCGCGTCTCGACTCCGACATCCAGTACCTCCGTCGAGTTCGGAACGAGGCGAGGAAGGCCCGACGCGCCGGGCTCTCGAAGGAGGTCTTCCTTGAAACGCCGCTCGACCGGGTCCTTTCGCTTGCGCGATGCCGGACACTCCCCGAGGGTTGCATCAATGCTCACCGGGGAAATCTCGAAAAGATTTGGACCGAAGTCTCGGCGCCGCGCTGAGCGAGAATCATAGCTCCGGTTCGGACTCGAGTAAGGGGTTGTTCGAATCCGCTCGGGCCTGTCCAATCTCGTGCTCCATCCGCGACCGATCGTCGTAGCCGCCCACAAGGTGCGTAACTCAGCTCGGGAGGCTCCCCCGGAGGGAAAGGCGAGTCGCCCTCCGTGCGAGGTCCTCGGAATGGCCCCTCACCGAAGGCGCCCCGAATTGCGAAGCCCTCAACTGTCACGATGGCGGCAGATTCAATCGCAACTTTCCGATTCTGCATAGGGAATTTGACAGATATACGTACCAGGGAGTCGCCGCGCCCAATCTTGAAGGGATGATGGAGGCAGCGTCTTGGCCCGTCTGGGGAGGGACGGGACCGGAGGATCCGGGGGGGCGGCCGCGGGCCGGCCCGAAAATCGGACGTGCTCTGCCGCCCGGACATTTCCGCGTACTGCGGTCCCTTCTGCCCTTTGTCGGAGCATGGGCCGGGAGGTCTTCCCGCGGAGGGACTGGAGTGGTTTGCTCCAAGCGGCCGGCCGCGGCGCGACGCTCCGGCCGAGAAAACTATTCGACGCGCGCTCAACGACATCGGGGTATGGGATCGCGACGATGATGATGCACGACGGCGTTTCCGAACCGATTGACCCCCTCACACGACCGTGACGATCGCGTCTCCTCTGCTTCGGGCCCCCTCTGCTTCGGAGATGAACTGATGGCGTCGACCTGGGACCGGTGGGGAACCCTCCGGACGGTGGCCGGCGCTGTCTCGGTGGTCCTCGGCGGAGGATGCCGCGATCGCGGGAACTCGCGTTCCATCCCGGTGGCCGAGCTAGAGGGAAGCCCGCGCGCCAGGAGCAAGGCATGAGGCAAGTCTATCTGGACAACGCAGCGTCCACGCCGGTTGACCCCCGAGTCCTGGACGAGATGCGTCCGTACTTCGTCGAGTCACCGGGGAACGCATCGAGCCTCCACTTGGCCGGACGAGCCGCCCGCGAGGCGATCGAGGGGGCCCGGGCGAGGATTGCCCGGCTCCTCGGCGCCTCCCACCCGGAAGAGCTCATCTTTACGTCCGGAGGAACCGAATCGAACAACCTTGCCCTGAAGGGTTTCGCCTTCGCGAACCGCGGGAGGGGTCGTCATATCATCACCACCCGCATCGAGCACGATTGCATCCTCAACTCCGCCGCGTGGCTCGAGCGGCAGGGGTTTTCCGTCACGTACCTGGGCGTCGATCCGGATGGCCTCGTCGATCCGGAGGACCTAGCGGCGGCGATTCGCCCGGACACGATCCTGGTCTCGGTCATGCATGCCAACAACGAGATCGGGACGGTCGAGCCGCTCCGAGAGCTCGGTCGGGCTTGTGCGGAGCGGAACGTGGCGTTCCACACCGATGCGTGCCAGTCGTTCGGAAAGCTGCCCATCGACGTGCAGAAGGACGAGACCGCGCTCGTGACACTGAACGCGCACAAGATCTACGGCCCGAAAGGGGTCGGGGCCCTGTTCATCCGAGGCGGGCTCAGGATGGAACCATGGCAGCACGGGGGCGGACACGAGTTCGGCCTCCGCTCTTCGACCGAGAACGTCCCGGGGATCGTCGGCTTCGCCAAAGCCGCCGAGCTCTGCGCAGAGGAGCGACCACGGGAAACGCCGAGGCTGACGGCGCTCCGTGACCTCATCATCGATACAGCGCTGGGCACCCTCCCTGGTGCCTACCTCAACGGGCACCGGGTCCGTCGCCTTCCCACCAACGTCAACTTGGGGTTCTTCGGTCTCGAGGGCGAGGCGATTTCGCTGCTCCTGCGTCTGGACGAGCGAGGAATTGCCATCGCCACGGGATCGGCCTGCTCCTCCCACCAAGGCGACCAGCCCTCCCACGTCCTGACCGCGATCGGTCGGGACCCGATTCAGGCCCGCGGGGCCGTCCGTGTGACGCTGGGACGATTCACCACCCGCGAGGATATCGACTACTTCCTTCACGAGCTCGGCCAGGCTCTCGGGGGCCTCCGGCCTATCGCGTCCGTCCGGCCGTAACACAACGTTGCCCCGGAGCTGGGGGCACCCCGTCCTCGGACGGAGTGCGCTCGCCTCGGCCCGTTGCTGCAGTTTGGACCGATGCCGTGACCGTTGACGCCTGTTCTGGGGTTCGAACTCGTTGACCGTCGAATCCCCTCGGGCCGGTGAGGTCGGCGGATCGGGCTCTCCAATCAATTCGCTCCTCGGAGAAGCCAAGACTCCCGGTGGTCGCTCCGTAGCTTGGCGCCCCAGTAAACCTCTTTGGAACTGCGACTTTGACCGTTTGTAGGAGGACCGATGCCGGCCTGCCCCCGCCCACGGACCCCCAAGGCCATGCGTCCGAAGTATTCCCTCCAGAGATGGAGAACTCCCGCGCTCATCGGTGCGGCAGTGGCGGCCCTCTTGGTCGCCAGCCCACTGGCCTCCGCGACCTATGCCGTGGAGGCCTCACCCCCCTTCGCGGGCGTAGAACCTCTGCTGTCCACGACGATCTCGACCGTGGGCTGCCATTCCTGGGGAGAGTTCCCCCTCCCTCCGCGGGTGAACGCGACCTCCGGATTTGTTCACGAACGCTTGCGGGCGGGCGCCCGCTTTTGTGCCGGCCGCACGGCTGGGTACAACTACGACTACGCGGACGTCACGAGCTTCCCAGGGTTCTACGGGCCGAACTTCACCGTACCGGCCACCGGGAGCTACACTGCGACCTACGAGTGGGTGTTCTCCTACCATGCCTCGTTGAATGCGAGCGGCCCGGGCACCTCGGCGAGCGCCATCGTCTCCATCTTCATCTATGACTTCCTGTTCGACGGCACGAACTCCACAATCCTGAGCGGCAACGGCGGCGGTGGCGTTGCCCTCTTCCACGAGCTCCACGAGGGGTCGTGGACGGGAGGGTCCGCCCACCTCGTGGTCAAGCTCGAGAACGGCTTCACGCTCGTGACGGGGCACCTCTACTACTTCGAAACGGTCCTCCTGACCAGCGCCGAGGCGATCGCGAACGGCGCCGGAAGTGCCTACGCGAGCTTGAACCTCGGGTCCCACGGCGACCGCGCGCGACTGGTCGCCCTCGATCTGGTCAGCAGCTGATCGACGGCACGCGAAGGAATTCGGACCGTTGGGCCGCCAGATCCCGTTAGGCCCGGCTCAGACCCAAGCGTCGCCTTCCAGATAGAATACGACCTCTCCCTCCAGCGCGACACGGTCTCCGGCGAGGCGGCACACCACCTCACCCCCTCGACGGGAGGCTTGGAACGCTCGAAGTTCGCCCTTTCCGAGCCGGGCCGCCCAGTACGGCGCCAGGGTGCAGTGGGCGGCACCGGTCACCGGGTCCTCGTTGATCCCCTTCGCGGGCGCGAAGTAACGGCTGATGAAGTCGAACGAGCCGTCGCCGGGTGCCGTGACGATCACCCCGGGGGTGCCCAACCGGGCGACCGCGGGAAAATCGGGCTCCAGTTTTCGTACCTGGACTGGGTCCTCGTAGACGGCCATGTAGTTGAACTCGTTCTCCCACAATTCCGTGGGGGCGATTCCCAGCGCCTTCGTCACCGCCGGGAGGACCTGGGCTCGCTTCGCAGGACGGGCGGGGAAGTCCATCACGTAGCGACGGCCGCGCTTGCGCACCGTGAGCGGGCCGCTCGCGGACTGGAAAACGACGACCTTCCGACCCGGTTCGAGCCGTTCCATGACGACCGCCGCGCTCGCAAGGGTCGCATGACCGCAGAGTGGAACCTCCGTGACCGGCGTGAACCATCGCAGACGGTACTCCTTCCCCGCCGACACCAGAAAAGCCGTCTCGGAGAGATTGTTCTCGGCGGCCAACGCCCTCAGCACCGCATCGTCCGGGAACCGGTCCAACGGCATCACAGCCGCCGGGTTGCCGGAGAACCGGCGATGGGCGAACGCGTCTAACTGAAAGAGCCGCACCGGGCCCCGCGGTCGTCGTGTCGGCATCTCGCGGCCAGGTGTGCTCAGCAACTTAACGCTGCCTCGGCGCGGCCAGGCGAATCGGGAGGGATGCCGAGGAGGAAGGCCCGCCCGTCCCCCGCCGCGTGAGCCACTGTCGTGAGGGTTGGCAGAGAGCGCGACGCACCGGCTCGGGTGAAGCTCGACCAGAGATTCGGAGTGGTAGCCATCCAAACCCCCCGAACCCCTCCGCGCCTGCCCACGGGCGAGGAGTTGAAGTGACCCCGCTTCGTTCCGAGCGCCGGGACGTTCCATGCGCCTCGCAGGAATGCCGCTCCGGCTCGCCGAGTACCCGGCCAGGACCACAACCAACCGGCGGTTCCAGGACTTCGACCTGGCCAGTCTCGACCGGTACTTTCTCCCCCCCGCCCTCACGGGATTCGTCGACGAACCTCCCCTGGGATTGCGCTCCTTCGTCGAGGATGACAATCGCGGGGCGATCTCCCCGGAGCCGATCGCCACGCTCGACGGAACCTCGTTCCACCTTTCGGTGAAGGGAATCGGCTCGGTGGTGAACCCGTACGCTTCCCTTCCGCTCGACCGCGCTTCGGTCGAGCGGCTGACGGAGGACCCGGATGTCCGGCATCGACTAGCGGCCCCCTCGGTCCCACCGAATCCCGAGGACCCGGAACGGTTCATCACGGGCGAGGTCTGGCTCCGAGGGTCACCATACGGTGGTCAAGGCTTGGAGCACGCCCGCATTGCGCTCGGGGTTTCCGAGCGAGCCGAGCTTACCTCGCTCGAGGGGTTTCGCATAGCTCCCGTCGTCAAGATCGCCCACCTCCCTCCCCACCTCGAGGAGCGAATCCGTTCCGTCCACTGGTTTCGTCGGTTCCCCGGACCGATCGTTCAGGAGATCCGCCTAGTGCCCTCGAACGTCCGGATTTATTTTCACGCCAAGAGCACTCTCGGCACCGGGGTCCGCGATGTCTTCGACCGATTCCAGCTCGATTCGGCCGCAAAGGCCGTATCGTTCGAGGTCGCCTTCCTACGGTCCACGGTCCCCCTGCTCACCCTCTTCCCTCGCAGCCTGCGCCGGGATCCTTCGACGGGCCGGTACTATGGGCTCGACTTCCATGATGTATGGCTGGACAAGGACGCGGTGGTCGCTCCGGACGGCACGGTCTACTTCGTCGACCTCGAGGGAATCGAGGAGGAGGGCGTCGACCGGGAAAAGGTGAGGGAGAAGATCGAGGACCAAGTGTTCCGTTCGCTCTACGAATTCCTGTTCGCGTACGAGCAGGTCGACCAGGAGCGGGCGCGCCGGTTCGGCGGCGCTTCCTCGCGGAAGGAACAGTTCGTCTCCCTCCTCGGCCGTGCACTCTCCCACGACCGCTATGCCCGCCTCACCGTGAGGGACCGGCAGGCGGCCCTCGAGATTCGGAACTCCCTTTCCGACGAGGGCCTTAATACCACATTTCCGCTCGTGGACAGTTAACATGGGCGACTGCAACCACGTAGCGACGTTCCTCCAAAGTGTCTCCGCGAAATCGGTCCAGGGTACCCTTCCGGAAGGTGACCTGGGAGAGCTTCAGCAACTCGGCCTGGTCGACTTCCTGACTCCCGATGAGGCGAAGCAACTCCAAGCCGAGGTCGCCCAGCTGGAGTCTGCTCAGGCGGCCATCGAGCAGGAGGAGGCCCGGATTGCGCAGCTGACGGAGGCCGTTTCCGCCGACACACGGAGGACCCACTCGATCTTGTTCCATCTTCAGGGAGTCGACAAGGAAGAGGCGACGGTCGACCGTCTGCACGAAGAACAAGAGGCCCTTCAGTCGCTGGAGGCCGAACGGGCGAAGCGGCAGGCCGATTTCGCCCAGCTCCTCGTCAAGAAGGGCGAACTCGACCAGATGAGCCCGTTTGACGGTCGGTTCGTGGCCATCACCACGGCGGGCCGCGTCGCCCTGCGGGACCTGAACGTCGCCCTCTATCGAGTGGGGGATCAGGAGTTTTCGTCGTACTGGACCCAGGCGAAGGCAATCGATGCCGAGCTCGGGGCCATCGTGAACCAAGCGGCGGCGATTCACGTCCCGCTCGCGACCGAGCTCCCGGAGGTCGACCCCGTGTACCTGTGGGCGGTTGCGATCGGGATGGCAAAACAGAAAGTGGCCCCCGAGCAGCAGGTCCCGCTCTTCGCGGGGGCCTACCGCGCGGTCGGGTCACTGACGACCAATGTCGAGAACCGTTTGCTGGCTTCCGAGGTTCTCGCAGGAATGAACCAGCCGGTCGAGAGCTCGATCGGCGACCTACGCACCCTGACCGAGGCGGTCCGGTCGCTCGGCGTCCACGAGGACTCGGCCACCGGGGTGGCCGCCATCCTCCTCTCGGGCCGTCGAGCCGACGGCACGTTTGCGACCGAGCCGCTGGGCCAGTTCCTGCGCATCACGCCCTCCTACGAATCGGCCGCGCTCTTGGCCATCGTGAACAAGCCGTTCAGTGACCTTCAGACGACGTTCTCCAACCTGAAGGGACTCTTCGCCACCTGGGGCTACTCCATCAGTGAGGACACCGAGCTCTCCTCCGCGTACCTCACCACCTCCGACCTCCCGCTGGATACGGTCGGAACGAAGATGGGAATCCTGGCCCGCGGCGTCGGGGCCTACCTCGAGTACCCGCTCGTCGCGGCGGCGATCCTGGCCTCGATCCCGGTCCTCGAAGCGAACGAGACGCTCAACCTCCTCGAGAAGGCGTACGAGATCCTGGGGCAGCGCACCGGCCTGCTGTCGCCGGCGGAACTGATCACGCTCGCCGTCCGGACCATCCACGGCGTGAACGTGCGGAGCGTCAACGAGCTCGACCCCACGCAGACGAAGCCCGCCACCTACCCCAGCTTCTCGTACTACAACATGCCGCCTCGCCTCTGGATCCCCGTGTTCGTGGTGCACGGCAACTACTACTCGACGTTCAGCGCGATTGGCGGGTTCCACCCGGGCCACGTCCACGCGGTCGGTGGAGGAGGGTGGGGAGGCGGGTTCGGAGGATGAGACCTCGAACGGTGTCCTTGTCCTGGGTCGTCCTCCTGCTGCTGCTCGTTCCCTCTGCGACGGCCGCGGGAGACCCGGGGCACCATCTCCCGAGCGCGGGCGACCGGTTCGCCTACTCCGAAGTCGTCCTCATCACGAATGGCCGAGGCAACTACTCGGAGTACACCGAGGAGGGGTACTACAACGGGTCGATCTCCGTCACCGCGGTCCAACCGAACGGAACGGAGAGTGCGACGTACCAATCGTCCGGGACGTACCAAAACAGTCAGGGTCAGCATTACCCCTGGTCCGAGAGCGGTTCGTTCACCTTCTCGGCGCTGAGCTTCCGCTACGTCCAGGGGACCGACAACCAGACCGGCTACGTGAACCCCTACGTGTGGTTCTACATCAACAACAGCCTCGCCCGAGGAGCTTCGATCACCCTCCTCAACACGGCGATGAACGTTGTTTCGACGGACGTCCCGTTCCCGATGGCATCGAGCCCCACCGGGTACGTTGCCACGATCTTCGCGGAGGGCAACGGCAGCTACCAACGGAACGACATCTACGGAAACTTCGCGGCCACGTACAACTGGAAGGCGTACTTTGACCCGGGGACCGGATACATCGTCGGCTACATCTACACCGAGACCGACTCGGACGCCTCCGGCGACGGATTCACGCTCACCGACACGATCGTCGACACGCAGACCACGTTCGCGCTGACGGCCACCTCCGCTCCTCCGGCCTCGTCGTCCTCGGGCTCGTCGCCCGCGTTCCCATGGGTGGTCGTGGTCGTGATCCTCGTGGTGGTGGTCCTGGTCCTCATCGCCATCATCCTCGCCCGCCGACGGCGGACGCACCCGACCCTACCCCGTCATCCCACCGCCCCGGTCCCCCACACGATGCCGACCTATGCTCCACCCCCTCCTGTCAACCTGATCCCTCGGGACCAGCCGCTGGTTCAGCAGGTGGTGATCCGAGAGACCGTGAAGGTCCCGTGTGCGTACTGCGGGACCCTGATCGACTCGACCGCCACGAACTGCCCGAACTGCGGGGCTGCACGGACGTAGCCACCCTTCACCCCCGCTTGGACGGCCGGAAATGGTACATTCGGCCGACGAGGGCCATCCCGGCCCGTTCGGCCGCGGTGCGCGAGGCGAGGTTTCCGTCGTAGATTTCACTCACGACCTGGCGACCCCCGGTGCGACGCAACCAGAGCATCCGCGCGGTGAGGAGGTCGGTGCCGATTCCGAT
>Ga0187771_10002544_pt1 | contig 12577 bp, 10 predicted proteins | sample 0116_SJ02_MP15_1_FD_133139 | JGI IMG/M metagenome (GOLD analysis project Ga0187771, IMG submission 133139) | Tropical peat soil microbial communities from peatlands in Department of Meta, Colombia - 0116_SJ02_MP15_10_MG | ecosystem: Environmental > Terrestrial > Soil > Wetlands > Peat | place... | reverse complement strand
TTCTCTTTCTGTCTGGGGGTTCCACACTTCTCGATGAGACGTGCAGCAGTACGGGTGAGGCAAAAAAAGTGGCTAAAAGAGCAATTGGCCGCCTGAAAAAACTCATCGCATGCGATGCCAAGTACCCAGGGCATGCCTTGGCCGCCCACTTCCGGTGGCGCACCCATGGCCAGCCACCCTCCCTCCTTGTACAGCTTCCAAGTCCTGTGAAACGCCTTTGGCACCATGACTTCGTCGCGGTTTCGCTCCAACCCCTCTCGGTCCCCGATGACGTTGGTCGGCATAATCTCTTTTACCGCCAGTTTCTCGGCCCCCTTCAGGGCCATCTCGAAGATCTCCTGAGATAATTCCTGATATGGCGTGTAGTTGCAGAGGTTCCCTACTTCGAGTTGCTCGAAAAGGACGAAAGCAGCATCCCGTTCGTCTACCAGCAAGTTAGCCATGGTTACTGCCTCCTCTCCGTCGGCTTAATCAAGTTCCTCACTCCAGCCAGGACCTGGCTTTAGCGGGATCGTCTCGAGGGACTGATTTATCAACCTTTTCTCACTCAGTTTTCTTCTCCCCTTAGGGAACTCTTCTCCAATTTCCTTCTCTCTTCAGCTCTTACTTCACGCCTCAAGACTTTACCCACTTTAGATTTGGGTAACATATCCCGGAATTCTATATATTGGGGAACTTCGTGAGAAGGAAGCCTTTCCCGACACCAAGCTATGAGCTCATAAGCGCTAACTCCCTTAATATCCTCCTTTAGAACTACGAAAGCTTTGATCCTTTCCCCTACCATCACGTCAGGAATGCCCACAACGCAAGAGGCTACTACAGCTTGATGCTCCTGAAGCACTGCCTCTATTTTTGAGGCAGCTACCCGATAACCTTTATGCTTAATCATATCTGCGGACCTGTCTGAAAAGAAAACCCATCCATCATTGTCTATCCGAAGTATGTCTTTGGTTCTATACCATAGCCTGCCGTCAATGTTGGCAAAAGATTCTGCGGTCTCCTCAGGCTTGTTCCAATAACCCGTCACCATATTTTCAGAAGAAACTAATATCTCCCCAGGCTCACCAGGCTGAACTTCCTCCAAAGTATCAGGATATACCAATTTCACCTTCCGGAAGTGTGCAATTTTCCCTGCTGAACTCTTTGGAAATGGTTCTCCCGCAAATGTTAAAGTAACACCTCCAGAGGTCTCCGTAGCTCCATATCCTGTGTATATGGTCTTGCCAAATTTTTCAAGCCATCTGTCAGCTACTTCAGTTGGTAGAAGATCACCAGCACACAGGTAGTATCTAACAGAGCTCAAATCATAATAATCCACCCTATCGTGTTCCAAAATCATCCGGAAGATTGCCGGAACCCCAAAGAAAGTAGTTACCTTGTAACTTTGAATATGGTCGAATAAACCATCCAGGTTAATTCTGGGTAGCAGTAGTAAAGCATCCCCATGAAGAAGGGCTCCCAGTCCTCTCTCTTGACCCAGCATATGGTAAGGTGGAGACCCAAGAACTACAATGTCTTCACCTCTGGGAATTAAAGCTTCGCTCGTCTTTCTCGCCTCGATGATGTCTTCTACAAAACATATATGGGGTATGGGTACTCCTTTAGGCGGGCCGAGTGTTCCGCCGGTGTAAAGTATTTCCGCTATTTCTTTGCCTTCTACAGTGAAGTTGGGTGGAGGGGGAAGACCCCGTTTCAATAGACTCCCAAAGGTAAAGATGTTCTCTCCCAAGGTGAATTTCCCTTCGGGGATTTTGTCGAAAGCTTTGCCGGTGAGCTTTTTCCACCAGGGCAGAAGCTCAACGGCATTCGTTACAATTACTCTTTTCAAGCTGGTCTCGCGAAGCACTTGGGTCACATATCCAAAATTGGTATCCATACAAAATATAGTCTCGGCTCTACTGTCATTAGCAAGATATCTGATGTCATAAGGCGTGTATATAGGGGTGATAGGGACGGCTACAGCGCCTATTCTTAATAATGATAGCCAGCTTATAATCCACTGAGGAGTGGTAGTTAGATAGATAATAGCTCTATCCCCTTTTTCTACACCTAAGTGATTCAGGCTAGCAGCAATTCGCTCAACCAAATCCTTAAGTTGGGAATAAGTGAATTCTTTCCCCAAGTAAATCAAAGCTGGGTTATCCGGAAATCTTGCTACTGCCGCATTAAAGGCTTGATAAATACAGCTAAAAGGCAAAAATGACAATTTTTTCCTCCGTTCGGTCGTGGCCCGATAATATATTGATAATTCCTCCCGTCTTCGCTACCCTATCGGTGGAAATGAAGATAAGACGGGCAATAGATTAAAGAGGAGCTTGGTCCCAAACATTTAAATACTGCTCGGACCGTTAGCAATCTTAAACATCATGCCAGAAATAGCCTAAAAATAAAGGTTCTAGGAGAATTCTTATGTCACGAGCAATAATTATCAATATATTAGAGGCTCACTACCCTCCATTCAACTACATGCCAAAATAGGCAGCTTTTACTTCAGGATTATCCATTAACTCTTGCCCGGTACCCTTGATTACCAGTGTACCATTCTCGATCACATAGCCACGGTCAATAATTGGCAGTAAAGGTCTGGCAAACTGTTCCGTTACCAGAACGGTAACCCCCTCTTGCCGGATATTTTTTGTAGCTCGAACTAATTCTGCCTGCAGAGCTGGGCTCAATCCAAGCAGGGGTTCATCCATAAGCAACAATTTAGGACCGGCCACCAGAGCCATACCAATCGCCAGCATTTGCTGCTCTCCCCCACTCAACAAACCAGCTTTTCTTCTCCTCAGCCCTTTCAAAGGTGGGAATACTTCGAAAACAAATTCGATGCCCTTCCTGACTTCATCTCCTTTACGCAAATATCCACCTATTTTCAGATTTTCCGTGACATCACTATCGCGAAAGATAGGGTGTCTTTCCCGGCTTAGGACAATCCCTTTCTTAACTCGATAGGGGGGGTCGGTATAAAGGACGTCTTCCCCGTCAAATCTCAGTTCACCAAGAATAGTGATCCGCTCACCACCTCTTCGCTCTTCTTTTATCTTCATGTCACTGAGCAAACCGGAAGTGGTATTCATTAATGTAGTTTTCCCAGCACTATTGGAGCCAAGAACACCCACAATCTCCCCCTTCCGAATCTCCAGGCTCAAGTTATTCAGTGCAAGGGCATTTTCATAAAAAACCATAAGATCTTTAACTTCAAGCACTCTCAGCCACCTCACCACCCAGATACGCCCTCCTGACTTCTTCGTTATCTATTACTTCTCTTGGAGGTCCGTCAGCAATTTTCCTACCAAAATTTAGTACTATAAGCCGGTCGATAACCCGGAGAAGCTCCCTCAAGCGATGCTCGATCATGATCAGGGTCTTTCCTTCCTCTCTAATTTTTTCAATAATAGGTAGGGTGCTCGCCAATTCAGATAGACTCATTCCTGAGAAGAGTTCATCAAGGATGATCAAATCTGGTCGGACAGCCAAACACCGAGCTAACTCCAGACGTTTTAGATACCCGTGAGGAAGACTACCGGCAACTTTGTAAGGCACCAAAGAATCTCGCTCAAATCCTACCTCCTCAAGAAGGTCAATAGCTATCTCATCCCTATCTCCATATTTCCCCCCTATCAATCTCTTCACCCTGGGGGAATAAAGAGGTATAATCAGGTTCTTAAAGGCTACCAACTTGTGAATGGGTCTCACCATCTGGAAGCTACGGGCAACGCCCAAATCTACAATTTTGTAAGGTGGAAAGCCGGTGACTTCCTTTCCCTTGAAAAAGACCTTGCCAGAATCAGGTCTAACAAAGTTAGTAATTAAGTTCACTAAAGTAGTCTTTCCCGAACCATTAGGTCCTATAATCCCCAGCAAACCTCCCTCCTCCAGTCCAAAACTTACGTCATCTACTGCTTTTACGCCACCGAATCTCTTACTGAGATTACTAACCTTAAGGATAGGTTCTTTCACCTTTTCACCTCAACTTCTACCAGCCTTTCAAATTGATGATATTTTCTTTGTATATAGTGGAAAATGCCCTCGGGTAAACCCACTATGAAGATAACTAAGATTACACAGTAAAAAACTACTCTTAGTCCCCCAAAGGTACGGAGTATTTCAGACAGGGGTACCATAATAAAAGCGCCTAAGGTCGCGCCGGCAAAGGTACCAGGTCCACCAACGATAGCAGCCGTTAGAGATAGAATGGAATAATCTATGGAAAACATTGACATAGCGGCAGCTCCCAAACAATGAGCCATAAAAGCACCAGCAAAGCATCCAACCACTCCGGCAATAAATACCACCTGCAATTTATACCAATGAATGTTAATCCCGCCGGCTATCACTGTGCGGTCATTATCTCTAATCCCCCTTAGAACCATCCCATAGTCTGTGTTGATTAATCTACGGAAGCTAAAAACAACCAGTAACACTGCAATTACAGGAACATAAAGCTCAACCCATATATTGGGTATATAAGTCAGACCACTTATCCCTTCCGTACCCCCAAGAATTTTGGTTGCTTCAATAACCCTCAGGAAGAATAATGGTAAAACCAGAGTAATCAGGACAAAATATATCCCCCTCAGTCTCAATAATGGTGAGACCAAAAGAGTGCAAAAAAGTGCTCCAATTAACGTGGCTACCGGAACCGCAAAAAGGGGTGACCAGCCAAGGCTGCGGTTGAGATAGGCACTCATATAAGCCCCGACACCAAAGAAGAGAGCCTGTCCTAACGATATCAAACCTACCGAAGCTATCAGGTCCCAGCTTAAGGCAAGCAGAGCAACGATGCAGGCGATACCCAAAACCTTCGCCCAGTATAACCCCACCACCTCTTTGAATAAAGGGAAAAGGAGCAGAAAAGCTACCGGGAGAACTCTCGGCAACCATAGATAACATGCCTCACGGTAAGAAGAAAGAGCAAATATATCGTCGCACCTTGCTTTTACCCCTCGGTCAAGTCTCTCCCGGCGATAACTTACCGTCATACCCTTTCCTCAAGCTCTTTAAACTTACCAAACAAGCCCGATGGCTTTACTGCTAAAATCACCATGATTGCTATTAAATACATCACCATCATCCAGTGGGGAGCAAAAAAATGAGCTGTAATAATCTGAGCATACCCCAGGATAAAACTGGCTACAATAATGCCCAAGAAGCTTTCTAACCCTCCCACAACCGCTACTGCCATGGCTATAAGCAGCACATCATATCCTGTATTTACATTAATCATAGAGAGGGGTAAGATGGTAATGGCAGCTACTGCAGCTAAGGCTGAGCCGAAAGCAACGCTGAGCATCGCTGTCCAGTCAGACCTTATTCCCATAGACAGAGCAGTGTGTTCATCCTGGGCTATCCCCCTGAAGGCTAAACCAACCTTTGTATAATGAGTCAAGAACCATAGAAGGATTAATAAGATCAATCCAACGCCTATAACAGCAAGGCGCTGGTAGTCTAAAGACACTCTCCCTATATTAATGCCCCCTCTCACAAAACAAGGAAGATTAAACTCATAACCGAGTCCCAACCCTTTCCAACGTAAAAACTCAAGTATGGCAATCCCAGTAGCAAGAGTGGCAATCACTTCGGATAAAATCAGTCCCCTCACCCGCATCAAGACCAGCCAGTACATAAGGGCACCCAGAAGTCCTGTCACCAACACCGAGAGTAATATCGCTAAAGGATAAGGAACACCTAAATAAAATAGCAGCAACCAGGCAAAATAAGCACCAAATATATAGAAACCCCCGAAAGCAAGATTAGCCACTCCGCTAATTCCAATACTAAGGCTAAACCCTAGGGTTATAAGAGCTAACATTACGGCATTTATTAAACCATATATGAGGATGCTTTCCATTCTTGACCAACCTCCCAAAAAGGGAGGGCAATGCTACCACAAGCAGTCGCCCTCCCTCGAAATTCCCCTACTTCATCCAAGGAGGAAGTAATATCTTCTCTTTAGCGATCAGCTCAGGGAAAACAGGTTCCTGCCTTCCCTTAACCCACTGAAAAGCACAACCGATAGCCGTCTCCTTTGGATTCTCAAACCCAAAAATGACCGCATGGTCTTTGCCGAACCTTATCCTCCCCATAGGGCTCATCAAGTCTGTTTTTTCCATGGCAGCAACCAGAGCATCTGAATCAAGGGTACCAGCACGCGTAATGGCAGCAGCCAGAGCATACACTGCGACATAGCCGCTTGTAGTGCCATTATCGACACACATTTTCCCCCTCGCCTCTTCTCCAAATTTCTTCCCTAAATTTTCCCAGAACTTTACCGACTCAGGTATTGCTTTCACCGGGATCAAGCCACCTATCCACAGATTCTGAACACTATACTCTATATCTTCCCCGAATGCCTTCCAAGCAGCTGAAGGACTAAGTGGAGCTATTAAGCCACACATGATCGCAGGTACCTTCATTGTGCGGATTTGCTTTGGTAGAGCTACGGCCTCAACCATATCAAATATGGGCACAATCACCTGAGCCCCAGCTTCTTTTGCTTTTGTCAAAGAAGGGGAGAATTCAGCAGCGCCTACTGGGTAGAAGTCTTCAGCAATCACCTTCCAACCGAGCGGTTCAATCCCCTTCTTCAGGGCATCTCCCAGCCCTCTCGCCCATAACGTATCCTGCAGAATAAAGTACACTTTGTTAAAACCATATGCTTTCCTTATTAGTTCCAAGGACCCCTGTACGACCTTTGCCGAATAAATGCTATCGGAGTTTGTTTTAAAAGTGTACTTGTATTTGACAGGGTCTTCAAGGAACTTTTTCGGAATGACGGGAGACATACTAATAGTGCTCATATGTACCAGCTTATATTTGGCGTAAAGGTCCATTGCCGCTAATATTACCTCTGATCGAAAACCACTGGCTGCAATGGCATCCGGCTTCTGTTGTAGAATCAGCTTCTCATGGGCCATCAGGGCTTCGTGCAGCGGAATCCCTGGCTCATCCTCACGGGTTTCTATGGTGACAATCTTAATTGGTCGCTTTACCCCGCCTACCAAGACACCGCCCTTGGCATTTATCTCATCAGCCGCTAATTCTGCCGCTTTCCAGGTACCAAAACCTGTAGTATGGCGCAGGGCATTCGGAACTCCAAGAACAATGGGAGGGGCTCCTGAAACCACCTCTGGGCCAGAAGCAAATACCAAACCCACTATTAGAACCACTGCAAACAACACCAAAAATTTTCGCTTCATCTTTTACCTCCTTAGAAATGAAATAGTATCAATGGTACAGCTACCAAAAACCCTTTAACCTTCTACTTCCAAATGAACATCATCTCCCCCTTGATTAGCCAAAAAAAGCTAAAATGACATATACTTTCCCATCCAGCCTGTCAATAAGTATTTTTCTGAAAAAATACAGGAAATATTTGGGGGCCCTACTTTCTTATTGCCTCGGAACCCAATACCCTATCAGCAATCGAATCCTTGAGATCCTCTTCTGTCCCAAGCTCCACCGCGATAGCCCATGCATCTCGAAAGTAATGCTCAATGGTTTGCTCGGCGATGTAGCCATAACCCCCAAAAATCTGGAGGGCTTCATCAACCACCCCGATCAATCTCCTACCAACTTCCAGTTGAGCAATGGAAAGGGATCTTAGGTCTGATCTCCCCTGATCATATTCGGTAGCACATTTATAGGTGAGGAGACGGCATACCTCAATGTTCGCAGCCATATCGGCCAATTTGTGCTGGATGACCTGAAACTGCGAAAGTTTCTTACCAAACTGTTCCCTCTGCTTGGCATATTGGATGGCTCGATCATACGCCCCTTGTGCCACGCCCAGTGCTTGAGCTGCACTTCTAACCCCCAGCGCCTGATGACAATAATTCACATGCATCATGCCATCGCCATCACTGCCCACTCGGTTTGTTTGGGATACCCGAACTCCATTTAAGTTGAGATCTGCAAAAGGAATCATCTTTAATCCCATCTTTTCGATCGGAAGGACTTCGAGGCCATCCTTTTCCCGCTCTACAACCAAGGTGATCCACCCTTCCTTGAGTTCCCTACAGAGCATGATGAAAGCGTTTGCCAAGGGGCCGTTGAGAACAAACCGCTTTTTCCCCTGGATGATAAATTCTCCTTCTCGCATCTCCGCAAAGGTAGAAATCGAGGTGAAATCCTTCCCATCTTCCGTCTCAGCGAAGGCGATGCTCAGTCGTTTCTCTCCTTTTGTCAGGGGAATAAGTAATCGCTTCTTCTGCTCATGGGAACCGAATTTTAGAATAACCTCTGAGCCCAGATCGACAGTGCTCAGGCTGCTCCCAATTCCAGAATCGACCCTGCAGAAGGCCTCAATGACCAGGACGTTCTCTAACAGGCCCAATCCTTGACCTCCAAACTCCTCAGGATAATGAAGCCCAATAAAACCCAGCCCACACGCCTTCTTCCAGATCGTTTCAGGGAACTGACCGGCCTGATCCAGTTCCAAGGCCAAGTCCGAGTCAAACTCCCCTTGGGCAAACTCCGCTGCTGCTTTTTGGATATCCTTCTGCTCATCCGATAATTCAAAATTCATTTCCCTCCCCCCTAAAGCCCCAAATCCCTTGCGATCACCATATGATGGATTTCGGATGTCCCTTCTGGAATCTTAAGACCTCTCGCATCTCTTAAAAACCTCTGGGCAGGATTTTCCATCATCAGACCCAAGTTCTTTTGAATAGTAAATGCTTTCTGAACAATCCTTTGGATCGATTCGGTAGTAAAGAGCTTCACGATCGATGCATCCTTCATCGAGGCAATGCCTTGATCAAAAAGCCATGCCCCTCGATAAGTCATATATCGCATCGCCTCTATCGACATGGCCATCTCCGCCAAAACGAACCGAATCGCCTGCGATCTTTTTACAGGTTCACCACGTCTTTGGCTCTTTTGAACATAGGCCAAAATAGCCTCAAACGTCGCCTGCGCCATTCCGGTGCTCCTCGCCCCGTAGGTAATTCTCCCCGATTTCAGGGTCTCCTCCAACTGTTCCAATCCTCCCCCCTCTTTTCCTCCAAGCATCCTCTCTTGGGGGACATAACAGTCATCGAAGGCCAACTCGGCGGTATCGGCAGAATGCTGTCCTAACTTTCTCAACTTCTTCATCACAGAAAAACCGGGGTCTTCCTTATTGACGACAAAGAGATTGATCCCTATCCCCCTCTTCGTCGGATCGGTGTAAGCAGCCACAGTGACAAAATCACAGATTCCCCCATTCGTGATGAAGGTCTTCGAACCATTGATCCGGTAGCCTTCCCCCTGCTTCACAGCGGCCGTGCGGATCCCAGTCGCATCGGATCCTGCATTGGGTTCTGTTAATGCAAAAGCACCAATCTTCTCTCCTCTGGCGGCAGGCTTCAAATATCTCTGCTTCAGTTCTTCAGAACCAAACCGGAGAATAGGATCGGTGGCCAATCCTCCGTGCACCATGAAGGAAACCCCGATACCTGCACAGATTCGATGTATCTCCTCATTCGAGATGCACTCAGAAATCTTATCTAACTCTGGCCCATCATATTCCTTAGGGCATCGAAAACATAAGAGTCGCTTTGCCCCGAGCACAGGATAAAGTTGGATCGGGAAGGTCTCCTTTCTCTCATATTCGTCAACCAGGGGGCTAACCTCTTTTTCATAAATAGCACGGACCCTCTTCTGAAAATTCCGCCGTTCCTCATCTAATTCAAAAAACATAATGGCTCTGCCTCCTTTATTTCGATTTTAGCTCATTGAGCGATTCCACCTTGCGAATCCATTCCCACAAATCTAAACTGTCCCATATAAGAAGATTTCATACTTTCACCCTGGGCTTTCGTCCTTGATCTTAGCCATAGCCTTTTTTGCCTGGATTTGAGAAACCTCTTCTGGCGTACCTACAAAGATTGCCCTTGCTACACAGGTTGCCTCACAAGCCGTTAGCTTGCCCTTCTTTATTCTATCAATACACATGTCGCATTTCTCCATCCTCCCTTTGCTATCCAAGTGGAGGGCCCCATATGGGCAAGCCCAGATACAGACCTTACAGCCGATACATCTCTTCTGATTCACAAGCACAGCTCCCGTCTCCGAATCGGCGTAAATAGCATTTGTTGGACAGACGTTGATACAGGGTGCATCCAAACAGTGCATACAAGAAAGGGGTTGAAAAAATTGAATGACCCGATCCTCGCTGAAGGCTGGCCCAAAATGGTAAACGCTAATGAGGTTCATCCCTGTGGGTTCCCCTTGGGGCGGAATCGTTGGATGAGGGGGTGAGTTATGTTTCATTTTACATGCAATGATGCAAGCGCAACAGCCTATGCATTTATCTTTATCAAAAAAAATAGTCTTCTTAACCATTGCCCTCTTCCACCTTGTATATCCTACACAGTAAGGCTCGAAAAGTAGTTGCACCTGTAGCTGGGTCACATGGAAGGTCACTGGTAGTGAGGACATTCGCATTGGATTCCCAAAGCCCGTGGTCGGGTTTTTCTGGATACCACCAGGCGTGTTGGGTGATTACCACTCGAGGGTCAATACCCGCAAAAAGCCATGCCTTCTGTTTTATCCTGCCCCGGGGTGTTTCAATCCAGACCCAATCCCCATCCTGAATCCCCAATCTCTGAGCCGTATCGGGATGGATTTGAACAAGAGGATAGGGTTGTCGTTCCCGCAACCAAGCGTTTTGCCTATACTGAGTATGAAAAAAGTAGAGTGTCCTCAATCCAGTGGATAGGATGAAGGGATATTCTTTAAAGAGTTCGGGTGTAGAATAGGGACTCTCATTCGGTTCCACATACGAAGGCAAAGGATCATATCCGAATTTTTCTAAGGTGGTACAGAAGAGTTCAACTTTTCCAGTAGGAGTTCGAAAACCGCCTCCGTCCCGCCAATAGTCAGACTTGTATTTGTAATAGGGTTGATCCTTACCAGTCCTGGCGAGAAGGCCCTTTTTCTTAAATTCCTCCCATGTGATGTTTGCTTTTCGCAATTGATAGTCGAATATCATTTCCACATTTTCAAACCAATATTGAGGAGCAATCCTTTTGCCCAATTCATTGTATATCCAGTAATCGGATCGGGCCTCCCCGGGCGGTTCCACCGCTTTGACCATGGCTGAGAAATAGAAACGGGCATGCTCATCCCAGATGCCATCGGACTCAAGCCAGTGCGCCACCGGAAGAACAACATCCGCATATCGAGCAGTCGGAGACATATAAAGATCAGCTACGGATAGAAAGCCCACCTTGAGCAATCCTGCAAAGACCGCTTTGCTATTGGCATAGCTGAGGATTGGATTGGTTCCTTGCAGATGCATGACCCTCACCCTTTTGGGGTCATCCTCTCTGAGTTGTTTGAAGATCGTATCTGGATGCGCGATTCTCGACAAAACCCCGAGTTTATATCTGTCCCCCCCTGCCATGCCCCCTCGGCTCTCTTTGGGCACGCGAATTTCGCGACCGAACTCCTCCAAATCGCCTGCTTCCGTGACCTTCCAGTTCACCATCCCTCCCGGCCGTTCGATATTGCCCGTGATGGCCAGTAGGCAGATCACCGCTCGGTTGTTCTGGGTACAGTTATTAGAAGCTTCCAAAGGTTCACCGATCATAAAGGCTGCAGGCGTTTCAGTGGCAAGGATCCGGGCAGCTTTTATTATCTTTTCCTCGGGAACCCAGGTTATTTCAGCCACTCTATGCGGAGGGTAGCTCTGCACCCGATCCCTGAGTTGATCGAACCCGAATGTCCAGTGGTGCACGAATTCTTGATCATATAATCCTTCGTTGATGATCACATTCATCATCCCCAAAGCGAGGGCAGCATCTGTGCCGGGTCGAATCCGGAGCCAGAGGTTTGCCCTTGAAGCCAACCGGGTGGCCCTCGGATCCACGATGATGAAATTTTTGGCCTTCTCTAAGGCACTCAGAAACCACACTCCCATCTCATTTTCCGGATTGTTGGTTTCCAACTGTCTTGCCCAGGCGATGATCGTTTTTGGGAATTCGCCACCCCACCCATGGAAATCCGGCATCAGCCGACCGCCCACGGTAATCGCATACGTCATCAAGCGCGAAATATAACAAACATGTCCAGGACCCATCAAATTTCCAGTACCGATCGAACTCGCAAGTCTCATCGTGTGGATATTGTACCCACGGCCCGTACCCTGACCTATGCAAACCGCATTGGGGCCAAACTGAGCCACCGCATCTCTCATGTTCTGGGTAATCGTATTCAGTGCCTCCCCCCAGCTTATTCGCTCCCATTGGTCCTCGCCCCTTTCTCCCTTTCTTTTGAGAGGATAACGGAGGCGATTAGGATTATATACTTCTTGAATACTTGCTAATCCTTTGGCACACATGGTTCCTTTTGTAAAGGAATCAGGATTGCCTTCGATCTGAGTGATTGCCCCCCCACTTACTGTGACAAGTACTCCACACCCTCCGTGGCAACTCTTGCAGGTCGTTTTTATCATTTGCCCGTCGCTCATATTTTCTCTAACAAATCTATACTGAAACTAAAGTGGTTAACCTAATGGGATCCTTTATATTTCCTGCCTCCTTCAAGTCTCCTATATTGTACGCTATCAATACTCCTTCCGCTTCTTTAGCCA
>Ga0187771_10002543_pt1 | contig 12577 bp, 13 predicted proteins | sample 0116_SJ02_MP15_1_FD_133139 | JGI IMG/M metagenome (GOLD analysis project Ga0187771, IMG submission 133139) | Tropical peat soil microbial communities from peatlands in Department of Meta, Colombia - 0116_SJ02_MP15_10_MG | ecosystem: Environmental > Terrestrial > Soil > Wetlands > Peat | place... | reverse complement strand
TGGTCTTGGAGAGTTTCTCAAGGTTCAGGCTTAGGTCGGTTAGGTGGTTTGGTTGAACGATGCTTAGGCGTTGACCGTTTGTTTGGTTGGGGTTGTCTGTGAATGTCGCCCAGAGTATTCTTGAGGCGGGTGGGGGTTGGAGCGAAGTGGGGGTTGTTGGTCCTAGGACCAGTAGGGGGTTGCGGAGGTTGAGGTCGGTGGCGACGTCCAATGCTTCCCTGAGTATGCTGATTGCGCCGACGTCTCCTTTGAGAACGGCGATTATGATTCTGTAGTCAAGCAAGGGGCGCGGTAGTTGAAGGAGGATTGGTGTTGCCGAGGAGAAAGTGTTGTGTTCGCCGTCCGGCTCTGTTGCAGACATGTCGGGCGCCGAAACAGCGATGTACCGAATTAGGTATATTAATGTTTCATGAAACGTGAATCCGACAAGCTAACCCGCATGGAAACACAAACGCATAGACGATTATCTTGGCAACGATGGCGAAGAAAATCAAATACCTAGGCGGCCTCGTCTGCGCGTTCGGCGGAATCTACCTCGGCAACGGGTACGGCGCCTCCTACTGGCGCTTCGGCCCGCTAAACCTAGCATGGGACACGATGTTCCGTGGAACGGTCTTAGTCGTAATCGGGTTGCTGTTGATACGCTTCAGTAAGTGAGCCTGGCCATTCGATCTGGACACGAATCGCTAAACGCCCGACGTTGAGGCGTTTACGGCTCTGTATCAAGAAATGGTCATGCGCGCTCGGATGCGCCATACATATTGCAGTGTACGCGTCCATGGGTCCGTTGCATTCACATCCTAATTTCTCGAAGAAACATCACATCAATTTTTACTCGCACTTGTCACTGTGCTGGGATATTCTTTATTTCCCAGACTCCTTAGCGCCCCCGAAGGTTCGAAAATTTGCGGAAAATCTTCTTCGCCGCTCTCATCGTGGTCCTGGTGGCAGTGCCCATAGCGACTGTGAGGCCTGTGTTTGGATCTTCACAAGCACTGATCTCTCCACCTTTGTTCTCTTCGGGTCAGAAGACGGCTGTAATTCTATCCTCCCTAGAGCAAGTCTATCCCATGGGGCAGTACGGGAAGGACATCAACTACTACCTGACAAGTGCGGGATACCAAGTATCGAAGCTAACTAACACCCAAGTGACACTCGACTTCCTTTTGTCCCAACTAAACAACTACGACATCGTAATCTGGCGAACCAACACCTACAACTGGAGACATGTAGAGTACTGGTACGTAGGCGAACTAGCGAGTTCAGGTGCTGAAACCAAGTATGCGACGGACTTTGCCCAGGGATATATCAACGGCAACGCCGGAGTTCTGGGGGTAAGTCTCGGGTTCTTCAGCGAACACTTCACCGCGGGCACATTAAGCCACGTGAAACTAATGATACTCATCTCCACCGACTCAGACTCCTACGCACAGTTCTTTCTCGTCGCAGGCGCGAACACCGTAATCTTTGCCAACGGAGCAATCTCTCTCGCTTTCGGGGAGATCGACGATCTAACAAATCAAGTAGTAGCAGACTTATCCATGGGGCAGAACGTCTACACTGCTGTCTTCGGCGCGGTTTCGCCGTTCGTTCAGAACGCCAATACTGAGGACCCACTGGACACTAGCTACACGCCACCGTTCTGGTTCCAAGGAAACGCAACACTCACAATATAACCCACATTCAGTACGTTCGATGCCACGCCACCCGGATCACACCCTTTTTTGGTTTAGGAAATTTGTATTAAGAACCGGCTCAAATCCAGCCTAGTTCGGCTTGAGCGCCATCAAGGAACCCGTCGTGATTCACAAGGGGCTCGACAACGTATACGTCAAAGAGAGCAGAATATGCTTCATCGATGGTGAAGCCAGCAAACTGTTCTACCGGGGATTTAGCATAGAAGACTTGGCCAACAATTCGACTTACGAGGAAACCGCCTATCTCCTAATCCACGGCTGGCTCCCGACTGCATCACAGCTGGACCAATTCACGAGCACTCTCGAATCGTACCGACCTCTCGAACCCGAAATCCTTGAGCTCATCCGATCGCTGCCAACACAAAGCGACCCGATGGACGTACTACGCACGGCAGTCTCTGCATTGGGATCATACGACCCTCAACCCATGACTGACGATCTCTCCGTCAGGATTGACAAGAGCCTAAGGATTCTCGCCAAGATCCCAACAATCATAGCTGCTTTCGATAGGCTCCGAAACCAGAGACAACCCATCCCTCCAATGGGCCACCAAAGCCATGCGGCCGAATTTCTCTACATGCTCACAGGAAAGGAACCCGACGCTAAGGATGTGCACGCAATGGACGTCGCACTCATCCTACACGCAGAGCATGAGATGAACGCATCGACATTCGCTTGCACCGTGACCGCATCAACCTTGGCGGATATGTACTCGATAATGACCTCTGGAATCGGAACCTTGAGAGGCCCGCTGCACGGTGGGGCGAATGAAGCCGCCCTCAGAACTGTCCTCGAAGTGGGAGCACCTGACAGGGCTGAGAAATACGTCGTTGACGCCCTCGCCCAAAAGAAAAGAATCATGGGCTTCGGGCATAGAGTTTACAAAACTTGGGATCCGAGATACTTGATCTTGAAGAAATTTGCCGGCGAACTGGCGGTGAAGAAGGGGCAGACCCAATTGTTTGATACGGCCGTTGCAATTGAAAATAGTGCGAGGAGACATTTGGAAGGGACGCCTATCTTTCCGAATGTAGACTCCTACTCCGGCATCGTCTTCCACCTTCTGGGTATTCAGACGGATCTTTTCACTCCGATATTCGCTATGAGCAGAATCGCAGGGTGGACCGCTCACGCTATCGAATACCTCGAGTCTAATCGCCTCATTCGGCCTAAAGCCCTCTACGTGGGGCCCGTCGGCCTGCCTTACACACCTATCGCATTACGAAGTGGAAAAGTGGGAGGTTAGTCAATCCATGAATGTCTCTCACATACTAACCCGTCCCTTGGTTACAATCTCAGCAGAGAAGACCGTCTTGGCTGCCGCTGAACTGATGGTAAAGAACAATATCGGCCTCCTCGTCGTAACTGAAACGGGAAACGACAGTGAGCTAGCGGGCGTCATATCTGAAAGGGACATAATTCGGGTGATTGCGTCGGGCCGAAAGCTTGAGACTGCGGTCAGAGATGTTTGCACAAAGAATGTTGTGACTGTGGGTGCGAATGCGGATGTCGCTGAAGCGGCAAAAGCCATGAACAAACACGGGATCAGGCACGTGGTAGTTGTTCGCGAACGCGGGAAACCGGTTGGCGTGGTCTCGATGAGAGACTTGGTGGGCGAACGCTCCACACTAAGCGCAATCCTTCAATCCGACGAAAAAGAGGTCTTCCACGGAGCAGATTAGTTCACGGCGCGGAGTTTTGCCGCGAGTTCGCTGATCGAGACCTGAGTCTCCTCCCTTGTTGCCAATGCTTTCAGTTTAACCACTCTCGATTCGATTTCTTGAGGGCCAACGACAACCAGGTACGGAATCTGCATCGAATTCGCATACTCAATCTGTTTTCCGAGTGGACGTTCCTTCAAATCGGCCTCCGCGGAGATCCCGTCGTCTCGAAGTGTCTGCGCTAGCCGAATCGCCTGAAGCCTAGAGCCTTCTTGGGCGGATGCGATGAAGACCTTCGATCCGAGTCTACTCTTCGGAAAGAGGTTGGCGCGTTCGAGGGAGATCATCAGGCGTTCAATCCCCCCGGCGACACCGGTGGCGGGTATGTCGCGTTTTCCATAAACCCTGCAGAGCTTGTCGTATCTTCCGCCTCCGAAGATTGAACCAACGTCTTCGCCCTCCTTGTCGAAGCACTCGAACACGATTCCGTCATAGTAGCCTATGCCTCGAACGATGCTCATGTCGTAGACGCAGCGTCCAATCCGGTCAACGGCTTTTAACGCATCTGCGAGCGTTTCCAATTCTCTGAGGCCTTGCTTGGCTTCAGGTTCCGTGAAGTTGAAGCTGGCCAGCTGGTCGAGTACCGTGCTCGGGGGTCCGTTGAGGGAGATGTATGAGAAGATTTGATCTAATGTCTCGCCTTCGATCTTAATCGCGCTGAATTCTTTCGTTAACTGGGGGCGGCTCGCCTTTCTCACTTTGTCAATGATTCTCAAGCACTGCTCCAACTTGTCGCCAGAGCGTACGCCCAGCTGCCTCAGGTATGACTCTGCCAGCTTTCTGTTGCTGGCACGTACTAGAAATTCTTTCAATCCAAGGTTGGCTAAGATGTCCACGCCAACGCAGATGGCCTCGGCATCTGCGAGGGGGCTGGCGGACCCGAAGATTTCAACATCCCATTGAGTAAAGTAACGGTATCGCGCGAATTGGGGTTCATCGTATCGCCAGTTTCCGCCTATGGTAGCGAACTTTATCGGTTCTGGTAAGTCAAAACGGCTCGCAACCATTCTGGCAAGGCCGACGGTTAGGTCGAACCTCAGCCCGAGGCTTCTCCCGCCCTTATCTTTGAACCAGTATATCTCATCACGAATCCCCGAACCACTCTTTGCCTCAAGCGTACTCAAATTCTCAAGCGTGGTAGGTTCGACCATTCGAAATCCATAACGCAATACAACTTCCCGTATCTTATCGTACAACCATAACCTTCGCGCCATCTCCTGCGGTTCCAAATCCCTCATTCCGCGAGGGAGGGTGAAGAGACTTGACGACAACTTCCTCGCACTTAGACACCCGTGTTACGCCAGCTTTCCTATAACATTGTGACCTTCGCGCACTTTTGGCTGCTGTAAACTCTGTCCCAGAGCTACAATGCTTTATAGTAAGGCAAACGCTATTCCGAATTGAACCCTCATGCCCGCATACAAAGATGTTCTCGGCGCGGCGCTAGTTGGTGTTGTGATTGGCGGCGTACTGACCGCTGTCTTGGATATTATCCCACTTCCGCTATCGAACGCAGTGGGGGCATTTGTAGGAGGAGCCGTGGCTGCATACGTGCTCCATGGAAAGGTAGGTCAAGCGACGAGGGCCGGGGCGCTATCAGGAGTCATTGGCATGCCATTCTACCTTGGGGTCGCCCAGGTACTATATGTGTTCGGAGCTTACCCACCGCAAACCACAACTCCGCCAATGTCGCAGCTACAACTCGAAGTTGTGATTATACTTCTGATGAACCTCGCTCTTGGTACGTTTGGCGGTTTTCTGGTAGGGGCCGCTCGTCGTGCACAGCCAGAAACCCCACAAACACTCCAGCCCATGACCTCAGGGCCACCCACCACGGCTCAGCCTAGGTATTGCGTTCAGTGCGGTGCTCAACTGCCCGCCGGCGCAGTTGTTTGTCCTCAGTGTAACGCTAGGCAGCCCTAGCGTCTGCTGGGTTTCTACACTTTCAGCGAGCCAAGCGTATAGTATACGATATCTGTCCGTCGGTCCACGACGGCGAGTATCAATTCTTTCTTTTCTCGGTCCGAGTACCTGAGAAGCCTTCCGAGCTTCCTTAAACTGGCCTCTCCTCCCTCGTATACGATTGAGATCAATCGTCTCATTGGACCCTTACCGTAAATATCAAAGTCAAACTCCCTAGTCGACTCGCGGACTATGTACCCTCTATCTCTCAAATCCCTATACACTAAGTACTTGATCCAGATTGCAGGTTTGCCAACTGAGAATCTGCGCACCAAGTCTCTCAGTTCAAGTTCTCTTTCCGACTTGCGGTCGAAGACTTTGATCTTCTGTTTCTCAAGTAGATAGAATGCCTCATAGGGAGCGAAATGCAGGTTGTGTGCTTTAAGGTCGCCAAAACCGCGGTCCCTAAGTTCCATGAGGTCAGCCTTGTAGGCGACGTACACACCGCGTGAGTCGGCGGTAGTCCTCCAGGGGACAAACGGCTGTTTCTCCTCGCTCTGAGGTTGAGCTCCTTGCGTTATGTTGACGGTGTTTTCCATCTGCCGCACCCGAGCATCGCACGCTGTCGTTCAATTAATGCTTTTGCGGAGGCGTTTCGGACGTTCTTGGTCGAAAGGTAATTCAACCCGCAGGCCTCGCAGTTGAGCGAGGTTCGAAAAATGCGTCCTATGTCTGAGCTAAGGACCGTTGAGTGGGCCCACGGCCATGTAAGGATGATAGACCAGACGCAGCTACCAACCCGACTCGTTTACGTGGAGCTCAGAGACTACCGCCAGGTCTCGAAAGCGATTAGGAACATGACTGTGCGCGGAGCACCGGCGATAGGCGTCGCGGCTGCGATGGGAATGGCTCTTGCAGCTCGTGCAAACCGCGCTCGGAAGAAAGATCGTTTTTTCAAAGAACTTGAGGTTGCGGGTGAGACTCTTAAGGCAAGTCGGCCAACTGCTCAGAACCTCTTCTGGGCCGTCGACAGAATTCTAGAACGAGCGCGAAACACTAGCCCGGGGGAGGATGTCGCAAAGGCCGTTATCGAGGAGGCGTTAAGGATGGCTGAGGAGGATGTGGAAGCCAACCATAGTTTAGGGCGCTTCGGAGCGGCTTTGATAGTTGATGGCGACCAAGTGCTCACACATTGCAACACGGGCACTCTAGCCACCGTTAACTATGGAACCGCGCTCGCACCGATTCGCACAGCTGTGCGAGAAGGAAAAAGTGTGCGCGTGGTCGCGACCGAGACGAGGCCGAGGCTTCAGGGTGCAAAGCTAACTGCCTACGAGCTACTCAGTGATCGTATTCCGGTTACGTTGATCGTAGACGGGGCTGTGGGTTATGTCATGAGTAGGGGGATGGTTCAGAGGGCGATTGTTGGTGCGGACCGTATCACCGCGCGTTTTGTCGCGAACAAGGTTGGAACTTACCTGATCGCTCTAGCAGCCAAAGCGAACCAAATTCCGTTCTATATTGCCGCACCAACCTCCACATTCGACATTCGGAGCGGCATTTCAGAGATCAAGGTGGAAGAGAGAGCTCCACGGGAGGTGACCCACATCAACGGCAACCGTATCCCACCAAGGGGTGTTCCCGTCTACAACCCTGCGTTCGACCTAACGCCCGTTGAACTAGTCAGTGGCTTCATAACCGAAAAGGGCGTATTTACACCCGCTCAACTAGCAACCGACCCATCCTCTATTCAAGCCTAGAGTATAGGCGAACCGAGGAATGAGTGAGTGATGGGCGCGGCCGCGCTCTTTCTGGATGCAGCAACTAAATTTGCTACTTCGGACTCGGACTAGACTTCTTGTAACGGTTTCTTGCCGACTTGCAAGACGATTTCTACGGGGCAGTGGGTAACTGATTCGATCCGGCTCTTCCATTCGGAGCCCATGCTGATGAGGGCGTACATGCCCGTAACTTCTCCCTTCGCCTTCTGGACTATTTTTGTTAGGGCGATCTGGGTCTCACCGCTGTCAATTACGTCATCTACTATTAGGACGCAGTCCCCTTTTCTCAAAGCGTCTCTAGGGACGTAGAGGCTTACCATAATGGCAGTCTTGGCGGGTATGTAGACCTCCTCGATAAACTCACGAACGCCAACCTCTCGGCTCTTCTTGGCTATGACAAGACCCACGCCTAACCTGTGGGCTAGAAGCGCTGCAAGCGGAACCCCGTCAACCGCCGCGGCTAGAATCTTCGTTATGCGCATTCCCGCGAAGGCGTTAACGGCATGCTGGACCGCCCGCTCCAGGAGGAGGGTGTCCGAGATGAGCTTGGTGTTGTCGAAATATCCCGCGTCGTCGAAGCGAATCCTCTGCTGTATCTCGCCTTCAAGCCGCATTATCTTCTGAAGGGTTCGGTTGATGTTTTGAGCTCGATCAATTGTCGGCAACACGTGCCCTTTCACATACCTACTCAGCACGGTTTCAGGGAGGCCGATTATCTGGGCGAGTTCTCGATAGGTGTAGTAGTTCTTCGCCAGGTTGAGTAGTTCAATGGTCATAAGTTTGTACTTCAGGTCGGATATACGGGAACCTGCTCTCAATATGATGCCTTCTCTATCCGCTTTGACAAGTTGAGATATTCACATGCCCATGCTGACGCGTAATAATACTTTCGACATGAATTGACACAAAGAATAGGGTGACTACCCGCGGCTATCTACAACTCCTTGACTATCTTGGTACTTGCCCGCGTATGGCCGGCGCGCCTTCACGCCAAGGCGATGCAGAACCAGCTGCAGAAATCTGTCATTCTTGGCCATTGCGAAGGGCTGTTTGCTTGTATTGAATAGCAAGATTGTGAGCTGCCCTCGAAAGCCGGGGTCCACAAGCGCTAGGCTGGCGACTATTCCAGCCCTCGCGAGCGTGGATCGAATGTGCAAACTCCCGACTAACTCGTCGCTGAGCCCGACTCGCTCAAGGGTCGCGACCAACCTACTCTGGCCTGAAGGAATCACCGTTTGGTCCGCAAGCCTAAGATCGTACCCTGCTCCGCTCAAGCAGGTTTGGTCGAACGGGGCGATCACCAAAGTGCCGTCCGCAAGGCATTCTTCGATCTCCACGTCAGCCAGCACACCCATTGAAATGTAACCCTCGCAAACAATGCCTAGTCCCCACATAAGATTACGCCAGAAGATTCGCTCGCCCCCAGTGAGTCACCGAGGCTAACGCCTCCGTCCTGCCCTTCTCGAAAGACTCCGGAAATTGCTTTGAGGAGAAACGTGACGGAAGAACAAGTCCGCTGGGAGGGTATGTTTTAGAATGTAGGCCCGTAAGACAAGTTGGGCCCGTAGTCGAGCTAGGATTAAGACACAGAGACCTTTGCAAGGTCGGGAAAGCCTTCGGTGTCTCGACGGAGTTAGCCTGGGATCCGGGGTTCGAATCCCCGCGGGCCCGCCATGTCCTTGAGTACTTTTAGGGGCATCGTGGAGCGTAGGTGGTTACAATCCCAACCTTTATCCCGAATTAGTCTTCCGTTAAGGGCGACTGTCAATGCGAAGAAGAACACTCACTCTCGGAATAGTCCTGATACTGCTCGGGGTCTTCGTATTGCGGGAGGGCGCAGAGGTGTTTGCACCAGTCGCTGAACTCGCCGGACTTTCCACGCGCTACACTAGGGAAAATGTGATTCTGCCTCCAACGCTCTACAGTGTCCCAGCCGAGAACTACACGTTCGCAACCTCAGACTTGCCCAGTGACGGTCAATTTGTTGGGTCGGTACAGGTTGCGGGTGGCCGTCAGGTTGGATTCTATGTCATGAATGAAGGGAATTTCTCACTCTGGCGTGCCCACCAACCCGCCTCAGTCGTTCTCGCAGAGCCGCTCGCGGTTTCATACAACTTCACAGTATCGCCCACCTCGTCGGGAACATACTATTTCCTCTTCGATAACCGGGATAGCAGCCCGAACACCGTGATCTTCAGTCTGAGCTCGCTCCAAGAAGTTATTTCGCTCAACCCGATCGTGCAGTACTCAGGGTTCGAATTGCTCTTACTCGGCGCACTGCTATCCTTTTTCGGCTTAAGGGGTGGGAAGCCGAAGGTTGCAAGTGAACGTGTTATTGATTCGGGTTGGAAGTGCAGGTTTTGCGGCGCCCAAAACGTCACAGACGATCGCGCGTTCTGCGCGAAGTGTGGTCGGGCCCAGGATTAGGTAATCTCCAGTTCTTCGGGTTTCGGCGCTTGTGTATTCCTGAAGATGGCGTAGAAGAGCGTGATTGAGATCATGTACAGTATGGCGCACAAGTAGAACGGGATACTCCTGAGTCTGGGGGTCGCAAGCATTGAGCTGCCTACGACGGTGCTGGCCGCGTTTGGCAAGTTCCATAGAACCACATTGAATGAAGACGCAATTGCCCGTTCGTCTTCGGCGACGATGCTCATCAGAAAAGTGTCCCCAAGAGGGCTGGACATGTTCATGAGAACCGCGCGAACGACATAGAACCCTCCGGCAAGCGAGGGTGTTGAGCAAAAGGGAATGGCCAGCAGAAAAACTGTTGACAGGGCCTGAGTCGTCACTATTCCCCTAACTAGACCCATGCGCCTTGCGACACGAGGAGCGCCCACGGCGGTTAGGCCCATGATGATGCTGGAGGCGGCTATGAGCGGACCGGAGAAAACGTCGGTGAGGTTGAAGCGCAGCAAGAACCAAGTTGGTATGAGAGGTATTATGAGACCCGCGCCGAGGCCAATGAGGAGGTTTGCTCCCGAGAATTTCAGGATCACCCCGAGGGATTTTCGGGGTAGTAATCCCTTGCGCACGGACTCGGGCCGTGACTTCTTAGCCCACCTGTAAATGGAGAAGGTTGTTAGCAATGAGAAGAGGCCTAGGATTATGAATGTGATTCTGTGCGCCGTTAGGAGGTCAGTCCTCAGTAGTGGGAAGACAATAGGCAGAGACATACCGAATCCGGACGCGATTGTGAATGTCATGAAAGAAAGGCTGAACGTCTCTGCGCGGACATCGGTCGATGTCGTGTCGGCAAGATAGGCGTTCATGGTTGCGTACATTGCTTGGGCCGCCCCTCCAAGGACCACGGAAATCTCCAAAATGAGGAAGTTCGCAGTAAGCCCAGGTGTTAAGAAGACTAAGGCGCCTAGGATTGATCCTCCGAGAATTATGTCCTTTCTTCCGTAGCGATCTGATAGAATCGCGAAGGGGATGCTGAACGCAACAGTTGTGATCCCCAGTGTGGTAAGAAGAATTCCCAGGTCAGTAATAGGGAGCCCTTCTAGAGGGAGGAAGACGGTCATGGCGACTTGGTAAAAGCCGAGCGCCGCCGCCAGTGGGCCTACGCCGAGAACTACGTTTCTGGTGTTCTTCGGTATCGCTCCAAAACTCATGTATGATCTCTCAAGTGAAGCGAGGTTACCGTCCCTTTTGTCGAACCATCTCAACTACTTCCAGGGGCAGCGGAACAGCTTTCCACTCTGCGTTTACGGAGATGCATTTGATGTAGCCCTCGGCCGCCACGTTTCCGTCAACTTGCCGAATCGCCCGAAAGTCCCAAGTTATGGTCTTTTCCGACACTTCTCTCATTCGCATTTCAACATCGAAGCAGTCGTCGAAGCGGCAGGGGGCTCTATAGATGCAGTGAGCTTCAATCCGGGGAAATGTGATCCCGTACTTCGTTCGGACGGTATTGAAGGCCAAGCCGATTGATCTGTAAAATTCCTCCTCGCATGCCTCGAAGTATCGGAGGTAATTGGTGAAATGCATTACGCCGGCAACGTCAGTGTCCACCCAACGCACTCGAAAAGTACGTATGAACGGCATTCGGACCGACTTCGCTTGTGGGGAAACGTTTCATGGATTTAACCACGTGTAATCGATAATCCGGTAGCCGCAGAGCTTTCGGTGTGTCAGTGAATGCTTATAGGACGCGGCCCCGAGGCTTCGTTGGTCCCCGCGGTAGCTCAGCCTGGTAGAGCTTCCGAGTCCCTCTTATCAGGAGTGACGGAGACGCTGTAGGTGTGCGCCCATGGCGCATCCACGTCAGCCTGCTAGGCTAACAACGGAAACCGGAGTGTCGCTGGAGAACCCTCAAACAGGTTCGGCGAATTCAAAATAGAGTTCAAAACTCTATGAAACTCCGGCCCGCGGGACCACTACTTATGCGTCCGAACCGTCGTAACCCTGGCTAGCCTAGAGAGTTCCGAGAGGTATTTCTTCAGATCAAATTTCCAACCCGTTTCTTCGTTGAAGAGGTCGTAGGAGATTGTTTGTACGTCTCTGTCGAAGAAATTCTCCCTAACCGCGGAGTATGATTCTATGAACCCCTTCCGAGCCATCTCGGAAAGGAACGAGAAGAGGCTTGACACCTCAGTCTGAGGAGTGTACGTTCTAATGAACAGAGCGTTCTGACGGAGAACCTTCGAGACTCCGAGAACAAAGAATAGTTCCCTTCTCAGAGAATAAAATCGGTTCATGTTCTGGGAGTTTCTAAAGTTGAGCAGGATCTCATGGTAGGCTGATACCTCCTGCGGGTAAGGCCACACGTCGAGGCCGTAGTACTTCACTATCCCCGTCGGAATCAGCTTCCGGTCGTAGTGGTACTTTACGCCCTGCAGCGAAATGCCCAGTAACGGTGCGAGTTCCGCGAAACTCTTGCGAGCGTTCTTCTCAAGCTCCCTCACGATCAGCATGTCTTTCCTATCCGCGAGTATATCATAGCGTGCAGGGTCTTCGATAATCTCCGTGGGCTTCCTGCTTAGAGCGGTTAACCAGTCTCCCCATTGGAACGCCCATTCGTTCTTGGATGGGTTGTAGTATCTGAAGTCAGGGAAGTTTGGAACGTATTCGCCCGTAAGTATGACGCTGAATTTCGAGATGAGCTTCAGCTCCTGAAGTCGCTTAACGTACTGTCTAAATTGTTTCATGGCCTTAGCCGGGACCAGTTGAACCGAGACGTGGGTGAACATCCCTTCGCATCGGTTTACCGAACGCCAATAGTTCGGAACCTTGAGCGCAACCGTTGCCTTCTCTTCACAACCCGGTTCCGCCGAGACTAGCACGATGGTTCTTACTAGTCCGAGGGCGGAGACTTGGGGGATTAGAGTCGCGATTCTGTTTGATTTCGTCTCAAGTTTGGCGACTCGATGGTAGACTGATGTGAATGGTATCCTAGTTCTCCGGGAGACATCTAACAGATTGCGTGGGCCGTTCTTCCACATAGCTGAAAGTATCTTGACGTTTGTTCGAT
>Ga0187771_10002542_pt1 | contig 12578 bp, 10 predicted proteins | sample 0116_SJ02_MP15_1_FD_133139 | JGI IMG/M metagenome (GOLD analysis project Ga0187771, IMG submission 133139) | Tropical peat soil microbial communities from peatlands in Department of Meta, Colombia - 0116_SJ02_MP15_10_MG | ecosystem: Environmental > Terrestrial > Soil > Wetlands > Peat | place... | reverse complement strand
TATAGCGGGCACTGAGACTCCTGCCGTCATGACGATGTAACACTTGCTGGTAATAATCCTTCCTCGTGGCCGCATCCCATGCCGAGGCGTAAATCGAGCGCGCCGAAGCGGTTGGTGGTCACCCTTTTATTTCCAACCATGAAGGTCTTTGCCATTAATACATCAGGCTGTCTAACACTATGGTCATCTATTCGATTGGATCAAGCTGAACATCCGTTTCTCCTCGTCGTATGAAAAGATCTCAGCATACCGCCCCCAGACGGTAACGGCCCGCAGTGTTTTGTCTGCATCACCGGAATGCAAATGGTCCTCGAGCTCGGACTCAAATCTCTCCCGGGGGGCAATGTTGCCTTCACGTTCATCAAGAACGTGCCGAATGTGAGCCGCTATAGGCACGAACCTAAGAAGGTGTTCTTTGAAAAGCCGTTTTCTTTCTTCTGTCCCACAGTGTGCAAACACATTGCCTGCTGAGGTTAACTTAATAGCGCCATCTTTGATCTCTGCAAACTCCAGGATATGGAGGGCCTCCGCGATCTCAAGCAGATATTTACTCAAATGGGAGTGCGAGCGAGCGATGACAGCCAACTCAGCCTTTCCTCCATAAGTCTGCGAGGCCAATGTCTCGATGAACCCGCTGATCAAATTGAGACCGACCTCTGGTAATGGCTGTGCTAATCCACCATGGATCTGGCTCCTGGCTTTTATTGATTCTATTGCCCGCGATGTTACTATCGAATAGATTTCATCAACTATATTTTGGAACTCGGAATCCAGCCTGTTACGAGGATGTTCCAGCGGAATGCAAATCTCTGTAGCAAGGCGCCCGGGATTCGTGGAGAGGATGAGTATCCGGTCGCACATCAGCACTGCTTCATCAATGTTATGTGTTACCAACAGCACTGATTTCGTCGGCAACTCACGCTCCACCCAAAGGTCTAGAAAGTCAGTCCGTAAAGTCTCGGCTATTAATATGTCCAAGGCGGAAAATGGCTCATCCATCAAAAGCACGGTGGGGTTAATCACAATTGCCCTCGCAAAACCGACACGTTGCCTCATACCCCCGGACAGCTCGCGCGGATATGCTGATTGGAAACCGTCTAAACCGATCAGATCAATGGCGGACATCGCCCTGCGGTGAGCTTCGTCACGTGATAGCCCGAGAGCATCAAGGCCAAGCTCAACATTTTCTAAAACCGTAAGCCAGGGGAACAATGCGAAAGTCTGAAACACTACAGCGATCCCTTCAGCCGGTCCTGTGAGTGGACTCCCGCCATACAGAACTTCTCCAGATGTCGGACTAACGAGCCCTGCACAGATGCGCAACAGGGTCGATTTTCCAGATCCTGAACGTCCGAGAAGCCCTAGTATCTCGCCCTCGCGTAACGATATGTTAATATCGGCGAGCACAGGTAACCGGCCAAAGGCCTTGCAGACTTTGCGCAGTTCAAGGACAGGAAGATTCGTTTGCGTTGTCACGTTTCGCTTTCTTCTAGTCGAGTCGAGTCCGACGTTCAGCAAACCTGTAAAGTGGTCGCCAAATCAGCCTGTTCATTGAAATGACAAACACCGACATGACCGCTATGCCTAGTCCAATTCGGGAATAATCGCCAACCTCGGTCATTTGAGCAATATAAGCGCCAAGTCCTCCTCCGTTCAGCTTTGTAGACCCCCAGCTGACCACTTCCGAAACGATGCTGGCGTTCCAGGCACCACCAGCGGCAGTTATGGCCCCGGTCACATAATAAGGGAATATTCCTGGGAGCATGACTTGTCTCCACCAACGCCATTTTTTGATGCGAAAGCTGGCAGCCGTTTCTCTCAAATCGCTCGGGAAGGCACTTGCACCTGCAATTACATTGAAAAGAATATACCACTGCGTGCCAAGAATCATCAGCGGACTCAGCCAGATTGTGGGAGCAAGTGTGAACCGGACGATTAAAAAGGTGGCGATCGGAAACAGAAGGTTGGCTGGAAAGGCAGCCAGAAACTGAGCGACCGGTTGAACCTTTTCAGCAAGTTTGGGCCGCGAGCCAACCGCTACCCCAATCGGGACCCATACTACTGTCGCAAGGGCAATCAGACTGACGACACGGACTAGGGTCAGCATGCCATTGCCGATAACCGTTGTGACATCACTCCAGGATAGTTGAAGAGCACTTACTTTCGCAAGCTTCCAGCCGGCAAAAGTGACACCAGAGGCGAGCAGGGCCAACCAGGCGAAATCGCCGACACGTCGGGGCAACACAATGAAGTGCCGTAGTCTAATCCTTGGTTGCAAGGCAAAACGATAGCGAATGACAGTCTGCAAACCTCTTGTGACTGGCGTACTCACAATTTTCAGCAGCCTCGCCTGTCGGAACAGGTCAAGCGCCCAACTTCTAGGCACCACCTGAGCGGCTGTCATTTCGAACCGGAACCTGTCAGCCCATGCCACAAGTGGACGGAAAAGGAGTTGGTCATAGAGTAGAATGGTAACGGTCATTGCCAGAATCGCCCATCCAACAGCAGCTAGATTTCGCTCTTGGATTGCCAGTGCGATATAAGACCCGATACCGGGCAGAGCGATCCGGACACTGCCAACAGAGATTGCTTCGGCGGCCACAACAAAAAACCACCCCCCTGACATCGACATCATCATATTCCATACGAGGCCGGGTACTGCAAATGGCGCCTCCAGCTTCCAAAACCGTTGCCAGGTCGATAATCTTAAACTTCGGCTCGCATCATCCAGGTCCCTGGGAATAGTCTTGAGCGACTGATAGAAGCTGAAAGTCATATTCCAGGCTTCACTCGTAAAGATGGCGAAGATGGTAGCAAGTTCGGGACCGAGCGAACTACCAGGGAATAACGAGATGAAAAACACGACCGTAAAAGACAGATAGCCGAGTATCGGCACTGATTGAAGGACATCCAACAGTGGAATAAGCACGATCTCGGCTCGGCGGCTTTTAGCTGCGGGTATGGCATAGACAAACGTGAAGATCAGGGAAGCAGCGAGTGCAACCAGCATACGCATCGTTGTCAGGAGTGCATAGAGAGGCAGAGCCGAAGGTAAAAGAGAAATTTCGGGCTGCCGCGCGACCACGAAAGACGCCTTCATTTGATGGACATAGGATCCGAGGACCACTATCACGGCGAGAACAAGAAGCATTGCAATGGCATCCCGCCAACTGGGGATCAGCTGGCGCCACTTTCCCCCAATCAGCACCTCGGCATGTTGTTCCATCGATAGCTACCGGTAAGTCCGCCTTTTCAAATATTTTATCATGGTTTGATTGTCTTTTATGATTTGGTTGAGTGGTGCTGAAACCTAGGACGGCAAGATGGATTTCGGGGCTGGGATGATGCATATAAATCGTATCTATTGGCTTTTCGCAGATTCTGCAAAAATATACTTCAGACTGTTTGAGCGCTCTCGCTTCAAACAGCATAAGATTGCCAACAGTCATCTGCTTACAGAAAGAGTGAGACCTGCTCCCAAGAACACACGCGACGTTAGATCTACCCCTGCCAATATGGACAAACACGAAGGGTCTCAGGGGGCGTGTTTGATTGAGGTCTAATCCTTTGCGAACTGAGGTTCGGCATGGATAATAACTCGATAAGCATTGGGTAGAGACTGATATATCACACCCTCAAGGCGGCTCGTTATAGCATGAACGTCTTCTAACAAGACTCCGTCATCAAAGGAACAATGCAGCGTTATAAACAATTTATCTTCTTCAGTCTTCCTTATCTGAATATCATGCACCTCACGAATTCTGTCAACGGTCTCTGCAGCTCCAATGATGATGTTTCTAGCAGAAGTCTCTTCGTCAGGAGACACGGCCCGACTTTTTTTTTCGTCCGAACGCAAAGGATCGATATGTGCGCTGATAACTAGATCGCCATCGAATTCCCTTCTTATCTCTTTCTCAAGAGTGGAGACGACTTCATGCGCTTCTTTGATGGTTAAATTATGGTCCACTTCGACATCGAAGCTGATATGTCTCTTGTCCTCCACAATATTCGAACAAATATTATGGACATGCAAATTATGGTTCAGGCCAATAACGTGCACCCTTTCGGCGATGGTCTCGCAGTCCAGAGCAATAGGTTGGGTATTGATTGTAATGTCTGCCACTCGGAGTAGCTCACGGATCTTGTCCTCAATAGACCTACAGATTGACTGAACCTTCTCAAGAGACAACGTTCTGCTGACGTCCAGGGTCATTTCAACAAATACAAAAGGACCGGCCGGTTTTACTCTGATTTTTTCTATCTTAATTACACCATCAACCGACTTTGTTATCGAGGCAATTTGGTCAGTAAGACCTTCAGGAGCGGCATCTATCAATATATCGACTGTCTTCTTGCCGAGACTTAATGCTGCACGGGCGATCAACAGAGCAACCACGATTCCCGCTACTGCATCGGCCCATACCATGCCGGCCACAACAAGGGCAAGACCTGCCAGCACCATAGCAGAACTGAGCATATCCGAGTTAAAATGAAGGGCATCTGCCTCCAATGCCTGGCTCTTGGTTTCCATTGCTACCTTCTTCAGCGCTCTCGATCTAGAGAAATCTACAGCGATAGAAATGACAAGGACAAGCGCCGAGTACCAAACCACTCTCACTTCAGATGTTTTAGACAACAATCTGTGGACAGCCTCATAGATAATCCATCCACTGGTGAGGATCAAAACGCAGGTCTCGATCAGAGCAGCTATGCTTTCCACCTTGGCGTGTCCATACTGATGTTCCCTGTCGGCAGGCTTGTCGCTAACCTTTACAGCGGCGTAAGTCAGTGAAACTGCTCCGAAGTCGAGACCTGAATGCGCTGCTTCCGAGATAATGCCGATGCTGCCAGTGACAACGCCCACCGCCAGCTTCATAACAGTCAGCAAAAAGCTGGCAATCACAGAACTAAGGGCAATATTACGTTTCTTATGTGTCATATTCATAAGGCAATTATATTTATATCTTATAGCAATATCTGGTTAGTCTCAATGATAAATTCGTTTGCCCGTCATCGTCTGGCGACCTAAGAAAAAAGTGGTTCACAGACGGAGAAGGAAAAGACTTACATACGAACATGTGTTTGAGTTTCATGATGTCACGATAAGGGAAAAGACCAGGCATTATATCGTAATCATCAGTAGTGGGAGTCGCCTGACATGCAGCTTTAAAAAGGCGGAGCATTGTTCAAATTAAGAGACATGAAAAGATGATGGCAAGTATGGAAAAGTGTCCTTTCTGTTTCCGAATGCACTGCATAATAAGATCTGACTTGATAGATGTCGATTTCAGAAGAACAAATAGCTATTCGTCTTTCCCTCTTGTGGCAAGGAAATAGAACAAGATCAAGGCAGCTAGGTAAGAACTCAACAGGAGCACCTCGTTACGGAAGACCGAAGGGTGGATATCGGGAGCTGGCTCACCAGAGTACGGGCTAACGTCGCATTATCGCACTCCTCTACAGGTGCTCGTTTCAAATCCATTAATGCTCCATGCCCTATCGCATCCCGTAAAGCAATGCTCACGCCTCTTCCATCGCTATAATTCTGGTTCAACTGAGAACAATTATGGCAAGGCTGAGAGGTGTGGCTTTAGAAGGATTGTTGCACAGAGATCCCATCCTCTCTTCGTGGCATGTTGTCCCGTTTTAAGCACGCCATTTATTATGTATGTCACCAACTAATCGTTAGTTTCCAGAAGCCATCCATGTTAATACTTACCAGAAAGCTTTCAATAGCGCATGAGGTCAAATTTTATCTTTTTCTTTATGTTCGGTACCAGTTCCAAAGACTTCGTCGTAAGTTTCAGGACTCTCCTTCTTCAAGCATTCTGGACATATTCCGTGGGTAAACGACGCATCAGAATGTTCCCTAATATAGGTTTCGACTCTCGTCCAATACCCCTTATCGTCGCGTATCTTCTTGCACCAGGCGCAGATAGGCACTAAGCCCTTCAAAGTTTTGACATGGGCGAGGGCATCTTGTAGTCCCAGAATAAGTTTCTCACGCTCTTCTTCAGCCATTTTGCGCTCGGTAATGTCGCGACAAATGGCAACTATGCCTACGACATTATTAAGATTATCAAAAATAGGGGCTTTGATCGTATCAAAATATTTCTCTCCCTTGTCTCCGGAATGATGTTCTTCAACATGAACAGGCTTGAGGTTCTTCAGTACCTCGTTGTCGCTTTTTTTGCATGATTCGAACAGATCTTGAGGTAATAGATCTTCATTTGTCCTGCCGATCAATTCCTGTTGCCTTAATCCCATAAATTCCTCTGTCGCCTTATTGGCAAGAAGATATCGTCCCGTGGTGTCCGTAAAAAAGACCACATCAGGAATTTCGTGTATTAAAGTGTGCAGCCTTGCATTTAATTCCCTGAGCGTCTCCTCAGAACGTTTTCGCTCGGTGATATCCCTAATAATGCCCACCATTGCCACTGGCTCTCCCTTGTCGTTTTTGATTAATGAAGTCGTCAGCCTTATGGGGAATACACTTCCATATTTGTGTTTGACCATAAGTTCGCCTGACCATCCGCCAGTTTCCCTTATGGCAGGCAGTATAACCTTTGCTGCAACTTCAGGATCAGCATTCATTTCGCTTACATGTCTACCGTGATATTCTTCTGGAGAAAATCCGTAAATCTTTTGAACAGCCCTGTTGGAATAGAGGATCCCGCCGCTGAGGTCCACTATCTGGACACCGTCTGGGGCATCCTCAACAGCTGTGAAAAACATCCTCAACCTGTCTTCTGCATACTTGTGCTCAGTGATATCCTGAGCGTAAATGCGTACGGCCTTAAATTCAGAAGCAAGAGAAATAGCCTCTCCAAATGTCCGATCTTTTATCATGACTTCACGATAACAAGACATTTTTTGTTCTTTCTGGGCATCTCTCAATATGACATCAAAATCAGATGGCAGAAAAACGGTGATATCTCTTTTATCCATCTTAAGATTTTCTAAGACCTTTTCTACTGATGGATTAGAGAAGGTGATATTACCTGAATAGTCCACTTCGATGACTGGATGTGGATTGAGCTGCGGGAAGGAGGCCAGCCGCTCTAGTTCGTGTTTAGATCTGCCCGTCATTCTTTTGCTAGTCATTCTTAATTAAACAGCGTGAAAGAACAGAGTTTCTCTGATTTTGAAAGAAGATGGCAGATTGACCGAAGGAAAAACCTTGGCGTGCTCGATTTCGTATTATCGTCGGGTGGGAGTGTGGTGTAGTAATTGAGCGGTCTACTTTAAACATCGATAATCTGCCTTTGATTACCTTGTATCATGGATAAATGTACCTGTCAAGCTGTAATTTTAGGTGACCCCATTTCTTGATTTGGTTAAGAAAGAGCGAGTTTTAGTATTCATTGCCTTGAGAAAGCTTAGGTTCTAAGTCCTGTATCAGAGTCGTGTGATATAGGACGTGCATCTGGGTGGGTATTTCATGAAGCTGTTTTCCACTAGTAGATTCGGGGAGTCTACCCATTTAAGGATGGCAACAATGGAATAGCCATCGATAATTAGACTGGGATGCATGTTGGTTGAGGTCTGGAGTTCTCAAGTAGCCGGCTAAAACTGTGGAATGCCGGAGAAGATAAAAAGTTGTCTTTTAAAATTACCAAAATGTTGAATTAGGGGAATCTCTAACCTATTGATTTTGTTTGGAATGCGGAGCACAACCTTATTCCTTATAAACAGATACTGCGAGATGCTGTGGATTCCATGAGCGGCTTTTTGAACTATATTTATTTCTTGAATACCTCAGAGATTATATAAATAGAGCGTTTATTGGCGGTTACTGTTTGATTCTGCTCACTACTCATGTCAAAATAAGAATATGAAAAACATAGTGGAAGGAACCTTATCTTACAAGACACGTGAGGAGTTCGAGAAGAATCTGAGAGAGATGCACCTTAAGTTTCTCGAACTTGAAGAGTGTCGTCTAGATGTCCGGAGCGTCCAGAAAAGATATGAGCAGCTCATCCAGTCTGCGCCTGATGCAATGATCTTTGTGAACAAGGAGGCGAAGATCGTTCGCATAAACGCACAACTTGGGAGCCTTTTCGGCTATACAGAAGAAGAGTTGATCGGCAGCGACCTTGACACCCTTATACCGGAGCGTTATCGCATCCGTCATCGCGGAAATGTGTCGAAGTATTTTGAGCAGCCCCGGGTGCGGCCAATGGGTATGGACCTCATGATCTACGGCTTGAGAAAGGACGGTTCCGAATTCCCAGCAGACATTAGCCTGAGCCCGCTCGAAACCGAAGACGGGAGGTTGGCTGTTGGCGCGGTCAGGGATATAACGGAGCGGAAAAAAGCAGAAGAAGATAAGCAGCGACTTCAAGAACAACTCGCCCAAGCCGAGAAACTTTCCGCTCTCGGAAGAATTGCAGCTAATGTCGCGGACGAGATCAGGAATCCTTTGACCTCTATTGGTGGTTTCGCGAGAAGGCTTCATAAGATAGCGGATAGCGAAAGAGAAAAGGAATACACTGCCTATGTCATATCGGAGGTCAGCAGACTCGAAAGTCTTCTCAGAGGTATCCTTGCATTTTCACGCTCAAGGAGCCCCCTACTGGAAGAACATAGTATCCAGGGAATCCTCGACGAGGCGCTGGAGTCGTGGGGAGAGAGGTGCCGGCAGCAGTCTATTAGTGTTTATAAGGAGTATCGGGAAGACGCCATCGTTCGCGTAGACCGTGAACAAGTCCGAGAGGCGGTCGAGTGTCTAATTGCAAATGCGGTCGATGCGATGCCTGGCGGTGGTACGCTGTCTGTTGTGACTGATCGGGAAATAGTAAACAGGTTACCTGGTGTCCGGGTCAGGATTCAGGACACCGGCGAAGGCATAGCCGCTGTAAAGCTCGGGAAGGTCTTCGAACCATTTTTCACGACCAAGGTATCACCACGAGGTGCGGGCCTCGGCCTTTCGATAGCAAAGAAGATCATAGAGGAGGAGGGAGGAACGATCAATATCGATAGCATAAAAGGCGCAGGCACTACAGTCACTCTCCTCTTCCCCAGCGTTGGAACAAAGTAACTCGCCTATCTGGACATCTCTTCAGTGGCAGCCCTCCTTTGACGCGAGCCATCCTCCTTCACGGGTTTGGATTACACCTTATTAAAGGCAATATGAAAGGAGAGAAAGATGAAGGCTTTTATACTTTATGGTATGATTGGAATGGTTATGGCCTTGATCCTGCTTTCCGGCGATCCATAGAGCACTACACACAAAGACTAGCTGCAGGGGGAAGAAAAGACTCTTTTCACAAAACACTTTCAGAATACCCTTTTCGGCATTACCGAGCCCTCTGCATACAGAGTGGAAATCCTTCTCGACGACAAAGAATATCAGATTGGCAAGAACGTTGTGGGCATCATACTCCACGACGCCCGCAACGAGGACGTCATCAGGGCGCAGATCACATTTGTCTTCAATTATCTCGTCTCTGGTAAGATCTCCATTGTGACACCGACGGCAACGGATAAGGATAGAGGGCTTTACATTGTTTCAAGGCTCGACTTCCAGCATGAAGTCACGAGAACACTCACTGTAACGGTCAAGAAGGGACGCATTGAAGATCGTGTGAGGTTCGTTCTCCCAGGTGCGCTTAAGACGCGTTTGTGAAAAGGCAGGTATTCGCTGTAGGATTACTATCGTGCTCGCATCCTGTCAGTTACGGCGCACAAATTTAGCTCGCTCGCAAGTCGTCCACGATCAGGCACTGCAATCAACCTTTCTGACAATAGTTTAAAGCGGACCGGAATAGGTTTGAAAGAATGTTTGTTGAGCCTGCAAACGACAACAAATGACTTGTTAGGTTTAGCAAACGCTCTTATTTACAAGCCCTGTGGTATGTGCTATAGTTCGGTCATTACAGACAGCATCACATGAGAGTGCTTGATATAACGATTGTGGGATCATGGATGAAGATATCAATCCTCGGCATGGTTTTATTGATTTTTTCGGCAAGCGTGCAAGCAGGTGATTGGGAGCACGCACCGAACTTCTCTGATTTTCCGGCAGGAATGAGTTTTAGAGGCAAACCTGCACCAGTGAGGATCGAAAGCAGGGCGGCGCGTAAGTTCCGTAGCGTACTTCGCGAGGGTGCCAAAAATGGGCCTGACTTTGCCGGACACTATACCGTGGTTGTGTGGGGATGTGGTGCCGATTCCTTTTCTCTCGCAGTTGTAGATGCCCGTAATGGAAAGGTCTACTTCCCCCCATTTGGCTGCATTACTCTTGCCGGGGGTCATGATGCTCTCACGATTGGCGCTAAGGAAGTAGACAACCCAGCATATCTAAAAAATAGCAATCTTCTTATTTTTGCGGGCGCAGAGGATACCCCATCCCTCGACCCAAAAGACAGAGCGATACAGTTTTGGCTGTTTCAGGACGGTCACTTCAGATTGGTGTATTCAATTCCAGCCCCGAGACAAGAGTAACGTAAGAACAGGTTTTTCGGCAGTAAGCCTCACTGGCTCCCGCTGAAACTTGGGTGAGAGTTTATTGAGCGGATACGCCCTGAGAGGTCTCATGAGCGTATTGTGGCATTTCCAGGAGGGAGGGGGATTAGATCGTGCCTGTCATAACTGGTTACGGCCAGAGACCTGTATAATTATCGCTATATAATGGATATTGTCTAAAGAGCAAAAAGTAATCTTATTCTGCATAAACTGTTAACGATGGTAATCGTGGCGTATGGACAGGCGTGAATTTATCAGACGGGTCTTGCGGGGTGAACGAAGCGAGCGTCTGCCCCGTGCCCTGTTCGGGGCTGGCCTCTGGGCATACCGCCAAGCCAACCTCGGGATTGAGGCCCTTGAAGGGAATCCGGACCGTTTCGCTGAGACCCTTGCCAGCTTTTTCGGGGAGCTCGATACGGATATAGTCTTTGCAGGTTCAGGCCTGAACACTCTTCCGGCCGAGGCCATCGGAGGCCATCTAGCCTTCCGTGGTGAGAAGGCGCCGCTTCTTTCTTTCCCGCTTATCCAGAAGACTGGAGACGCGCGCTATCTCCAACATGTGGACATAGCTCACTCTCCCCATACTCTTGCACTTGTCGAAATGATCACCCTTTTGAGAAAGCGTCTTCCCGACCGATTTCTTTTTTGCACCTCCTGGGGTCCTTTCACGTGGGCCATGATACTCTGCGATTGGAACCTCCTCCAGGACAAGGCGGTAACAGACAGGGCATTCATACAGGAGGTATGCGAATTAGGCATGCGTCTTTCTATCTCTCTTTACGGGCCCCTCATTGAACGCGGAGTCATCGACGGTGTTGCGATTCCGGAAGGGGCTGTTACGCTGATCCCAGGTTCTGTTTACCGTGAAATGGTTCTTCCCTTCGAAAGGAGGCTCTTTGAGTGGGCCAAGTCCCGAGGCCTCTGGTGCCTCCTGCATCAGTGCGGTGACATCTGTTCCCAGCTCGCGCTATATCCTGAAAGCGGTGCGCATTGTATCTCCATCGATGTCGGGGTGTCCATTGGCGAAGTATACAGGCTCTACCGCAAACAACTCGTCACGGCCGGTAACGTAGACGTAATCAACACTATATTCGGTGGTGACCCGGTCCTGCTATGCAGGGCAGTTTCGGAATGCGTTGCTGAAATAGCAGATCCCTATAGGAACTATATACTTATGCCATCCTGTGACTTGCCGCCCGACACCCCACTATACAACGTGAAGGAATTTCTTGCATGTGCGGATAGGACAGAGTGACCTAGATGCATGCACCATTCACTCGAAGAATAAGTGCCAAGGAAAGTACTCTCATGTTTCTCCTGGATCATCGGGCTCAATACGTATGCGCAGACATCGAAGGGCTTATTTCCGGAGAATGTCTCTCATCCCCAGTTCCCTGCCCACTCTTCTGACTAGTTTTTCGTCATGCTTCAGGATATTCATGCAGGGCGCACCTTCGCAGGAGACTGCGTTTACCAGATCATCCAGGGTCTTGTATTTTGCCTTTATCTGTTCCCTGTCGATCACGACCTTCCCATTAAGTACGGTCTTACCGTCATGACATGCACCGCACATCCTCTCCCACAGGCCTGCACGGGAGGTATTGCCGTTTAAGCCGAGCAGTAAAGGAAAGGCCAGTATAATAATGATCCTTGTTATGTTCTTTTTCATCGAGAGCTCCCGTAATTACATTCTAGCAGAATCGGTTTTCTTTGTCTGTAAAGCGAAGCCGGTATCCCTGTGCTCAGGCAGTCTTCTTTCTTTCTGAGAGGGCCTTTATATCGCTGAAGATCGCGTCAATGCTCTGGTACCTGTCTTCCCGCACCTTACGGGTACACCTCAACACTATGTCGTCTAGCCACTCTGGGACATCTTCCACCGCGTCGGTGATCCTCGTCGTGCCCAATCCGTCCAGATTTCCCATAAGCATCTCATGGAGGAGGACGCCCGCAGAATAAATATCGGAACAGGCATCAGGCGGAAAGCCTTTCAGGGTCTCGGGAGAGGTATAAACGGGAGAGACCCGTCTTGAGATAAACGATATATTGTTGCTCGCGTCTATGGCAATAGTGTCCGGACAAAGAGAGCCGTAAAGCTTGCTGTCTCCGTATTT
>Ga0187771_10002540_pt1 | contig 12580 bp, 10 predicted proteins | sample 0116_SJ02_MP15_1_FD_133139 | JGI IMG/M metagenome (GOLD analysis project Ga0187771, IMG submission 133139) | Tropical peat soil microbial communities from peatlands in Department of Meta, Colombia - 0116_SJ02_MP15_10_MG | ecosystem: Environmental > Terrestrial > Soil > Wetlands > Peat | place... | reverse complement strand
TGTCAGATTTGCTTCCGGGCCAACCCGTGCAGCAAGCGCTGTCGGCGCGGGCTCTCGCGTTTATTCAGTTAGCCCTTGCCACTCCGGTCGTGTTGTGGGGTGGATGGCCATTCTTCGTTCGCGGTTGGGCGTCTATTGTCAATCGAAGCCTGAACATGTTCACCCTGATTTCGGTTGGCACGGGGACCGCCTACGTTTACAGCGGCGCGGCGACTTTGGTTCCCGGACTTTTCCCGAATTCATTTCGCGGTCCCAACGGCGAGGTCGCAGTTTATTTTGAAGCCGCAGCGGTCATCACCACGCTCGTGCTTCTTGGACAGGTACTTGAGCAGCGAGCCCGCAGCCAAACCAACAGTGCCATTCGCGCCCTGCTGGGTCTTGCGCCGAGGACCGCGCGGGTGCTGAGGAACGACGGAACAGAAGAGAATGTCGCGCTCGACCGCGTGAAACCGGGCGACTGGGTCCGAGTGCGGCCCGGCGAGAAAATCCCCGTCGACGGCGTGGTGCTGGAAGGCAAGAGTTCGGTTGACGAGTCGATGATGACGGGCGAGCCTATGCCCGTCGAAAAAACGCCACAAGACCGCGTGACCGCGGGCACCGTGAACGGCAAGGGAAGTTTCGTTTTTCGCGCCGAGCGCGTGGGGAGTGACACTTTGCTGGCGCAAATCGTGCGCCTGGTCAGCGAAGCGCAACGCAGCCGCGCCCCGATCCAGAGGCTGGCTGATGTTGCGGCGTCTTATTTCGTTCCCGCGGTGGCGCTGGTGGCTGTAGTGACGTTCGTGGTGTGGGCGCTGGCAGGCCCACAGCCCCGTCTGGCGTACGCGGTGCTCAACGCCGTCGCTGTCCTCATCATTGCCTGCCCTTGCGCGCTGGGGCTGGCTACGCCGATGTCGGTGATGGTCGGCCTGGGGCGCGGGGCCACGGCCGGAGTGCTGATCAAGAATGCGGAAGCCCTGGAGGTGCTCGAGAAGGTTGAGACGCTCGTCGTCGACAAGACAGGAACGCTGACCGAGGGCAAACCGCGGCTCTCTGTAGCTCAAGCTCTGCCCGGATGGAATGATTCCGACCTGATTCGCCTGGCCGCCAGCCTCGAGCAGTCCAGCGAGCACCCTCTTGCGGCGGCGATTGTGACCGACGCTCAGCAGAGGGGCCTCAAACTCTCGGACGCACGGGATTTTCAATACGCGCCGGGCGAGGGCGTCCTCGGCACCGTCGAGGGTCATACGCTGGTTCTCGGCAACGCCGCGCTCTTCGCTCGCGCCAAGATTGGTGTCGGTGCTTTAGCCGAACGTGCTGAGGACTTGCGCCAGCAGGGTCAGACCGCCATTCTCATGGGCATTGACGGCCAAGCCGCCGGAGTGATGAGCGTTGCGGATCCGATCAAGGCATCGACCCTCGAGGCGATCGAAATGTTGCACCGCGAAGGCATGAAGATCGTCATGCTCACGGGCGACAACCGAACTACCGCGGCGCTCGTGGCGCGCAAGCTCGGCCTTGATGAATTCGAAGCCGAGGTCTTCCCCGCCGCGAAGGGCGAGGTCGTGAAGCGCCTCCAGGCGCAGGGCCTCGTCGTGGCGATGGCCGGAGACGGCATCAACGACGCGCCGGCCCTCGCGCAAGCCGATGTAGGAATAGCGATGGGCACGGGAACCGACGTGGCGATGGAAAGCGCCGGCGTCACGTTGGTGAAAGGTGATCTGAGGGCCATCGCACGCGCGCGCCGGCTGAGCCGCGGCACCATGCGGAACATCCGGCAGAATCTGTTCTTCGCATTTGTCTATAACTCGATCGGGGTACCTTTGGCGGCGGGTGTCCTATATCCGCTCACGGGCTTGCTGCTCAGTCCCATGATTGCGGCCGCCGCCATGACGTTGAGTTCCATTTCGGTGATCAGCAACGCGTTGCGCCTGCGCAAACTGGCGCTGTAGAATCTCACTGCCGAAGGGCGCGCGATCTTGCTGGGCGGGATCGCCGGCGCGCCGCGGATCGATTGGGAAACGGGAGACTGGAGCCGATGACATTCATCAAAACGCGACTGCACCTGGCGAGTATGCCCACATCCAACGATGCGAAGAAGTTGAGCCGCCTGTCAACCTTGTACGGCATTCGCGGGTTCTCGATCGATGGTCGGGATCTGGTGCTGGAATACGACGCGTCGAGGCTGCACGAAGCAGAGGTTCTGGCGGCGGTGCGCCGAACCGGAATCGCCGCCGAGCCTGCTCAGCGGATGCCGCTTGGAGGCTTTGACCACACGGGGGAATTCAAAGACTATGCCTGGCCGACGACCGGCCTCAGCCCAGCCAACGCCAAACAGAAGTAGCCTTGGGTAGCGCCCGTGTGCCTCGTCCTTTAAGAATTTCGGTTGCGGCGGCACGGTGTCCTAACCGGCGTGCCCAGCGGCCACGGGTACGGGCATCGGCATCTTCACTTGGCGATCTTGGCTGCGGCGACTACATCTGAAACCGCCAGAACGATGACCGCCTCTCCCGAGCCTTTCAGGATGCTCCCGTAGGCGTATCGAACGTCCACGTTGTGATCGGCGAGTTTTCGGGTCAACTTCCCCAGGGCACCGGGGCGGTCGGAAACGCGCGCGGCCATCACGTCCTGCTCCGCGTACGTTAACTTGAGGCCGTCGAGGACCTTCTTCGCGGTTTCGAGGTTATTCACGACGAGACGAACCGGCGCGATTCCGGTCTGCTCCGGCACCATGAGCGCCTGAATGTTCACCGCGACCTTGGCCAGCTCCGAGCACAACTCCGCCAGCGCCCCGCGCTTGTTCTCGACCATCACGGACAGCTCTTTGGTCACCCCCATCGGCTCATCCTCCTGTTGGCCTGACTTGCTGATTTCGGCGTGCTCTCTGCACGCCGCGTCAGGAAATGGGAATCTACACGGATTCTCAGCCGAGCGCAACGCTGATCGGCGGACCCGCGGTGCGACATCTGTGTGCCGCAGGCGCGGTTCGAGCCGAGTTCTCGGGTGCGGCTTGCCATAAACTGATCAGGTCTGCTAGAAAACATGTGATGAACTTCCTTCCGCGCGTTCATCGGCTCGAGAGAATTGCCGCCAGCGTTCCGGCGCTCGACCCTCGCGATGACGCAGTTCAGGCAGCGCTCTCCGGCCTTCATTTGCCTGTGGAGATGCTCCGAGGGCGCGATATCGCGGTCACGGTGGGCAGCCGCGGCCTCGATCGCCTGAAAGAGAACACGCGCACGGTCTGCGGCTGGCTCAAAGCCCAGGGTGCAAATCCGTTCGTCTTTGCGGCCATGGGCAGCCACGGTGGCGCAACGGCAGAAGGTCAGCGCAAGGTCCTGGAGGACTACGGCGTCGTGCCGGAATTCATCGGGGCTCCGGTCCGCTCATCCATGGAGACGGTATCTCTCGGCGCGACACCGGAGGGTTTCCCAGTGTTTATGGACCGTCTGGCGTGGCAAGCCCATGGCGTTGTCGTGATGAACCGCGTCAAGCCCCACACCACATTTTCGGGAGCGATTGAAAGCGGGCTGCTGAAAATGATGGCCGTCGGCATGAGCAAGGCCGAAGGCGCGCGCGAGTTTCACCGTGCGGCCCGCCGGCACGGTTATGAGGAGGTGGTACGCGCCCTGGCGGCGGCCGTGCTGGCGAGCGACAAGATCCTTTGCGGCCTGGGCTTCATCGAAAACGAATTCCACGAAGTTTGCGACGTTCGCGCCGCGCCCGCCGAAGGGATCGTCGCACTCGACGAATCCTGTCTGGCGGAGGCGCGCCGCCTCGTCCCTCGCCTTCCCTTCTCGAAAATCGACCTGCTGATTGTCGATGAGCTCGGCAAAAACATTAGTGGGACTGGAATGGATGCCAAGGTCATCGGGCGTGGCGCGCCGCATCATCCCGGAGAAGCTCCCCAGATCTCGCTGATTTATGCGCGCGATCTCACGCCCGAGAGCGGCGGCAACGCGTTGGGCATCGGTCTTGCCGACTTCGTGCACGAGCGCCTGCGCTCGAAAATCGATTTCGAACAAATGTACGTCAACGCTCGCACTTCCCTGAGCCACCACTTGGTCCGCCTGCCCATGGTGATGCCCTCCGACCGCGTCGCGCTGGCCTTTGCGCTGGAGGTATTGGGTAGGCCAGAGCCATCGGAACAACGCATCGTATGGATTCGAAACACTCAAAACCTCAGACGCCTCGCCGTCTCCGATCGCCTGGCCCGGGAAGCATCCATCCTCCAAAACTGGCGCTCGATTTCGGAAGCTTCTGAGATAGAATTCGATGTTTGCGGCGAGTTGGCTTCACGTCTCTGAGGAAGTTCCAGCTAAGGATATTCGAAGTCTCCATGCGGTCGCCAGCGGGCCGCCCGCTTGCTCGATGCGCCTTGACGCCGCTATCCGATTGGCTTCAGAATGGTAGTCTTGAAGGGCGGCGAGGGAGTAAAGATGGGAAGGATCGCTCATTCAAAACGAAGCTGGAGCCTGCTGGCAATCCTGGCGCTCTTCACCGCTATCAGCGTGAGCGGGCAAGATCAATCGAAACAAAGTGCGAAGGCTACCGAGACTCAGCCGAAGAGCACGAAGAACGCCGACAGGAAGCCATCGCTTGCTGATGTCACTCGCGTGAGCACCGAGGAAGCGGCGCGGAACGCCGCAAACCACGCCGCGAAAGATAAGGCGAAAGACGAGGAAACCGGAAAAGAAGGAAGCGCGGATATCACCGAATTTCAGCCCGCGGGCAGTGATGACGCGGGAGCATCGACCGGTTCTCAGACTAATCCGTCCGCCTCGCCAACTCGGAAGAAAGTTCACGGCGAAGCCTATGGCGCGCTCGATCCGAAGAATTCAGCAACCCACAGGGCGGGCGGCGCGGTGGGCGCTACCTCCAAGAGCGGCAAGACGAGCGTGTACATCGAGACCGACCAATCCAAGTCAACCAGCCCCACACCCCACTAAACCAATCCATGATCAAGCACTCTCGATTCCCGCACTCTCCTCGTCGCCCAGGCAGACAACGATGGGCCGTCGCGGTCTTTGCCTGCGTGACGACTTTGTGTGTTCCCGCGAGCATCACGCCGGCACTTGCGCCTGCGCCCGCTTCGCCCACGACCATCGAGTGCGATCCCGTTTCGAGCGCTATCCTCGGCCGCGAGGTGAGAGTTTGCGTCGCTGTGCCGGCGGACTACGCCACGGACACCGCTCGGCGTTATCCGGTCCTCTACTATCTCCACGGCTTGTTTGAAAACGAACAAAGTTGGAGCGAGCGCGGCGGAGAGAAAAACTTGGACGACTTGCTCAGCCAGAATCAAATGGGAAAGTTTCTGGTGGTGCTGCCCGACGGCGGCCGGACCTTTTACATTAATTCCATGGACGGCCACGAACGATACGAGGATTTCTTCATCCAGGAGTTGGTGCCCTCGATCGACAAGAAGTACCGCACCCTTCCTACGGCGGCGGCGCGGGGCATCACCGGCACGTCCATGGGCGGCTACGGGGCTCTGCACCTGGCGATGCGCCACCCGGACGTCTTCGGCTCGGCCAGCGCGCACAGCGCCGCGCTTCTACCCAAGTTTCCGAATCCTTTGCCCACCGAGGGTCGCTGGGGGTTCTACGCCCGAGTCTTGCAAGGTCCTTTTGGGTCTCCGCTCAGCGAGGCCTACTGGGAAGCTAACAACCCTCTCACGCTGGCCGAGCATCCTGAGAATTTTCGAAGCCTGAAACTCTATTTTGACTGCGGCGACCAGGACCGCTACGGATTCAACGAGGGCGCTGATCTCCTCGACAAGACTCTGACGGCCGCGGGATTCCCGCATGAATACCATTTGCGGCCCGGCGGTCACGGCTGGACCTATTTGAATCAGTATATGAAGTACTCGCTTCTTTTCCATTGGCAGTGGTTTGCGCAGACGCTGCAAGGCACGCTGGGAAAAACAGCAAAGAACTCGCGTTAATCATGCAAAGTTATCTCGACTCCCGATCCGGCCGCAGCCGACGACTCGCAAGCACAAGCGCATTCCTCCCTGCCCTGGCCGTTGTCGGGGCGATGCTGGGCGGCGCGCGATCGTCCTCATCCGCGAGCCAGCAGGCTGCGGCGGCGCAAGCATCGCCCGCATCGGGCGCCGCCGAGACACGCGTCATCGATTACATTCGCGAGCACCTTCAGCCCGGCCAACCGCTGCTGGTAAACGAGCTTTACTCGAAAGTCTTCACGCAGCCTGAGGAACGCCAAGCGCTAAGCAAGCTCTACAATGCTTTCTTTCGGATTCCATTGTTTCTGGCTCAGTACCAGGAGAAATACGGGTCGCCGCCCAGCTTGGCAACCCTCGCCCAGCAGTTCGACCTGCGGACGGCGGACGCGGCGGACGTCCTGCTGCGCGTGATGGAGTCGGACCCGCGCGTGCCGCATTTTCTCACGCGCAACAGCAGGACAGGTGAAATCACCTCCGTGGATGTGGCGATGATTCGCAGCGACCCCCGCTTTGGTCAGGCCGTGGAGCGACAGTTGAGCGGGTGGGAAGGCAAACCTGTTCCCAGCTTCAAACTCGAAGGTCTGGACGGACGTTCGGTCGAATCCGGCGGCCTGGCCGGCAAAGTAGCCCTGCTTTACATCTGGTTCACTGGCTGCCCGCCGTGCATGAAAGAAGCTCCGGCTCTGGTGGGCTTGCAGCATGATTTCAAGCCGCGGGGATTCACGATCGTAGGCGCCAATGCGGATCGTCTGTTGGGCCTGAGTTATGATGACGCCGTGCGGCAACGATACATGAAGGAACAAAAGATCAACTTTCCCGTGGCGCATTGGACCAAGGAGAGCGATTCGGCTTACGGAAACGTCTCCATTTTTCCCACGCTCTTTCTGATCGACGGGAAAGGAATCATCGTCCATCATTGGGTGGGCTATGTGACACCCGAAGAACTGCGAAAGGCGGTTGCGGAAGCTTTGTAGCTGAGGTGGCACGAACATCTTCACCGCTTGGTGCTGGCTCCAATCAACAACGCGAAAGGACAACCGTGATGACATCAAAACGATACTGGATTACCGCGCTCACCACATGCGCGCTCGCTGGTTTGTGCCTGTCAGCGTTCGCGCACGGCAATGAAGAAGGCTCGGCGAAAGCTACTTTAGGCAACACCAAGGTCTCCATCGAATTTCACCGGCCCACTCTCAAGGGACGCGATTTGATGAAGATGGTCCATCCCGGCGACCTGTGGCGCTTGGGCGCGGATGACCCAACCACCATCGAGTCGGACGGCGATCTCGATTTCGGCGGGACGCGAGTGCCCAAAGGCAAACACATCCTGATGGCCCGCTACCTCGAGCCGGGCAAATGGACTCTGGTGGTTTCGAGCAAGGACCGCATGCATTATGAGCCCAGCGCCAAGCTCGTCGAAATCCCGATGGATGTCGAACCGGGCCAGGATTCTGTGGAGGCGATGAACATCCAGCTCACCAACAAAGGCGGCGCCGGCGAGATCGAGATCGCCTGGGGAACCTATCGGCTCCGAGCGTCTTTCTCTCCGGCCAAGTGACGCCGCACTTGCGGAATCGACCTTGGTAAACCTACGACGGTTTCTAGAGATTCATTGACCACGGCCCCCATCGTCGCCCTCGCTCTCTTCGCCCATCCCGATGACGCGGAATTCCTTTGCGCGGGGACGCTGGCCCGCTTGGCCGATCATGGTGCGAAGATTCGAATCATCACGATGACAGCGGGCGACTGCGGCTCCACGGTGCTGCCGGCTGAGAAGATTTCCCTCATTCGCCGTAGAGAGGCCGCGCGCGCGGCGAAAATAATCGGGGCCGACTATTTTTGCCTGAACGAAAAAGATCTGAAAATTTTTTACGGCCGCCGAACGCTGGCCAGCGTGACGGAAGCTGTGCGTGCGGCGAACCCGACATTGGTGCTGACGCACTCGCCCGTCGATTACATGGTGGACCACGAGACCACCAGCCGACTTTGCCAGACCGCCTGCTTCGGCGCGATGGCCCCGAACTTTTGCACCGGCGTTCGTTCGGCGGCCAAGCCGCTTCGCGCGGTCCCGCACCTCTACTATGCCGAGCCCTTCGGAGGGCGGGATATTTTCGGTGAGGAAGTTCCATCCACCTTGTTCGTAAACATTTCGAGCGCCTTCGATCGCAAGGAGCGGATGCTGGCTTGCCACGAAAGCCAGCGGGCGTTTCTGAGCGCGCAGCAAGGCATCTCCGACACCCTCAGCATGATGCGAACCATGGCGACGCGCGCCGGAATCATGGCGGGATGGGAAAAAGCCGAGGGTTTCCGCCAGCACCTCGGCCAAGGCTTTCCCCGGGATAATCTCCTGAGCCAGCTGCTCGGCGAGTCAGTTCGAACCGTGAAGGCTTAAGCGCTTCAGCCATCCATTCCATGGCCACGACCTCAGGAGGCCCGCATGCCATCCAACGCTTCCCTGGAACAGCTTGAGGGAAAGATTCGCGACACTTCACTCGATCTCGACCCCGAATCCATGCGCCGCGCCGGCTACCAGGTTGTGGACTGGTTGATCGCCAGACTTGAAGGCCTGCGCGAGAGCCCGCTCGGCCGCGAACTGAGCCGGCCAGAGACTGAGAAACTGCTGCGTGAAGAAATGCCTGAAGAACCAGATAGTTTCGAGCGAATCTTCGAAACCTGTCAGCGCGATGTGGCGCCGAACGCCATTCAGTTGGACCACCCGCGCTTTTTCGCTTTCATTCCCAGCGCGCCCAATTTTGTGAGTGTCCTGGCCGAGGCCCTCATGGCAGGCACCAACGTTTTTGCCGGCACATGGCTTGAATCGTCAGGACCCAGTCAGGTCGAGCTGGTTGTGATTGATTGGTTCAAGAAGATTCTGCGGATGCCCGCAACCGCGGCCGGCCTGCTGGTGAGCGGTGGCTCGGTGGCAAATCTCACCTCTCTGGCCGTGGCCCGCCACGCTGTCTTGAAGGATCGGACCGAGGGCGCCACGGTTTATTGCTCGGACCAGACTCACGCGTCGGTCGATCGCGGTCTCCGCATCCTGGGATTCCAGGACGATCAGGTGCGAAGGATGCCCTGCGACTCCGAATACCGGGTAAGCATCGCGCCACTCGCCGAGGCGGTTCGAGAGGACTTGAAAGCAGGCCGGCGACCCTTTGCCGTCATCGCCAACGCCGGAACGACGAACACCGGCGCGATTGACCCGCTGCCGGACCTTGCCGACCTCGCTCGCGAACACTCACTTTGGTTTCACGTCGACGCGGCTTACGGTGGGTTCGCGGCGCTTACGCAAAGAGGACAGAAGCTGCTGCGAGGAATTGAGCGCGCCGATTCCGTCGTCCTCGACCCGCACAAATGGTTCTACTGCCCCTTTGAGACCGGCTGCGCCATTGTGCGTAACGGCCGCTGGATGCGCGACACTTTTCGGATTCTCCCTGAATACATGCGCGACGTGGAGCGGGAAGAACACGAAGTGAATTTCTGCGACTACGGGTTGCAGTTAACTCGCAGCTTCCGCGCTCTGAGAGTGTGGATGGCCGTGAAGACCTTGGGCGCCCGCCGGTTCCGCGAGGTCATCGACCAGTGCCTGGATCTTACCGAGTACGCGGCGTTGCTTTTCGAGCGTTCGCCGCACATCGAGCTTGTCACTCGGCCACAGCTTGGCATCTTCACTTTTCGCTACATTCCAGACAGAATTCCGGCGGGCGCAACCGACACGGCAGCATTCCTCGATCGCCTGAACGAAGACCTGGAAGCGAGAATCATCAGCAGCCGCAGGCTGATGCTCTCTTCCACTCGCTTGCAGGGCCGTTACCTCCTGAGATTTTGCGTCCTGAACCACCGCGCTCGCAAGGCCGATGTGCTTGCGGCGTTGCGGCTGATCGAGCAATTCGGCCGGGAGGCCGAGCAAAGCCTGGGATAGCGGGAACAGGAGGTGGGTCAATTCCCGAGTCAGCGACGATTCGGGAGTTGAGCGACGTCGCTCCACCCTACGGCGCCAGGCAGGATAAAATCTGTGGACTGGTCAGATGTGAGCCACGGGCGTACTTCGACCGGGTGACCTTCGCATGGATAGTGCGAGCGTTCGTAAGGGCTAGTGATCGAGGAGATTCTTGTCCGGCCAACGGGAAAGCGCTGTGGTTGCGGAGACGGGCCAGCAGGCGCCGCCGGCTGACAGTGGCCATGAAGCGCAGCAGGACGACACGCTCACTCTGCTCTTCATGTGCTGTCATCCCGCACTGACTCAGTCATCGGCCATTGCCTTGACGCTGCGGGCGGTGGGCGGCTTGACCACGGCTGAAATCGCGCACGCGTTTCTGGTCCCCGAGGCGACGATGGCGCAGCGCATCAGCCGGGCGAAGCAAAGCATCAAGGCCTCCGGCGTGCCATTCGAGCTGCCGACCAGTCAAGAACAGGCGCAAAGGAAACTGAACTGCCGTCTCGGCCATCGCTCCCGCCTACCGGCGTGATGTTGACGAAGCCACTTGGCCGTTTGGTTGGCTGTCCGTGGTTGTGGATCTTCACACGAGACGATCAACTCCAGACGGATTACGGCGTATTCGGAAACAGGCCCGCTGCCCCGGCGCAGGGTTTGCCGTGCGCAGCGCCCGAACCGAATTATAATAAGATATTGTCCGTAGTGACTCTAAAATGGCGGGGTGTCTGCCATACTTTTGCGCAGGACGGTTAAGCTGCTTCCGAGGATTGCTTCACTTCTCCACGCCAAGTTGGTTCTTGAGAGCCCACGTCGATCATCCCCACCACTTTTGTATCCGAGAGTCGTTGGACTACTGGCGGCAATGCTATACGCGAGCCTGGCATGTTTCGGCCAAGCGGCGGCCGAACAATCCGGATGGGGCCGTCCCGTTGTCGCGATTCGTTTGGAATGCGACGCCCCCTTGAAGATCGAGGATTTTGCCGGGCAGATTGTCCAGAAAGTGGGCGAGCCTCTCGATCCGCGGAAAGTTGAGCAGAGTCTGAAGAACCTCTACGCTACCGGCCGCTTTCTGGAGTTGCGCGCCGACACCGAACCGAAAGGCGCCGGAGTTGAACTCACTTTCGTGGCAACCGCGCAGTTTTACGTGGGCCTGGTGCGCGTCGGGGGAGCGCCGGCCTCATTCAACGCGGAAAGCCTGGCCGGCGCAACGCGTTTGCGCCTGGGCCAGCCGCTTACTGAGGATGAATTGTCCCATGCCGAGCAACATCTGGCGGCGACACTCGCCGCAGACGGCTACCACGTGCCGCAGATCAAGCACCAAGTTCAGCGCGACCCGGAGACTCAGGAAGCAAAGATTCTCTTTACGATTGCGCCCGGCAGACCCGCGGTCTTGAGCACGGTCGAGTTCCTCGGCCATCCCGCTGTTCCCGCTCAGCGTCTCGCCGCAGTTGCCGGCTGGCGCTCGGGGCGCGGGTTGACCTCCGACCGCCTGGAGCGCGGCCTCCTCAGAATTCACCAGTACTACGTGCGACAGGGCCGCCTTCAGGCTTACGCCAACATTCGTCGGAGAGATTTCGACCTCTCCCGTCATACAGAAAAGTTGATCGTTGAGGCGGAGGCAGGTCCGGTAGTGAAGGTGAGGGTGAAAGGCGCGCACGTTTCCCTGGCCAAGAGAAAGGAACTTCTTCCCATCTATTCCCAAGGCATCGCCGACGACGCCGCCATACAGCAGGGAGCGCGAAATTTGGAAGACCACTTCGAGAGGCTTGGATATTTCTCTGTGCGGGCTGCGGGCGAGCGGAAGGTCGATCCGCAGACCCGGGAAATCGATATCAACTACACGGTGGAGCTGGGCCAGGCGGGAGAGTTCGAGGGTTTTGGTTTCGAGGGCAATCGCGCCGTGCCGACGGAGGACCTCGCCCCCAATTTAAATATTCAGGCCAGGGACTTCCCTTTCGTCTGGCGCGGGACTTTCAGCCACGTTCTTCTCGACCGCGACATCAAAACCCTTACGGCATATTACCAGTCGCGCGGCTTCCTCGACGCCCGAGTGACTGCTCGGTTGAACGACCGCTATGGCGATCAGCCCAACCACCTGTTCGTGAGCTTCGAAGTTGACGAAGGGCCACTGACGCGCGTCGGGCATTTGACGCTGGAAGGCGTGGATCCGGAAATGCAAAAGAGCATCACGGCGCTGCTGGCGACAAAACCTGGTCAACCCTATTCTCCGCCGCGGGCGCAATCGGATCGGGAATCGATTCTCAGCTATCTCGGCGACCACGGATACTCGCATCCTACGGCAAACTGGAAGGCTTCGGTGCCCTCGCCCGCGCACGAAGTTGACCTCGTATACGAGATCGCGACCGGCCCGCAGGAAACGATCCGGCGAGTTATCCTGATGGGTAATCAGCATACTCGCGACGGAATTGTGCGCCACGAATTGACCATTGGACAGGGTGAGCCCCTGAGTCAGAGCAAGGTCCTGGAATCCCAACGACGACTGTACGATTTGGGCGTCTTCAATCAAGTTCAGATTGCTCCTCAGGCTCCGGAAAGTCCCGAGACGGACAAACCGTTGCTCGTTAAGGTAGACGAGGGTCAGCGCTGGACCGTAGGCTACGGAGGGGGTATCGAGGCACAACGGCTGGGCAGCGATCAGCCCCAGGGACAGTTCAGGGCCAGCCCTCGCGCGTCGCTGGACGTAACGC
>Ga0187771_10002539_pt1 | contig 12583 bp, 5 predicted proteins | sample 0116_SJ02_MP15_1_FD_133139 | JGI IMG/M metagenome (GOLD analysis project Ga0187771, IMG submission 133139) | Tropical peat soil microbial communities from peatlands in Department of Meta, Colombia - 0116_SJ02_MP15_10_MG | ecosystem: Environmental > Terrestrial > Soil > Wetlands > Peat | place... | reverse complement strand
CAGCTGAAGCAGGCCGAGGACCGCCTCACCGCACTGCTGGGATCCTCCGATTTCGACACCGACACGGCGAAGGCCGACGCCGACGAAGTGAATCGCCTCAGCGGCGTGGTCGCGATCGCCAACGGCATGACCGCGGACATGATGGGGGCGTTCTCCGCGACCGACGACCTCGATGCGCTGCAGTCGTCGTTCGATGCCTCGCGCAAGCGCATCGAGCCGCTGTTGAAGTCGCTCGGCGCCAACAAGGGCGCGGCCACGCTGGTCGACGACGCGGCCAAGCTGATCGCGCTCGGCCAGGGCAAGGGCAGCGTGTTCAAGCTGCGCCAGAAGGAGCTCGACGCCGCCGACTACGCAGGGCTCATTCTCGACGAGACCCGCAAGCTTAACCGCGGCCTCGACATCAGCGTCAAGCAGCTGGTCGACGGCGTGCGCACCAACACCGACGCGACCATGGCGGGCGCGCAGAAGACGGTATCGGTCGCTTCCGTGATCATGATTGCGCTCGGCGCACTGGCGCTGGTCGGATCGGCGCTGTTCGTCTGGCTCTATGTCGGCCGCAACATCCTGCGCCGGATCGGCAACCTGCAGATGGTGATGCAGCGGCTGGCCGACGGCGACATGAACGCGGAGGTGATGCGAAGCCGCCAGCAGGACGAGATCGCGATCATGGCCCGCGCGCTGGAAGTGTTCCGTGACGGCCTCGTCCGGGCCCGCGAGATGAGCGTTGCGCAGGACCACGAGCGCGGGGCCAAGGCCGCGCGGGCGGCGCGGATGGAGCAGGAAATCGGGCGCTTCGAGGCGGAGGTGCGCGCCTCGCTCGACGGCCTGATCGCCTCGGCCGATTCGATGCAGCTGACCGCCCGGGGCATGACCGCCACCGCGACCCGCTCCAGCGAGCTCGCCAACGCGGTCGCCGCGGCGTCCGAGGAAACCTCGATCAACGTGCAGACGGTGTCGTCGGGCACCGAGGAATTGTCGTCCTCGATCGACGAGATCAACCGCCAGGTCACCAGCTCCTCGCAGATCGCCAGCAAGGCGGTCGCGGAAGCCGGAAAGACCGACGCCACCATGCAGGGGCTCGCCGACAGCGCCAACCGGATCAGCGCGGTGATCGACCTGATCCAGACCATCGCGTCGCAGACCAACCTGCTCGCGCTCAACGCCACCATCGAGGCGGCGCGGGCCGGGGAATCCGGCCGCGGCTTCGCCGTGGTCGCCTCGGAAGTGAAGACGCTGGCGAGCCAGACCGCGAAGGCGACGGAGGAGATCCGCGCCCAGATCACCCACATGCAGCAGGTCACGGGTTCAGCGGTCGCCGCGATCCGCAGCATCGGCGAGACCATCGGCGAGATGAGCGAGTATACCTCCACCATCACCACCGCGGTCGAACAGCAGGGCGCGGCGACGCGCGAGATCGCGCGCAACATCCAGCACGCGGCAACCGGAACCGCCGAGGTCTCGAGCAACATCGTCGGCGTCAGCCAGGCCTCGACCGACACCGGCGCCGCCGCCGAGCAGGTGCTGCACGCCTCCGGCGATCTGCGCCGCGAGGCCGACCAGCTGCGCGACGGCATCAACGCGTTCCTGGCCGGCATCCGCGCGGCGTAACGAGACACTTATCGTCATCTTGAGAGTCCGACTCAATACCAGCCGGCACGCTCAGCACTCGCTATTTCACTCGTCATGCGCGGGCTTGACCCGCGCATCCACGCTTTTCACCTCGCGGCGAGGCGAAGTGTGGATGGCAAAGCAACGCGGCTCTCGCCGCGTTGCGTTCCTCTTAGTGCCGGAAGTCGGGTAAACCCGACTTCCGGTGTCAAGCCCGGCCATGACGAGGGAGGAGCCCGTTTGCGAGCTTGCACGACCGCTTGGGCGAATCCCTCATATCTTTGGTCAGACACTCAGGATAACGGATCCAACCCAACCCTGCGTGCGCCATCCACGCGCCGCGCGCGGCTCAGCCGGCGCGAACCCTGGCGAGGAAGCTCTGGACCTCGTTCTTGAGCCGGCCGCTTTCGTCGGACAGCTGCCGCGCCGATCCGAGCACTTGCGACGAGGCCGCGCCGGTATCGCCGGCGGCCCGGTTGACCTCGGCGATATGCGCGCTCACCTGCTCGGTGCCCGCCGCTGCCCGGTCGACGCTCTCGGCCATCTCGCGCACGGCGCGACCCTGCTCGTCGACGGTCGCCGTTCCACGCGCCGCGATGTCGGCGATGCGTCCGATCGTCGCGCTGATGTCCTTGAGCGCGGCGACGGAGGCGCGGGTGGCGAGCTGCATGCCGCCGATCTGCGACTGGATCTGGTCGGTTGCGCCCGCGGTCTGGGCCGCGAGCGCCTTGACCTCCTGGGCGACGACCGCAAACCCGCGGCCGCTGTCCCCGGCGCGGGCGGCCTCGATGGTGGCATTGAGGGCGAGGAGATTGGTCTGCTGCGCGATCTGGGTGATGAGCCCGACCACGTTGCCGATCTCGGTGGCAGCCGCCGCCAGCGCCGCGATCTTCTCGTCGGTGGCCTCGGCCTGGCGAACCGCATCGGCCGCGATCTGCGCCGAGAGCTCCATCTGCCGCCTGAACTCGTCGACGGAGACGGTCATCGCGCCGGCGGCCGTCTTCACCGACCGCACATGGGTGGAGGCATCCGCCGAGGCGGCGGTGACGCCGTTGGACAGATCCGTCGCCAGGTCCGCGGTGGTCTTGAGCGTCGCCGCCGTCGCTTCCAGCTCCCTCGACGCCGACGACACCGAATCGATGATCTCCCCGATCGCGCCCTCGAAGTGATCGGCCAGTTGCCTAGTCTCGATGCCGCGGCGTTCGAGGTGAACGCGATCGAGCTCTGCCCTGGCCTCGGCATCCTTCTGCGCCTTCTCGACCGCCTTGAGCTTGAAGGTCTCGACCGCCCGCGCCATCTCCCCGATCTCGTCCTGGCGGTCGAGCCCCGGCAGCGTCACGTCGAACCGGCCTGCGGCCAATTCCCCCATCGCCAGCGTGGTCCTTGAAACCGAACGCGCGATCCGGCGTCCGAACAACAGCGCCGCAACAGCGACCAGCGGCACCGCCGCGCGGATGGCCCAGATCAAGTCGGCACGGGTGTCGGCGGCGTTCTTCCCGGCGGCGGCGAATCGCGCGTGGGCCGCGTTGCTGAGCTCAACCAGCGCCGGCCGGTTCTGGTCGTACACCGCGGCGAAGTCGGCGGCCTCCTCGTCGAGCGTGCCCTTGCCGATCATGAAGCTCATGAAGCTCGCCTCGTAGCCGCGGGCCAGTTTCGCAAGCTCGACCCTGGTGCCCGGATCGAGATCGGACGCCTCGACCGCCGTCACGAATTCCGCGACGCGCGCCTTGAGATCGTCTCCGAACTTTTCGTCGCCGAGCAGCCTGAAATCCTTCTCGGCGCTGTGCATCTTCTGGAACAGAATCATGAGGCGCGGCTGCTCCAGCGCGGACACGTGCTGGTCCAGTTGCCGCACGGCGTCTCGCAGCCGGCCTTGCAGTCCCTGGTTCTCGTCAAAGCCGACGACACGCTGCGCCGAGACGACGTTTTGAAACCGCGTGGCGTAGAGATTCATGCCGGCACGAAGCGCGCTGACTCGCTTGACCGGATCGTCCCCGCCAAGCGCGCCCACCGCCTTCTCGATGGAGGACAAGCGGCCCAGCGCCTCGTCCGTCAGCTGCTGGTGCCTGGGTATCCACTTCTCGTCCGCCTTCTTGACGAACTCCGCGCCCACCTGCCTGACGGCGAGGTAGTTCTCGGTCAGGGCCGCCAGCTCTCCGTCGAGGCCGACGCTGGCATCCGCCTCGCGCTGGGCCTTCGTGTCGATCTGCAGACCGACCAGACAGATTGCACCGATCATCACCACACCGGCTGTGCCGAGCAGTGTGACCTGACCGCGCAAGCCGAGGCGAAGCGCGCGTCCCTTCCTACGGACGCCGCTCATTTTCCGAAAAAATTGAATCATCGAGGACCATACCGAAATTGCGAAACGTCCGCCGGACGCGAACCGCGCCGTAGCCCCGGAGGCCTTAATAAAAAGCGAAATGCGCCCGTGCCGACGCGACCAATATTTTCGCCGCCACGCGCGTGATGTCATTTGCTCGTCGCATGTTCGGCCGTGGGGCATCTGTCGAGCGAGTGGAGCGCAAGGACGCGCCGCTCCCATGATGCCTGCGCGACCAACGACGTGTGCCGTCCGCACAGGCAGATCGGCGGCGTGGCTCGCACGACCGATGGTTGATGTCAGACGCCGGATTTCCCGCGACGCGTGGTACCCCGACCCGGCGTCGAAACGCAGGACGCGCCCGGTGGACGCCTCTTTCTCTCCCCCCGGCCCTGCCGCGCGTGCCGCGCCCGGACGTGGAATGCGTCAAATCGGCGCGTTTCGCCGCGATCGTCGAACCCCTGTGTCTCCCGGCAGCTAGGTCCGCATTGGGGGTCTGACGTATTTTGGGCTGACAGCGGGATCCGCAGGGGCTAAGCCAGACCGGTGGGTTCCCGGCTGACGTCGTGCCGAACGCGGCGATGCCTCACGGCATGCGGAGGCCGAACCCGAATGAGGTCGACCCGACGATGCACAAACCATCCGAACCGCGGCCCGCGGACACGCTGAGCTATCCGTTCGAAGCGGCGCCCGCGCCCGACGAAGTGATCGACATCCGGCCTGGTGTGAAGTGGGTCCGCCTCAAGCTGCCGTTCCGCCTCAACCATGTGAACATCTATCTGCTGGCCGACGGCGACGGCTGGACCATGGTCGATACCGGCATCGGCAACGACGACACCATCGCGGCGTGGACGCGGCTGTTCGAGGGCCCGCTGCGCGGCGTCACGATCACGCGGCTGATCGTCACCCATGCCCATCCGGATCATGTCGGTCTCGCCGGCTGGATCGTCGAGCGGTTCGCCTGCCCGCTGCACATGTCGCAGGTCGAATACCTGCAAAGCGCCTATTTCCAGCACCGAGGCGCCCCGGAGCGCCGACTGGCGCAGCGGCTGTTCTTCCGCCGCCACGGCATGGACGAGAGCCTGACAGACCAGCTGCTCGGCCGCGGCCAGGACTATCTCGCGCGGGTGGCGGTGCTGCCGGCCTCGTATTACCGGCTGTCGAAGGGCGACGAGCTGGTGATCGGGTCGCGGCGCTTCACCGTCATCACCGGCGGCGGCCACGCGCTCGACCAGGTGATGCTCTACTGCGCCGACGACAAGCTGTTCCTGTCGGCCGACCAGGTGCTGAGCAAGATCTCGCCCAATGTCAGCGTGTGGGCGGTCGAGCCCGAGGCCAACTCGCTCGGCGAGTACCTGCAGTCGCTCGCCGAACTCGACCGCGTGCTGGCCGACGACGCCCTGGTGCTGCCGGGGCACGGCGTTCCGTTCTTCGGCGTGAAGACCCGAATCAGGCAGCTCGCCGATCACCACGAAGACCGCTGCCGGATCATCGAGAAGACGTGCCGGACCGAACCGCAGAGCTGCGCCCAGCTGGTGCCGGTCGTGTTCCACAAGCACGTCCTCGACGCCCACCAGACCGGCTTCGCCGCCGGCGAGGTGGTCGCCCACGTCAACCACATGCTCGCCGAGCGCCGCCTGACCGTCGTGCCGGCGGCCGACGGGGTACTGCGCTTCGCGCCGACCTGATGGCTGGCAAGCACTAGCCACCCCTCGCGGCGAAGTGAATGATCGGCCTGCGGATTTTCGTCTCGACAGGCAAGCTGGAAACGTTCTAAAAGCACCCTTGCGCAAGGACATTGGGGGCTTGCCCGGATCCCGGGGCAACGCGGAAAGTGACCTTTTGACAACGGCTTAGCCGCGCGCAGAACAATCGCCGAGCGGGATCGGAATGCGGGCGCGGCCGCCTCGAGCAGGCCCGACTCGTCCGGGATCGCCGATGGATTACAGCCAGTTTTTCCGAACCGCCCTCGACCGCTTGCACGACGAGCGCCGTTATCGCGTGTTCGCCGATCTCGAACGCATCGCCGGCCGGTTTCCGCACGCGGTGTGGCACTCCCCCAAGGGCGAGCGCGACGTCGTGATCTGGTGCTCGAACGACTATCTCGGCATGGGCCAGCATCCCAAGGTGGTCGGCGCCATGGTCGAGACCGCGACCCGCGCCGGCACCGGCGCGGGCGGCACCCGCAACATCGCCGGCACCAACCATCCGCTGATCCTGCTCGAACAGGAGCTCGCCGACCTGCACGGCAAGGAAGCGGCGCTGGTCTTCACCTCGGGCTATGTCTCCAACCAGACCGGCATCTCGACGCTCGCGAAGTTGATCCCGAACTGCCTCATCCTGTCGGACGCGCTCAACCACAATTCCATGATCGAGGGCATCCGCCAGTCGGGCTGCGAGCGCATCGTGTTCCGCCACAACGACGTCGCCCATCTCGAGGAGCTGCTGCGCGCCGCCGCCTCCGATCGCCCCAAGCTGATCGTGTGCGAGAGCCTCTATTCGATGGACGGCGACGTCGCGCCGCTGGCCAGGATCTGCGATCTCGCCGAGCGTTACGGGGCCATGACCTATGTCGACGAAGTCCATGCGGTCGGCATGTATGGCCCGCGCGGCGGCGGCATCGCCGAGCGCGACGGGGTGATGCATCGTATCGACGTGCTCGAGGGCACGCTGGCCAAGGCCTTCGGCTGCCTCGGCGGCTACATCGCCGGCAGCCGCGACATCATCGACGCGGTGCGCTCCTACGCCCCCGGCTTCATCTTCACCACCGCGCTGCCGCCGGCGATCTGTGCCGCGGCGGCCGCGGCGATCCGCCATTTGAAGACCTCGCAGTGGGAGCGCCAGAAGCACCAGGATCGCGCCGCTCGCGTCAAGGCGATGCTGGGCGCGGCGGGCCTTCCCGTGATGCCGAATGACACGCATATCGTGCCGGTGTTCGTCGGCGACCCGGAGCGCTGCAAGCGCGCCTGCGATCTTCTGCTCGAAGATCACGGCATCTATATCCAGCCGATCAACTATCCGACCGTTGCCAAGGGAACCGAGCGCCTGCGCATCACGCCCTCGCCCTATCACGACGACCGGCTGATCGATCAGCTCGCCGAGGCCATGGTGCAGGTCTGGCAGAAGCTCGACCTGCCGCTGCGCGCCAAGGCGATCGCGGCGGAGTAGCTGCTGTCGCCTTCGGTTCAACGATCCAGGATTTGAATCCGTCATCCTGAGTGTCTGACCGAAAAGGTATCTAGCGTCTTCAAGCAATTGCAGCGTCGCACGAATTCGCCCTCTTCGTCATCCCCCGGCGCGCAGCGACCGGGGGATCCCAGTACGCGGTGAGGCCAGTTGCAAACCGCAGGCGTCAGCGTTTGCTGGATCGCCCGGTCTTCGCCGGGCGATGACGATAGCAAGCGTGGCAGTCGCTCTGCATCGGTCTGAAACCGTCCTTTGAGTCACGCCAACCAGCCGTGCTGTGCGCGAACCCGTTGGCGATGCTCCTCGGGGTGACGATAGAGTTTTTAAAGCATAAATTTGGACGAGGCGCCGGGCCTGCAGCAAAAGCCCGCGTCGGAGACAACGCTAGATGCAGAACTGGGCAGTCATCGCCGTCGCCTTCGGCTATATCGGCCTGCTGTTCGTGGTGGCGAGCTACGGCGACCGCCTGTCCCAGGCGCAGCGCGCCAGGGCCGGCGTCCTGATCTACCCGCTGTCGCTGGCGATCTACTGCACCTCCTGGACCTTTTTCGGATCGATCGGCTTCGCCACCCGCACCGGCTTCGAATTTCTGGCGATCTATGTCGGGCCCGCGCTGCTGATTGCCTTCGGCACGCCGCTGTTGCGGCGGGTCATCCATCTCGCCAAGACCTACAACATCACCTCCGTCGCCGACTTCATCGGCGCCCGCTACGGCAAGAGCCAGGCGGTCGCCGCCACCGCGGCGCTGATCGCGATCGTCGGGTCGGTGCCCTATATCGCGCTGCAGCTGAAGGCGGTGGCGGCCTCGCTCGAAACCATCCTGAGCGCGCCGCACGCGAGTTCGGTGGCATTCCCGCAGATTCCCATCGTCGGCGACCTCGCCCTTGTCGTTACTGCGGCGATGGCGCTGTTCGCCGTGCTGTTCGGCACGCGGCAGGTCGACGCCACCGAGCACCAGCACGGCCTGATGCTGGCGGTGGCGGCGGAGTCGATCGTCAAGCTGGCGCTGTTCATCGTCGCCGGCGCGTTCGTCACCTTCTGGATGTTCAGCCCGGCGGAGCTGATCGCGCGCGCCCAGGAGGTGCCGGAGGCCGCGCGGGCGCTCGACCACACGCCGTCGATCGGCAACTTCCTGATCATGACGCTGCTGTCGTTCTTCGCCATCGTGCTGCTGCCGCGCCAGTTCCACGTCAGCGTCGTGGAGAACACGCGCGACGCCGAGGTCAGCCGCGCGCGCTGGCTGTTTCCGCTCTACCTGGTGGCGATCAACCTTTTCGTCATCCCGGTGGCGATCGCCGGACTGACCACGTTCGCGGAGGGCGGCGTCGACAGCGACATGTATCTGCTGGCGCTGCCGATGGCGCACCGCTCGTCGCTGGTGAGCCTTGCGGTGTTCGTCGGCGGCCTGTCGGCCTCGACCGCCATGGTGATCGTCGAATGCGTCGCGCTGGCGATCATGGTGTCGAACGACATCGTGGTGCCGCTCCTGCTGCGGCGCAGCCCGCACTGGCGCAACAGCGGCCAGACCTTCGCGGGCTTCCTCCTCAACACGCGGCGGATTGCGATCGTCGCGATCATGCTGCTGGCCTATGTCTACTACCGATCGCTCGGCAGCGCCCAGCTCGCCGCCATCGGGCTGTTGTCGTTCGCGGCGATCGCCCAGCTCGCGCCGTCGTTCTTCGGCGGCCTGATGTGGCGCCAGGCCACGGCGCCCGGGGCGCTCGCCGGCATGGTGGCCGGGATCGCGGTGTGGGCCTATACGCTGCTGGTGCCGAGCCTTGCGGACTTCGCGCCGGCCACCACCTACTGGCTGCAGCACGGGCCCTTCGGCATCGAGGCCCTGCGGCCGCAGGCGCTGCTCGGCTCCGAACTGCCGCCGCTGATCCACGGCGTGCTGTGGAGCCTCTCGCTCAACTGCGTGACCTATGTGATCGTCTCCCTGATGCGCAAGCCGTCGTCGATCGAGCGCGTCCAGGCCGAACTGTTCGTGCCCGGCGAACGCGCGCCGATGACGCCGAGCTTCCGCCGCTGGCGCAGCACCGTGACGGTCCAGGACACGCTCAACACGGTGGCGCAATATCTCGGCCCCGAACGGGCGCGGCAGGAATTCGAATCCTTCGCCACCGCCCAGCGCGCGACGCTCGACTGCGAGGCGCCGGCCGATTTTCGCCTGCTGCGCCACGCCGAGCACCTGATCGCATCGTCGATCGGCGCCGCGTCGTCGCGCGTGGTGATGTCGCTGCTGCTGCGCAAGCGCACCCTGTCGGCCAAGGCCGCGCTGAAGCTGCTCGACGACGCCCATGCCGCGCTGCATTTCAACCGCGAAATGCTGCAGACCGCGCTCAATCACGTGCGCCAGGGCATCGCGGTGTTCGACGCCGACCTGCAGCTGGTGTGCTGGAACCGGCAGTTCGGCGACCTGCTGCGGCTGCCGCCCTACGTGGTGCAGAACGGCGTGCCGCTGCGCGACATTCTGGAGGCCCTCGACACCCGCGCCGATGGCGATGCCGATACGGCGGCGCACCTGATCGAGACCCGGCTCGCTGCCTACACCACCGAGGGCGAGCCCTATCTGGAACGGCTCGCCGACCGCAATCTCGTCATCGAGGTGCGGGCCAACCGGATGCCCGGCGGCGCGCTGGTGATCACCTTCTCCGACATCACGCCGAGCGTCGAGGCGGCGGAGGCGCTCGAACGCGCCAACGCCTCGCTGGAGATCCGCGTGCGCGAGCGCACCGAGCAGTTGACCCGGCTGAACTCGGAACTCGCGAGCGCCAAGAGCGCCGCCGAGGAGGCCAACATCTCGAAGACGCGTTTTCTCGCCGCCGCGAGCCACGACGTGCTGCAGCCGCTGAATGCCGCGAGGCTCTACGTCACCAGCCTCGTCGAGCGGCAGAACGGCGGCGACAATGTCCGCCTGGTGGAGAACATCGACGAATCGCTGGAGGCGATCGAGGACATCCTCGGCGCCCTGCTCGATATCTCTCGCCTCGACGCCGGCGCGATGACGCCGTCGATCTCGAGTTTCCGGATCGGCGACCTGCTGCGGTCGCTGGAGATCGAATTCGCTCCGATCGCCCGCACCAAGGACCTGAAGCTCGGCTTCGTGGCGTCGTCGCTGCCGGTGCAGTCCGACCGCGTGCTGCTGCGGCGCCTGCTGCAGAACCTGATTTCGAACGCCATCAAGTATACCCCGCACGGCCGCGTGCTGGTCGGCTGCCGCAGGCAGGGCCGGAGCCTGCGCATCGAGATCTACGACACCGGCGTCGGCATACCGGCGCAGAAGCGGCGGGAGATCTTCAAGGAGTTCCATCGCCTCGACCAGGGCGCCCGGATCGCGCGCGGACTGGGGCTCGGGCTCTCGATCGTCGACCGCATTGCGCGGGTGCTCAATCACGCCATCAACATCGCTTCAAACCGTGGCGGCGGCTCGTGCTTCTCGGTGACGGTGCCGATCGCCGACGCCGTCACCTTCACTGCGGCGGTCACCAGCGCGACGCCGATCGCGCGCGCCCCGATGGGCGGCACGCGCATCGTCTGCATCGAGAACGACCCCGCCATCCTCGACGGCATGAAGACGCTGCTCGGCGGCTGGGATGCCGCCGTGATCGCCGCGCTCGACCCGGCAGCCGCGATCGAGGCGATCGCGGCCGCGGGCGGGCCCATCACCGGCCTCCTCGTCGACTATCACCTCGATCGCGGCAACGGCATCGCGGCGATCCGCGAGATCCGCCGCCGGTTCGAAGCAACGATCCCCGCGATCCTGATCACCGCCGATCGCAGCCCGGCGGTCCGTGCCGCCGCGACCGAGGAAAAGATCATCGTGCTGAACAAGCCGGTGAAGCCGGCGGCGCTGCGCGCGCTGATCGGCCAGTGGCGCGCCCGTCAGCTGACGGCCGCTGAATAGGGACTGGAGCTACTTATTTCGCGGCCGTGTCCGCCCGCCAGTTCGATCCGGAGATCTTGGCGGCGGCGATCACCGCCTGGGTCCGGCTCTCGACGCCGAGCTTCTGCAGGATCGCCGAGACATGCGCCTTGATGGTCGCCTCCGAGACGCCGAGCTCGTAGGCGATCTGCTTGTTGAGCAGCCCTTCCGACAGCATCATCAGCACGCGCACCTGCTGCGGCGTCAGCGTGATCAGCCGGTCGCGCAGGCGGGAAAGCTCGGGATCGCCGGCGACCGCAAGATCGACGTCATCCGGGATCCAGATGTCGCCGGCCATCACCTTGGCGATGGCATCGCGCAGCGTGTCGACGCCGAAGCGCTTCGGGATGAAGCCCGACGCCCCGAACTCCATCGAGCTGCGGATGGTCGCGCTGTCGTCGCTCGCGGAGACCACCACCACCGGGATCGCCGGATACTGCGCCCGCAGGTAGATCAGCCCGGAGAATCCGCTGATCCCGGGCATCGACAGGTCGAGCAGGATCAGATCGGTTTCGTCGCCGTCACGCTCGAGCAGGGTGGTCAGTTCCTCGAACGTCCCGGCCTCGCCGATGGACGCTTCCGGCACGACGCTGCTCACCGCCTCGTGCAGGGCGCGGCGAAACAGCGGGTGATCGTCGGCAATCACGATTCGGGTCGCGGAAGCAGCCATCTCACTCCAGCACGCAGGATCAATTCGCGGCCGCGCACGCGCGCCGGCCGGTTATCTCGTTGCCAACCCTCGGCGAACGACAGGCGATTTGCAATAGGACGTCCATCGGCGCGGCGTTTTGCGCTAGCGCAAAGTATCGGCGGCGGGCTCGTTTCGCGGCCCGATTTGTGCGTCGCAATATCGGCGCCGGGCAGCGCACTCTTTGGCCAAAGTCGTATTGGGACCGGTTTGGCGCCGATGGTAACGTCTGCTCGGTCGTGCCAAGCGGCGCAAGGTCCGGGCGCGAACTCTACCGACAACAACCAAAGTGGAAACACCTGGGGGAACGTCTGATGACAACAACGACCATCACGCCTGCGAGATCGGAAGGCATGACGGGAGAGGAGAGGTTCGTCGTCCTCGCCTCGTCGCTCGGCACCGTCTTCGAATGGTACGACTTCTATCTCTACGGATCGCTGGCGGCGATCATCGGCGCCCAGTTCTTCAGCGCCTATCCGGAAAACACCCGCAACATCTTCGCGCTGCTCGCCTTCGCCGCCGGCTTCCTGGTGCGGCCTTTCGGCGCCATCGTGTTCGGCCGTGTCGGCGACATCGTCGGCCGCAAGTACACCTTCCTCGTCACCATCCTGATCATGGGCCTGTCGACCTTCCTCGTCGGCATGTTGCCCAACGCCGCCACCATCGGCATCGCGGCGCCGATCATCCTGATCTCGCTGCGCCTCTTGCAGGGCCTCGCGCTCGGCGGCGAGTACGGGGGTGCGGCGACCTACGTCGCCGAGCACGCCCCGCACGACCGGCGCGGCTACTACACCTCCTTCATCCAGACCACCGCGACGCTTGGCCTGTTCCTGTCGCTGCTGGTGATCCTGTT
>Ga0187771_10002537_pt1 | contig 12583 bp, 9 predicted proteins | sample 0116_SJ02_MP15_1_FD_133139 | JGI IMG/M metagenome (GOLD analysis project Ga0187771, IMG submission 133139) | Tropical peat soil microbial communities from peatlands in Department of Meta, Colombia - 0116_SJ02_MP15_10_MG | ecosystem: Environmental > Terrestrial > Soil > Wetlands > Peat | place... | reverse complement strand
TTTTTCACCAGCGGGTTTGGAATAGTCGCCATCCATCGGAAATTGAAAAAAAGGCAAACCAAAAGGCGTAGGCCTGCCGGTGTCAAAAGTATTGTCGGCTATGACATATACGGTCGGGCAGCTCAGTAAAATTGAAAACAACACGGAAAAGATCGCTCTCTTCATGAAAACTCCTCCGCTTCGGCGATGACAGGTACTAATTGCCAAGCTCGGGCAGGGCTTTCCGCACGGGATAAAGCCCGCTCTCCGAGCAGACCCCCGCCGGACGACTCATAATTCTCTACCCTATCATGAATGGACCATCAAAGCTAAGATATTCTTTTATCGGGAGAGATGCCCCACTTGCAGCTCGGGATGCTGACGGTAAAACCTGCAACCCGCAATTCCCCCCAAGGCGGCCCCACGCGCTTCGCCTGGTTAGCGTCGCCGGGTAAGCCGCAACCCCGAATGGCCGGGTACTCCCCTCACTTCCGGGCGGTGCGGGATGGCGGGATCACCGTTTGCCGAAGCAACTCCAAAGCCCTCAGCAACTGGACGTCCTCGCTGGCCTGCAATTGAGCCGGGCTCATGCCCTTTTCCCTGTCCGGATAGAGCGGAACGGCATTGGCCGGCAGGCTGACCTCCACGTCGGGAAGTATCCCTTTATGCCAGATAACTTCACCGGCGGGGGTGATCCATTCAGCTATGGCAAGCAGCATAGCCGAACCGTCAGAAAGGCCGAATTTCTGAAGCACCGTTCCCGTGCCGAAAGTCTTCTCCCCGACCAGTTTCGCTCTATGTGCGTCCTTCAGCGCCCCGGCTATAATCTCCGAACCGCTGGCGGTGCCTCCGTTGATCAGCACGACCAGAGGAATTTTCGGCGCCAGACCTCCGGGCTGAACAGGAATCGGTTTGACAACGCCGCTGCTGTTCTTTTGAAGAACTACAATCCCGCTTGTCATAAACTGACTGGCTGTGCCCACGGCTTCATCTAGAACCCCTCCGGGATTATCCCGCAGATCGAGGATAATTCCCGTCAAGCCCTCGCTTCCAATCTCCTGCAAGGCCTTGCGGGCCTGCTCGGCAACCCCCTCGCTGAACCCGGCGATTCGCAGATGAGCCTCTTTCGATCCCGGCAGGCGCGCCCACCTGACGTTACGAACAGTAATCGCAGCCCTCATGATTGAGATTTCCCGGGCATACCCCGTCTTTGGGCTCAACACGGTCAGAGTGACCGAGGTGCCCGGCTTCCCGGCAATCCGGCTTACAGCCTGCTCCAACGGGAGTCCGCTAATATCTTCTCCGTTCACTTTCAAAATGATATCGCCGGACTGGAGGCCCGCCTTTTGCGCAGGAGAGTCATCCAGAGGCGCCAGGATTACTATATGACCGTCCTTGATTTGAATTTGCGCCCCTATGCCGCTGAAATTGCCCTGCAGGAAATGGGACTCGATGCTTAGCATCTCAGGGTTCAAAAACGTGCTGTGCCCGGTGTCCCCCAAAGCATTGACCATCCCGGAGATCGCGCCGTAGGTGAGCTTCTGAGTCTGCACCGCTTGGCGGTCGACATATTCTTTTGAAATTATGGCCGAAGCTTCGGAAATGAGCTTGAAATCAGGCTCGACCGTCTGTTTCGGGAAAGCAAATTGTGCCGCGACCAGCCGGTCCAGTGCAACTCCCCCGATTATAAAGCCGCCCATGATTACAGTGGCGGAGAAAATCAATCCGATAAGTTTTGTGCGTGTGGCAGCAGGTTTCATTCATCACCCCGGTCATTGAGTGAACCGTGATCCCACGATCCCGCGCGGCGCGGCAGCGCAAGTGAACCGTAAACAGACAGTAGTTATCACAGGGCCAATGTCAACAACATAGTCTTTATAGGACTGGAATTGGGTTAGGATATGTGTAAAACCTCCCGCCCAAACAATTATGGCCCAGGTGCTTTAGGGCGTCCAGACGCTCTTCATGCCGGCATAGCCCTCGCCCTGCGCTGGAGGAACTCCCAGTCTTCATCGACCATTTGCTGTATCTGGTCCAGATCGCTTTCGGCAAGGTGTTTGAAACGCCCCTGAAGGCCAAAGTATTCTTTTACCAGGTATCCCCTGGGGCTGAGATTTATCGTGTAGCGCACTCCCCCTTCAACTTCGTAGAGGGGAAAGATGTTCGTTTGAACTGCCATCCGGGCGATCTTTATCGACATCTCGGAGGGAATCCGCCAACCGGTCGGGCAGCTTGCAAAGATGTGAATGAACTTAGATCCCTTCATCGCCTTGGCCTTCTTGACCTTGCGCACCAGGTCCTCGGGGTAGGCGATGCTGGCTGTTGCCGCGTAGGGGATGCGATGGGCTACCAAGGCTTCCACGATGTTCTTCTTGCGCATCTTCTTCCATTCCCGGCTGGGAGTGGTAGTGGTCCAGGCCCCGTAGGGCGTCGACGAGCTGCGTTGGACCCCGGTATTCATGTAAGCTTCGTTGTCGTAGCAGACGTAGAGGAAATCTTCGTTGCGCTCCACGGCGCCGCTCAGCGCCTGGAAACCAATGTCAAAGGTCCCCCCGTCGCCCGCCCAGGTAATGACCGTGGTCTCCGTATCGCCCTTTACGTCCAGCGCCGCCCTCACTCCGCTCGCCACCGCGCCCCCGGTTTCAAAAGCTGTGTGAATGACAGGTATCTGGAGAGAGGACTGGGGATAGGCTCCCGCGATAATAGACCAGCAGCAGGCGGGAATCGCCATGACGGTCTTTTCTCCCAGGGCCTTTAAAACAAACCGCATGGCAATGGCCGCTCCGCAGCCGGCGCAGGCAACATGCCCACAGTACATGTACTCTCGATCGACGACGTCAAGCTCCATTGGAAACCTCGCTGAGCCCCACCCAGATAGCCTCGCTGTCCGGTGCGGCATTATCCCTGGCATGCAAGTAAATTTCCCGAACCACTTTTTCCGTGACGTCCCGCCCGCCTAAGCCCGCAACGAAGCCGAAAACCTCCGGTCGCCGCGACAGGCCGTACAGGGCGGCCCGAAGTTCCTGCGCAAATATTCCGGTTGCTCCGAAAGAAAAATTCCGGTCGATGACCGCGACCTTGGGCACCGGCTCCAGCACCTCCCGCACTTGGGTCGTCGGGAAGGGCCGGAAAAGCTTTATCTTGAGAAGCCCGACTTTTTGCCCGGCGGCGCGCAGGTCTTCTACAACCTGCCGCGCCGTGCCGGTGATCGTACCCGAGGTTACCAGCACTATATCGGCGTCTGCGCAGCAAACGGCTTCAACCGCTCCATACCTGCGGCCGAAACGCTCCATGAACTCCGCATCGAGTTCTTCGAGCCGGGCGGCCGTCTCGTCCATAGCCTTTTGAATGCTGTGGCGCATCTCCATGTAGACGTTGGGCGGGGCCATTTGGCTGAGAGCGCGGGGGGCTGACGTACTTAACGCAATTCTGGGCCGCAACGGCGGCAGGAAAGCATCGACGCTCTCCTGGTCAGGGATGTCCACCGGCTCGTAAGTGTGCGAGAGTAGGAAAGCGTCCAGGAGCACCATGACAGGCAGATTGACCGATTCGGCAAGCCGGAAAGCCAGAAGTGTCGTGTCCAGGCATTCCTGGCCTGTTTCGCAGTAAAGCTGAATCCAGCCTGTATCACGCTGGGATAGGCTGTCTGTCTGGTCGTCCCAGATGTTCCACCCTGGCGCCAGTGCCCGGTTGACATCCGCCATGACTATGGGAAGCCTCGCTCCCGAGGCCCAGTGCAGCAGCTCATGCATCAGGGCCAGCCCCTGCGACGAGGTGGCCGTGAAAGTGCGCACCCCCATGCTCGATGCGCCGATAAGAGCCGCCAGGGCTGAATGCTCGCTTTCCACACGCAGGAAGCGCGCGTTCATGGCGCCCTCAGCGCAAAAGTCCGCAATACGTTCCACAATATGCGTCTGAGGGGTGATCGGGTATGCGGATACGACCTGAACCCCGGCCAGCCTCACCGCTTCCGCGACTGCATGGCTCCCTTCCAGGACCTTCTTCATAAGCCTTTCCCCCGTTTCAATCCTTCTCACCCCCCCGATACTCGGGGCCCTGCTCCTCTTCAAGCGTCATGGCATTGCGGGGGCACTCCACGACGCATATTCCACAGCCCTTGCAGTAATCATAGTCGATGCGTCGCCCCAGTGGGCTTTGATCGCGGACTACGGCCAGGTCTGGACAGAAAAGTCTGCAATTGTCGCACTGGTTGCAGATCCCGCAGTTAAAGCAGCGTTCCGCTTCCCTCATGGCGAGATTGGCGGATATTTTGAGATCGATTTCCGCAAAAGAGCGGCTCCGCTCCCCTTTGAGAAGTCGTGGCTGGGTGAGCCTGGGTGAAAAACGGAAATAATCGGTATTGATCTCACTGTAGCGCACCACCGCCGAACTGCGCAGGGAGCGGGGACCGTTCATATGGGCTTCCATGGAAAGGGAACGGCGGCCGCCAACCGAGCAGCGTTCCAGCTCAGGCCGGATGGAGTCGATGCCTTCCCGGAACAGCAGATCGAGGGCGATCGCAGCCTCTTTGCCAGAGGCTACGGCATGAGCCACGCTCTTCGAAGTGTTTACCAGATCTCCCCCAAAAACTCTCGGCCCAGCCTCGGTAAAGACGAGCACGCTGTTGTTGAGGCGCAATACCCCATCTCCGGGTGGGGGGAGCATCCACTGCTCGGCGGCATCGAAGCCGCCCGCCCTGAAAATCCTGCCGACCCGAATTGTATCTGTTTTGCCCGCTGCGCGACCAGAGGCTGTACCCGCGTTTGCATCCCCGCCCTCCGCCTGCGCTTCACGAAGTGTGAGAAGAAACTCCCCGCTCTGTGCCTCGATCCTCACGGCAGCCATGCCCGCGCGGACCTCCACGCCTTCTTCCATGGCCATTGCAATTTGTTCCCTGGATGCAGGCATATCCTCGCGCCTTCGACGGTAGATAAGAATTGCCTTCCCGCCAAGCCGCACCACGCAACGGGCCGCCTCGATCGCGGCATATCCGCCGCCTATGACTGCTACAGGTCCCTCAAGGGCGCCGCCATTACCTGCCGCAACCTTACGGAGCAATTCCAGGCCGTCTTCCACGCCGGGCAGGTCCTCCCCGGCCGCCGCCAGGCCATGCTCCCGCCCGCAGCCGCATCCGACGAAAACTGCATCATGGGTGCTTGCAGCCCGCCCCAAAAACTCTTCCCCGACAGGGTTTCCACAGTGGATGCGCACGCCAAGCTCTACTATCTGTGCGATCTCGTTTCTCAGAGCGCCCGATGGCAAACGATAGGAGGGGACCCCCCAGCGCAGGACCCCGCCGGGCTCGCCCATGGCCTCGTAAATATCGCATCCGTAGCCCAGCAGGGCAAGAAAGTAAGCCGCAGCCAGACCGCTCGGACCTGCGCCTGCCACCGCGATCCGCTCCCTTTTCGCAGGGAGCCTGTCGAGCCGGGGTTTGAGCTCGTTGCGGGACGCGGTATCGGCAAGGAAACGCTCAATGGCGTGGGTGGCAATCGCTTCATCGAAGTGAGCGCGGTTGCAGACCGTCTCGCAGGGGTGATGGCAAATCCGGCCGCATACCCCCGGGAAAGGATTTTCGACGAGCACCGTTTCCCATGCCTCTTTGAATAGCCCCTGGGAGGCCAGCATGAGGACCCGGCTGATGTCCTCCCCCGCTGGGCATGCCACTGCGCAGGGTGCCGTCTTCTCGTCATAGCGGGGCCGCAGAAAACGCCAACTCCCCGTCTTATTGGCTTCCGTAGTGAGATAAGAACTTGGAATGAACAATGGACTGTCTTTGAAATGTTTGTGAGACATGGCCCGTTTTCATCCTCGTAAAAGGTCAAAAGTTGACACGATCTTACGGCCCGTGGGAGTTTTTCTCTGTTTTCCGACATCCGACCCCCGATTAGATACACTTCGGAGGCCGGCTTTCTGTCGTCCGTTATAGCTGTTTGCTTCGGGCTTGGATGCAGCGCTCATTTGATTTTTTCCCCGGTAAGTCCGAGCAGGTCTACGGAATCGTAGGCATCCTTTGCAGCCTGGATGTTGCGTCCGGAATGCTCCGGGATTTCCTCTTCAATGGCCATGGCGACCGCCTCCATGGGGGGCATTCCCAGCATCTTTGCAAGCGCCCCCATCACCGCTGTGTTGACGATCGGGTGGGTGCGCGTTCCGAGCTCGTGCCTCAAAGCGATGCGCGTTGCATCGACCAGCGCCAGTCGATACCCCGAAAAGATCTCCGGCCGGGCTGGCAGCCCCGGCGCATTGACAAGTATCCACCCACCCGGCCGGAGCCCATGGGTGAGGTCGACCGCCTTCAAGAGCGTTCGATCCAGTATGACGATATGGTCCGGCTCATATACGTTGGTCCTTACGAGTATCGGCTTTAAATCGACCCGTAGATATGCCTCCACCGGGGCCCCACGTCTCTCCACTCCGAAGAGCGGAAAGCTCTGGACCCAGTGACCCGCGTCAAAAAACGCCTTCGCCAAAAGGATCGTGGCTACTACGGTTCCCTGGCCGCCTCGCCCGTGAAAGCGAATTTCCAGCACGGCTTTATCCCCCTGAGTTGCGTCTTGTGTAGGAACGCGCCATGCGCACGAGCATACCGACCTTATCGTCAAACGGCTCGCGGGCATCCCGCGAAGCGCGGGACCGCTGCTGCCTGCTATAGCAAGCGTCAAAAGAAAGTTGGCACGATCTTACGGCCCGTGGGATGTTTTTCTCTGTTTTCCGACATCCGACCCCCGATTAGATACACTTCGGGGGCCGGCTTTCTGTCGTCCGTTATAGGGCGGGTCATCCCGAATGCCCACAGGCAATCATCAGTTTTTCCTCCAGACTACCGCGAGCGCTTTGGCGGGCGCTTCGCCCAGGCATCGGAAGCTGTGGCTGACATCGGATTCAAAATATATGCTGTCCCCGGGATTGAGTATTTCGACCTGGTCGATGGTGCGAAATTCGAGGACCCCTTCGAGCAAATAAAGAAACTCTTCCCCCTCGTGGCTTGTGAAGACCATCTCGCTCGTATCGCGAACGGGAAACTCCACCATGAAGGGTTCCATCTGTTTTGGGGTTTTCCGGATTTCCAGGGATTCGTAGATGTAGTCAACCTCTCCTTGCAGATGATGGGGGCGCCGCATGATGCGCACCCGCTCATCATGGCGGGTTACGGCGATTTTGCCGTCAGCGGCCTTGTCCTGAAAGAAATAAGCCACGTTCACGTTCAGCGCGCCCGCGAGCTTTACCAGTGTGGCTATGGGCGGTATGAACTCATGGCTCTCGATCCGGCCCAGCATCTCCCTTTCCAGCCCGGTCTTAGCGGCAAGGTCCTGGAGAGTATAGCGGTTTTTCTCCCGAAGCTCACGCACCTGGGTGCCGATCATGAGCGCCGCAACGGCGCCGGTTTCTTCCTGGTTCCCCTGCATGGCCTGCTCCTGCCTGTTGTGTTGTAAAAATTGACCCGAATCCCTTTGCGAAAGGTGCGCCGCCTTTGGGCCGTGGGGGCCCAAGGTCCCTCTCAACGTCCAGCGTGTTTATGGTGGGGTTGGCTAATGCTTTATGTCGCCCGCCGCAAGCACGCGTCGCCAAAAATCTTCGGCCGCGCGGGCAGCCCTGGAAACACGTCGCCCTGCATTATGATACCAAATTTCCACAACCACTTCAATAGCTTGCCTGCCGCTATCGCGACTGAACAGTAGATCCCCCGTTGCTCCTTATCTTACCCTTTCACACACATGCCCGGCAGATCAAGCCGTGATTGAAAGTATAAGGCAACCTGCCTATGTATATGGGACTGGCTTGTGCCCGGTCCCTCGCTCGCACGGGCCGGCGCCCGCGCCCGTAAATATTCTCCGGCCGGGTTTATTTATTCAGAACTTTTCGGATTGTCTTTGAGAATTCCTGTATACCCAGAGGCTTTAGAACAATCGCGCCAACGCCCTTTTCCATTGCATCGTCTTCAATGTTTTTATCGCTTGAGCCGGTACACACAATCACCGGAATCTCCGGGCGAATGCGCCTCATCTCCAATGCCAGATCGTTGCCCGTCATCTGGGGCATAGTATAATCCGTAATGACCAAATCGAAGCTCTCCGGTTTGCGCCGAAAGGTCTCCAGGGCCCCTAAACTGGACGTCTCGGCAGCAACCTGGTAGCCGAGGTTTTCCAATAAGTCTTTGGCAACAGTGGCGGTCATTTCGTCGTCATCGACGAACAAAACCCGCTCTTTTCCCGTTTCATCGATCATCTGCACCTTGTCGTGCAACTGAGGTACCGATTCTATAATCGGAAAATAGATCTTAAAAGTAGTTCCTTCTCCAGGCACAGAGCAAACATCTATCGCTCCCTTGTGACTTTTCACAATGCCATGCACGACCGACAGGCCCATCCCGCTTCCTTCCCCTACCTGTTTGGTCGTAAAGAATGGATCGAAAATACGTTCCAGTATGGACTCATCCATTCCATGCCCGGTATCGGAAATGGTTAATCTCAGATATGGCCCCGCAGTCAGCTCCGATACGTGATTGTTTTCCCATCCGTACAGATAGGTGTCATCAAGACTAACCGAGAGCTTTCCGCCTTTTTCCCGCATGGCGTGAGTCGCATTACTGCAGATATTGATCATTATCTGGTGAATTTGTGTTGGGTCTGCCATAACCATGCTGCTGCTGGAAAGCGAGCGTTGAATCTCGATGGTTGTAGGGATGGTGGCGCGAAGCAGAGCGAGAGATTCTTTGATAATGGGCGCTATTTCAAGGGGTTTTGGCTCCTGAGGGACTTGGGTGCTGAAAAGGAGAATCTGCTTTGTGAGATCCCCTGCCCTTCTGGCGCCATTGATTATCTGCTGTAGATTGGCTTCCTTTCCAGCGCGGTCGGGACTGCGCAGCATTAACTCTGCATAACCTATTATAGGCATGAGCAAATTGTTGAAATCATGAGCGATGCCGCCTGCAAGGGTCCCTATCGCCTCCAATCTGCTGGTCCTCTGGAGACATGCTTCCAGCTTTTTCTTCTCTTCTTGCGCCATTTTTAGAGCTGAGATGTCACGATTGTAAATAACCGAGCCGACAAAACCGCCTTCATCATTATATATCGCTTTTTCTTTCCTCCACACTGGAACTGTGCCGCTGCCGCACACCAGTTCCAGCTCACCCTCCAAATAGCCGTCGGCTTTAAGTCTGGAGCACATGCTCTCATAGGTCTTCCGGCTCTTTGCCGATAAGAAATCAGTAGTATGTTTGCCTATGATTTGCTCCCGTCCGCATTCGGTTTCCATTTCAAAAGCACGATTGCAGTCAATGATCCGACCACTGGCGTCCAGCACCTCAACGCCGTCCGGGGCCGCCTCGAACAGCATCCTGTAATTCTGCCGGCAGTCAAGAGACTTACTGATTTCCCTAATCATCCTGTAGAGTTCATAACTCTCTAGCGCATTGGAACTATTGAGCAATATGATGGAGAGAAGCGAGAGGGCTAAATCGGAAGACTCCGGTTCAGACTTGTCCCTAAGTCCGATGAACATCCCGCGAATCCTCGAAGTGGTCGCCATTACATGTAAGACCAGAAAGCCTTCACCGTTTCTTGAAGGGACTGTGACCGGCTTTTTGTTTCTCAACCCCCAGGCGAACGTGCCCTCATCGACTATGCGTCTGAACTCGTCCTGCATAGCCTTGCTGAAAGATTCCGGCTCGATGCTCGCTGGGTAGAATCTGTTAGTCTCCTCTTCTATTAAATAAAAAGCGGTTGCTTTGAAACGGACAAGCCTTAGAATACGCGATCTGGTCTCGTTCAGGATTATTAAGGGATTTTCCAGGTTATTTATTGTCTGCTGAAAATCCCCCAGAGATGCAGCCATCTCTATAGCATCAAGAGTAAACCTGCTGACTTCGTCCAGGTATTCAACGCGTTTTCTTAGATATTCTAATTCGAAATTGATATCCTGTTCACTCATGTTTCTCTTTACTCTAATGGCCGCTCAGGAAGCCCGAGAGAACCAATTTGCGCTGAACTTCCATCTGTTCGAGAAGCATTGGTAACATCCTCGCGGAAAGACCGATGCGTTCCCACGCATGAGTGCTCAAAGGCGGAACCAGCCGCTCTCCACTTGAACCACTCTCCACCGCATTGCTTATCACATCTGCCAAATGCACTACTGCCGGTTCCAGCGGGTCACGGTATTCCAGCGGGGCATGGTGATACTCAACAATGGCTTCCAACGAGGCCGGCAGCTTCCATTTTCTGAGAAGAAGTCCGCCCACCTTTGCATGGTCAAAACCAAACACTTCATTTTCGGCCTCATATAGCAGGTCCTGTTTGCGCTTTGCCCTGCCAAGCGCTTCCTTTGCCAGACTTGATGAATCGGTATACAAGACTAATCGCCCAATGTCATGGAGCAGTCCGCCAACGAACAGTCTTTCAGTGTTTGGGAAATTCTTGCAACTCCCTATAATGCGTGCAAGAATTCCACAGGTGATGCTGTGATTCAAAAATGATCTCATGTTAACTAGGGTGGATGGAATATTTTCAAAGAATGTAAGTAACTTTATACCCGTCGCCAGACTGATCAGCGGTTTGTTGCCCAAAACCAGCACCGCCCGCGAAAGTGTGTCAATCTTCGACGGGAAACCATAAAGTACGCTGTTTACGAGCTTCAAGATCTTGAAGGACAGACTTACATCTTTGCCAATCATGCGGGCAATTTGCTTCGGAGAACTGTTGGGGTTTCTGAGTGTTTCAATCAACTCATAGATCATATCGGGCAGTACCGGAAGTGAGACTTCATTCTGGACGAAGCTGACAGGATCGATACTATGATTTGGTCTCTCATATCCGTTGTTGGACCCTGTTTCCTCATAACCGCCGTAATCCGTCACAAGCGCTCCCTTGTGGTCCCGGCTGTCAGCCAGGCGAAGTGTGCAAACCTGAAACAGTTTTTGATTCGCCGGCTGGTTCAGATCGCAGCGGGAAAACCGGCTGCGGAGACGTTTTTCAATAGCTTCATGGAGGCGTGGATCGAGCCCGGCCAGCAAGTCTTCTTCAGAATCATTGGAGGACTCCCCTGCGATATCGGCCTCAATCACGCCCCACGTCTTAAATAATATTAAATGGTCTTCTGTCAGCTTTGTCCCTTTGGCCGCCAGCAGGCGTCCATAGAGATCTTCTACTTCACTGGCTGTAACCATGCCCTTTTTCAATTGATGGAGTGCAATCAGGCCCATTTTCTCCGACCGACTTTGAACATCAAAGATTGTATCCTGTTCCAGGCTTACAAACCTAAGCCGATAATTAATCGGCAGAATCTTTGAATATCTTTAACACGCCTGAATTGGAAATGGCTTCGGAATCCAGCGAAATGCAGGAGCAATGTGGCGACGTTTTGCTTCTTCATTATGAAGACAGAGATTGAAGGGAAATTGGGCGATTGGATAGCATAAGTCTGTTTCCCGGACCTCGCCGATTTTTCCAAACAAAGGGTACCCGGTGTCGAGGGGTTAGAAATCAGGCTGGCCTCTGATCCTCCACGTCCCGATTTCTCACCCCTGCTCCAAAGGATTTGGACTGCGATTTACTAAACCGCTTCCTCAATCATATCCTGGGCCGCAGCAAGATCCTCCGCAGAGAATACCTTGTCGATGTCCAGGATGATTATGAACTGATTGTCCCGTTTCCCCATGCCTTTTATGAACTTCGTCTTCAAGCGGGTCCCGATGCGCGGAGGCGGTTCGATCTGGTCGGGATCGAGGTCCATGACTTCCTGCACCGAATCTGCCAGAGCGCCTAAAATGGTCGTTTCCCCGTCGATTTCGATCTCGACGATAATGATGCAGGTGTTTACCGTCTTCTCCGTCCGGTCCATGCCGAATTTCAAACGCATATCCACTACCGGGACCACGCTTCCCCGGAGGTTGATAACCCCCAGCATGAAAGCGGGTGTCTCGGGCACTTTGGTCACATCAGTGAAGTCCAGAACTTCACGGACCTTCGAGATATCCAGGGCAAACACCTCCTCTTCAAGTTTGAAGGTCAGGTATTGGCTTGTCTCGGTTATTGAGGCTACGCTCATTTCATCCCCTTTCTAATATTTTACGAAATCCTCGTCAGCCATCTCGCCGTCTCCATCAACGCCGTTCGACAGGTCCAGCGCAAGGCCGCCATTTATCCGATATCCGGCAGCTTTAGGCACAGGCATAGCCTTCTTCATTCTTCCGGACTTTCTGCCTTTCTCGGCTATCTTCGAAATACCGTGGCTCGAATGTGCAGCCTGGACCTTCATGCCTGTTTTATCCAGGAGGCGGTCCGCAGGCAAAGTGGCCCTAGGCAGGGCGCTGCCACTGTCGATTTTGAAAAAGGAGATCGTATTCTGGAGTTGTTCAGCTTGGCCGAGCAATTCGTTAGAGGTGGAAGCCACTTCTTCGGATGCCGCTGCATTCTGCTGCACCACCTGATCCAACTGTTGAACGGCCTTATTGATCTGAGCGGCTCCAGAAGATTGCTCGTTGCTGGCGGCTGTGATCTCCTGCACGAGGTCTGCGGTTCGCTGGATGTCCGGCACGATTTTCGCCAGCATCTCCCCCGCCTTCTCCGCTATCTGAACGCTGGTGGCCGAGAGCTTGTTGATCTCT
>Ga0187771_10002536_pt1 | contig 12587 bp, 14 predicted proteins | sample 0116_SJ02_MP15_1_FD_133139 | JGI IMG/M metagenome (GOLD analysis project Ga0187771, IMG submission 133139) | Tropical peat soil microbial communities from peatlands in Department of Meta, Colombia - 0116_SJ02_MP15_10_MG | ecosystem: Environmental > Terrestrial > Soil > Wetlands > Peat | place... | reverse complement strand
GGAAAGCCTCACTATCAGATGGTGGTAATGCTTCTTGCGGTAGTCGTTACGCTGATCCTCAGGCCTTCGGGCTTTTTCGGCAAGCAGAAGCAACTCGAAGAAAGGGTTTAGAATGGCGCGATCTAAAGCCACGCGCCGCCGCGAACGAATCGATCGCGGCATAAAGGTCAGGAGCGAAACTATTTATGCGATTTCATCCATGGAAGAGATCGGCTATCTGGTGGCGCCCAAGCTCCTGCTGATCCTGGGACTTTTGTGCGCACCACTTATCCTCCACAGTTCCCCTTACTGGAACAGGGTCCTTCTTTCCGTATGTATTTTCGCCCTGCTGGCCATCTCGTTCGATTTTCTGGCAAACGTGGTGGGGCTGGTGTGCCTGGGAGGGGCGTTTTTCTACGGGGTGGGGGCCTACGGGACAGCGCTTCTCAATACGGGTCTGGGTCTTACGCCGATCGTGTCCATCCCGTTGGGCACGCTGCTAGGGGCGGCAGCCTGCACGGCCCTCATCTATCCCTGCCTTCCGCTCCGGGGCATCTACTTCGCCATAGTGACGCTTATGTACCCGCTGTTGATGACCAGGATCATCGAGGCAGGCGACATTTTAGGGGGTACCGAAGGCTTTCGCGGAATCGACGGGTTCGGTTCACCATTTGTCGAGCAGTATGTCCTGATCGCCGCGCTTCTGCTGGGCATGTTCGGGCTGCGCAGGTTCCTTGCCGAAGACCAGGGTCTGGTTATCCGGGCTGTGAAGGAAAACGACCAGGCTGTCAGGGCTTCGGGAATCTCGGTGGCATGGACCAAGACCAAGGCGGTCTTTATCGCTTCCATGTTCGGCTGTTTCGCCGGGGCCTATTACACTCACATGTACAGGAGCGTGGGCATATCGGCCTTTGCTCTCGACCTGTCGATCATGCCCATTGCGGCCACGGTCATCGGAGGAGGGGGAAGCCTGGCCGGGGCGGTTGTGGGAAGCCTGCTTCTGGTGCCGCTTTCAGAGATTCTGCGGGATTTCGGCACCCTGCGCATAGTCGCCTATGCCCTGATCCTTACCGGGTTCATCGTCTTCAAGAGCGAGGGGCTCTTGAACTACGCCACCAGGAAATACGAGCAGTTCGAAAGGTGGGCTGAACTATGAGCGAACCGGTGCTCGAAATCCGGGACCTCTCAATGCATTTCGGGGGGGTCAGGGCAGTGGACAGGGTCTCCTTTGAGATCCGCGAGGGCGATGTCTTCGGGATCATAGGTCCCAACGGGTCCGGCAAGACCACCCTTATCAACTGCATAACGGGTTTTTTGAGGCCGACCAGGGGCCGGGTCGTGTTCAACGGTAAGGACATCACCGGAATGGATCCCCACCGGATCGCCTCACTGGGAATCACGCGCACCTTTCAGATAATGCGCCCTTACTACAGCCTGCCTGCCTACAAAAACCTCGTGATCCCCCTGTGCGCGCCGAGGTCCAGGCGGCTGGGCGGCTGGCGGGGCGGCGGGAGGCACGGGGACCGGGACACCGTGGCGCTGGATATCCTCGAGGAGCTGGGGTTTGAAAGAGAATCGCGGGTCCCGTTCAAAGCAGCAGGGACCCTGCCCACAGGATACCTAAAACGGCTCGAACTCGGCCGCTGCCTGGCGCTCAGGCCCCGAATCATCATATGCGACGAGGTCTTCTCGGGCCTGTCGGCAAGCGAAATAGCAAGCCTGGTGCCGCTACTGGAAAAGCTTCATGAGCAGGCGATAATCCTTATCATGATCGAGCACCGCCTGAGAGAGCTTTTCAGGGTAGCCAGCCGCGTGATGGCGCTGTCTTACGGAGAAAAGATCGTAGAGGGCGACCCCGAAACAGTGATCGAGCACCCGCGGGTGAAAGACGCCTATCTGGGTTCCATGGAGGCGGCGACATGATCGAGGTCGAGGCCCTGATGGTCTTCTACGAAAATATGATTGCCCTCAACAACGTCACGATGAAGTGCGAAGACCGGCAGGTGGTAGGAGTTTTTGGCGCCAACAGCGCCGGCAAGTCCACCCTGATGTCGGCCCTGTCCGGCGTGCTTCTCGATGTAGCCCACAAGGAAAGGATGAAGGGCGGTGAGCGTATAAGCCTGTTTGGCCGAATCCTGTTCAACGGCAGTCCGGTGCAGGAGCAAAAGGCCCATGAGCGTGCAAGAAAGGGCATAATCCTGTGCCCGGAGAGGAGGAGGCTTTTTGCGGAGTCAAGTGTGCTGGAAAACCTGCGCATCGGCGGCTATCTGGCCACGAGACAACAGGCCCTCAGCACCCTGGAATACGTGCTCGAGCTTTTTCCGCCGCTCACAAAACACCTCAAGCGCCCGGCCGGTTTTTTATCAGGAGGCGAGCAGCAAATGGTGGCGGTGGGCAGGGCGCTTATGGCTCAACCCAAGGTGCTGCTGCTCGACGAGCCGCTGCTTGGCCTCTCGCCCGCCATCCAGCACGATCTGGTAAAATCGATCCCTGTAATCCGTGAGCAGCGCAAGATATCGGTAATCGTAACCGAGCAATACGCCCGACCGGTCATGCCTTACGTCGACTACGCCTACATAGTCGAAAACGGCTCTACCGTCCTGGAAGGAACCAGGGACGAACTGCTGGAAAACCCGGACGTTAAGTCGGCGTATTTCGGATATTGATGACGAAAGACCACGGGAAGAAAGACGTGGAAAAAACCGGAGACAGTCGTTTGCAGCGTGAATCCAAATATAGTCTCGACGGCGTCCGGATTGACCGGAGCCGGGACGAGCACACCTTTACCCGTTTTTTTGGGGCTGCGGAGAAGTACCCGGACCGGCCCGCCCTCATTTTTCTAGGCGCCAAGTTTTCTTTCCGGCGGCTGCGGGAAATGGTGGACAAGTTTGCATCGGCCCTTTGCCAGTTGGGAGTGGGCTTTCAGGACCGGGTCCTGCTGTATTTGAGCAACTCGCCTCAGTGGGTGGTCGCAAACTTCGCCATTCAGAGGATGGGCGCCGTGGTGGTTCCCGTATCTCCCATTTACACGGCCTACGAGCTCGAATACATGGTGGAGGACGCGGGGGTGCAAACCATAATCTGCCAGGACACCAACTTTGGTTACGTCCATGAGGTGATGGAGCGCACGAACCTAAAGCGGGTGATTCTCACCACCTTGACCGAATTTCTTCCGACCTGGAAGGTCGTACTCGGGCACATGCTCGACAGGATCCCACGCGGAAAGGTTTCGCGCGGAAAGGACATCCACCGCTTCGGAGACCTGCTCAAAGGTGGACCTGCATCCCCTCCTGAGGTAGAGATCGACCCGTGGCGCGACCTGTGTCACATAATGTATACAGGGGGCACCACCGGATTTCCCAAGGGAGTTCCCAGCAACCACATGACAGAAGTCTCCTATATAGGCGACCTGATTGAAGATATTTTGCGGCCCCGAATCGGTGAGGGCGATGACTCGATCCTGATGGTGAATCCACTTTACCACATAATGGCCAAGGGATTCATGATCGGCGCGGGCCTCAATCTTGGCAACACCACCGTGCTGATGCCGGTCCCCAATATCGACGCCATGCTGCGGGAAATCGAACGGCGCCGTGTACGGTGGCTCCTGGGCGTACCGTCGCTCTACCGGATGGTGCTGGAAAGCGACAGGGTGGACAACTATCGACTGGACAGCCTGCGGTACTGTTTCTGCGGTGGAGACGTCCTGCCGGGGGAAGTCCTGAACCGATGGAAAGCGCGAACAGGGGTGCCTATTTACCAGGTTTACGGATCGACCGAAGTCGGGCATGTGGCTTACAGCCCGCTTGATGAAGACCCTCAGGCCACTGTCATTGGCAAGCCGCTAAAGTCCTACCGTTACCGGCTGGTCGACTGGGCGACCCTCGAGCCGGTGCCCACCGCTGAGACCGGTGAACTTCTGGTAACTTCGGACGCCAACATCAAGTGCTACTGGAACAAGCCTGCCGAGACCGCAGCGGCGTTCGTAGACATAGGCTCCGAGGTCTACTACCGTACGGGGGACTTCATGACCCTTACGGAAAAAAACGAACTCCAGTTCATGGAGCGCACTGCCGACGTGATCAAATATAAAGGCTACCGAGTTGCCGCATCGGAGATAGAGGCGGTTTTGCTCGACAACCAGGTAGTAGTCGGGGCATGTGTGGTTGGGGTCCCGGACGAATCGGTCGGCGAGCGCATAAAAGCCATCGTAGTGCTCAAAAGCGACGCCAGGGGAGTTTCGGGAAACGACCTTAACAAATGGTGCAGGGAACGCCTGGCCCCGTACAAGGTACCGCATTACATCGAGTTTCGGGACATGCTTCCCAAAAGTAAGGTGGGAAAGCTTCTCCGCCGGGAAATCCGCGAAGAAGAGCGAAGAAAGCTTGGGAAGACAAAGCCCGGCAAGGTCTGAGATCATCCCCTGTTATTGGCCAAATCGACTGAAAAGTCCAGCAATTGCGAGCTTTCGCGGAATGCGTTCGCACAGAAATCCCCAAGGTGCCGGGCGCTTTGCCGGAAATCCTCCATGAACCCTTCGAGGTTTGCCTCACGGTAGAATTGTTCGTAGACTTCCAGGCCGTCCCTAAGCGCGGAAAGAATCCCGCCGGTATGGGCATTCATCTGGTTGATAGCTGCATAGAGTTCCGGGCTTTGCGCAAAAATCCTTCCCACCAGGTTCATTTCTATGCGATAGCTCGGGCTGGTGTAATTCATTGTCTCGTCTATGTCTATGTCCAGTTTTCTCAGGGTCCTTCCGATAAGCATGGTCGTGAGGTGGAAAAGCACCTGGATGATGCTCATCATCCGGTCATGTTCATCGGGGCTGCATTCTTTTACGCGGATGCCGCTTGCGGTAAAAAGTCCGCGGAGCCACTGCCATTCATGCGGGCCGATTCGAACAGGACAGGCGGCGATGGTCTGGCCCCAAAAGCCCGATACCCGGCCTCCGAACATGGGATGAAGCCCCACGACACAGGCGGGAGACCGGAGCATTTCTCTTACGGGGGCGGCTTTAAGGCTGGTAAGGTCCATCAGGAGCTGATCGGGCCGGGCAAGCGGAACAAGTCCCCTCATTATCTCGACAGTCTTGTGAAGCGGCACTGAAAAAACGACTATATCGGATTGGGGCACGGCGCGCTCGGGCGTAAGCGGCGTATCAAGGTCGGCAATGCTTACGTGAAATCCATGGGAGCTGAAAAACTTTGAAAAAAGCCGGCCCATTTCGCCCAGGCCCCCGATTATCGCCACCGAAGAACTCTTATTCCATCGAAGAGTTGGGCTGTGCGGGCCGCAAAGGTGAGTTTCATCCATGTTTTGTTCCTCTTTTTTCAGATAACGCGGCCCACTGCCTCGGCAACCCGGCGGCATTCTTCAACCATGGACAGAAAGGTTTTGGGGCGAAGAGACTGGGGACCGTCGCTTATCGCTTCCTCCGGGCGAACGTGGACTTCGACCAGGAGCCCGTCTGCGCCTGCGGCAACCGCCGCTCTGGAAACGGCGGGCACCAGGTCCGCCCTGCCTACCGCGTGACTCGGATCGACTATCACCGGAAGATGCGTGAGTTGCTTAAGAAGAGGCACGGCGCTAATATCGAGCGTATTTCGGGTTTCGCTTTCAAAGGTGCGGATTCCTCTTTCGCAAAGAATTACTTTCTCGTTTCCCTGCGACATGATGTATTCGGCAGACATGAGGAATTCCTTGATGGTGGCGCACAGGCCGCGTTTCAGGATGACCGGTTTATCGATGTTGCCCACCTCTGTAAGAAGCCTGAAATTTTGCATGTTGCGGGTGCCGATCTGGACAATGTCCGCATACTTGCAAACCAGCACGATGTCTCTTGGGTCCAACAATTCGGTTACCACCTTCATGCCGGTCCTGTCGCGCGCGCCGGCAAGAAATTTCAATCCCTTTTCACCCAAGCCCTGGAACGCATAGGGTGAAGTGCGCGGTTTGAAAGCGCCGCCGCGCAGGAAATGAACTCCGGCGGGACCGATCGCCTCGACGATTTCATCGAGCACTTCCCGGCTTTCGACTGCACAGGGACCGGCGATAACCTGAATCTGAGGGCCGCCGAACTGAAAACCGTCAATATCCACAATGCTGTTTTCAGGCTTGAATTCCCTGCTGACCAGCTTGTAGGGTTTCAAGATCGGCAGGACCTTTTCCACTCCGGGAAAGGACTCCATGGGGACTTCCGATAGAATCCGTTCATCTCCAATCGCGCCTACGATCGTCCTCCGCTCACCCTTGGAAATATGTGCACGAAGGCTCATGTCTTCGAGGCGCCGCACTATTCTCAGCAGGTCTTCTTCCTGATGATCCGGCCGCATTACGATGATCATGACGACTTTTCTCCCTTATTTTTTTATTGCAGCAATTAAAAAAGCCGTGAGCACTTCAGGCGCTCACGGCTTATAAACAGTCAATTCCAGATGTCAGTACCCAAGCATACCTGAAGCGTCCCCCTCAATGGGGTAAAAATAGGTGTAATAATAAAACCCGACCTGCATATCCTCTCCTGCCGTCTGGGTAATAGAATTCATTACATCCGCTTTGTCAAGACAAATCGACGCAATCCAGTTTCCGCATCGTTTCTAATTGATCTTTTGTTTTCCGTGTGGTTGAAAAGAGTCACATCCGTTGCTAATTGAAACTTATGACTCTTCAATCATATCAAGAAAAACGCCGCTTCCAACGCACGCCCGAGCCGCAGGGAAAGGTCGAGCCAACTGCGGCGGGCAACCTTTATGTTGTCCACAAACACGCGGCGCGCCGGCTTCATTACGACCTTCGCCTGGAGATGGAGGGGGTGCTCAAGAGCTGGGCGGTGCCAAAAGGTCCGAGCCTGAAGCCGGGCGAGAAGAGGCTTGCGGTTCACGTGGAGGACCACCCGATTGAATACGGTTCTTTTGAAGGAACAATCCCTGAGGGAGAATATGGAGCCGGGACGGTTATGGTTTGGGACCGAGGCTCCTGGGAGCCCGAGGGCGACCCGCACGAGGGGTACGCCAAGGGCGACCTCAAATTCAAACTCCACGGCGAAAAGCTCAAAGGCAGCTGGGTGCTTGCCAGAATGAAGGGAAAAGCGGGGGAGGAAGGCAAGAACTGGCTGCTCATCAAAAAGCGCGACGATGCCGCGATCCCGGAATCGGGGCCGGAACCGGTGGGAACCATGGATCGGAGTGTGGCGAGCGGGCGAACCATGGAGGAAATCTCTAAATTTTTTCTGTCAGCGAAATCTTCCTGCGGGTGAGGCAGACCGGATGACAAGGAAACGGCCCGGAAAAGTCGATGATGTTCTGGCTGAAGCCAAGGCATTGCTTAGCGCACAATTTGCAGATAAGCTCAAGGGGATCGTCCTTTTCGGTTCATATGCCAGGGGGGATTTTAAGGAAGAATCGGATATCGATTTGCTTGCATTGCTGAGTCCTCTTGGCGACCGGCGTACCGAACGCAAGCGAATCTTTTCCGCCGTCTGTGACCTTTCACTCAAATATGATGTCGTTTTGTCGATCGTCCTCATGGATTATGACGTATTCCGTTCCCGAAAGACCCCGCTTGCTCTGAATGTTGGAAGAGAGGGCATATGGCTGTGACGGAAGCGGTACGGGAACTCCTTGAAAAATAGAGCCAAAGCGTCCGGGCGGCTGATCTGCTGCGGGCAGGGGGCTATTTTGATTTCGCGGCAAGTCGAGCATATTACTCCATTCGTAGATAAGTCTCGTGAGCTGTTCGCGGCTGTAGAAGAGTACGTTGGCCAACGTTCGTAAACTGAATTCAAAGCGCGACCGGTCGTCAAAGCTCATCCGGAGGGGGCTTCCGTCAGACTAAGACCCGCATCGACTCGGCGCCATGCAGGCGGCGGCTCCGCTTCTCCCTCGTCGGCGACTAAGCCTGAGGGCCCCGCGCGGCGCGTGGTTCGAATCCAGTCGTCCCGATCAAACTGAGGGGAGGGTAGGAATCGTGTAACGCCTTTTGGCAAATCAGAGTAGCAACGAAAGGGCCTGCGAGTTTTGGTCACTAATTGGGGAGCACAGGGCGGCACGCATTTATCAATGCTTATAAACATCGCCTCTTGGCCGAATATCCACTACTTGAACCTCTTTAAGCTCATCATTAACCCTATAGACAATCCTCCATCCGCCAACCTGGAATCGATAACATCCCGTCTGCCCTTGAAGCCTCTTCACCCTACTGCCGGATTTCGGGAAGTTCTCCAGCCAAATAAAACAGCGGTCAATACCGTTTTTGAGTTTGACTGGAAGCCCTTCATACACCTTCTGAGCAGTCTTGGTCAAAACGACATCATAGGGAGGCATTGCTCTTCAAGTCCCTCCACCTGACGTACTCACCTTTGCCGTATTCCTCCTTGCCTCTTCGGATAGCGTCCAATTCGTCAGGCGTGGGAGTCACTTCTTCCGGCTCCGAGATGAACTCAACGTATTCAAGTACTCCTTCCAGTGCATCAGGAGGAAGCCGATCCAAGGCCTTTACTATTTTGTCTTTGATTTCTCCGGTTTCCATCATATTTCCTCCACGTAGATTTCCGCTTTCTCTTGTACTGCTCCTCCGGCTGCGAGTCAAGACGATACGTGGTCCACGGGGGCAAGGGGAATTTAGCACGCACGATCATTCCCGGCCCGCTCGAAGCTTCCGGGCTTTCCTTTCCGTAGGCGGACGCTCTGGAACAAACGTCTGTCAGGCTAAGACCTCGCATCGACTCCGCGCCATGCACGCGCCGGTTCCGCTTCTCCCTCGTCGGCCCGGTCTAAGCCTGGCAGCCACTTGTTCCGGTTTCTACCTTCTGCACTCCAAGTCCGGAAGGGTTTCGCTGTTTCTAAATCCCTTTCCCGGCAGATAGGCCGTTGAATTCCACACCTTTTCTCTTCCTACCACTCCCCCAATGGTGTATTCTATTTTCAGCCTTTGAAAATCTGCTTAAAACTCGTCAGCTTCCCTAGCGCCAGACACCGTTCAATGTCCCGCTCGCGAGGCCAAGGTTACTAGTTAATAGCTAGGAGCAAATCATGAGAAAACTTTTCTTGATTTTCAATGCGACATCAATTCTGCTTCTCCTCCATATCTGTTGGTTATCCAATTCGTTCGCCCAGTCAGGAAGAGAAGCTTTAAGATCTCTGCAAAAGCTCCAATCCAGATGTGAGACCGGTATTTCTTTGAATGATTATATGGCAGCTCTGGGTGAAGCTCGCTTCGAAGTCAAACAATTTTCAGAAACTAATGAGGCATCAAAAAAAATTACACTTTGTGAGTCCTTAAAGCGAGCCATTGACCACTATATGACTGCTGGATCTATATGGGAGCAACGACTGCGATTTAATTCCGAATATTATAGTAAATACTTATTCTGCAGTGACTTTGACAAGTCTCTATGTGATGCATTGTTTCACGACTATCCTGATGCATATTCGAAGAAATACGTTCCTGGCAACACGATCAGCCTTTCTGATGTGATATCTACAATTTGGGCTGAAGCGTCCAAGGAAATAGACAGGGCAAGCCACGACTTGAAAAATCCGGCTCCTAAGTCGAGATCAAGGAAGCAGTAGTGCAAATGCTATCGGCTCCTAAAACTCGGCCATAATTTTCGTGTCATTCCAAACCAGGAGAAAAATTCATGGACTTGCCTCTCGATCAAGCTCTCATGCAGTGGCTGAGACAAATGGCCGAGGATTGCGGATTACCCATTGATCAGGTGCCAGAAGCAGCCGAAGAGATAAATAACAGGCTGAAGTCTTATCCTAAAGTTAGACACACTCTTTCTCATCCGGTCGTCCAGCTTGGTCCCTTCATGCAGGCTATTTCAGAATCTTGGGCACTGGGTGCGCGTCAGGACATCATTCACTTCAAAAACCTCATCAAAACGGGGGATTCAGCAAGGGATGCTATCGAGAGGCTCATCAGAGTCTTTCCCAATGGAGAAACCGAAGCTTGCAAGCGAATTGATGATTTTGTGGGCTATGCGGTGAAGAATGGCTATCACAAACCATCAGGTCATAGCGATTGGGCAGGAGCAGCACTGTTGGCAAGTATCATACTCACATGCATCTACCCGCATCGTTTCGTTGACTTCCGGCAGTCCAGGTGGAATAGCTTTGCTCAAGCATTTGGTTACTATCACCCTACTTTTGGGGAAGGCCATTACGGCGAAAAGCTCATCTCGGCAGGAAGAGTAGCTGCTGCTTTTTCGAAGACTCATCACATTCCACAAGGATTGGGCGAACCACTGTGGATTATTGCAGGCATCTGCTGGCAAATGGGAAAGGGCACATTAAGAGTTCCGACTACTAAGCAGATTCCAATTATGAGAAAATATGGTCATGGTGAAGGGCGGGATCATTTAAAACTCAAAGAATGGGTTGCTAATAATCCTCAATCTATAGGCATAGCAAATGTAAAAAATACTACGTTGGAATATATATTTCCATCGGCAGATGCTGTTGATATTTTATTTGAACTCATGAATGGAGATGATGTAGTTGTTGAGATCGAAACGGATACCCCAGTCCCTGGATTCTACCAGGCTATCAAATACAGGGCGCTAATGTGTGCCGTCCGGAAGCTCCCTTTGGACTCTCAAAAAGTCAAAGCAATATTAGTTGCCTCCGATATGTCCGAGCAGGCACGCGATTTATGCTGTAAATACGGTATATTGAACTATCAGCATAGAGTACCTCAGTGACTCGACCACGGGCCTGCTTCAGGGAATCCGCCCATAATTCTATCTTAAGTTATGTCGGAGCGAGGTTTTGCTGGCCTATCAGCCCTCTGGATGCCCGATCAAATGCAAATAGGACCCAGAACCCTTCGCCACCCCAAGATTGCTCGAAACACCTCACAACCATCGCTCCTTTTCAGCCCGAAGTCAAAACAGCTATACGCTCTGATATCCCAAAACATGATGTGTTCCGCTTGTGTTCCACCGTGCGTCCGGACAGTCTCTGGCCGAGGACGACGGCTGGTTCGAATCCTGAGGGCGCGAGCATGGGATCTCGAAACAGCTCATGATAAAGCACTTTCGCCGGAAACCCTTCCCGTTCATCCAAATGCCGGGACGGCGATACCATAATTGTGATTCACAGGTTACCATTTCTGCATAGAATAGCTGTGCAGACTAATTCGCCATTCAGGAGAAAGACCAGTTCCGTCAAAGACACTCGAGATCAGAGAGAGCAGCCGGATTTTGGGGGCTCATGTCCATCCTGTCACAGGGTACCAGAGCGCTGATCACCTGGGACTGAGATAAAGGGCGAAGGAAGTGCCGCGCGGTTACGTCATAATGGCGGAACGCAAGCAGAAGGAGTGAAACCGTGGCTGCTGCTCAATTGCGGGAAAGCACCAGACATCTTTTGGAGGAACTTCTCATCGAGGGGCAGGACGTAGATGCAAAGGTTCGTCTGCTCCTTAAATCGGAGTATATGCGTCGCATGGGAAGCTATCGCCATATATATCATGTGATGGCGAGCAAGTACGGGGTGCAGTTCGACGAATTCGTCGCCCGGAATCTGCTCAGGGAGAAAGGATTTTCCCAGGATGTTGAGTCCGACGCGATGAATTGGGAGACGGCTGTCAGCGGAATCAGGACAATGGAGCGCAAACTCACGGAATTGCAAGAAACAGATCATGTATAGCATTAGTGACCTGTGCGCCGAGGCACAAGAGGCGGTGGACCATGTTTGGTTCATACAGTACGGCCTTTTTCGTCGAGGTAGACTTCATATTTTACGTCCGCCATAGGATGTGAGGAAAAGGAGATGTACTCCGCGGCGGCCGTGCGGCATTATTTCGACCTATCGGGATAATGCAACATCGGTTATAATGCAAATCTACGAAGAATAGAGGCAAGCAGAACCTGAGAATCACAAAAGAAGGGACTGGAGATGCAAACGCATGCCAAAGAGGGCGGTGAAGATGATTGGTGGGATACTATTTCCGGATACGTCTACTCTTTGAGTAAAGAAAAGCTGCGGAGGGTGATGGCGGACCATGAATTGAACATAGATCCCGGCGACTATGACGATCTTGAAGTTTTCAAAGAAGACGTAAACGCAGAACTTCTTCGTAGACGCAACAAATAAAGATCGACGCTTCTGCGGCAACCTGCCGGCTGCCGGATTGTACATACACCAGGTCCCACAGCCGGCCACATTTGCATGACTCCGCCCGCCCGGTCCTCTTCGGTCGCCGGGGACGCGCTGCGTTAAGAGCGAAGACGTTACCGTTCACAAAAATTCTTCACAATTTTATTTGACTTGTGGTCGAACATGTACTATTTATCTCAAGCGTTGGTTTACCTCCTTATGTGTCAGTCCTCTCCCGGCGTTGTGGGGGACTCCGGGAGAGGAGTTATCCCTGCCCGGAACCCGTGTGGTTCTTTTACAGAGCGGCTAAACCGCAAGAGAATCAAATTTCGATCCTGATCTTATCGAAGGATGCAGGCTCCTTCATGCGCCACCTCTTGTAATGGATAAAAACAGGCGATATTCTGTTTTCTAGGAATTGAAAAGCGGAGGCTTGCGCCCTTTCCTTCACCTTCACTTTCAGCCCATATCCTGCCACCATGCAGTTCCACAAGCTTTTGCGCAAGG
>Ga0187771_10002535_pt1 | contig 12588 bp, 11 predicted proteins | sample 0116_SJ02_MP15_1_FD_133139 | JGI IMG/M metagenome (GOLD analysis project Ga0187771, IMG submission 133139) | Tropical peat soil microbial communities from peatlands in Department of Meta, Colombia - 0116_SJ02_MP15_10_MG | ecosystem: Environmental > Terrestrial > Soil > Wetlands > Peat | place... | reverse complement strand
CATCCTGGGCTGTTCGTGTGATATGAAATTCTCTAGCAAGAACTTCAGCTGTTGACCCCATTATCAGACCGCTTACCGGATCCGTAAGGCCCTGGATCACTCCTATGTCAGGCTTCAGAAACGAAGGCCGGAAACTGATAAATATACTGAGTTTCTCGTATATGCTTTTAGCCTTTGCCAGAGAGCCGAAGAAACCGGCCATTCTGCTGTTGAAAAGATAAGGGATATTACTCATTGATTCAGTTCCACCGGCAATTATAACTGAAGCTTCGCCGGCAAGTATTTTATTCGCCGCTGTTGTTATTGACTCCATACCCGAGGCACAATTCCTATGTACCGTGTACGCCGGAATACTTACCGGCAAGCCGGCTTTTAATGCTACCACACGCGAAATATTGGCTGCTGTTGCAGGCTGGGCAACATTTCCCAGGATCACCTCGTCTATTTCTTCAGGTCCTATACCCGTCCTGTACAGTACTTCCTTGACAGCCATTACAGCCAGATCATCGGCTGTAATACTTTTAAGCCTGCCTCCGGCTTTTTCCATGGGGGTCCTCACACCATCTATTATTGCAATCCTCTGATCCATTTTTCACACTCCCTGCCTAAACCGAATACATTGCATCAATTTCCTTTTTAAATTTTTTCTCGATTGCTTCCCGTCTTATTTTCAGCGTAGGAGTAAGCTCACCGGTTTCAATCGATAGGGACGCTTTTATGATAGTGAATTTCTGAACTTCTTCAGTATGATGTAAATGTGAATTCATCTTACTAATGAAATTCTGTATCATATCCCTGACAAAATCACTGTCGAGAAAAGCGTCAGTCGAGAACTCTGAAAAACCGCTCTCATCCTTAAGTTTATTAACATTGTTAAAATTCGGAAAGATAAGGCAGCTTACAAATTTCCTTTTATCGGCGATTACAACAGCCGTATCAACAATGCTGAGTTTCTTAAGGGCTGATTCTATAGGGAGGGGGGGAACATATTCTCCCGTTGATTTCTTGAAAAGCTCTTTTTTCCTCCCCGTTATTTTTAAATAACCGTCATTGTCGATCATACCGAGGTCGCCGGTATGCAAAAAACCATCTCCGTCGATTGCCGCTTCTGTTTCCTTGATGTTATTAAGATAACCCATCATTATATTCGGTCCACCAGCTAGTATCTCCCCGTCCTGTGCGATTTTTACTTTGACTGAAGGTAACGGCAGGCCAACTGTCCCAAGCCTGTGATTTTCCAGACTGTTTGCAGCTATTACAGGTGAGGCCTCGGTCAGTCCATAACCCTCATATATGGTAATGCCTATATTATTAAAAAAACATCCTATCTCAAGGGGCAATGCCGCAGCCCCTGATATTACAAAACGGAAACTTCCCCCCATCGCATCGTACAATTTTGAATATACAAGTTTTTTGTAGACTGTATCCAGAAGGTTAATAGTACTTTTTTCGGGATTTCTGGTCTCGGCCCTTTCAAATGCCGCCAGGCCTATAACCCTTTTCAATCCACGGCTTATAGTGACAGCATTTTTCATTTTTTCATATACCCTTTCAAGGAGTCTTGGCACGACAGTCATCACTGTCGGTTTTACTTCCCTCATCAGTTCACCAATTTTATTGAGATCGTCTGCAAAATAAACAGGAAGACCCTTTGAAAGGTAAAAATAAATCACCATCCTCTCGAAAATATGAGCAAGTGGAAGGGTCGAAATCGCTCTATCACATTCTGAATCCAGGCTGAAGACATCCGATGCTGCTCTGACCTGTGAGATTATATTACAGTGAGAAAGCATAACCCCCTTTGGAACCCCCATACTTCCGCTTGTATATATAATAGTGAATAGATCATTCTGGCCGGGGTTTAAAAACTTACGTGAGAAGGAATCAGAACCGGTTTTGAGCAGGTCTTCGAAAGTCATTGCAGCAGGGTCATCTTTCTTAAAACCGATAGTAATGATTTTTTCTATTTTTTTTCCGTTTACTCTGACAGGTTCGAATTCCTTTTCATCACCGATAATCATTATTTTTATGTCAGCATCTTTGATCTCAAATTCAAGATTCTCCGGTGAGATCCTGTTAAATATGGGGACAGTTATCCCGCCGGAAAGGCTTATGGCGATGTCAGCCATTACCCAGAACGGAGAGGATGGTGCTATAATCCCTATATGGTCTCCACTTTGAACGCCAAGCAAACACAGTCCTGCTGCAAGTTTCTCGGTTTCTTCGACAAATTCAGCACTTGATATATTTACCCATGAATTATCCCTCCTGTAATTAAGAAGATCAGGCCTCACACTTTTATCTCGTATGAAATGAAAAAGTTCAGGAATGGTTTTATACAAATCAGCCATAAAACCTCGCTCAAAATAAACACTGTCGTCAGTATTAAAATAGTAAAGGCGAGTTTTATAGTCAATAGACTTATTTTTTAAATGCTCTTTCTGGCGGCAGCATTTAAGGTATGAAAATCAAAATAAATTAATTGATTCTGTAACTTTCAAAGGTAAATCAGGATATATATTATACTACAAAATCTTTGGAGGAACTATGTCAACATTCAAACCTTTAGCCTTAGTATCTCTTATATGGCTTCTTGCGGCAGGTTCGGCTTTTGCGTTTAATATTCATAGGGCTGATGCAAGGAGAGAAATTACAGCTACACGATATGTGATAATCAGAGCTCACAGGGCCGTCAACCAGGGCAGGGTTTTCACCGGAGACCTGGCGCTTGCAGTCCGCCATCAGAGATTCGCGATCTCACTTTTTAAAGCAGGTGAATTCGAGCGCTCTTTCTATCAGACTATACGTGCCAGACGCCTAGCTTATGCTGCCATAAGGGCCAATAAGGGCGCAATCACCCGGAGGGAATTGGCAGAAATCGAAGTATATAATGCTCACTCCGATGAAGAGCTTGATGCTGATTTCCAGAAGAACGGACCCCAGGAAAGTATTAAAGATGAAGATGTCGTAAGCCAGGATTCAGCAAAATTAGATATTGACATCGTCGTCAAATAGTTTAAGGATTATTTCAAAACAGAAAATTGCCCCGTGCATTCAGGATGCCGGGGTTTTTTTTATTTGCCTGGCAGATGCTTTTTTTTGAATTCATCCCATAATAAATGAAAAGCCGCAGAGCCTCTTGAATTCATGGAGCGGACAGCTACCGGTTTTCTAATTACACCCATCTTTTCGATCTCAGAAAGATAGGGTATTGAATTTTCACAAATGTTCGGTATTGTTTTAATCAGTTCTTCCATGCTTTCATTGTGAATCTTTTTACGCTTTTCAACCATTGAGAAGAAGGGAACAATTACAGATTCGTCAAGTCCATTTTCATTATAAAATTGAACTATCTGTAGATATGTGCGTTTCGAGAGAGGAGTTGGGATCATTGGAACAAGCAGTATATCCGAAGCATGGAATACATTTTCAGAAAGCAGTGAAATACTTGGGGGACAGTCCAAAAAAATGATTTCGAAGCTGTCTTTAAGTGTTTTAAGGACATCATAGAGCCTTCTTCTGGATTTTTTTACATCATCAAGCAGAATATCCAGATTTCTCAGTGAAAAATCCGATGGAAGAAGGGAGAGTTTGTCGTAATCTGTTTTTTTGACATATTCTGAGATATCCTCCTTCCCGCTTATGACCTTTTTGAGTCTAACATCCATCCCCTGCTTTTTATGCATATAAAAAGTGGCTGATCCCTGGGGGTCTATATCCCATAAAAGAGTTTTGTATCCATCAATCGAAGACAGGTAAGCCATGTTGACGGCTGCAGAGGTCTTACCGACTCCACCTTTAATATTGTATACACCAATTGATATCATAAGCAATTCCTCATATTATTTTGCTGTAATACCAAAACCTCTCCATGATTTCTTGGGAAAATTCTTTCTTACGCTTTTTTGAGCCTCTTTTAAAAGTTTCAACATATTTTCGATATGGCCACTCAGTTCATTCTTTTTGTTCTCTAGCTTTAACTTGAGTTCAACTATCTCAGAATTGATGTTTTCTGTCAGATCAACGGCTATTTCAAGGTTCGCTATCAGTTTTTTATCCAGGGCAGGAGAACCCTGTTTTCCCTCCTGAGAAGATGCCTTTGCCAGGAAAGCCTTGGCCGCTTCAATCTTTTCAAGCCTTTTCTTAGCCATAAAGAACACTCCTGGATATAAAAAAAACGTATAAAAATTAGAAGATTATCGCATCGCATTGTTAATTTTTAATTAAATTTAAATTAATTTTATGTTTAAGTCAAGCTTCAGAGCCGGAAAAGAAAAATTGCTATTGACTACCAGGATTGCAATTTGTATATTGAAATTATTAATTTACCTAAAGGAGGAGACTAATGGACAGATTGAGACCGAAAAGCCCTGCAGACAGTGCAGTTGAAACAAGATACGTACTAATGCCGCAGAATGCCAACCATATGGGAACGGCTTTCGGCGGTGCAATAATGTCCTGGATTGATATGATTGCCGGAATGGCAGCGACCCGTCACTGCGGCACATTGACAGTTACTGCAGGAATAGATTCCATTTCCTTTATCACTCCTATTTATGTTGGAGAACAGGTAATCATTAAATCAAGGGTCAACTATGTCGGAAATACATCACTGGAGGTCGGGGTACAGGTTACCAAGGAGAACCCTAGGACCGGAGAGGTATCAAAAGCAACAAGTGCTTATCTGACATTTGTTGCCATCGATGAAAATAAAAAACCGGTGAAAGTGCCTGAACTGGTACTGCAGACAGATGATGACAGGCGGAGGTATGAAAACGCAAAACTGAGAGTAAAATCACGGAAGGAACTGCTTCAAAAAATGAGGAAAAGATAATGGATGTCAGGTATGCCATCGTTGACGGAATAAAAACTTATTACCTTGAAGAAGGGCCGCGTGAATCGAAGGACAGTCTTCAAAATATAATGTTTGTTCATGGTTTCTTATCCCGTGGGCAGAGTTTCGATAAGCTTATGAACGGACTTTCAGGCAAATTTAAAAGTTTTGCTCCCGATTTGCCGGGCAATGGAGCTTCTGAAAATCCAAAAAATTTTAAACCCGGCTTCAGGCAATATTCCACTTTCCTCAGAAATTTTTGCAGTGAACTCGGTATCAAGCGGATAGTCCTCGCTGGGGATTCAATGGGCGGGGCAATCTCCCTCATGACTGCAGTTATGTACCCTGAATTAGTCTCGAAGGTTATTCTGATAGATTCAGTATCATATAATATTAAACCGAAGGTATCGGCAAGGCTCGCGTTAACGCCCATTCTGGGATCATTTATTTTTAAAAAACTCTTTAAATGGGAAATGTTTAAATCTCTATTTATGAAAGATATCTATGTAGAAAACTCGAAAATCGACCGGGATGAGCTATTTGAAAACTACAAACTTTTCGACAATCCCTCAAGGAGAGAATTTACATATCGCCTTATGAGAGCCGTTACTGACTCCTCGGAAATTGAGGCAATAATACCTGAGGTAAAACAGCCTGTGCTTATAATCTGGGGAGAAGAAGATAAATTGCTTCCGATTGCAAATGCCAGAAGGCTTGAGAAAGAACTTAAGGATGCAAGTCTTGTTATTATACCAGGTGCTGGTCACGCCTCTTTCGATGAAAATCCCGAAATGGCGATTATGGCGATTGAAAAATTCCTGAGCTGATTAATATAACGACAAAATGCAACTTTCTGTCTGTCTCCTTTATTAAAAATATTGCATATTATGAAAATTGGAGTAAAATAATTGTACCAGGAGATAGATATGGAAATTCAAAAGGGTTGGGAACCATTTTCTTTTGATAATGGATCCAAAATCGGAATCCTCCTCTCACAGGGCTTTACAGGAAGCACTTCAAGCGTCATTTACCTGGGCCGAAAACTCTCTGAAGCTGGTTTTAATGTTGAGGGACCGAGGCTTTCAGGTCATGGGACACGGTGGGAAGATATAATCGGGGTCAGATATACTGACTGGATTTCGGATGTAGAAAATGCTTATGTAAAATTGAAAAAAAATTCTGATATTATTTTCACGGCAGGCCTTTCAATGGGAGGGACCCTTGCCCTCAGACTTGCTGAAATACATCCCGAAATCAGGGGTATTATTACTGTCAATCACTCGCTTTTTGCCGCTTGCGAACTGGCGCCACTTTTACCCGTTCTTAAAGTGTTTTTAAAATCGGCGGATGCAATCTCATCCGACCTCAAGGACAAGAATGTAAGGGAAATATCGTACAACCGGACACCGATATACGGTGTTAATGAATTGGTCAAATTGCAGAAAATCACAAGATTGTACTTAAGCAGAATCAAAGTCCCTGTCCTTTTTTTCAAATCTACTGAAGATCATGTGCTCAGAGCAAAAAACACAGTATGGGCCTATAGGAAAATCCCCTCAGAAGACAAAGAACTTATCTGGCTGAAAAACTCTTACCATGTTGCAACGATGGATCATGATAAAGATTTAATAGCCGAAGAAACAATTAAATTTATTAAAAAGCACAGCACCTAGCGGGGTTTTAATGGATAAGAAATATGTCGGCGCAATAGACCAGGGAACCTCCAGTACCCGTTTCGTAATTTATGATGCAAGCGGAACGGTTAAAGCCTCGTCAATGAGGGAACATTCACAGATATACCCCAGACCTGGATGGGTTGAGCATAATGCAATTGAAATATGGGAAAATACATGTCATGTTATACGTGATACACTTGAAAAAAGCGGCATAAACGCCCTTGAAATAGCAGCAGTGGGAATTACCAACCAGAGGGAAACAACAGTTGTCTGGGACAAAGAAACGGGCAAGCCTTATTATAATGCTATTGTCTGGCAGGATACAAGAACTACAGAAATTCTCGAAGAATTAAGCAGGGCAGATGGATCGGAACGTTTCCGAGAGAAAACAGGTCTTCCGCTCGCGACATATTTTTCAGGACCAAAGTTAATTTGGCTCCTCGATAATGTCCAGGGCTTAAGAGAAGCCTCCAAAAATGGAAGGGCTCTTTTCGGAAATATTGACTCCTGGCTGTGCTGGAATCTTACCGGACGGCATTTCACAGACACCACTAATGCCAGCAGGACTCTTCTTTTCAACATTCATAAATTGTCCTGGGATGAATGGCTTCTTGATTCCATGAGAATTAACAAGTCAATGCTGCCGTATGTCAGGCCTTCAAGCTCTTCTGTGGATTGCCCGCTTACCAAAGTTGACGGGCCGTTCGGCGCACAAATACCCCTTTCCGGTTTCCTGGGTGATCAGCAGGCGGCGTTATTCGGCCAGACATGCTTCGGAGCAGGAGAAGCGAAAAACACATATGGCACAGGCTGCTTTCTGCTTATGAACACCGGCGCCAAGCCGGTGATCTCGAAGAACGGATTACTTACAACGATTGCGTACTCTCTGGGTGATGGAAATACCGTCTATGCACTGGAGGGTTCGGTTGCAATAGCAGGCTCCCTGGTTCAGTGGGCCAGGGACAAACTTGGAATAATAAAATCAGCGCCGGAGATAGATGTACTGGCCTCAAGCGTTCCCGATAACGGAGGTGTTTATTATGTCCCGGCTTTTTCCGGGCTTTTTGCGCCTTACTGGAGAAGTGATGCAAGGGGGGTTATTACCGGGCTCACTCACTACGCCGGAAAAGCACAGTTCGCCAGGGCGATACTCGAAGCTACTGCATATCAGACCAGGGATGTCTTCGAAGCGATGGCGGCAGATTCAGCTATAACCCTTAAGGAGCTTAAGGTTGACGGCGGTATGACAGCCAGCGACGTTCTCATGCAGTTTCAGGCTGACATTTTGAATGTAAAAGTATTAAGGCCTACCGTTACCGAATCCACTTCAATGGGGGCCGCTTATGCGGCCGGCCTTGCAGTTTCCTTCTGGGGAGGTCTGGACGAACTCAGGAAAAACTGGAAATTGGACAGGGAATGGAAGCCTGCAATGGATGAAAATACCAGACGCAGGCTTTACAGTTTCTGGAAGAAGGCTCTCGAAAAATCATACGGATGGTCTTAATATAGATGGGAAACCTCACTGAAAAAAAATTCGATTTCATAATAGCAGGTGCAGGGATTATTGGCGTTATAATAGCGCGGGAACTATCTAAAACGAAAAACAGGATTCTGCTTATAGATAAAGAAGCAGATATCGGAATGGGGGCAAGCTCCGCGAACAGTGCCATTATTCATGCCGGCTACGACCCGATACCCGGCTCTCTGAAAGCCGAACTTAATGTCAGGGGAAACAAACTCTGGGAAGAAACCGCCTCGGAGCTGGAGATACCCTTTAAAAGAACCGGGAGTTATGTTGTTGCTATGGGTGGGACGGAGTTTACCATGCTTGAGGAGCTCTACAGAAGGGGTATCACCAACAGCGTGCCCGGGCTTCGAATCCTCTCCAGGGATGAATTTTTAACAAGGGAACCTCTTATTAACCATCTTGCAAGAGGGGCGCTCTATGCGCCGACAGCGGGGGTTATCGATCCATTCACAGCTGTTGTGGCAGCTGCTGAAAATGCTGTCACTAATTCCGCGGTAATTCTCACTGGGACGGAATTGAAGGGTCTTAATTTGCAGGACAGCAAAATTACCGGAATAAAAACAAACCGAGGGGATTTTTATACAAGATGGCTGATAAACTCGGCCGGAGTCCAGGCCGATTCGATTATGCACATGGCCGGTGTAAGGCCTGAATTCAGTATAAAACCACGCAGAGGGGAATACCTGATATTCGACGCTTCCAGGATAAGCCTCAACAATGTCCTGTTCCCTGTCCCTACTGACAAGGGGAAGGGAACACTGGTTTCTACAACGGTTCATGGCAATGTTATGATCGGACCGAACTCTATGGAAATCGATTGGCCAGGTTCGCCGGATACAACTTCAGAAGGTCTGGCAGAGGTATTGAAGAATGCAACCAGGCTCGTGCCTTCACTTAAAACCTCTGACGTTATTGCCGAGTTTGCAGGAATCAGAGCTTCCGGCGGTGACCATAGGGACTTCATCATAGAGATTCCTCAAGTTATAAAAGGTATGATTAATCTTGCAGGGATTGATTCTCCAGGGTTTGCCAGCGCTCCGGCAATCGCCGAAAGGGTCATGGAATTTCTGATAGAAGCAGGCGAGGATCTAGAATTGAGGAAAGATTATAATCCCAGAAGGGTAGCTCCGCCTTGTTTTCACAAGCTGTCTCACAGGGAAAAAGCCGAACTCGTGAGAAAAAATCCTGCATACGGAAGGATAGTCTGCCGCTGTGAGGAAGTCACTGAGGGTGAGGTAATAGAAGCTATAAAGTCACCCGCCGGTGCGAGAACATACGATGGTATAAAGCGCAGGACATGGCTCGGTACCGGGCGTTGCCAGGGAAGTTTCGATTATCCGAGGGTTATTGAAATCATGAGCCGTGAACTCGGCATCCCGGTAACTGAAATAACAAAAAAGGGGGCCGGATCCGAGCTTGTTTTAAGACATACCAAGGAAAAAGAGGCCGTATGAAAGACATATACGATGTAATCATCATCGGCAGCGGACCTGCGGGCCTTGCCTCCGCTATAGAGGCAAAAAAGACTGGAGCTATGGATGTGCTGGTCCTTGAGAGGAACAGTGAAGCAGGCGGTATCCTCCCCCAGTGCATACATAACGGCTTTGGAACCGTACTGTTCAATAAAGATATGCCAGGACCTTCCTATGCAGAATATTTTACTGATGAAGCTGAAAAATACGGCATCAACATCCTTACCGATACAGCTGTTATCGATATGACCCCCTCAAGGCATGTTTACGCCAACAATATTATCAGCGGTTTTATAGAATTGAAGGGGAGGGCTGTTGTTCTTGCGATGGGCTGCCGTGAAAGGACCAGGGCTCAGATAAGGATTCCAGGAATGCGTCCGGCTGGAGTTTATACTGCCGGCACGGTCCAGCGGATGGTCAATATCGAAGGTTATATGCCCGGTAAGCGTTTTGTGATACTTGGAAGCGGCGATATTGGCATGATTATGGCCAGGAGGCTCACACTTGAAAGGGCAAGGGTTGAGAGAGTGGTGGAGGCTATGCCTTACTTGACGGGACTCAGGAGAAACTATGTACAATGTCTGCAGGATTTCGACGTCCAGCTTGATCTCGGACGTTCGGTTATCGGCGTAATCGGTGATAAAAGGGTTGAAGCTGTTAAAACAGTTAAAGTCGATGAATCATTCTTTCCGTTGCCCGGAACTGAAGAAACTATAGAGTGCGATACCCTGCTCTTATCCATCGGACTTATCCCTGAAAACGAGCTTTCTCTTAAAGCCGGCATAGAATTGGATCCTCTCACAGGCGGACCGGTTGTCGATGATAAGATGGAAACAAATGTAGACGGGATTTTTGCAGCCGGCAATGCAGTCACTATATACGATGTAGCCGATTATGTCAGTCTTGCCGGCTATACGGCAGGGAAAAATGCTGCTATTTATGCCGTAAAGCTTAAGAATAATATGATCGCATACAGGCATCCGAACATGATTAAAATTACTTGCGGATATAATGTCAGGAGTGTTGTGCCCCAATACGTATCACCAGAAACGTTATCTGCTACAGGGTTCACACTGGGCCTCAGGGCACAGACACCGATGGAAAAAAATGTGCTGATCGAAATCCTTGCGGGACCCACTGTCATAAAATCTTATAAAGAGAATTATGTCAGGCCTGCAGAAATGATCATAAAAAATATTAAACCGAATGAATGGTTCTGCCCGGGTATTGAGGAGTTATCAGTAATAGAAATCCGCTTAATAGAAATGGAATAGGTGTCAGTTTATGGCAAACAATTTTAAAAAAAAATTGATCTGCATCAGGTGTCCCAGAGGCTGCGAAATCCAGACTTCCCTCGACGGTCATGGTGCGATTACAAGTATCACAGGACATTTCTGCAAGCTTGGTGACGATTATATAAGGAGTGAACTGACTGACCCGAGGAGGATCGTAACAACTACTGTAAGGGTTAAAAACGGACCTCACCCCCTTTTACCTGTCTGGACAACTAAGCCCATTCCCAGGGATAAGATTTTTGAACTTATTAAATTACTCGGAGAGATTGAACTTGAAGCTCCCGTATCTTTCAATCAGATAATCCTTGAAGATATCTTTAAACTTGGCATCGATGTTAGGGCAAGCAAAAGCATGGCTAAGGTCTCTTATTAAACAGCCTCTGCAGCGGGATCAGCTGCTTCAAATCTGACCCTCCTGAAAATCCCTTCTTTCACCAGCGAAACACAGAGGATTTTTTCATTATCTCTTTTCGCCGCCTTTTTTATATCGCTTATCATGCTGCTGATCTCATCGATTGAGAATGGGACAGGTCCCACAGGAATCTGTAGCATCACTGCACAGGCTGAAAGAAGGGGAAAATGCCTTTTTTTGCCCTCACGGTCTATCGATGTTATATAACCCCTTCTCCTGTCATCATCTGAATAGAGAGAGACAATTTCCATTGCGAATTCATCCAGTATCCTGTTAATTATCTTAAAAACAAAATCGAACCTTTCATTCCTGGACTTATATCCGGCAAAAAAATCATCCCCGCCGATATGGGCTATGAAAAATTCTCTGGAGATACGTACCAGCATATCTGTAAATTTAAGCAGGGCTCTGTCACCCTGCCTGAACCCGTATTTATCGTTAAAGGCCTTGAAATTATTTATATCAAGGTAGATAAGGTAATGCTCGAAATCAGTTTCTTCCAGGATAGCCGAGAGGTATTGATATATGGAATTGTTGCCGGGCAGTTTTGTTAGCGGATTCTGGTTCATGGCTGACTCGAGGTTTTTTTCATGGATCGCCTTTAATAACTCCTTCGCTCCGAGGAATCCTATGTACTTCCCATTTTCAGTTATTATAATACCGCCGGAATCCTCATCGATTGCGAAGAGTTCTAGTATTTTCTCAATCCTGGTATTGACTTCCGATACCGGGTTTTTCACAACAAAATGTTCCGAATTACCGGAAAGCGTCTTATTTTTCAGAACTTCCTTCCCATAAGGGGAATATATATAATCTTTCAGACTTTCCTCGCTGATAATTCCAAGAGGTTCATATTCTTTATTTATAACCGGGAAGAATGAATTTTTCTTATTTTTCTTGAAAATTTCAAATATTTCAAAAAGCTCCATATCAATAAGAACTGGCTCTATATATTCCATTTCTTTAAATATCAGGTTTTCATCAATGGTTTTTTGTCTCTTGTCTATATTATTCAGGAACTCAAGATATTCTATTTTATTCCTGAAATACATATGATCGAGGTATGGTTCTCCGAGCAGGAATCCCTGGATAAGGTCGCAACCTATGCTTTTACAGAAATAGTACTCATTCTCAGTTTCAATACCTTCAGCTATGACGAGGGTTCCAAGCATATGTGATATATTAACAAGATAGGAAAGAAGCATCCTTTTCTTAGAATCGGAATGGATATTAGAAATAAAAAATCGGTCTATTTTTATATAATCAGGCTCAAAATGATACAGAAACTCAAAACCTGAAAATCCAGTTCCAAAATCATCGATCGCTATTTTAAAAAAATTCTCTTTAATTCCCCCGAGAAGATCCTTGGTT
>Ga0187771_10002534_pt1 | contig 12590 bp, 4 predicted proteins | sample 0116_SJ02_MP15_1_FD_133139 | JGI IMG/M metagenome (GOLD analysis project Ga0187771, IMG submission 133139) | Tropical peat soil microbial communities from peatlands in Department of Meta, Colombia - 0116_SJ02_MP15_10_MG | ecosystem: Environmental > Terrestrial > Soil > Wetlands > Peat | place... | reverse complement strand
GCGGCGCCCTCCGGCCCGCAGGAGCACCCGAAGACCATCATCATCCTGTTTGACGTTTCCCTGTCCATGCAGTGGGAAAAACTGGAGCGGAGTTACCAGGCGCTGGAAACACTGCTGCGATCGCTGAAGCCCACGGACACGTTTAACCTGATCCTCTTCAACAGCCAGACGAAGGCCTATCAGGCCCAACCGGTAGCCGCGGATGCCGGCGGAGTGGGGCGCGCGCTGGAGTTTGTGCGCAGCAGCAAGCTTCGCGGCGGGACGGATCTTCAGGCCGCGCTGGGAGCGGGATTGCGCCAGAGCGCGGGAAAGCCGGGAAGCAATCCTTATCTGGTGCTGATCAGCGATGGCGGGGCGACGCGCGGACCGATTCAAAACGGAAAACTCGCGGCCTGGTACGCGGAGGAGTGGAAAAAGCTTCCGGAGGCGGAGCGGCCGCGGACGTACATCTTCGGCGTGGGGGATGACGCGAATGTGCCGCTGCTGCGCATGCTGGCGCGCAACGGAGGCCTGGTCGAGCAGGTGCTTTCCACCGAGCCGATGGAATTCAAGCTGAACGCTTTCCTTTCCAAGATCGGGCGCGCGCCCCTGGGCCAGCTCCGATTGGAGACGCCAGCGGACGCAGCGACGGAGATGGTCTATCCGCTGCAGGAATCGGTGTATCCGGGCTCGGTCGCTTCGTGGGTGGGACGGTACTCACAGCCGCGAAAGAGTGTGGCGTTCACCGTTCGCGGCACGCGTGAGGGAGCGCCCGTGGCGATTTCCCGGAGCGCGGAGCTGCCGGCGCGTTCGCTGGAGAACGCGCAATTGCCGCGCCTGTGGGCGCGCGCGCGGGTGGATGCGCTGCTCGAGAAAATCGAACGGGAAGGGGAAGACCAGGCCACGATCGACGAAATCATCCGGCTGGCGCGCGAGTACAAATTCGTCACGCCGTACACGTCGTTTCTCGCGGTGCCGCGGGCGCTGCTGCGGCCGCGGGTGATCCGTCCGGGCGATCCGGTGCTGCGAGTAAAGACGAACGGCTCGTTCGCGTCGGTCGTGGCGCTGTTCCCGTTCGGGCTGGTGCAGCCGCTGCGGTATCTGGCGGGCGAAGACGTCTGGGAGACGCGGTTCTACGCGCCCAGCGACATGCAGGACGGAACCTACACGGTGCGGCTGATCCTGCGGGATCCGCTGGGGCACACCTACCGGGAAACGAAGACTTTCGTCATCGCCAGCAAGCCGCCGACAATCCAGATCCGGCTGGACCGCAAGACATTCCACCGGGCGGAGCCTGTGGAGCTGAAGGTATTGGCATCAGCGAGCACGCGCACGCTGGTGGCGCGCCTGGAGGGCGCGGCGCCGGTGGAACTGCATTGGGATGCGCGCGCGGGCGCGAACCGGGGAACCCTGCTCGTGCCGGAACAGGCCATTCCGGGAATCTACAAGCTTACGGTGACGGGCGAAGACATCGCGCACAACATCGCGTCCCAGGGGGTGGACATTGAAATTCTTCCCTAGTGCCGCTCCAACTTCTTGGGCCGGGCCGGGCCCGCCGAGACCTGCAGGCGAACTGCCTTGCCTGCTGCACCCGGAGCTAGCCGAAACAGGTTGGAACGGCACCAGGGCGGCGCGCCGCGGGCGGCTGGCGATTGCCGCGGGGATGGCGGTTATGGGCGCGGCGCTGTTTGCCGCGGGCGCGCGCGGAGAGTTGCCGGCGTGGATTCGAAACGTCGAAGGGCGCAGCGCGCTGGAAGCCGTGTTCTTCCGCTGGACGACGCTGCCCGGCGGCCAGGTGATGCACCGGCGTCCTCCCAGCGAGACGCGGCCGGAGCTGCAGGGACTCGCCGCGCAGCAGCCGAACACAGCGAAGCTTTACTCTCTGCTCGCGCTGGAAGATGAGCAGCAACTGGATTTCAGTGCCGCCGAGGCGGACTGGAAGAAATTCGCAGACGCGAACGCGGACAAAGGCGCGGCCGGGCTCGCCCTAGCGAATTTCTACCATCGGCGGCTTCGCCCGCAGGATGAAATTCGCGTCCTGAGCGACGTGGCGAGCCTGCCGGCACAGCCCGCAGAGAAGTGGACGGCGGCCGCGGGCCAGCAATCGTGGCGCGCGTTTGAACGCATCTTCACTGTAATCCGGCAACAGGGCCTGCCGAAAGGCGTTTCCATTGCCCAGTACCGGAGCTGGATTGCGCGCTACCCGAATGAGCCTTCGCTCTATTCCCGCTTTCTCGATTTCCTGATTTCGGAAAAGGAATACGATGCCGCGAATCAACTGGTCGAGGACTACCGGAAGCAATTTCCCAGCGATGAAATTTTCACGGTGAAGGCGCGCGCGCTGGTGGAGTACTGCCGGGGCTCGCTGCCCCAGGGTCTGGCGGTGTACGAGAAATCGTTCCAGCCGCTATGGCATCCGGAGCTGGTGAAGAGCTATTTCGATCTTCTGGGGCAGACGCACAGCCTGCGAAAATTCTTGGACGAGCAGCGCGCCGCGCTCGATGCGAATCCGGAAAACCTGCGCGCCACGGCGCTGGTCTTCTATTACTACCAGCAGCAGGGGAAACTGGACGCGGCGCAGGGGCAAATCACGCTGCTGCGGATGCACAAGGAGTCGGCGCATTCCGAATGGTCCGCGAAAGACCTGTACGTGTGCGCGCGCCTGCTCGAAGCGATTCACGCCTATCCGGAGGCGGCGCGGTATTACTTCGCGCTCTACAACGCGAAGGATGCCGGAGACCTGCGGCCGAGCGGACTGGCCGGACTGGCGCGCATGCTTCTGGACGCGCCGGAAACGCCGATTCGATTGGGCACGGGAGACCTCTCGCTGTACCGCGATATCGCGACCATGGACCAGGGGCCGGGATACTGGAACGGGATTCTCTCGTTGATCCTGAACACCACGGACCCGGCGGGCGCGTACGCGCAGGAGGAGCAGCGGGCGGTTCCCTATTTTCACCGCTCGCGCGCCGCGGAACTCGTGGCGCTGCTCGATGCGCAGTCTCCGGGCTCGCCGGACCGGGCGGAGCTGCACGCGAAGCTGATCGGATATTACGCGGGGGCGGGCGAAGGCGAAGCGGTGATTCGCACCGGGCAGGAATTCCTCGCCGGTTTTCCGCAGGCCGCCGAACGCACGCAGATTGCGCTGCTCATGGCGGACGCGTATGCGCGGCAATCGAAGACGCAGGAAGAGTTCGCCATATACGAGGCCGCGCTGAAAGAGCTGGCGGCCAAAGCGGACGGCGTGCCGCTGGGCAACGCCGTTGCCGGAATGCAAGGCTCCTACGAAACGGAAGCGGATTACGAGGCGGGCGAAGAGCCCGGGGAAGCAAACGCGGGCGAGGGCGCGGGGCAGAGAGCGCCCTCAGCGGCGTTCCAAGCGACGACCCAGCCGGCGAAATCGGCCCAGAGAGGCGCGCGTTCACCGGAATACGCGCGCGTCCTGGAACGCTATCTGGCGCGGCTGGCGCAACTGAAGCAGATTCCGCAGGCCATCGGCGTCCTGCGGAACGAGATCGAGCACAATCCCGACGATCCGGGACTGTACGAGCGCCTGGCGGTTTTCCTGCAGCAAAACCGCATCGAGGCGGAGCAGGAAGACGTGTACAAGCGGGCCATCGCGCGGTTTCCGGACCGCTCGTGGTACAGCAAACTGGCGCGCTACTATTTGCGGCGGAAACAGGAAGCGGAATTCACCGCGCTCACGCAGAACGTGGTGAAGATGTTCCAGGGCACGGAGCTGGAAGCGTATTTCCGGAGCGTGGTTTCCGGGGGCAGCGCCGCGCTGTACCTGCAACTGAATCTGTACGCGCACGAACGCTTCCCGCACAACCCGGTGTTCGTCAACAACCTGCTGACCGCGTATCGCGCGCCGCAGACGCGCGACCCGGCGGCCTGGGAGCGCGTGCTGCGCAATCACTGGTTTGAGGAAGCGAGCCTGCGCAACGAATTTTTCTCGTACCTGAGCCGCAGCGGAAGACTCGAAGCCGAACTGCAGGGCTTGCGCCAGACCGTCCAATCCAAGGAAAGCGCGGAGCAGCTCGTGCGCGAAAATCCCGCGGCGGGCGAATACCTCGCCCAGGCAAACCTGTGGCGCTCGCATTATGAGGAGAGCGCGCCCTACCTGAGGGGCCTGGCGGAGCTGTATCCCGCGGAGACGGAGCTGGGGAATACCGCGTCGGCGGTGTTCCGCTCGCTGGCCTATTTCCAGCCGGCGAACACGGAAACTGCCGTGAAGATCGAGGAAAACCTGCTCGCGGGGAATCCCGGCAACACGCAGCTTCTGGCGCAAATCGGCGACACGCTGGCGGACCGCGAACTGTGGGCGCGCGCGCGGCCGTATTGGGAGCGCATCCCGCAGGCCGCCCCCGGCGATTCGAACGGGTATCTCGACGCCGCGACGATTTTCTGGGACTACTTCGATTTCGAGAATGCGTTGCGGCTGCTGGACCAGGCGCGCACGCGGTTCCACAACGACGCTCTCTATGCCTACGAAGAAGGCGCAATCTACGAAGGCAAGCGCGCCTACCCGCAGGCCATCCAGGAATACGTGAAAGGCAGCCTGACGGGCGGCCAGGGCTCCCCGGCGGAGGAGCGGCTGTTGCAACTGGCGCGGCGGCCCCAGTACCAGGAGGTGGTGAACGCCGAAACGCAGAAGCGCGCCGAGGAGCCGGGCGCCGCGCTGGCCGCGATTGCCCTTCGCGCGCGCGTGCTGGAAACGCTGAACCGGAGAGCGGACCTGGAAGCGCTGCTGGACGGCGCCGTGAGCCGCGCGGCCACGCTCGAAGAGGCCGCGGATCTGGAAACGCTGGCGCAACAGAAGTCGCTCGAGAAGGTGCGCGAGCACGCGCTCGAAAAACAGGCCTCGCTCACCTCCGATCCCGTCACGCGGCTCGAGCTCCGCTACCGGCTGGTGCAGCTTTACGAAAGCCACAAGGACCTCGCCGCGGCGCAGCGGAACATCGAAGAGCTGTACCGCGAGAATCCGAAGATACTGGGAGTGGTGCGCGCCACCGTGGATTTCTACTGGCGCGCGAAGCTCCAGACCCAGGCAATCGCGGTGCTGGAACAGGCCGCCAAGGACGCCTATCCGGCCCTCAGCACTCAGTTCACGTATGAAGCCGCGCGGAAATCCACCGACGCCAAGCTCTATCCGCAGGCGCGAACGCTGCTGGCCGGGCTGCTGAAGGATTCGCCCTACAACGCCGAATACCTGGCGGCCATGGCGGACACGTATGCGAAAGCGGGAGACCAGCAGGGATTGAAACAATTCTACGTGGACGAAATCGCCGCGATTCAGGCCGCGCCGCTCGCCTCCGACGCGAAGAAATCGCAGCTTGCGGCTATGCGGCGGGGGTTGATTCCGGCGCTGACCGGCCTGGGCGACTATTCCGGGGCCGTGAATCAGTACATCGAAATCCTCAACGCGTTTCCGGGAGACGAAGGGCTGGCCAATGAAGCCGCGCTGTACGCCGGGCGCCACCACCTGGAGGGGCGGCTGGTGGACTTCTACGGGAAGACCGTCGAGGAATCGCCCCGCGATGAACGCTGGGCCATCGTGCTGGCCCGGATCCACACCGCGCTGGAAAACTTTCCCGCGGCCATTGATGCGTACGGAAAGGCCATCGCCATTCGTCCCGACCGCGTGGACCTGCGGACCGCGCGCGGGGGACTCTCCGAGCGCTTGATGCGCTTTGACGACGCCGTAACCGATTACGCCAAGTTGTACGACCTGGCCTACAAGGACCCGCAATGGATGTTGAAGATCGCGGAGATACGCGCGCGCCAGGGGCGGAGCGCGGATGCCGTAGCCGCGCTCAAAACCGCGTTGATTGACGGCAAGCCGGAGCGTCCGAGCAACTATTTTGATGCCGCCCGGCGGCTGGAAGCCTGGAACCTGCTGCCGGAGGCGCGCAGTTTTGCGGAGCTGGGCGCTGGCGCCGCGGGCGGCGAACTGCTGGGCTCGGCGGAGAATCATTCCGGCGCCGTTCTCTACGCGCACGTGATGACCCGGCTGCGGCAGCAGGATGCCGCGTACGCCCGGCTCCAGGCCGCGCTTTCGGCTGCGTCCGCGGCTGTTCCCGTGCTCGAACAACAGGTGGCCCGGCAGGGGATTGCCGCGGTGACGGACAGCGAGTGGCGCAAACGCGCGCTGGAAGCGCGCATCGAGACCGCGCGAACGGGAATGCAACAGGCGCTCCAGGAAATGGGCAGGACTGCGGCCAGCTATTCCACGCCGGAGGAGAGAAGCGCGTTCGCCCAGTTCGCGCAGAAGCTGCGCCAGCCGATGAGTCTGACCGACGTGGAATACTTCGCCGTTCCCCTGGCCGAAGCGGCGGGACTCGAGGACCTCGAAGCCAGGTGGAAATACGAGCTGGCCATGGATACGGCGCCGGATTGGCGGTTCGTCCAGGCGCGCATGCAGAGTTATTCTCAGCTCCAGCGGCGGCGGCTGAAATTCGCGGAATTGGCTCCGCAGCTCGAGCAATTCGCGCCACGGCTGCCGAGCGTGGCGCAGCCGTCCATGCTGCTCGAAGCCTCGGGGGCCTACCGTTCGGCGGGCGACGAAACGAATGAGCTGCGCGTGCTGTCCTCGGTTCCGACGGCTTACGTGGGCAGCGAGTATCTCCAACGCTTCTTCGAACTCTTGCTGAAACAGAATCCACAACTGCTGGTGAATACCGCCGCGAATTGGACGCCGTGGGGGGAGCAGGCCGCGCAATTTGCAATCGCCAACGGCAGCCCGGAGCTGGCGCATCAGGTGGTGGCGGCGCGCAGCCGCCCGCGCGTGCCCGTGTGGAGAACCGCCTACGACGCGCTCACCGGTCTATATTTTGCCGAAGCCACGGCGGCCGTAAATAAAAGCTTTCTCGACGCCTTGGGGGACCAGACTATCGGCGAGCGCATCGGGAAAAAATCGACCGAGACCAGCAGTTCGCCGGCGACATTTGGTTCTATTACGGCGCGCGCTACGGCGAATATCTGGGCGCGACGAAGCAAGGCAATCCCGAAGATTTTCTGGTCGCAGTGCTCGAACAGAGTCCGGCGTCACCGGGAGGCTACCTGCAAGTGGCGGACTACTATGCCGGCAGCGGCGATGCGCGCGCGGCCATCGCCGATTATCTCCACGTGCTGGAGCTCGAACCATCGAGCGTGGCCGCGCACCTGCGCCTGGCGCTCGCGTATATCAAGCAAGGGGACCGCGCCGGCGCGGTGAAACAGTGGAAGCTGGCCATCGCGCAGCTCGCGCAACAGGTGAAGCGGGTTGCGGTGCCGGAAAGCTTCTGGACGGATTTTGCGCGCCTCTGCCAGGAATCCGCGTCGCGCCACGCGTTCGCGGAGCTGAAGCCCGACGTGGATGCGCTGCTCCGCGCCTATCTGAAAAAGAACGGGAATTACCGCTCGAACGAGCTTTTGAAGAGCGCCTACACGGCGGCCGGCGATCCTGCCGCGGCAACGGCGTGGCTTCTCGAGCTTTCCACCGCGGCTGCGGATTCCATTACCGTGCTCGCGGATGTGGCCGATGTGCCCTGGATTCCCGCGGCACACCGCGCCCCGATTTACGTGCGGGTGGTGGCCGGCAAGAGCGAAGCCGCGGACAAAGCCGCGGGAACCGGAAAGGAATACGCGGTTGCCGAGTTGCGGAGCTGGCAGCTTCGCTGGGCGAATTACCTGATCCTGACAAAGCAATACCAGGCCGCGGACTCGCTTCTCTCCTCGCTTCCAAAGGACGCGCAGGCGGAGCAAGCCGGGGAATTCATTCCTCTGGAACTTCAGATCGCGGCGCATCTCGCCACGCTCGATGCGCGGCTGGCGAGCTACCGCGCCGACGAAGAAAACGCGCCCGCGGCGGAAATTCTCCGCGCCGCCGCTCGCCGGCTTCAGAAGGGGGGAGACCGCGCGTCGGCACGGAAAATCCTGGAGTTCGTCTTCGCGCGGGAGATTGACCGGCACAATCTGGCGGCGTCGAATTTCCTGGGGCTCGCGGAAATCCGGATTGCCGCGGGCGATCTGCCGGGAGCGATGCAATTGCTTCGCCGGCTGACGGTAGTGGTGGGAGAGCCGTTTGAAAACCTGGAGCCCGCCGCAGCCCTGCTGGAAAAGACCGGCCACCCGGCCGAAGCCGCGGAATTTCTGGAGCAATTGACCAAAGCCACTCCCTGGAAAGCTGAGTACCGGCTGCGCTGGGCGCGGGCGAGGATCGCCGCGAGCGCGGACGCAGCGGGCGCGGGCGAGGATCTGGCGAAAATCGCGGCCGACGCTTCGGTGTTCTACAGCATTCGCGAGGAAGCAACACTGGCGCTGGCCGGCCAGCGGCCCGCGGCGGCCCTGGGATCCAAGGAATTAAGTCTGCTTTCCGGCGCGCCGGCACAAATCACCGTGGCAGCCGCCGACCAGCCCTATTTCTATGAAGCGCGCATTCGTGCCGCGAAGGGCGCCACTGACCCGCAGAGCAAACTGCAAATCCTGCTCAAAGCGGTGGAAGATTTTCCGGCGCGGGAAGAGGCCCGATACCTGTTGTTCGAGACGGCCGCGGGCGCTCGCGCCGATTTCCTGGCCATCGCCGCGCTCGATGGGACTGCGGTGCCGCAGCTTGCGGTCCGGCGATACGGCGGGGAAAGCGAAGACGAGACGGAGCAGACGAACGAGCCGCAACAGGAGGAGCAAGCCTTCGCGACTCCCGAGCAGAATAAGGCGGCACTGTCGCGCGCTCATCAGGCGCGAATTTGCTCGCAGGCCGCGGAGGTGCTCGAGCGCCTGGGGCGGCTGACGGACAGCCTGGCGTACCTTCGAGCCGCGCGGCGGCTGGAGACGAGCGCGCCACGGCGCTCCGCGCTGGGCACACGGATAGCCGCCACAAGGAAGGAACTGTCGCGGCGGAAAGAAAACGAAGCGCGCCAGCCGGTTCTGCACCAAGCCCTGGAACAGAATCGCCTGGTGCGCCCGCGCCTTCGAGCGGTGGCAACGCCGGCGGCGGCGGGGAAGGGGGTGGCACGTCCATGAAGTGGCGAGTTTTTTTGGCGTCGCTCAGCATCATCTGCGTTGCCGCGCTGCTCTCGGCGCATCGTTCCGCTGCGGTGGACGAGCCGGCGCTCGCGCGCTACGCCCCGCCGGGCGCGTTGCTCTATCTCGAGGCCCGGGATTTTTCCAGCCTGCTCGCGCAATGGAACGGGTCGCAACAGAAAAGCGCCTGGCGGCGCAGCGCCAACTACGAGATGTTCTCCCGCTCGCGGCTGTTCCTGCGTTTGAAAGAGGCCGGCGACCAATTTGCCGCCGCCGCGGGCCTTCCGCCGGACATGAGCTTCGCGTCGCAGGTGGCGGGCTCGCAGAGCGCGGTGGCGCTCTACGACATCGGGAATCTCCAGTTCCTGTACATCACGAAGCTGGACTCGAATAAGGCGGAGCAGACGGCGCTGGTCGCGTCGCGCTCGAAATTCGAAACGCGCAGCGCGGGCGGCGTGACTTTCTCTTACCGCAAGGACGAGGAGAAGAAACGGGAAGTCGCCTTTGCCGTGAGCGGCGGCTATCTGCTCCTGGCCACGCGCGAGGACCTGATGACCGGCGCACTCGAGCTGATGGCGGGAAGCGGCAAAAACTCCTCCATCGAAAGCGAAGCCTGGTGGACACGGCCGGTGGCCGCCGCCGGCCCGCCCGGCGATCTGCGCCTGGTCCTGAATCTCGAGAAAATCGTGCCCAGTCCCTACTTCCGGTCGTACTGGGTCCAGAAAAATGTGACGGCGATGAAGTCGTATAGCGCCGCGGTTTCCGACCTGCATCTTTCGTCCACCGCGTATCACGAGGAGCGCGTGCTGGTGAAGAAGGAAGCAGCGGCGGCGGAAAGCTCCGCGAGTGACGGGAGCGCCGCGGTGGCGGAACTCGCGCAGCTCGTTCCCGCCGATGCGGGCTCCTACCAAATCATTGCAACACCTCCGGCTGCCGAGACGCTTTCGCGCCTCGAAGCGCAATTGCTCGCTCCGGCCACCGTTCTCGGTCCTGCGCCGGAGACGGCGCCGCAGGTGGCGCTCACCTCCGGCGAAACGGGCGGAGGCGGCGACCTGGAGACGCGCATCGACCAGCCGCCGGTTGCTACCGGGCCGCAGACGGCTCCCACGGAGCCTCTCGCCAATCTGCTGGCGCAGAATCCCGTGCGGGCCAGCCTGCAGGTCTGGACTACGGAACTGGATAAGGACGGGGTATTCGTCCGCGTCCACAGCGCCCTGGTGTTGCTCGGCAGCTCGGATTGGAACGAGTCGGCAGCGCGCTCGGCGATTGCCGACTTCGTCCGGCCGCTGCTGACCACGGGCGCACTCGGGGTCGCGTGGCAGCAAAAGGCGGGTCATCAGGAACTGGACGGGCTGTGGCCGCTGGCTGTCGCCGTGCGCGGAAAGACTCTGATTCTCACCGACGACGGCCGGCTGCTCGGCCAAATTTCGTCGAACGGGAAACGCGCGGCAGGCGCGCAGGCGGCGATTTTTATCGCGGGATGGAGCCACGCACGCGAGCGCGCCCGGTTTGTGCGCATGACGCGCCTGCTGGACGGTCAGAGCGGCGGAGAAGAGGGAGAGGCCGGCCGCGTGCCGGAATTCTTCTCCGGGAACATGGCCAGCCTGAGTTCCGTGCTGGCCGGAGTCTCTTCCCAGAAGGTCGTTGTTCGCGATGCGGGCGACAAACTGCTGCAGTCGGTGACCTACGAGTGGGCAGAGTGAAATTTTTTGGCGCCACGCTGGTGATCCTCGCTGCGCTGGCGAGCGCGAACGGGGTTTTTCCCGAGGATGGCTTGCGGTCTGTTCCGCGCGCGGCCGTGCCGGCGGATCGGGCGCTTTTTGCGCAGTCTGCCGCCCGGATTCTCGAGCGCGAATTTGCGGGGGACGAAATTTCCTATCTACTGTTCGACGCGCCGAGCGGCGCGTTGCTCACCGCGCGCTGGCCTGCGGCGGACCAGGCCATCCCGCTGGGCTCGCTGGTCAAACCGTTTACCGCGCTCGCTTATGCCCAGCACCACGCCTATCGCTACCCGGTGTACACCTGTCACGGCTCCTCCACCGGTTGCTGGCGGCCGCAGCCTCACGGCAGTCTGAACGTCGTTTCCGCGCTGGCAGTTTCCTGCAATTCGTACTTCCGCGACCTGGCTTCCCGCCTGACGGGGGAACAGATGCAGGAGCTGGCTTCGCGATTCGGCCTGGACCCGCCGGATGCGAGTCTCTCGGGCGCTGCGCTTATGGGAGTCGGCGAACAGTGGCCTATTTCGCCGCTGCACATGGCCGGAGCGTATCTGGAACTCGTCCGGCGGCGCGCCGATCCTGGCGTGCAGCAAATTCTGGAGGGACTGGCGGACTCGGCGCAGTGGGGCACGGGCAGCGCCGTGGGACGCGCGCTGAAGCACGTAGATGCGCTGGTAAAAACCGGCACTGCATCGTGCCGCCACGAGCAGCGCGCGCCGGGCGATGGATTTGCCGTGGCGGTGGTCCCCGCGGATCACCCGGAGTTTCTGCTGATGGTTCGCGTCCACGGCGTTCCGGGAGCCACGGCGGCGGCAACGGCGGGCCGCATGCTGTCGCGGCTGGAGGAATAACGCGGAGATGCGCAAAGCCGCCGTCGCTTTCGTTCTGCTGCTTGCCTCCGCGCGAATCTGGCCGGGGCAGGACGTTCGTGTCCGCGTCTTCAGCCGCTTCCATCCCCAGCAACTGGAATTGCGCGCGGCCCATTCGGAAGCGGTTGTGGTCGCCGCCGGGGATGAGCGTTTCGTGCTGGAACCCGGGCCGGCTGAGGCCAAAGCGGTTATCGAGACGGACGCGGCGGGCTTGCAGCTCACCATTCACGGGCGCGTGCTTCACGCGCGCGAACTGCAGGCAGGCGGCCGGCGGGACGCGGCGGATTTGCTGCTGTCCGTGCCTGGCGAGGTCAGCCGGCACTACCGGGGGAATCTCGCCATCACCGCCCACAACGGTGAACTCGCGGTCGTGCTGACCATGGACCTCGAGACTGCGGTGGCTTCCGTCGTCCAGGCCGAGTCGGCTCCGGGAACGCCCCTGGAAGCGCTGGAGGCGCAGGCGGTGGTGACGCGTTCCTACTTCGCCGCGGCGAAGGGTCGCCACGAGGGCTTTGAGTTCTGCGACCTCACGCACTGCCAGGTCCTGCGCGACCCGCCCCCACCGGAAAGTTCCGCTGCCCGCGCCGCAGCCCAGACGCGCGGCCTCGTGCTGGCTTACGACGGCAAGCCGTTCGCCGCAATGTTCACGCGCAGTTGCGGCGGCCGGACGCGCACGCCTTCTGAGGCCGGCCTGCCCGTCAACGGCTACCCGTATTTCTCAGTGGTCTGCAAGCACTGCCATGAACATCCGTACCGCTGGACTCGCACGCTTTCGCCCGAAGATACGGAACTCGTGGAGGCCAAAGGCGAGGCCGGCCGCCTGGCCGTTGACCGCCGGCTAGGTTGGAACACGGTTCCCAGCAACAATTTCACTTCGCAGACGGTAGGTGGAGAAACGGTTCTCGAAGGCCGCGGCCAGGGTCACGGAATCGGTTTGTGCCAGCGCGGAGCCACCGCCTTGGCGGCCGGCGGCGCGAACTTCCGCGACATCCTGAGCCACTATTTTCCGAATACTCGCGTC
>Ga0187771_10002533_pt1 | contig 12593 bp, 11 predicted proteins | sample 0116_SJ02_MP15_1_FD_133139 | JGI IMG/M metagenome (GOLD analysis project Ga0187771, IMG submission 133139) | Tropical peat soil microbial communities from peatlands in Department of Meta, Colombia - 0116_SJ02_MP15_10_MG | ecosystem: Environmental > Terrestrial > Soil > Wetlands > Peat | place... | reverse complement strand
TACCGTTCCAACCCCTCTGGAACCGTCAACCATATTCTCTGTCACATACTGATTAACAGAAGAAAGGCACTCTAGAAAATTAGAACTTATTGGAACCCTACTCGAACCAAACGAACAGCATCTCGACCGGCCAAACCGGGAAAAACGCGCGACCTGACACATGATACATACATACGAGTCAAAAGGAAAGTTCAGAACTGGGGCTTGGCCGACTCGATCGTTCTATACGTGAAAGTGGTCACCTTGGCGCAAGCGCCTTTGCGAGATTAATTCATAGCGCTGAACTCGGTCGCGATATTTGACGAGTGCAACTTCATCCCGTAGATCGTCATAGACTCCGTAATCAGGCCGACGACCATCACGCGGCCGGAAGCCCGAACCATAATGTTATCCACCCCATGAAGGACCACCCCTTCTACGACGTATAACCAAACCGGAACACGGCTTCAAGACATACACCATCATCATTACTGCAGGGCGAACAACTCTTAAGGCTCTCTCACTCAGCCAACTATCATGCGCCGCCCGACTCTTTCTTTATTTGAAAAGAAGATCGTAAGCGAACTTTCCTCCGACCTCCTCATGAAACACACGAGAGAGATCTCGAGATACGTAAGGGTCTCAGGTAGCGAAGATGAGGCGAAGTCTCTAGAATATGTGAGGAACGTTTTGGGAAACTACGGCTTCAAGATTCAAGAGTACCATGTGGACGCATACATTGGTTACCCACTAATGGCGCGCCTCGACATCAAAGGGCCTGGATCGCGGAGGATAACCGGCACATCTAATGCGCTGGCACCGTCCACCTCTCCACACGGAGTTAACGGTGAGATAGTGGACTTAGAGTCCGGTGACGAACATAGTTTTTCGAAGGCGGCAGTCGACGGGAAACTGGCTCTACTTCATGGCCTGGCTGAACCAGAGGTAGCGAAACGCGCCGAGAAACATGGTGCCGTTGGAGAAATTTTCATCAACGATGACTATGCCCACGAAGGCACGGTTTCGGTTGTATGGGGAACACCTCGTGCCGAAACTGTACATCTCCTGCCGAGGACTCCGTGCATCACGATATCAAATCGCGAAGGAGAATGTGTCAAGAGTCTTCTAGCGAAACGGCAGGTTTCCGCAAGACTGGTAACTCATACATGGCGTGGGTGGCGGAAGATACCGATTGTTACCGCCGACATTCCGGGTAACGTGGAACCCGACAGGTTCGTGATGCTATCGGGGCACATAGATTCCTGGCACTATGGTGCAATGGACAACGGATCTGCCAACGCGGCAATGATCGAGGTCGGTCGAATAATCTCGAAGCACAGGAAGCTCCTTCGACGCGGGCTCAGAATTGCCTTCTGGTCGGGGCACTCCCACGGAAGGTATGCTGGTTCGGCGTGGTATGCCGACAATTTCTGGCTTGACTTGGAAAAGAACTGCGTTGCCCACGTGAACGTCGATTCACTAGGGGCAAGAGGTGCAACACTACTCAGCGAAGCTCCCGTCATGTCATCAGCTAGGGATTTTGCCTCTGCGATAGTCGAGAAAGTTGCCGGACAGAAATTGTCAGGGCGCGACCTGTCGAGGGCTGGGGACCAGTCGTTTGTTGGCATCGGAATGCCGTCTATCTTCATGGAGCTATCCCAGGTTCCAATCGAAGCGAAAGGGGTAGAGTCAACGGCGAAGGCCTTGAACGTAATCGGATCGTCCCTTAGCGGTCTCGGATGGTGGTGGCACACGCCCGAAGACACAATCGATAAGATCGACCCCGGAAACCTACTTCGAGACGCGCGGATCTACGCATTAATCACTCTCGCCTTGTGCACTAATCCTATTCTCCCCTTCGATTATCGCAAGACCACCGAAGAAATGAAGAGAACACTTGAAGAGCTTCAAGCGAGTGTTCACGAGAACTTCGACCTTAGTTTCCTCGTTAAGCAAACGAACGATTTGCTGGCGGTCCTGAAGCTGTTCTATGGCAGGAGGAAGAAACTGAAAGCAAAGAGACAATTGGACGCATTCAACGGCGTTTTGATCGAGTTGGGACACCTGTTGATACCGGTGACGCATTCAAGCAAGGGCAGGTTTGACCACGAACTCGCGATCTCAGTTCCAATAATGCCGTGCTTTCAAGAGGTAAAGCGGCTATCGGCCCTAAACAAGAACTCGGACGAGTTCAAATTCTTGTGTAACGGTTTGCGACGAGAAGCCAATTGCGTAGCATACGCGCTGAACGAATCAGTAGAAATCGTAGGCCGTGCAATGGATATGAAATGACTTTTGTTGGATGGATCTTTGCCAGAGTAAATCACAAGGTTTCATGGGGGATGATTTCACTGGGACTGCGTTATGCTACATTATTTCGCCGCCGTTGACGTTGAGAGTTTGGCCTGTTATCCATTGGGCCGCGTCGGAACACAGGAAAGCTACGGCTTCTGCGATGTCGAGGGTTCGTCCCATTCTTTTTAGAGGGAGTGTGGCCAGCTCATCTGCTATTTCTTCCGGTTTCATAGTGAACGCTGTCTCCGGTACGGAGCCTGGGGCGACGCAGTTGACGTTGATGTTGTATGGTCCTAACTGTCTGGCTAGTGTTTTTGTCAAATTCATTATTCCGGCTTTGGAGACTCCGTAGGCTGGTCCCGATCCGCCTACAATTCCGTGTCCGGTTATGCCGGCAACCGATGAAATGCTCACGATCTTCCCCCACCTCTGCTGCTTCATTATTGGAGCGACTTCTTTCGAGAAGAGGAATACGCTCTTGAGGTTGACGTTCAACACGTGGTCCCATTCTTCTTCGGTTAAGTTTTCGATGAGCACGTGAGTCGGATCTACGATAGATCCAGTAGCATATCCTATGCCTGCGTTGTTCACCAGAATTTCCAGTCTACCAAATTTGGTAAGTGTTTCTTTAACGGCAAGTTTGACGTCGGCGTTTTTCGAAACATCGCACTTGATGGCCAATGATTTTGATCCCCTTGCTCCCACTTCGGCGGCGGTGTGTTCCGCTTTCTTATCGTCGTTGTCGCAGATGACTACGCATGCCTTTTCGCGTGCGAATCTCAGGCAGATTTCTCGACCGATTCCGCTGGCTCCTCCTGTAACTAGAGATACGCGGTTCTCCAGAGTCGACATTTGCATCCAATAAGTTTCTAGTTCTCAATCTAAATTAATTCTGCGGCGATGGGCAATAGCCTGATCAAAGAATTAGGCGTTCTGCACTAAAGTCAATTGGGTGTTGCCGCACTGATTCGGGACTAAATTGGACTCTGACGCTCGGGTCTACCGCATTTCTTCGGCCAGATAGCAGGCAGCATAGTGGTCTGTACCGACTTGGAGGAGTTCAGGTTCCACCGTACACTTCTCAAAAGCATAGGGACATCGGGGACGGAAACGGCATCCAGTCGGGATGTCGATTGCGTTTGGGACTTCCCCTTTGATTTGTACGTCTTTGTGTCGAGCTTTGGGGTCGGCGCTGGGGAGAGCGGATAGCAGTGCCTTGGTGTATGGGTGTGCAGGGTTTGCGCAGATTTCTTCGGCCGGTCCTATCTCCACTATCTTGCCTAGGTACATGACGGCCATCCGGTCAGATATGTACCGTGCGACCGCTAAGTCATGAGTTATGAATAGGTATGTTAGATTGTATTTCTGTTTCAGATCTAGCATCAAAGTCAAGATCTCCGCTCTTATTGAGACGTCGAGCATGGAGACGGGTTCGTCTGCGACGATGAGTCGTGGGTTGATGACGAGTGCGCGCGCGATTGCTACTCTCTGTCTTTGGCCACCGCTTAGCTCGTAGGGAAACTTGCTCAAGTACAGTTCTGGGGGGGACAAGCCAACTGCGGTAAGTGATTCACGCACTCTTTCATGGACGTTAACGGTCTTCTTGAGATGGTTTACGACGAGCGGTTCCGATACGACTTGAGATATGGTCTTCTTGGGATCGAGTGATGCGTATGGATCCTGGAATACTGCTTGCATCTGAAGCCTAAGTTTACGCATCTCACCCCCGCTTGCGGCGAACAGGTCTTGTCCTTCAAACAGAATCGTTCCGTCGGTTCGATTTAGGAGTCGTAGGATCAGTCTTGCAAGAGTGGTCTTTCCGCAACCCGACTCGCCGACCAGAGAGAGAACTTCTCCCTTGCGGATGTCGACGCTGATATCTTCGACGGCGTGCACAAATCTGTGTTCTCCCCGGGACCGTGCGAATAATCCACGTCTGACGGGAAATAGTTTCTTGATGTTCTTGACTTCCACGAGGGTTTCGTTTGTCATTGCGACTGAATGTCCCTCCAAAAGTGGCAGGCAACAGATTGATTCTGGCCTACCTGCTCAATCTCGGGTTCCACCTCGGCACAGCGCTTCTGTGCATAGGGGCATCTCTCGAAAAATCGACAACTAGGAACGGGTCTGGTGAGGTCTGGAACTGAGCCTGAAATGTAAGCGAGGCGTGTCTTCGAACCCTGCATTCTAGGAATCGACTTCAGTAATGCTCGGGTGTATGGATGTTTGGGGTTTTCGAAAATTTGGAATGTATCGCCGAACTCAACGATCTTGCCCGCATACATGATCGCGATCTTGTCAGAGAGTTCAGCAACGACCGATAGGTCGTGGGTTATCAGGAGCATTGAAATCTGGAGTTTCTCCCTGAGGCTTCGTATCAGGTCGAGTATCTGATGTTGGACGACAACATCAAGAGCGGTAGTTGGTTCGTCGGCGATAACCAATGCAGGGTTGCACGCAAGTGCCATAGCGATCATGATTCGCTGCTTCATTCCCCCGCTGAACTCGTGTGGGTAATCCTTCTTCCTAGCAGGGTCGAGGCCCACATATCTGAACAACGTATCAATCCGTGAGTCGATCGTCTTTTTATCAACCGTTTCGTGAGCGAGGATTCCTTCGGATATCTGTTCCCTGACTGTCAGTACTGGGTTAAGTGAGTTCAGTGCGCCTTGGAAGATTATGGATATCTGTTTCCATCTAATGTTTCTGAGGTGTTCATCTGCGGCGTTCAGTATGTCTTTGCCCAAGAATTGGATTGTTCCGTCATAAACGCGGGCTCCTGTGGGCAGGAGTTTCATGATCGACATCGCTACGGTTGTTTTGCCGCAAGCAGACTCGCCAACGAGACCCACTATCTCTCCCTTTTCAACGGCAAAGGATACGCCGTCCACCGCCTTCAATAGGCCGCGGTTTGTTTGGTAATATACTCTGAGTCCCTCTACTGAAAGCACTTGTCATCATCCCCTCAGGCCTTTTTGGTGCGAGGGTTGAATATCGCGTCCAGGGAATAGCCGACAAGTGAGAAACTCAACACGACGAACATGATGCACAGGCCTGGTGACATAACGTACCACCAAGCGGTGGTTACCGCTCCTGAAGTGAACGCGAACTCCAACATTTGGCCCCACGTGATTGTTGATGGATTGCCTAATCCCAGGAACGTCAGCACTGCCGCTGAGAGTATGGAGTTGGCAATCACGAGAACTGTTTGTGCGAAAATCACGGGGATCACGTTGGGTACAATGTGTGAAAATATGACGTAGTAGTCTCGTGCGCCCGAGGCCTTACTTGATTCAACGAACGCTAACTGCTTTACTGAAAGCGTTTGGGATCTTACGAGGCGCGCGGTTCCCGTCCAACCGACCAAAGCTATTGCGATGACGATGCTGAAGAGGGTCGGTCCAAGTATCGCCCCTAACACAACCATTAGAGGCAGTGCGGGTATCACTAGGAACACGTCTGTGAACCGCATCAATAGGTCCCCTGCATATCCTTCGTAGTAACCCGCCATCAGGCCAACTAGGCTTCCTACGACTGCAGAAATTCCCGCGGCGGCGAAGCCCACGATTAGCGAAGGTTGGGCGCCGTAAAGCAGCTGGCTAAGGATATCCTGCCCAACCTCGTTCGTCCCAAGAAGATGAAGTGCGGTTGGAGGTTGGAGGATATCACCCACGGCAGCAACGGGGTCGTAAGGAGCGACTGATGGTCCAAGCAAACCCATCAAAACGAAGAAAGTGAGCAGCGCTAGACCTACTACTCCAATTCTGTTTCGTGAATATTCTTTCCAAAAACCCGTCCAGCCTTTCTTGTAGGCGGTCCACCGTGATACCGGTAGATGGCTTGTTGTCTGCATAACTCATGCCGTCCGGATTCTTGGGTCAAGGTATCCGTACAGTAGGTCGGCAAGAAAATTCATGAGAATTACGGCGACGGCCACGACTAGGAAACATCCTTGCAGAACAGGGTAATCTCGCGTCAGCAGTGCTTGATAGGTCAGAAGCCCTATGCCTGGCCATGTGAAGATCGTTTCAGTTTGAATGGCCCCTCCAACGGCGAGGCCGAGGTTTATGGCGATTAGGGTCGTCATTGGAAGAGCTGCATTCTTGAAGGCATGGTCTCGAAGGAGTTTTGCGTTTGAGATGCCTTTCGCTTTGGCGGTGAGCATGTAGTCTTCGGTGAAAACATCGAGCAACGACCCTTTCATTATCAGCACGTACTCACCGGTAAGCCCCAAGACTAGAGTTAGGCAAGGCAGCACCATGTGTCGCAATAGGTCTACTATGGATGCGGGGGCCAAGGGATTGGCGAGTTCGCCGTTCAAGGAGACCATGCCGGACACGGGTAAGCCGAAGTAGATTACTCCGACGAAGAGCAGGATGAGGCCTAGCCAAAATGTTGGCATCGAGTATAATAGAAGTGTTGAGGTCGAAAAGGCTAGGTCAATTTTACCGCCTCTTCGCCACCCGGCAATTAGGCCCATTCCGATTCCAAGAGCTACGGAGATGACGGTTGCCGTAAGTAGTAAGATCACGGTGTTCATGAGGCGAGGGATTAGTATGTCCAGCACTGGGCTTCGGTAGGTGTAGGATATGCCTAGGTTGCCGACGAGAGTGTTTTCTAGATACTTGACGTACTGAAGCCATAGCGGCTGGTCCAGGCCGAACTGCGAATTCAACTGATTTACGAGTTCTCTCGAGAACCCGGGCCCTCTGAATAACAGTGCGAAGGGGTTTCCTGGAAGAATCCTAAACAGAAAAAAATTGAACGTCAATACGAAGAATATTGTGGCTATGCTTTGGCCTAACTTCTTGACCGCATATTCTATTCCCATGAAACCCACTTTTCGGGTTCTTGACCTGTCGTAGGGCGGTAGGTCGATTCGTTGATTGGGAATTTCAGGTTTAGGTTTGGGCTTTCTTACGTCTGCCGTATACTATTGCTGCTACAATGACCACGATCAACACTACGATGAGGCCCATGATGGCATCTGTACCGATTCCCGGAGTGCTTACAGTAGCGGTAGTTCCGGTCGACATGGATGATGTTGTTTCAGTTGCCATTCCTATGGGGTGTACGCTTAGCAAGAGGCCGCTTTCGCCGAAGTAGAAGAACGGTGGAATAACGCCTGGGGGTATGCCAGTAAACAGGTCTGCGCGGAATCCGTTGATCGCATCATTATCGTATAATGGGTCGTATACGGCATGGGCGGTCAGGATGTCTTGCAGCTGATAGATTATTTGCTTCCTCACGGCAGGATCTGTTTCTTGGCTCTGTTGCGTGAAGAGCTTGTCGTAGGTAGCATTACTCCAGCCCGCGTCACCCAAGCAACCAGGTGTGCACATGTCTTGGGAAGTGGTGAACATGCTGAGGAAGTATGATGGGTCTAGGAAGTCTGCTGACCACGTCCACAGAACAACATCATGTTGCCATGCTGCCTCCTCGTTCCCAAGAGAGCCTGAGTCCATGAGTCGTGGTGTTGCCTTGACCCCAATCTGTCCCCACCATCCCGCGATTAGTTGCGCCGCCCTATATTCTTCTGAGTAATCGGAGGGCACGTCGATGCGGTAAATCATCTTCACACCACTGGGGCTTACTCTAATGCCGTCAGGTCCCACCTTGTATCCGGCGTCGTCCAATATTTTGGCTGACATGTTCAAGTCGAATGTGTAGTCGGGCGTGTTCGGGTTATGCCATGAGCCCAAGGATGTCGGAACCACTGTGTTGAGTACTTGCGCGAATCCCAACCAGACTCTTTGAGCAAGCTCGTTCTTGTCAACCGCGTGTTCGAGTGCTTGTCTTACTCGTTCGTCACGCAGCGTCGGGTTCCCGGTTCCATTAGGAAACTCATTGAAGGTCAAGTAGAAGTACCTTAGGTCAGGCCGAGTGAACACTTGGATGCCGGGGTTCGACGTGAGGGATGCTACAACGGTTGGCGGTAACAAGGGTGATGTGAGGTCGATCTCGCCTGACTGCAGCGCGAGAACCATTGCATTAACAGAGGTGTAGTATCTGATGATCAAATGCTTGATGTGTGGCGCACCTCTGAAGTAGTTCGGGTTAGCATCGAGTTGAACGTAGGAGTTCGGCTCCCAGCTCACGAACTTGAACGGTCCCGTACCGATTGGTGGAAGGTCTGTATATGTAGAAAAGTTTCCGGTGTAACTAGCCCAGATGTGCTGTGGGACTATGATTAGCTGAAGTAGGGATGCGCTGAAGAATGTCGCGTCAGGCGCTTTGAGTTTGATTTGAAGAGTGTAGTTGTCGATTGCTCGAGCAGAGGCGATGTTCTGGACATACTGCCCAATATGAGGGTAAATTGCCTGATTCGCGATCACATGATTGATTGTGAAGACCACGTCATTTGCAGTGAACGGAACTCCATCGTGCCAAGTCGCATTTCGCGCCAAGCTGAAAGTTATGGTTTGAGGATCAACGTACGTCCAATTGTCGGCCAAGTCGGGTATGATGTTGCCGTAGGAATCCGACTGAACCAGTTTGTCATAAATGATGTGCGAAACAACCCACGCGCCACCATCATAAAGAGTAGTCAGCATGGGGTTGATCTGATCAATCGGAGAGCTATCCCATCCAATCGAGAAAGTGTCCGGCGAGGTCTGCGCCCTAGCCGGGTGCATGGGAACCTGAAATAGAAGCGCGAACATGAAGACGGAGGTCAGAATGGTTACTAGTTTCGACAAAACGCCGACCATTTATGGTGTCGAAATTCCATGTATTTAAAACCGTTGCAGAATTTCCAATCAACAGAATCAAGTAACAGAACCGTTTCAGGAAGAGACGTTTGTCTAGCACAGTAGGTGGAGGTATAGATGAAGAATAATTTTCAGCTTGGTGAGGTGTCCGCAGCTCCGGGCAGAAAGGTGAGAGGCCAGCTTGCAGTCGGGGTCACGGTTCAATCTTCCATAGAGATCCCGTTCACAATAATCAACGGAGTAAACGATGGGCCGCTGTTGAGTGTAACTGCGGGAGTGCACGGAACTGAGTATACGGGGATTGAAGCGACAATGAGGCTTGCCCAAATGATCAACCCTGACCAACTTAGTGGTGCCGTTGCAATCGTGCACTTAGTCAATGTTCCAGGTTTTCAGGCAAGAGCTCCCTTCGTCTGTCCCATCGACGGACTGAATATCAATAGGATATTTCCCGGCAACCCAGACGGATCAATGAGTCACCGTATTGCTCATTCTGTCTTCTCTCGGCTAATCTCTAAGTCAGATTACTATATCGACCTTCATTGTGGTGATATTCCTGAGGAACATGTTGACTTGGCGTACTACGACGTCGTAGGGGGAAAGACAGACCCTATTTCAGAGGAGATGGCTCGATGCTTCTCAACGAGTTACATTCAGTCAGATGTGGTGCCCGGCTCCTCAGAGACTGAAGCGTGTAAAGCCGGCGTGCCTGCAATAACAAGCGAGGCAGGTGAGCTGGGCAAATTAGAAGAAGATGAGGTGTCCGCCCATGTCGAAGGCGTGTTGAATGTCATGAGGAGATTCAAACTACTAAACGCCCCTGTGAAACCTACCCATCCTAGGAAATTGGGCGAACGACACGTGATTCGATCGGAGAAAGGTGGGTTTCTACATGCAAGAACGAATTGCGGGGAAGTTGTATCTGAAGGCCAAACTTTAGCAGAGATCGTCAACGTTTACGGAGACAGTATTGAAAGTGTACGATCACCACTCGGAGGCGTGATCATTATGGCCTACCCCTCTCCGGCAGTTAATTCGGGCGACTATCTATACGCCGTATCTCCGCTCTTGGAATGATGGCCTCGCGTACAGGATGTTGATAATGAGCTCGATATGTCGTAGAGAGCCATGAAGTTAGCATACGGAAAAGAAATTCCAGCTTCAAATGCGGAGCTCCTTGATCCTAAGCATAGTGCATTGCTCATCATTGATGTTCAGAATGACTACGCGAAGAAGAACGGCAGCCTATTGTTCCCCGAACTCGTAAGGAACCTTGTACAAGTACTCGACGCGGCTAGACAAGCCGGGGTGCTAAGCGTCTTCATTCAGGACACACTGCTTCAGGATCGATTGAGCGATTCTCCTGCTTGGATAAGGCACTATATGCTCGGAGAATCAAAGAAAGACCCGGCGGAGATAAGCGCTGACGCAATTGACGGAACGGTGGGCCACCAGATAATTGATGAGATTCAGCCTCGACAGAACGACGTGACCATAAAGAAATTCCGGTCAAGCGCGTTCGTAGGCACAGGTTTGGACTTGATCTTGAGAAGCAACAACTTGAGGAGCGTCGTTATAACCGGTCTATTCACGGAAGGTTGCGTCGAGTCAACTTGCCGAGACGCCTCAAACGAGTACTTCGTCGTAGTCGCTGAAGATTGCGTTGCCTCGGATAGAAAGGAGTTACATGCCGCATGCATGAAGATCATGAGGTATCGATACGACGTTTTGCCAAGCGCGGAAATCGTAGCCGCCTGGAAAGATGCTGCGAGATGACGCTAGCCGTGAGTTTTCGCCGCTTCGGTGGCATTGAAATTTCGCAGCCCTACAGATTCCATCGAAACTTGAGTGAGGTGATTCGCAGCTGGTTACTCTCGCTGTATTAGGCGCCGGTAATGCCGGCTGTTCACTGGCAGGCGAAGCGTCACTGCGAGGATTTGATGTATCGCTCGCCGAGTTACCTCAGTTCAAGGCCAATCTCGCGGCACCGTTGAAAAAGGGTGGGGTGGAAGTTACTGGAGAGCTCGATACCGGTTTCGCGAAGGTTGACAAGATTACGTTGAATGTAGAGGAGGCGATTGCTGGACGAGATCTCATATTCATTACGACGCCTGCATTTGGTCACGGACCTTTCACTCGAGCCTGTCTTCCACACCTGAGAGACAGCCAATGTTTGGTGTACATATCTTACTTCGCGGCACTCAGAATGGCCAAACTTGTCAGGGACCTGCGGGTGCAAACGAAAGCGGTTCTTGCTGAAACATCCTCCTTTGCTTATGCCTGCGACCGCGTCGGATCCGGAGGCGCATTTTTCATGGAGCGGTATCAGGATGACGCTAAAGTAGTCATCAAACGGGAAAAAAGCGAGTTGCCCTTTGCGGCTTTTCCTGCAACGAACACTTCACGTGCCCTTGGAAAAGTGAAAGAAGTGTTACCTTCAATCATAGAAGCGCGGAACGTTCTTGAAACCAGCATTCACAACGTCAACACAATAAGCCATCCAGCGGGAGTTCTCATGAATGCCGGCTGGATTGAACACACGGGAGGAAAATTCTCTTTCTACCTGGAAGGGCAAACCCCCGCGATCATGAGAGTAGCCAAGGCGATGGATTCCGAGAGAACTGCGCTGGCCGGCGCATTCCGCCTTGAAGAAACGTCGGAGGAGGAATGGGATTCGAGAATGTATAGCAAATACAAGGACAAGAAAACCGGTCAGGTCTTCCAAGAGAAGTATTACAAAGGGGTCTTCGATGCACCCCCAAGTCTGAACCACCGCTATTTAACAGAAGACGTCATTTACGGACTTGTACCGATGTCATCGCTGGCCAAGGTTGCGGGTATAAAGACACCAACCTTCGACTCAATCATAACCTTGGCCGGTGTCGCAAACAGTGTGGACTACTGGAGTGAAGGGATCACATTAGACAAGCTCGGCCTAGAAAACAAGAACGTAGATCAGATTATCGAATTCGCCGAGCAAGGTGAATCTTAGGACTCAGCGCTGGATTCAGTCGGCGGATGGTCTCTGATCAGTCGGGCAAGGGTAGTGAGACAACTTGCAAAAAGGATTTCGCAATTCAACCAAAGCCATTCTCATTAACCTTGACCATACGAAGTGGTAAGTCGGTTCTTTTGGTGTTCGGACGTGAATGAGACCAGACGACTCTCGGAGTTCCTCGCCGAGCTGAAATACGAGACGATTCCCTTAGACGTTGTTGGTAAGGCAAAAAGACTGATTCTAGATTATTTGGGGTACGTTACGGTTGCAGCAGACGAGCCAACTGCTAAGGTTTTGCTGAAGTTCATAACAACCTATGATGGGCGGAAAGAGGCCATGATTCTAGGTTACGGAACCATGGCCTCATGCCTGAACGCGGCTCTCATCAACGGTGCCATGGGGCACATGTGCGAAATTGATGACACTCATAGGCAGACAGGTTCGCACCCGGGCGATAGCACTATCGCTTCTGCGCTTGCGGTCGCTGAAAAGGAAAGAGCGGACGGGAAGCAGTTCTTAACGGCAGTTGTCGCGGGTTACGAGGCTGCGCTACGGGTCGGAGCGTCCGTTTGCCCAAGCCACTACCTTAAGGGCTGGCACACGAGCGGGAC
>Ga0187771_10002532_pt1 | contig 12594 bp, 17 predicted proteins | sample 0116_SJ02_MP15_1_FD_133139 | JGI IMG/M metagenome (GOLD analysis project Ga0187771, IMG submission 133139) | Tropical peat soil microbial communities from peatlands in Department of Meta, Colombia - 0116_SJ02_MP15_10_MG | ecosystem: Environmental > Terrestrial > Soil > Wetlands > Peat | place... | reverse complement strand
TTTAACCACAACTCTCGCCCGAGCCGCGAAAACTGGCGTTTCATGATGTCGCAAGCTTGTGTCCCAGTGGGTGTTCCCTCTGCCTAAGGTTAAGGTCCTGGAGGAGACGCCAAACTCAGTTACCCTGCAGCTCGAAGGGGTCGACAGGAGCTATGCCAACGCCGTCCGGCGCTTCTGCATCTCGGAGGTCCCTTCGATGGCCATTGACGACGTTGTGATACTGGAGAACTCATCGGTGCTCTACGACGAGATTCTCGCCCACAGGCTTGGAATGGTTCCAATCAGGACGGACCTGGAAAGGTACGTCCTTCCGGAGAAGTGCGACTGCGGGAGCCCGCTCGGCTGCCACAAGTGCAGGGTCCTGTTCGTCCTCGACGCGAAGGGGAAGGACAAGGTCAGCACCGTCTACTCCGGAGACCTCGTATCGGAGGACAGGGAGATACGCCCGGTCAGCGAGACGATTCCCGTGGTGAAGCTCGCGACGGGGCAGTCCGTAAAGCTCGAAGCCTACGCGAGGCTCGGAAGAGGGAAGGAGCACGCGAAGTGGCAGCCGTGCACAGTGGCTGTCCTTACTGACGGGAAGGGCGAGGGCACCTACAACCTGATGGTCGAGTCGGCAGGGGGCCTGCCGGCGCGGCAAATCGTGCTGCAGGCTATCAGACTGCTCGAAGAGAAGCTGAAGGAGATTCAGGTCTCGGTCGCCGGAGGGGCTGAATGACCTCCTCGAACCCACTGCTTCGCCGGACCGTCGTCCTTCTGGAGCGGGCAGGGAAAGAAGAGAAGGCCCGGGTGTGGTCGGCCGCTTCGAAGCTCCTCAATGGTCCTACTTCCTCGAAGGTAGAGGTGAATCTCGGCAGGATATCCAGAATTGCGAAGGAGGGGGAGGCGATATTCGTTCCCGGAAAGGTGCTCGGCTCGGGGATCATTGACAAGAAAGTGACCGTCGGCGCCTTCACGTTCTCTGCCTCGGCAAGGAACAAGATTGCGGCTACGGGAGGATCGGCCCTGACAGTTGACCAGTTCGTGAAGAAGTTCCCAGACGGGAGGGGTGTGAAACTTGTCGAGTGAAGAACGCACGCTGTATGTGGATGCCACGAACCAGATTGCAGGGAGGCTGTCCTCGCGGGTCGCCAAGTTGTTGCTCACTGGCAAGAGGGTGATAGTCGTGAATTCGGAGAAGGCTCTGATTTCTGGTTCGCGGAACTCCGTGATGACGCAGTGGACGGAGAGGCTCGAGCTCAGCAGCAGGGTCAACCCGTTGTATGGCCCGATTCACCCCAGGAGGCCCGACAACATCCTCAGGAGAATGATCAGGGGGATGGTCCCCAGGAAAAAGTCCAAGGGAGTCTTGGCGATGAAAAGGCTCCGGGTCTACATAGGCGTCCCCGCCGAAGTGAAGGGGGAGAAGCTGACACAGTTCGAGGACGCGGCGGCCACTCGGCCGATTCCCGTCTACGTCACCATGCTGGACCTGTCGAAGAACCTAGGATGGAGCGGAGAGTGATGGTCAACCCCTCGAAGGCCCCGGTCAAGAAAGCCCCCAAGCTGTACTCGGGCGCGAGGAAGACGGCGAGGGCGACGGCGGCGATAGGCCCTGGCGCCGGAAGAATAAGGATCAACGGAACGCCCCTTGAGCTCTGGGAGCCCGAGCCAGCCCGGTTGCACCTCACGGGACCAGTGGCCGTGGTAGGCGAGCTTAGGGAGAAGTACGACATCGATGTAAGCGTCTCAGGCGGAGGCTTCATGGGACAGGCAGACGCCGCCGCCATGGCGATCGCCCGTGCCTACGTCGATCAGGTCCGGGGCAACGAGATGAGAGAGAGAATGAATGCATACAATAAATACCTGCTTTCAGGGGACCCGAGACAAGCTGAGCCCAAGAAATTCGGCGGTCCCGGAGCCCGGAGGAAGCGGCAGAAGAGCTACAGGTAGATCTTGAAATGATGGTGCCAATCAGATGTTTCACTTGCGGTAGCCTCATTGGCGACAAGTTCGCCAACTTCAACTCAAGAGTGAAGGGAGGGGAGGACCCGGCAAAGGTCCTTGATGACCTCGGGGTCAAGAGGTATTGCTGCAGGAGGATGCTGATATCCTCCGTTGACGTCATCGACCAGGTGATTCCCTTCTACACCAAGCAGGCAGAGTCGTAGCAATCGGGGTCGAAATGAGCGTGTCTGAATCCGAAGAGGACGAGGCCGGCTCCGCAGACAAGATGGTCGTCCCACAGCTCTCCGAGAAGGCCCTCCTTGCCACAGGGATCAGGATTGGGACGCCCGTCAGGACCAAGACAATGGAGCACTTCACCGCCCGCCCCCGTCCCGATGGCCTTCACATGATAGACTATTCGAAGACCCTCCAGAGAATCGACGTTGCCGGGAAGTTCGTCGCCTTCGTGGGGGCGAAGAACACGGTCGTGTACACCAGCAGGGAGCACGGGACGGAGGCGGTCAAGAAGTTCTGCGAGCTGACCGGGGCCCTGCCGTTGATCGGGAGGTTCATGCCTGGGACATTCACCAACCCGCTCTACCCCGGGCATCTCGACGCTGAGCTCGTCATAGTGGCAGACCCGAACTCCGACGCCCAGGCCATAATCGAAGCCGGGAAGCTCGGGGTCCCAGTCATAGCCGTCTGCGACACAGACAACGTGACTGATGACATTGACCTGGTGATCCCTGGCAACAACAGAGGAAGAAAGGCGATTGCCGCCATCTTCTGGCTGCTCGCCAGGGCCACCCTCACACATTCGAACGCCCTCCAGGCGGACCAACCGATGAAGTACAGCATCGAGGACTTCGAGACGAAGCTAGAGGAAGAGCCGAAGCCGGAAGCGCTCGAGTAACGCATATCAGGCTGCAGGCTGCCGCCGCCGTGCCTTGAACGTAAGGAAGCCGGCTGTCGCGGGATCCTTCTACCCCTCAGACAGGGCGGAGCTGTCGAGACTCATCGACGAGTGCTTCCTCCACCGTCTGGGCCCCGGCAAGCTGCCCCCGGCCGCGCCAGGCTCGGCCAGGCTGGTCTCTTGCGTGGTCCCGCACGCAGGTTATGTCTACTCGGGACCAGTCGCCGCCCACAGCTACTTGCACGTCTCCTCTCTTCCCGACCCTGAGGTCATCGTCGTGGTGGCCCCCAACCACTACGGGATTGGCAGTGGAGTGTCCTCGTTCAGCAGCGGGGCCTGGGAGACCCCCCTGGGGAGGCTATGTGTGGACCAGGAGGGCGCAAAGAAACTCGCCAAGGCGGCGGGGGTGGTGGCCTTTGACCCGGAGTCGCACCGCATGGAGCACTCGCTCGAAGTCCAGCTTCCGTTTCTTCAGAGACTCTACGGAGACAAGGTCCCGTTCATTCCTATTTCCTTGGCTTTCCAAGACCAGGGAACAGTGGCCGAAGTCGCGAAGGGGGTGGAGGCGGTGCTACGCGACCGGAAGGCCGTCCTGATTGCGTCCTCTGACTTCACACACTACGAACCGGCAGACCAGGCCAGGAGGAAGGACCTCGCCCTCGTGAATGACATCGAGTCCATGGACCTCGAGGCTTTCTACTCCACGCTCGAGCGGCTGGAGGTCACTGCCTGCGGCTTCGGGGCTATCGCGACGGTCATTGCCGCTTCGAAGGAGCTGGGGTTCAAGAGGGGGGAGCTTCTCAAGTACGCCAGCAGCGGGGACACCACGGGGGACAGCAGTCAAGTCGTGGGTTACGGGGCAATAAGATTCGTGTAGCTCATGAAAGCAATAGCCCAGGCGCCTTCAAAGGTAATCATATCGGGCGAGCATTTCGTCGTCCACGGCGCGTGGGCTCTGGCGGCGGCCATCGGGAAGAAGGTCACGATCGAGGCAGAGGCCTCGGACAGGCTCTCGGTCGCGTCGGACCTTTCGAGCGGTTCCCCTCCTTCCGTTCTCAGGCCGGTGTCCAAGGTGGTTGAGTACATGGGGAGGCGGTTCTCCTTCGCACCCGACCTCAGGTTCTCCATAACATCCGAGGTTCCCGGCGGAGCCGGGCTTGGCTCCTCGGCGTCGACCATGGTAGCCGTCGCCGCTGCGGTCTCAAGACTGCGGGCCCTTGAGCTCGGGACGAAGGACCTGGTCGAATGCGCGATGGTAGGGGAGCGGGAGATCCACGGCCACCCGTCGGGGGTGGACGTTGCCGCATGCGCCTACGGAGGAGTTCTGAGATACCGGCCGGGGAGCGACCCGAAGCCAGTTCGGTTCGAGGGAAAGAGAAGGATGATTGTCGTCTTCTCGGGGAGCAGCAGGAGCACAAAGCGGCTCATCGGCCACGTGGCCGATGTGAGGGAGCGCCTCCCGGCCTACTTCTCCGCGCTGGTGGGCTCTGCCGGGGACGTTGCCTCCATTGCCGAGGAAAGACTTGAGGAGGGGGACATGGAGGGGCTGGGCAGGGTCCTCACCTACAATCACGCAGTGCTCTCTGCGGTGGGAGTTTCGACCCCAAGGCTTGACCGCCTGGTCGACCTGCTCCTCTCTCTTGGCTGCTACGGCGCGAAGCTGACAGGCGCAGGGGGAGGGGGGAGCGTGCTTGCCGTGGCGAGCGAAGGAAGAGAGAAAAGGATTATCTCTGAGGTCATGAAGCGGGGCTTCGAGGCGTTTGTCTCCGTGATTCCTGTCGATGGGGTGAAAAGCTGGCTAAGACCGTAGTCGTGAAGCTGGGCGGTTCTGTCATCACCGACAAGTCGAAGCCCTTCTCCTACCGCTCCGACGTGGTGTCCGCCCTCGCCGAGGAAATTGCCTCTTCAGACGAAAAGGTCGTGGTCGTTCACGGTGGCGGCTCCTTCGGCCACTCGGTCGCGAGGCAGTACGGTCTCAGTTCCACTTCGAGCACTCCAAACTCCGCAGGCGTACCTCAGACGCGCAACGCAATGTACGAGCTGAACCACTTGGTATGCAAGACGATGATGGAATTCAAGCTGAGCCCATATCCCTTCTCCCCGTTCGACATCCTTTCGAGGGCGAAGACTGGTGCTGCAGCGCAGTGGCTCAGAGGGCTCTTGAAGGCTAACCTCACCCCAGTGACCTTCGGCGACGTTTGCCTCTTCTCCGACGGTTTCAGGATTCTCTCGGGGGACCTCATGGTACTCGAACTCGTAAAGGTCCTCAGGGCCGACAGGTGCGTCTTCGCCCTTGACGCGGACGGTGTATACGAGGGGAATTCGCGGGTCATCATCCCGGAGCTCTCGCCCGCAAGGATCAGGAAGATGAGGGTGCCCTTGGGAAACGACGCCACGGGAGGGATCAGGACCAAGCTTGACGTTGCAGGCAGGGTGGCTTCCTTCGGGGCGAGGGCGTACTTCGTGTCAGGGTACAGAAGGAACGAGTTTTCAAAAGCCGTGAGAGGCTTGGACTTCTATGGTACGGTAGTGAAGGCCTGACTCTCCGGACCTTGACCAGGGAAACCGAAATGTCAACCCTCGACAGCGAAATCAAAAAGGTGAAGTCGGAGGTCGACCGTCTGATCCTTGACGAGCTCCTGCCGAGCTCGAGTCCGATTCCCGAGGTCGAACTCCTCTACAAGATGATGAGGGACTACCCCTCGAGGCCAGCGAAGGGCTTCAGGCCATTCCTCTGCGTGACAGTGTGCAGGGCTGCGGGAGGGTCAAGGGAGGACTCGCTGCTCACCGCGGCGTGCATTGAGCTGTTCCAGCACTGGATCCTAATCCACGACGACATTGAAGACGAATCGGAGCTGCGTAGGGGACAGCCGACGCTCCACCTGAAGTATTCGCGGGCCCTGGCACTGAACGCCGGGGACGCGCTGCACGCCAAGATGTGGGGGGTGCTCCTCTCAAACGAGCGAAGGCTCGGACAAGAGAAGACACTCAACGTACTGGGGGAGTTTGCTAGGATGGTCGGATACACGACCGAAGGGCAGCACATGGAGCTGGGATGGGTCCGAGAGAAAAGGTGGGACCTGGGCGAGTCGGATTACTTCGACATGTGCACCCGGAAGACTTCATGGTACACCGTCGCCAGTCCTTGCCGTCTAGGGGCGATGGTCGCGGGGTCGGGCCCGGGGACCCTGGAGAGCCTGAAGGAATTCGGGATCAAGCTCGGCGTGGGGTTCCAGATTCAGGACGACTCCCTCAACCTTATCGGCGACCAGGGGAAATACGGCAAGGCCAAGTCTGACGACATACTCGAGGGGAAGAGGACGCTCATCCTGCTCCACGCGCTCGGGAAGGCCGAGGCGGCCGAAAGGGCGAAGGCAACTTCCATCATGGACAAGGAGAGGGGCCACAAGACCGGGGAGGACGTGGCTTACGTCCTCGGCCTGATTGACAAGTACCGTTCGATAGAATACAGCCAACGCCGCGCCCGCGACCTTATGGAGGAGGCGCTTGCAGTGTTGAATGACATCAGTTGGGGCGGAGAGAAGGAAGCCGCCTCGCTGCTGGAGTCCTTCTCAAGGTTCGCGGTAGAACGCCAATGGTAAGAGGGCAAGCCGGCCTCTCCGAGGAGGCAATTGCGTCCATCGAGAGGCACGCGCTGGTTAACGCGGTCCATCACGAGGGGAAGGCCGACATGGGGGCGGTGATGGGGAGGGTACTTGGCGAGCATCCTGAGCTCAGGAGCGACCCGGCGCTGGTTGAGAAGGCTGTCAGAGCAGAATTGGCGAGGGTCAACACCATGAGCCTCACCGATCAGACCCGCCTGCTGGCGGACATCGACCCGAGTGCCCTCGCCAGTCGTCCGAAGACGGTCGAAGTACGCAGGTTGCCCGCACTCGTCGGAGCTACGAAGGGCAAGGCGTGCTTCCGACTGCCTCCGGAGCCGTCGGGATTCATGACCATCGGCCACGCGATGGCCTCTACGATCAACTTCCTTTACAAGGAGATGTACGACGGCGTCCTCTGGCTCAGGTTTGAGGACACAAACCCCAGGAAGGTTGCCCGAAAGTACTACGAAAGCTTCCGGCGCGGCATGGGCTGGCTTGGCATCAGTTACGACCACGAGAAGAACGTCTCGGACGACATGGAAGTCATCTACGGGTACGGTCGTCGGATGCTGGTGGAGGGGACCGCCTACGCCTGCTCCTGCGCTCTCGACAAGATGAAAAGGATGAGGCTGTCCGGCGCTGAGTGCGAACACAGAGACGCGCCATCCGACAGGAGTCTAAGGATCTGGGACGAGCTCCTTGCCAAGAAGCACCACGAGGGTGACTACGTCATCAGGTTCAGGGGGGACATGAAGAGCGCCGATTACTCCCTGAGGGACCCGAACATCTTCAGGGTGATAGAGCACTCCCACCCGATGACGGGTGACAAGTACTCGCTCTGGCCCACCTTCTTCTTGGCCAACTCCATAGAAGATCACCTGTGCGGGGTGACCCACGTACTGAGAAGTTCGGAATTCCACAGCGACCTCCAGCGGCTGATTCGTGACGCGCTCAAGCTGGGCCACCTCGAAGTCGTACAGTTCAGCAGGTACAACTTCAAAGGAACCACGGTGTCGAAACGCCGCCTAAGGCCCCTGATAGAAGATGGGCTCGTCAGGGGCTGGGACGACCCCAGACTTCCTACGGTCGAGGGAGTCAGGCGCCGAGGGATTCTCCCACAGGCAATCAGGCAGTTCACCCAGCAGGTGGGATACACGAAGGCGGAGCACGAATACGACTGGAGCATGCTCTTCTCCCTGAACCGAAAACTCCTCGACCCAGTGTCGAGGCGGGTATTCTTTGTCCCAGATCCCGTCAGGCTGACGGTGGAAGGAGCGCCCAAGAAAGAAGTCACGATCCCGTTCCACCCCGAAAGGGACTTGGGGAACCGGACCATCGCTACTGACGGCGACTTCTACGTCCCTTCCGCAGATGTTGCGGCGATGATGAAGGGAACGACCTTCCGGTTGATGGACCTTTTCAACGTCAAACTGGCGTCCGGCGGCGTGAACCCCGAGGGGAAGTATGCCGGGGAGGAGCTGCTCCCCGAGGCTAAGAAGATGCAGTGGGTGACCACCTCTCACCAAGAAATCACAGTCCTTGTTCCGGACCTCCTCTACAACGAGGACGGCGAGTTCAACAGGGACAGTCTGAAGGAAATCAGGGGACATGGCGAGGAGTCTATCGCCTCGTTGAGAATAGGAGACATTGTCCAGTTCCCCCGGTTCGGCTTCTGCAGGCTCGATTCCCCTGGGTCCTTCATCATGGCCCACAAGTAGCAGGAACCCCCTCCCGCCGGCCAACCGTTTATATGGCGGTCTCGAAGGGCTTGGTTGGGCGATTGTTAGATGACCCCAAAGGCCTACTACGTGAAGTTCGAGACGCCGAAGGAGGTCTCTGAGGCCGCATACGAGGTCCTGAGGCAGGCCTCTCGAAGCGGCAAAGTGAGAAAGGGCACCAACGAGTCTACGAAGGCAATAGAGAGGGGCGTCGCCAAGCTGGTGGTAATAGCCGAAGATGTCCAGCCCCCCGAAGTTGTCGCGCACCTGCCTATCCTGTGCGAGGAGAGGAAGATTCCATACGTCTTCGTCCCGTCGAAGGACCAGATTGGCCCAGCGATAGGGATCGACGTACCTACCGCTTCTGCGGCTGTACTCGACGCCGGCGAGGGGGGGCAGGTTCTCGAACAGGTCACCCAAGAACTGGCGAGGCTGAAGAAGTCCGCATGAGCAGTAAGAGAGAAGTCGAAAGCCTAACTCCCGCCGAAGTGGTCCAGATTGTGGGCAGGACCGGCGTCGCAGGAGAGATCACGCAGGTCAGGGTCAAGATCCTCGAGGGGAAGGAAAAAGGAAGGATTCTCACAAGGAACGTCAAGGGCCCGATAAGGTTGGCCGATGTGCTGGTGCTTCGAGAGACCGAACGCGAGGCCAGAAAACTCAAGTAAACTCGCGCCCTCGGACCACTGAATACCAAGGCAAACGCCCTGTTACGGGTTCCTTCTGCGAAAATGGCTTCAGCCGCCCTGTCAGCTTCCTTCAGGCTCTGATATGTGGGCGCGCGTTGCGAAAGACTAAATGCGGAAGCCGAGAAGGATGAGCCAATTGGTCAGGATTTCAGACAAGACCAACACTGTGTTCTTCGACCTGGGGGGCACACTGGGGTTTTCTACCCACTCTCCCCGGGAGATTTGGCTCGCCGTCTCTGCCCAGCTTGGCCTGCAAATCCAGGAGCAAACGCTTGCGCAAGGCATGGCCGAAGCCGACAGTCTCTACATGCCCAAGGTGTACGAGTACAGGGGGCGGACGGAAGAGTTCTGGCACCTCTACCACGCTTTCGTGGTTGGCCGACTGAATCTCCCGAAGTCGGGCGGGGACCTCTTGCAGGCAGTGGACTTCGCTTTCCTTGACACCAAGAGGTGGATGCAACCGTTCCCAGAGACTCACGAGGTGCTCTCCTCGCTGAAGCGGAGGGGGTTGCACCTGGGGGTCATCTCGAACAACACCGACGAGATGATCGACAGGATGAACGACCTTGACCTGGTCAAGTACTTCGACACCCTTACGTATTCCCAGGAGGCCGGCGCCGAGAAACCTGCCCCCGAGCCGTTCAGGCTGGCACTGGAGAGGGCGGAGAGGAAACCCGAACAATGCCTTCACGTCGGGAACAGCATCGAGGAGGACGTCGCCGGCGCCCGAGGGGTCGGCATGGAGCCCGTGCTCGTGGACAGAGAGGGCGGGCATCCGAATCCTCCCTGTGCCGTCGTGAAGGACCTGCGCGAGCTCCTAGACACCAGCTAGCCCCGCCCCGAAAGTCCGGACCCAGTCACAACGGGCTTCCGCTAGCCTTCCGAGGGCCGCCGTCGAGTCCTTTATATCCCCAGAAACGATGGCCACCGAAAGTCTGAGGAGTGGTATTTTGAGATGTATGTTCCAAAGAGATGCGCTTTCTGCGGAAAGGAGGTACGGCTCGGCTACGGAATCCTCTTCGTGAGGAACGACGGCTCCACCAGGTCATATTGCTCGAACAAGTGCAAGACGAACGACCTAAGCTTGGGCAGGGACTCCAGGAAGCTCAAGTGGGCCCGCAGGAAGGCAGGGAAATGAGCGCCAAGGCCGAAGACACGCTGATAGTCGTAAAACCAGATGCCGTCCGCCGTGGTCTCGTCGGCCGAGTCGTGTCCAGGTTCGAAGCGAAGGGGTTCGTCGTCAAGCGCCTTCTGATGGTCAACATGTCGAAGGTTCAAGCCGAGGAGTTCTACAGCGTCCACAACGGAAAGCCTTTCTTCAGCGACCTTGTCTCATTCATCACCTCCGGTCCGGTCGTCGGGGCGGTCCTTTCCGGGAACGACGCTGTAGCCACGGTCCGGAGGATGGTCGGCGCCACCAAGAGCTGGGAGGCAGCGCCCGGCACCATCCGGGGCGACTTCGGCCTCGGGCTGACCGACAACGTGATTCACGCTTCAGACTCGGCTGAAAGCTTTGCCAAGGAGTCGAAGGCCTTCTTCAGAACGTAAGCTGGTGACGGCGAATAAGGCAGGTGTCTTGCTTTGGAGAGACCAAGCGCGCGGCTGAGGCAACCTGTAGTAGTCGTACTAGGGCACGTGGACGCCGGTAAGACATCGCTTCTTGACAAGATCAGGGGGACGGCCGTAGGCGCCCGCGAGGTCGGGGGCATCACCCAGGAGATTGGGGCGAGCTTCTTCCCGCTTGAAACGCTTCACGAGATATGCGGGCCACTCCTTACGAAGGCGGGAGGTGAACTGGAAGTCCCAGGGCTCCTGGTCATCGACACCCCCGGTCACGCCATCTTCTCGAACCTGAGGCTGAGGGGCGGCTCCGCCGCGGACATCGCGGTGCTGGTCGTCGACGTTCTGAAGGGGCTGGAGAACCAGACCATCGAGAGCATAGACATCCTGAAGCAGCGCAAGGTCCCCTTCCTGGTGGCCCTGAACAAGATTGACATGATCAAGGGCTGGAACAAGGGGAGCCAGGGGCCCCTGCTGCACGTGATGAAGGAGCAGCTGCCCGATTGGAACGACGAGTTCGAGGAGAGGCTGTACAACGTGGTCGGAGGGCTGTCCCGCCTCGGATTTCAGTCCGAGGCCTACTACAGAGTGAAGGACTTTCGCCAGCAGGTGTCGGTGGTCCCTGTGTCGGCAAGAGCGGGGGTGGGAATCCCCGAGCTCCTTGCCATCCTGATTGGCCTGGCGCAGCAGTACCTCAAAGGTAAGCTGCAGGTCATAGACGAGGCTCAGGGCGGCCGAGGCATCATAATCGAAATGCAGGAAGAAGTGGGGATCGGGGAGACCGCCAACGTCATTCTCACGGAAGGGCAGCTTCGAGTGGGAGACTCCATAGCCCTCGTCCGCAGGGACGGCGCACTCAAGTCGAAGGTCAAGGCCCTCTTCATGCCCAAGCCCCTCGACGAGATGAGGGACCCCCGCGACAAGTTCACTTCGGTCGACGCGATGTACGCCGCTGCCGGCGTCAAGCTCGTCTCGCCGGACCTCAATGGGGTGGTGGCGGGGACATCCGTCGCCTCTTTCAAGTCAGACAGGGAGTTCGAAGACCTGAGGGCCGAGCTCGAGAAGGAGCTGACCAGCGTGGTGGTAAAGACAGACAACATGGGGGTCATCGTGAAGGCTGCGAGCGTCGGCGGCCTCGAAGCACTCCTGCGGATGCTCGAGGAGAGGGGGATTCCGGTTCGACAGGCGGACATCGGGGAGATATCGAAGAACGACATCGTCGACGCGCAGGTGGTGGGCGAACACGACCCCTATCTTGGGGCGATCCTGGGGTTCGACTCCGACATCCTCCCTGAAGCGAAAGAGTTCGCTGGCTCCGTTCCTGTCTTCGTCTCGGGAATAATCTACGAGGTGATCGACAACTACGTCAACTGGTCGGTCGCCAAGCGAGCCGAGGACGAGCGCTCCGCCCTGGCCAGCATCACCCGCCCTTGCAAGCTGAAGGCGCTGCCCGGCTCGTTCTTCAGGAGGAACGACCCGGCCGTGTTTGGCGTGGAGATCCTGGGCGGAATCCTCAAGCCGAAGGTCAGGCTGATGGACTCCAAGGGGAAGGAACTAGGTGCGGTCGGGCAGATTCAAGACCAGGGAAAGAGCCTCCCGGAGGCTAAGGAAGGGGACAAGGTCGCCATTTCGGTCCAGGGGCCCACCCTTGGCCGCCAGGTCAGGGAAAACGACGTTCTGTACACGATGCCGAGGAGTCACGAAGTGAGGCTGGTAAGGGCGAAGTACATGGAGGCCCTGACCCAGTCCGAAGCGGCTGCCCTCGATGAAATAGTGAAGATCAAATCGGAGGCCGACCCCCTCTTCGGGTACTAGCCCCGCCGACTGGAGGCTCAATGGTTAAATCCTCCCTGGGGCGGGCGTTGTTGAAATGCCCCAGTTCAAGCTGGTGGTCGCTGACCCCAAGACCAGGAAATCAGAGTCCAAGGAGGTCAAAGAAGAGAACGCCCAGCTCCTGCTGGGCCGGAGGATCGGGGAGGTGGTCGACGCGACGCCCATCGGCGTCCCGGGCAAGATCATGATAACGGGGGGGAGCGACAAGGCGGGCTTCCCCATGCGCTCAGACATCATGGGGGGAGGGAAGAACTACGTGCTTCTCACCAAGGGGGTCGGCTTCAGGTCCAAGGAGGGCGGAGCGAAGAAGCGGAAGCTGGTCAGGGGAAACATGATCAGCGAGGAGATATACC
>Ga0187771_10002531_pt1 | contig 12594 bp, 9 predicted proteins | sample 0116_SJ02_MP15_1_FD_133139 | JGI IMG/M metagenome (GOLD analysis project Ga0187771, IMG submission 133139) | Tropical peat soil microbial communities from peatlands in Department of Meta, Colombia - 0116_SJ02_MP15_10_MG | ecosystem: Environmental > Terrestrial > Soil > Wetlands > Peat | place... | reverse complement strand
TCATCGCGGAACTCGACCGCCAAACCCGCGCGCTCGCGCTCGCGCTCAAGGTCGGCGGCCTGATGAACGTGCAATACGCGATCAAGGACGGCGATATCTATGTGCTCGAGGTCAATCCGCGCGCCTCGCGCACGGTGCCCTTCGTCGCCAAGGTGATCGGGCTGCCGGTCGCCAAGATCGCCGCCCGCATCATGGCGGGCGAGAGCTTGGCGAGCTTCAAGCTCGCGCCGGCCCATTTCAAGCACCGGGCGGTGAAGGAAGCCGTGTTCCCCTTCGCTCGCTTCCCCGGCGTCGACACCGTGCTGGGCCCGGAGATGAAATCGACCGGCGAAGTGATGGGAATCGACGCCTCGTTCGAGATCGCCTTCGCCAAGAGCCAGATCGGCGGCGGGGCCGACCTGCCCCGCTCGGGCACGGTATTCGTCTCGGTCAAGGATTCGGACAAGCCGCGCATCCTCGACGCGGTGCGCCTGCTCGCCTCGCTCGGCTTCAAGTGCATCGCCACCTCGGGAACCCAACGTTATCTCACCGAGCACGGGGTTCCGGCGGCCAAGATCTTCAAGGTGCTGGAAGGGCGGCCCCACATCGTCGATGCCATCAAAAACGGGGGGGTTCAGCTCGTTTTCAACACCACCGAGGGGGCGGCCGCGCTGGCCGACAGCCGGTCCCTCCGGCATGCCGCCCTCTTGCATAAAGTGCCGTACTACACCACTCTTTCAGGTGCCGTCGCCGCGGCGCAAGGCATAAAAGCCTATCTCGGGGGCGACCTCGAGGTGCGTGCGCTGCAGAGCTACTTCAGCGATCGGACCTAAGGGGATCGCTGGGGGCGCCAGCAGGAGCGGCGGCGCGAGTTAGGCCGGGAAGTCCACGGTCGCGGTGCGGAAAAACCGGCCGCGACCAGGGTTTTATTGGCCGGCCATCACATGACTCCGGTTTCGCGGGCGTCCGTGGCCGGAGTCGTATTGCGAGTGGATTGGGACGGGTTTTGAGGATGGAAGGGCTTGGCGGCGCGTAAGCGCGTTCAAGACATTTCGGGCGCCCGCCAGGAGGAGAAGAGACGATGGATAAGATTCCAATGACAGCGGCCGGCTATTCGACGCTTGAGGCCGAGCTCAAGCACCGCCAGCAGGTGGAGCGGCCGCGCATCATTCAGCAGATCACCGATGCGCGCACGCATGGCGACCTGTCGGAGAACGCCGAATATCACGCCGCCAAGGAGCAGCAGTCGCTCAACGAGGGCGCCATCGCCGAGCTCGAGGACAAGCTCGCGCGCGCCGACGTGATCGACGTATCCAAGCTGTCGGGCGACACCATCACCTTCGGCGCCACTGTGACGCTGATCGACGAGGACACCGAGGAGAAAAAGGTGTGGCAGATCGTCGGCGAGCCCGAGGCCAATGCCAGGGCGGGCAAGATCTCGATCACGTCGCCGCTCGCGCGCGCACTGATCGGCAAGTCCAAGGGCGCGGTCGTCGAGGTCAATACCCCGGGCGGTGCCAAGGCCTATGAGGTGAAGAAGATCGAGTGGAAGTAAGCCTCTCGGCGAGAATAACGAGCATGATGGCCGGGCTCGACCCGGCCATTTGCTTTTTGGCGCACGTCAATGGCGCCGTGAGACTTGCATTAACGAAGGCTTTTCGGCGTTGCCCAATTGCGCTTAATCTTTTTAAAGGACTACCCATGTCCATGCGGTAGAGACTGGCAAATCATCTTTGCCCCTGCGCGAAATCGCGACCCTTTGCAATGGACACCGCCACGCTGATCGACGAACTGAACGAGGCGGTCGCCCTAGGCACCTTCGACCGGCGCGCCAAGATCCTGCACCGCATCACCGACCTGTTCGTCGTCGCCTCGGCGCAGTATTCCGACGAGCAGATCGCGCTGTTCGACGACATCCTCATGCGCATCGCGCAAAGCATCGAGCTCTCGGCGCGCTCGACGCTGGCCAAGCGCCTGGCGCAGGAGCCGCGCGCGCCGATGAAAGTCAGCCGGTTCCTCGCCTCGCATGATGCGATCGACGTGGCCGGTCCGCTGCTCGAGCGCTCGCCGCAGCTCGACAACGACACGCTCATCGCCGCCGCGCGCAGCAGGAGCCAGCAGCACCTGCTGGCGATCTCCAGGCGAGCCTCGCTCGACGAGGCGGTCACCGACGTGCTGGTCGAGCGCGGCGACAAGAGAGTGGTGCTGAGCGCCGCCGGCAATCCGGGCGCGCGTTTCTCCGACTGCGGCTATGCGCGGCTGACTACGCGGTCGGAGGGCGACGACGAACTCGCCGCCTGTCTCGGGCTACGGCGCGATATTCCGCCGCGGCATCTGATGCAGCTTCTGGCCAAGGCCTCGCATGCGGTGCGCGAGAAGCTCGCCGCGGCCGATCCCTCGCTGGCGCCGATGATTGACGAGGCAGTGTCCGAGGCCGCCAAAACGGTGCTCGACAAGGCGCAGGTGGTGGTGCGCGACTACACGGCGGCGCGCCGGCGCATCGAGGCGCTGCGCGCCGCTGGCCAGCTCGGCGAGGACGCGGTCGCCGCCTTCGCCAGGGCCAATCAATTCGAGGAGACGGCGGCGGCGCTGGCGGCGCTCTGCGAATTGCCGATCGAGACGGTCGAGCAGGCGCTCGATCAGAAACTGCCGGACGCCGTGCTGATCATGGCCAAGGCGCTCGGCATGTCGCGCGAAACCGTCAAGGCGATTCTGCGCATGCGCGCGGGCGGTCGCGGCATTTCGCCCGGCGAGTTGGAGCAGTGCCTCGACGCCTTCGCACGGCTGCGCGCGGCGATCGCCTGGCAGATCATCAAATTCCGCAACAATCCTGCGCTTGCGCTCGGCTCCCGCTTCAGCCGCATCCCGGCCTGAACGGCCGCCTATAAGACCGGCCAGTGCACGGCGCGCACCGCGATGAAAATGCTGCCGCCAAGTAGCAACAAGAGCAGCGGGTGCAGTTTCGGCCGCCACGACAACAGTCCGGCCGAGCCGAAGGCGACGATCCACGATAGTACGCCGCCGCTGCCAATGCGCAGGATGGCGACCACGCCGGCCATGACGAGGCCGATGCCCACCGGCGCCAGCCCCTGCTCCAGCGCGGTATGCCAGCGCCGGCCGCGGTAGCGCCGCCACACCATGGCGAAGCCGTAGCAAAGCATGGACGACGGCAGGAACAGCGCGAGCGTCGCGACGAGCGCGCCGACGAAGCCGCCGACGCGCCAGCCGATCAGCGTGGTCAGCATCGAGCCGGGCCCCGGCGCGGCGCGCGAAATCGCGAACAGGTCGACGAATTCGCGCGTCGTCACCCAGTGATGCACATCGACTGCCTCATGCTGAATGCCGGCGAGCACGCTGGTGCCGCCGCCGATCGACACCAGCGAAAAGGGCACGAAGACCGTGAGCAGCACGAGCAGCGAATCATTGCGCATCGGCGGCATTCCTATGCCAGGCGGCGACGACCGATAGCGGCCCCACCACGGCGACGACCAACAGTAGCGAGAGATGCAACAGGCCGACGCCGACAAATGTGGCGAGTAAGGCGATGAGCGCCTGCGGGCTGCGGGTGGCGCGCCGCGCACCGCGTCCGACGATGATCAGCAACAGCCCGATCGCCGCAGCGGCGATGCCGTCCATCGCCGGTTCCGCGTAAGGCACTGTCTTGAACGCGCTGTAGACGCCGGCGAGCGCCAGCACGGCGAAGAACGGCCCGCTCAGCAAGCCGATGAAGGTGACGGCGGCGCCGACGAGCCCGTACAGTTTCTGCCCGACATAGATCGACAGATTGGCGATGTTGGCGCCGGGGAGAATCTGGCTCAGCGCCAGGCCGGACATGAACTCGTCCTCGTCCATCCAGCGACGCAGCACGACCACTTCGCGATAGACCCAGCCGGACAGCCCGCCGCCGAAGCTGAGCAGGCCGATGCGGAAGAACACCGAGAAGAGAGCCGCGAGGGAAGGACGCTGTTCCGGGGTTGTCACTAGCGGATGATCGCTTCAGGCGGGACCGTCAGTCTTCCATCGGCACCATCGCAGCGTCCTTCGAGTTCCGCAACGTCAACGACGTTTTCACGTTGCGGACATTGGGCGCGGCGGTGAGCTTCTCGACGAACGCCTGAAACGTCTTTAGATCGGGCGCCACGCATTTCAAGACAAAATCGATCTCGCCCGACAGCATCCAGCACTCGCGCACCAGAGGTTGCGCGCGCACGAAGTCCTCGAATGCCGCGAGATCGGCCTCGGCCTGGCTCGCCAGATGCACCATGGCGAAAACGGTCACCTCGTAGCCGAGCTTCTTCTCGTCGAGCAGTGCGCGATAGCCCTTGATGTAGCCGGCCTCCTCCAACGCGCGCACGCGGCGCAGGCAGGGCGGCGCCGAAATGCCGACCCGGCGCGCCAGTTCAACATTGGTCATGCGGCCATTGGCCTGCAGTTCTTTGAGGATATGGCGGTCGATGGCATCCAGTCGGGCGGGCAAGGCAGGCTCTTAAGTCCAGCGGGGGCGGCGCCCCGGCAGGAACATCCATACCGCGAAACATTCTTTCGCGAAAGATTATTGCGCGGCGGCCGGACCGATTACGGCGGCGCTAAACCGCCTTTTGGGCCGCCGGGTTGCGTATCTTGCATAGCTCCCCCGAAAGGCATACATCGCGGTATGCTGAAACAGCCGGTCTCGCGTCCGGCCGGCAGGGCGCCGAAAGCCCGATGCCCGCCAGGGGCGCTGACACATGCCAACGCCGACTCATGCCAAGGTAATAATCATCGGCTCGGGACCGGCCGGCTACACCGCCGCGATCTATGCCGCGCGCGCCTTACTGGAGCCGATCCTGATCCAGGGGGTGCAGCCGGGCGGCCAGCTCACCATTACCACCGACGTGGAAAACTATCCGGGCTTTGCCGACGCGATCCAGGGCCCGTGGCTGATGGAACAGATGCAGAAGCAGGCCGAGCATGTCGGCACGCGCATCGTCACCGACACCGTGAACAAGGTGGAACTGGCGCAGCGGCCGTTCCGCCTCACATGCGATTCGGGCGAGGTCTATCTCGCCGATGCGCTGATCATCGCCACCGGCGCACAGGCGCGCTGGCTCAATCTGCCATCCGAACAGAAATTCAAAGGCTACGGCGTGTCCGCCTGCGCCACCTGCGACGGCTTCTTCTATCGCAACAAGGAAGTGATCGTGGTCGGCGGCGGCAATACCGCGGTCGAGGAAGCGCTGTTCCTCACCAATTTCGCCTCCAGGGTCACCGTGGTGCACCGGCGCGACAGCTTCCGTGCCGAGAAGATCCTGCAAGACCGTCTGTTCAAGAATCCAAAGATCGACGTGATCTGGGACACCGTGATCGAAGACGTCGGCGGCAGCGACAGCCCGCCGAAGGTCGAGCGCGTGCGGCTGAAGAACTTGAAAAACGGCGTGGTGAGCGAGCGCAAGATCGACGGCGTATTCGTCGCCATCGGCCATTCGCCGGCGTCCGAGCTGTTCGCCAGACAACTGCAGATGAAGCCGAACGGCTACATCATCACTGGCGGCCATTCCACCGCCACCTCGGTGCCCGGCGTGTTCGCCGCCGGCGACGTCACCGACGATATCTACCGGCAGGCGGTGACCGCCGCCGGCCAGGGCTGCATGGCGGCGCTCGAAGCGGAGCGATTCCTAGCCGCGCAAGAGCATCAGCGCGCGGCGGCAGAATGAGCATGGTCGCCACCAACAAGACGATGGATTGGGACAAGCTGAAGGTGTTCCACGCCGCAGCGGAAGCCGGCTCGTTCACGCATGCCGGTGAGCGGCTCGGCCTGTCGCAGTCGGCGGTGTCGCGCCAGGTGTCCGCGCTCGAGGGCGAATTGGCAGTGTCGCTGTTTCATCGCCATGCGCGCGGGCTGATCCTCACCGAGCAGGGGGAACTGCTCTACCGCACGGCACACGAAGTATTCATGAAGCTCGAGGCGGCGCGCACCAAGCTCACCGACAGCCGCGAGCGGCCGAACGGCGAATTGAAAGTGTCGACCACGGCGGGCATCGGCGTGCATTGGCTCACGCCTCGGCTCGGCGAATTCCTCGATCTCTATCCCGACATCCACATCACGCTGATCACCACCGACGAAGAACTCGACCTCGCCATGCGCGAGGCCGACGTCGCGATCCGCCTGCGGCAGCCGACGCAGCCGGATCTCATTCAGCGCAAGCTGTTCTCGGTGCATTTCCACGCCTACGCCTCGCCGGATTATCTCAAACGATTCGGCACGCCGCGCACGCACGAGGAGCTCGACAAGCATCGCATCATCCTGCTCGGCGGCGCGGTGCCGCCGCATTTCGCTAACCGGCGCTGGCTGGTCGAAGTCGGCCGCGACGGTCAGGGCCCGCGCACGCCGACGCTGTCGATCAACAACGTGCTCGGCGTGCTGCGCGCCTGTCAGCGCGGATTAGGTATTGCGATGCTGCCCGACTATCTGGTCGAGGAGAACGGCGGGCTGGTGCAACTGCTCGGCGAGACCGAGACGCTCGCACTCGATGCCTATTTCGTCTATCCGGAAGAGCTCAAGGCGGTCGCCCGTATTCAGGTATTCCGCGATTTCCTCGTCGCCAACGCGCAGCGCTGGCATTTCTGATCTTCGAGAAAATAAATTCTCCGTAGCCGCGATTCTTGCGCGTAAGTTGCGAACGACTCGCGGTATGCATTGCTGCGAATTGGCATGGCAGTCATGCGATGCACAACGTTGCTCGCATGCGCAGCGCGCCGCATATTGCGGGCTCGCTGCAACGCCGGGTGTTTCCTCCCAGAGTCACCGGCGGGCAGCATGTTCCCCTCTGGAAGATTGCCGGTCCCCACACCGGCAAACTCTGAAACCGGGCCCCTTACGGGACCCGGTTTTTTATTCGGCGCAAGCTAACGAATACGCGAGCGCCGATTTTCGCGAACGCGCGTGCGAACGAGATTGCTGCGCGACGCGTGCGCGCGGCAGGCGCGCGATCGACCTTGAAAAATGCAGCGCACAATTTCCGCCATCGCCTCGCCGAACTATCGCGCCGTGGAGGTCGATACGACACGCGGACTAACGGGTATTTGTTCCTAATGCACCTGGCGTCATCGCGATGTCGCCCGCTTGCCGAAACGTGGAAGGATCGACGGCCAGGCATGCTCACGAAGATGTCATCGTGCAAAATGCGCAAAAGCCTGTGCAGGAACGAGCGGGCCAGCCGGCGATTGCCTACGTTAAGGAGTGGTGCGGCGCGCAAAATTCCGATGAAATGCGGGATTTCGGCGCGCTTGTGCAAAATAGCAACAGTCGGCACCTGTTTCACTGCACCGCGTTGGGAAAAGCGTAACTACTCAGCACTATGGGATAGGATGGCGGCGAATTGGGGGCCTCGGCCCCCTGCTCAGCATTTTAGGAGACGTTGTGGTGAAAAAGGCCCGATTTAACCGTCTGCTGGCCACTACTGCCCTCGGCGTGGCGCTGGTTCTGGCAAGCCATGCCGGCATGGCGCAACAGTCCGAGCAGCAGAAGATCGACGCGGCCGTGCCGATGCCGGACACCGACCTGCCGCCGCCGCTGACCGCGCAGGACGTCACGGGCACCCCCGGCGCGGCCGAAGCCGAGACGAAGTCCGAGACCAAGCAGGACGCCGCCGCGCCAGTCGCCGAGCCGGCTAAGACCGCGGTCGAGGCGCCGAAGACCGGAACCCAGCCGGCCAAAGCCGCGGCCGAGCCGCCGAAGGCCGAAAGCGAACCGGCGAAGGCCGCCGCCGAGCCGGCGAAGAGCACGGCCGAGCCGGTCAAGACCGCCGAGCCGGCCGTAGCCCCGGTATCGCCCACCGCCGACAGCGCGGTCGCCGGAGAGTTGCGCGAGCTGATCATCGGCAAGCTCGAGCGCTTCGTCGCCCGCAAGCCGGATCGCGAGGGCATCGAGGCGTTCTACAAGGCCCGCGACTACAAGCCGTTGTGGGTGAGCGAGGGCGCCGCCGATGCGCGCGCCAAAGCCGCGATCGACTTCCTCGCCCAGGTCGACACCGACGGGCTCGACCCCTCCGACTATCCGACGCCGGATTTCAAGACGGCGACCACCGCGAGCGCGCTCGCCGAGGACGAACTGAAGCTCACTGCCTCGATCCTCACCTATGCGCGGCAGGCGCAGACCGGCCGCATCCACTTCAGCCGCGTCGGCGCCGACATCGAATTCAAGCTGGTGGCGCCAGAGCCGACCGAGGTGCTGGCCAAGTTCGCGGCCACGAACGACGTGGCGGCCACGCTCGACAGTTACAATCCGCCGCAGCCGGAGTTCAAGGCGCTCAAGGAGAAGCTCGCTGAGCTGCGCAAGGGCGCGCTTGTGCCGAAGGCGGCGGAGGAGAAGAAGCCCGACCTCGCGCGCATCCCTGAAGGCAAGCTCCTGCGCCCGGGCATGAAGGACGCGCGCGTGATCGCGCTGCGCAAGCGGCTCGACATTCTTGGCGACAAGGACAACCCGCTCTATGACGACGCGGTGCGCGACGCGGTGAAGACGTTCCAGACCGCGGCCGACATCGGCGTCGACGGCAATCTCGGCCTTAACACGGTGCGCGCGCTCAACGGCGAGAAGCGCGAGGCACGCGGTCCCGCCGCCAATCCGATCGACACCGTGATCGTCAACATGGAACGCTGGCGCTGGTTCCCGCGCGACCTTGGCAATCCGCATGTGATCGTCAACGTGCCGGACTACTCGCTTACCCTCTACAACGACGGCAAGCCCTACTGGCACACCAAGATCGTGGCCGGAAAGCCGGGCAAGGCGACGCCGATGGTCTCGGCGGAGATGAAATTCATCACCGTCAATCCGACCTGGAACGTGCCGCCCTCGATCATCGAGAACGAATATCTGCCGGCACTGCAGCAGGACCCAGAGGCGCTCGACCGCATCGGGCTGAAGCTGACGCAGGACCCTGACGGCACCATCCACATCTCGCAGCCGCCGGGCGCCGGCAACGCGCTCGGCCGCATCCGCTTCAACTTCCCCAATAAGTTCCTGGTCTACCAGCACGACACGCCGGACAAATATCTGTTCGACCGCGAGAAGCGCGCCTACAGCCACGGCTGCATGCGCGTGCAGAACCCGCTGATCTACGGCGAGAAGCTGCTGTCGCTGGTCGATCCGCAGAGCCACTACACGGCGGCGAAGCTGGAAAGCATGTTCGGCGGCAACGAGATCAACATTAACTTCCCGAAGTTCATCTGGGTGCACCTGACCTACCAGACCGCCTTCGTGGACGAGAACGGCAGGCTGCAGTTCCGCGACGACGTCTACGGCCGCGACGCCCGCATGATCCAGATTCTCAAGAGCAGCGAGCGCAAGGTCGCCGACGTCGCCATCGAACACAAACCGGACGCCTCGTCCAAGCCGGTGCGCGCGCCGATCGGCATGTATGGCAGCGGCGGCAGCAGCTACAGCAGCGGCAGCGGCTTCTTCGACTTCCTGTTTGGCGGCCCGCATTCGGCCTCGCAGCCGACCTACCGGCCGGCGCGCCCGGCCGGCGACCGCTACGGCAACAACGGGCGCTATTTCTTCCGCTGATCGCGTAAAACGTCCGAGATTTGCGAACGCCGGCGAGCCCCTCGCCGGCGTTTCTGCTTTCCGCCGGCGGGATTGCTGAATTCCAGGCGGAACGCTATGCACAGCCAACGACGGCTTTGGATCCGATTATGTGCGGCATCGCGGGCTTTATTGCCGGCCGGACGCGGGGGACCAGCCAACAGCTTGGCGAGATTGCCGGTTCGATGAACGGCAGCTTGCATTACCGCGGACCGGATGACGGAGGCGTGTGGATCGACGCGGAGGCCGGCATCGCCCTCGCGCATCGCCGGCTGTCGATTATCGACCTCTCGCCGGCCGGCTATCAGCCGATGCTTTCGGCCGACGGCCGCTATGTGCTCATCTACAACGGCGAGGTCTACAGCCACGAGGACATACGCCCCTCGCTCGCCGCACGCGGCGTCAATTTTCGCGGCCATTCCGACACCGAGGTGATCCTCGAATCAATCGCCGCCTTCGGACTGGAAAAGACGCTGGCCCAGCTCATCGGCATGTTCGCCATCGCCGTGTGGGACCGGCGCGAGCGCACGCTGACGCTGGTGCGCGACCGTCTCGGCATCAAGCCGCTCTACTGGGCGAAGTTCGGCGACCTCTTCCTGTTCGGTTCCGAGCTCAAGGCGCTACGCGCGCATCCCGGCTGGACGCCGCGCATCAATCGCGGCGCAGTGGCGAGCTACCTGCGGCTCGACTACGTGCCGGCGCCGCACACGGTCTACGAGGGCGTCTACAAGCTCGAGCCGGGCACGGTCCTCACATTGCCGATGGGTGGCGAGCCCTGCGTTACCCGCTACTGGGACGCGCGCGAAGTGGCGCGCGCCGGCTTGCGCGATCCGCTCAAGGGCAGCGACCGCGACCTTACCGACGCGCTCGGGCAACGGCTCAAGGATGCGGTAAAGCGGCGGATGATCGCCGACGTGCCGCTCGGCGCGTTCCTGTCCGGCGGCGTCGATTCCTCGACGGTCGTCGCGCTGATGCAGGAGGCCAATCCCGACAAGGTGAAGACCTACACCATCGGCTTCGATATTGCCGGGTTCGACGAGGGGCCACACGCGGCCGCGGTGGCGCGGCATCTCGGCACCGAGCACACCGAGCTGACGGTGACGGCGCAGCAGGCGCTCGACGTCATCCCCAAGCTGCCGGACATGTACGACGAGCCGTTCGCCGATCCCTCGCAGATTCCGACGCATCTCGTCTCCGCCATGGCGCGCCGGCATGTGACGGTCGCGCTGTCCGGCGACGGCGGCGACGAGCTGTTCGCCGGCTACAACCGCTATCAGCTCACGCAACAATCCTGGTCGCGCCTGTCGCTGCTGCCGCGCGCGGCGCGGCACGCGCTCGCCAAGGGGCTCACGGCGCTATCGCCGGAACGCTGGTCACGCCTGCTGTCGTTTTTGCCCGCGCAATTGCCGGGGCAGATAGGCGACAAGCTGCACAAGTTCGCCTCGGTCGTCACGCTGCCCGACGGCGACGCTATCTACCGGCGCCTGATCACGCATTGGGAGCCGCAGGCGGTGATGCCGGGCGTCGCCGAGCCAAAGGGGATCTTCTCGGACGCCTCCCTGCCGCGCGAGTTGCCTGAGCTGCTGCATCGCATGCAGTTTCTCGATCTGGTGACCTATCTGCCGGACGACATCCTGACCAAAGTGGACCGCGCCAGCATGGCGGTCGCGCTGGAGGTGCGCGTGCCGATCCTCGACCACCGGGTGGTCGAATTCTCCTGGCGGCTGCCGCAGGCAACGAAGATCCGCCGCGGCGAGAGCAAATGGCTGCTGCGCCAGTTGCTCTATCGCTACGTGCCGCGCGAATTGGTCGAGCGGCCGAAAATGGGCTTCGGCGTCCCCCTCGCCGACTGGCTGCGCGGCCCCTTGCGCGACTGGAGCGACACGCTGCTGTCGGAGCAGCGCTTGCGTGCCGCCGGATTGTTCGACGTCGGCTATGTGCGCCGGCACTGGAGCGAACACCTGAGCGGCCACCGCAATTGGCAATATCTGCTGTGGAGCGTGTTGATGTTCGAGGCCTGGCGCGAACGCTGGGATGCGCAATGACGCATCCGGTCGTTCTGCACTTCATCCCGGGTTTGGTGACGGCCGGCGCCGAGCACATGCTGACGTCGGCGGTGACGGCCAAGCGCGCCAAGCCCTACGGTCGGGCCGTGGTCAATCTCACGGTGGGCAGTACCTATGCCGAGCCCATTCGCGCGGCCGGAGTGCCACTCTACGAGCTCGGCTTGACCATGATGAACTGGCCGGCCGTCATCGCGCACATCCGCAAGCTGTCGCCGGGCGTGATCCGGAGCTGGCTCTATTACAGCGACGTCACCACAACGCTCGCGCTCTGTCTCTCGGGGCGACGGCGTGACACGAAACTATACTGGGGCGTGCGCGGTTCCGACTTCAGCCTGGACTTCAGCATACGATTGCGCCTTGCCATCGCCTCATGTGTGCGCCTGTCGCAGCTTCCCGACGCGGTGATTGCCAATTCCTATGCCGGCCGCCGCAACCATCAGCTCATCGGCTACAGGCCGCCGGCCTTTGCCGTCATACCGAACGGCATAGGTTGCCGAATTCAGACCGAACAGCGTGGATCGCGCGCGCATCCGCGGCGCGCTCGGCATTGCCGAGGCGACGCCCTTCGTCTTTCACGTCGGGCGCATCAATCCGATGAAAGATCACGCCGCCTTTCTGCAGGTTGCCGCCGCCGTACCGAGATTCGCTTTGCCGCGATCGGGCGCGGCACCGACGCCTTGCATGGCCCGCCCAACATGATGCAGCTCGGGCTGCGCCAGGAAATGCCGGCAATCTACGCCGCCGCCGATTGCCTGATCTCCACCTCGCGCTTCGGCGAGGGATTTTCCAACGTCACCGCCGAAGCCATGGCGAGCGGAGTTCCCGCGGTCGTCGCCACCGATGTCGGCGATGCGCGCGAGATCATTGGCGATACCGGCCTGGTGGTGCCGCCGGGATCGGCCGTGGCCTCCGTCGATGCCCTTCACAGGCTGCTGAGCGCGGGCGCAGTGCGGCGGCGGGCGCGCCGCACGCTCAAGGAGTTCGGTA
>Ga0187771_10002530_pt1 | contig 12599 bp, 9 predicted proteins | sample 0116_SJ02_MP15_1_FD_133139 | JGI IMG/M metagenome (GOLD analysis project Ga0187771, IMG submission 133139) | Tropical peat soil microbial communities from peatlands in Department of Meta, Colombia - 0116_SJ02_MP15_10_MG | ecosystem: Environmental > Terrestrial > Soil > Wetlands > Peat | place... | reverse complement strand
GGCCAACTCCGTGGCGGTGTCCAGGACCCGGTCAGGGGGAACGACCTGATTCACGAGCCCCCATATCAGCGATTCCTCGGCGGAGAGACGACGCCCGGTCAGGATAAGCTCCTTGGCCCGAGTTGGCCCCACCAAGAGCGGGAGTCGCTGGACCCCCCCAGAGCCGGGGATGCTGCCCAGCATGATTTCCGGCAGGCCGAACTGGGCATCTGCCCCTGCCACCCGAAGATCGCAAGCCATGACAAGCTCGAACCCGCCGCCGAGGGCGTAGCCGCGGATGGCCGCCACAGTCGGTCGGGGGAAGTAGGCCAACCGGTTCGTGACGCGGTACGTGAGCAGGATGAACTCTTGCCGAGACTCCCCATCCAGCGCCCGCATGTAGGTGAGATCGGCTCCTGCGCTGAAAGCCCGATCGCCCGCTCCCGTCAAGACCAGCGCCCGGAGCCCATCGCGGGCCTCGAGATCCTCCAGAGCGGTCTCCAATCCCCGGTAGGTGCCATCATCGAGGGCGTTCAGGACCGCCGGGCGATTCAGGGTGAGCGTCGCCACGCCGTCGGTCATTTCAACCAGGACCGGACTCTCCCCCTGGGTCATGCGAAGCGTCCTTTGCTCAGGCACGCCTTCCCGTTTTCGCGACGAATAAAGAGGGGCCCGGCCCACGCCTCGTCGCGGTCAGGGAAGTCTTCCCGCAAGTGACCGCCGCGGGTCTCGGCCCGCATCAAGGCCGCGCGAGCCATCAGTTCCCCTACCTCCAGCAGGTTCCTGATCTCCAAAAGCCCGACCAACTCCCTGGGCGTCCCTACCGCAACGGTCGGCACGAATTCTTCGCGAATGACCTGTAGACGGCCCAGGCAGGCCTCCAGACCCGGTCCGCTCCGGACCACCAGGACGTGGCGGCTCATGATCTTCTTGATCTCCCGCTTGACCTCGGCCACGCTGCGGCTGCCTGGACGGCCCAGCAGCGATTTGATCTCCTCGGCGAAGTCTCGCTGACGCGCCTCTGGAATCCCCGGTTGGCTGCCACGCCCAGTGTGTGCGGCGTGGCGTCCGGCGCGCGCCCCGAATACCTGGCAATTCAGCAACATGTTGCCGCCCAGGCGATCCGCACCGTACGGACCCGCCGATGCCTCGCCTGCCGCATACAGGCCGGGGATGGTGCTCTGGGCGTTTTCGTCGATCCGGAGTCCGCCATTGACAGCGTGCCCGAAGAGACCAATCTCGAGGGGGCGACTCATGACATCGACCCCCTTTGACTTGAACCACGCCTTGGAGACCGGCCACATGGCGGCGATGTCGGTGCCAGGCGGGATGCGCTCGGCTTCGTTCACCTGGCGGAGGTCCAGGAAGATGCCCCGCCTCTCCGTCCCGCGGCCCGCCTCGATCTCTTGCTTCGCTGCAATCTCCAGATATCGCGATGGGTCCTCGCTGCTGAATGGGTAATGCCTCACCTTGGCTCGGAAACAGGTCTCACGATCCATCCCGGGAGGTAGGTACCGGTCCAGGAATTCTTCGCCTATGCGGTTGGTCAGCTTCGGGCCCAAAAGCCAGAACCAGGCCATGATGATGTTCGTGAAGGGATGGATGAGGCCAAAACCCGCCTGCATGAATTCCATGTTGGCGAGTTCCGCCCCCGCTCGGTATGCCAGTGCGTAGCCATCGCCGGTCACGTCTGGGGGCGACAGGCTGGATTCGAAGAGCTGCCCGGCCCCGCCGGTCCCCAAGACCGTCGCAGCTGCCGCGACCGCATGCAGCCCCCCGCTCAAATCGACGGCGAGGAGGCCGCGGCAACCTGACTCGTCTCGGACCAGATCGAAGACCGCCGTGTTCTCCATGACGACCACGCCGGCTTCTGCACAGCCATTCTTCAACGCCAACACGATGGGCCGCCCGTGCCCGTGGATCTTCCGGTTCCGCGGCCTCGAAGCAAAATCGCCCATTGCCACCAGGACGTTACCATCCGGCCCTTTCATGAACTCGACACCCCAGGAGTGCAGGGCCGTGGCCGCTGCCTGCGCCTCGTTGACCAGGATGCGGACGAGCTTCGGGTCGGCGCACCCGGCCCCGTTGCGCATGATGTCCTCGAAATGGACGTCCGGATTGTCCGAGGGATCTCCCGCGCCGTCCGGAACGGCGAAGCCCGCAAGGGAGGCCACACCGAATGACGTGGCACCCGTTGCGCCTAGCCGCCCCTTTGTCACCACGAGGACTCGGGCGCCCGCCTGCCGCGCCTCAAAGGCCGCCCGCAGTGCGGCGCCGCCTCCCCCGACCACCACCACATCCGTCTCGTGCAGGCTGACGGTTGTCATAGCACCCTCACACATCCCCCTCCCGAAGGTACGGCGACGGAGGTAACTTAGGAGAGGTTCCTTGCCGTAGTCCGTGATCAGGAGGCAGGCCGAAGGGAGGCCTGGCAGGGTGGAGATACCAAGCGCGCCGGCACACCTTGGCCATATACGTGGCACGCCCGAGGCCCCGCTAGGGACCCGCGCGGGCCGTGCACAAGCGAGTGGCCCCCTCATTAGGGGGTGGCAAGCCCGTCCAATGCCCTCACGCCGCGACCGGCAGTGCCACTGGTATCCCTGCCGCCTCCAAACCCGCCCGAATCTTTGCAGTCTGCGCGGCAGTGAGCGGCATCAGGGGTGAACGCACGACGGCCCTGGGCAGCAGGCCGCGCAACACAAGTGCCGTCTTGAGCGCGACCGTCGCGGCCACATGCGGCTCGATATGGTAGAGGGCGCTTGTCAGACGCAAGGTCCGATCGTACACACGCTTCGCCGCGTCATAGCTGTGGGCCTTGGCGGCGCGCAAGAGTTCCACCATCAGCTCCGGTGCGGCTGCCGCGTAGCCGACAATTGCACCGTCCGACTCCCACATGGTATGCAGGAGGTATTCATCCTGGCAGGTCAAGATCTTGATGCGCGGAAAGGCCTGTCGGATGACGGGAGTCTCGGCGTCCCAGCGGGCCATGTTCCGCACCCCGTCCTTGATCGCGGCGACCGCGGGAGTGGCGCACAGATCGAGCAGGGTATCGAGATTGTACGTGGCCTTGGTGGCCTCCGGGTACAGGAACAGGACCAGGGGCAGTCCAGAGGCTTCGGCGATGGCGCGGTACCTGTCCTGCGGCGCTCCCTTCTGATACCCGAAGCGCAGCCAACTGTGGGAGGGATAAACGAGGAGCCCACTCGCCCCCGCCTTGGCGGCACGCTGCGCTTCGGCTGCCGCCACCCTCGTGCCTTCGCTTACGATGCCTGCAATGACCGGCAGGCTGTGGCCCACTGTGGCCACGAGACAGCGGATGACCTCCGTCCGCTCGTCCTCGCTCATCGCCAGCCCCTCGCCCGCATGTCCGTTGCATACGATGCCGGTGATGCCCTCGATGGAGGCAAGCCAGCGGCCATGCGCCGCTAGGCCCTGGAAATCCACCTCGGTGTCTTCCTTAAACGGCGTGACGCAGGCTGGGACGACGCTGTCAAAGTTCAGAACGGCCATGGTGACTCCCTCCTTCCCTCCGCTAGGCTCTGGGAGGCGATCGCGCCCTGCGACCGCCGGTCAGACGATGGATTCGCCGCCATCCACGAAAATCGTTTGGCCAGTGATGTGCCGCGCCCCCGGCGACAGCAAGAACAGGATTGTCGCCACGATGTCCTCCGGCTCGGCGATCTGCCTCAGCGGTATCCCGGGCCGGAAGTGCGTCGTGGAGCCGTAAATCCGGTCCTGGAGGACCTGGGGCCCGTCCTGGGCTTGTGCCTGCTTGAGGATAGCGGTGTTCACGGTGCCGGGACACACAGCGTTCACCCGGATGCGGTGCTCCGCAAGTTCGAGGGCCAGCGTGCGGGCCAACTGGATCACTCCCGCCTTGCTAACGCAGTAGGCGCTCTGGCCGATCCGGGGCGCAAACCCGGAAAGCGATGCCACGGCGACGATGGCACCCCCTTTGGCGGCGATCATCGGCCGCGCGCCCGCGCGGCACGCGACGAAAACTCCGCGCAGGTTCACCCGCATGAGGCGGTCCCAGACGTCGTCCTCGAGTTCGGTGACTCGCGTCGACCGCATACGAATGCCGGCGCTGGCAACAAGTCCGTCGAGTCGGCCGAACCGCTCCGTGATGGCCTGCACGGCGCTTTCCATCTGCGGCGTCTCGGCCGTGTCGACAGCGATGCTCATGAGCTGGCCTTCAGCGTGCGGGATCGTCCGCTCGGCGACGGCCAGCGCGGGCGAGTCAACATCGAGCAGGGCAAGGTTGGCACCCGACGCGGCAAGTTGCCGCGCCGTCTCGTAGCCGATCCCGCTGGCTGAGCCGGTCACGGCAATGACTTTCGCCTCAGGGCTCACGGGGACTCCTCCGGATGGTTCAACGTCAATCCTTTAGGTGGCCCGGGCTTCGTGCCGTCCGTCGCTGATGCAGCCATCACCCATTGCATTACCCACCGGGATCGGCTGCTGGCGCGCCGCCATCGCTCCCGCGATCCGACCCGAGGTCATCGCCCAGGCGATGTGTAGACCATGTCCCTTGAGCAGCATGCCTCCCTGGGCGGCGCTGCCGGCGGCGTAGAGCCCGGGCAGGACGGACCCATTCTCACCCAGGACTCGACAACATCCATCCACGGCCAAGCCCCCCTCGGTCACTGTTAGCATTGCCTGGACAGGCCCCATCGCGAAGAGCGGTCTCCCGTTGAGCTTTGCGACTGCAGCCTGAAGGCGATCCGGCTGCGCGCCGATGACTGCCGCCAAGGCCTCCGGCGTCTCGCCGCGATGCACGAGATCCGGCCTGCCCCAGGCGTAATCGTCGAAGTACGCATAGCCGATCCCCGGGGCCGTGGAGATGAAATACGGGTAGCGACGGAAGAGTTCCGCAATCCGCGCGTCGAGCACGATGAAGCCGGTAGACTCGCGAGCAGACGTTAAAGCTGCAGCGGGGGGCTCACCCTCCAAACGGCACCCTTCCCTATCCACGAGCACAGCCCCCTCCCGGAACAGGCGGTCCGTGGGCGACATGTGCGCGATCAAGAGGGAGGTCACGAAGGGCTTCAGCAAGAACGAGGGGGCTCGCGTCACATACATCGCCCCGAGGCGTGCGAGCCAAGACCAGGGTGGCAGGCGATCCACCAGCCCTGGCCGAGGCGCGCGGGGGAACCGGAGCTGGGGGCCGTAGATGACATCCATGTTGCAGAGGGCTGCGCCCACGGCCCGGGCGAGTTGGTGACCATCGCCAGTGTTGCTCGGGTTGATCGGGATGGCAGCGCTCGCCGCCGCACTAAGAAAACGCGCCCGCAACGCCGCGTCACCGCTGAAGTCGCCGGTCGCGAGAATGACGCCGCGGGACGCCAGCAGTCGCTGGGAGCGATCGCGTCGCCGATACTTCACGCCGACCACCCGCCCCCGCGCGTTGGTGAGCAATCCGTCTGCCGCAACCTCACAGTAAAGCCTCGCCCCGGCCCGCTCCGCTGCACGCGCGAGCTTCGTAATGTACATGGCGGAGCCGGGGATGACGGTGTGCATCCGGCTCACCCGGTTCGGCGGCTCGGGAAAGGGCCCGGCAAAGACCACACCGAGATCTTCGAGCCACTGCAGGGTTACGCTGGCCTCGGCCGCCAGCAGAGCGCGCAGCGTCGGGTTATCGCGGGAAACGAGGTCGCCGACGAATGCGTCCATGTCTGCCCGGAACGCGTCGGCGTCATCCACGATGCCGGCGCGGCGCTGCAGCACTGTCCCCGCCGCCGATAGAGAGCCGACCGACAAGCGGGTCGACCCGCCGAGCTGCGCACGCTTCTCCAGAAGGACTGTCCGCACTCCTCTCTTTGCTGCCGCCACGGCTGCCGCCAGGCCCGCGCCGCCGCCGCCCACCACGACGACGTCCGCCTTCTCAAGCTCTTCACTTACCGCGTCTGAATGAGGCTCGGCCACATCCTCCTCCATCTGCTCATGGCTTCTCGCCCACGCACCGCAGGAGATCGGCCAAGAAACTCGACGCCTCGCAAAAGATCCTGGCAGGTTCTCTCTTTCCTCACGACTCCAGAAGGATGCAGTGCTCCGGGGCGAAGGACACGACGACGCCCGCGCCCTCCTCAAACACATCGGTCGGCGGCCGGCGCACGACCAGTTCGCCGGCCGGCCAGTCGACGAGGTACTGGATGAAGTCGCCGTGGAACAGCCGGCGGCGGATGCGGCCGGCCACGGCGTTGGGGCCGTCCGCCACACCCGGAGCCGCCAGGGTAACGTGCGCGGTGCGCACTGCCACCTGCGTCTCGTCCCCCTGCGGAGCATGTTGGGCATGCCCCTGGAGGAGGATTCCGCCCGCCATCTCGAAGACAATCCGCCCCGGCTCCCGGGAATCCTTTTGGACACGACCGGCGATCAGATTCGCCGCTCCCACGAAGGCGGCCACGAAGCGATTGCACGGCTGGTTGTAGATTTCCTCCGGCGTCCCGGTCTGCTCGATGCGCCCCTTGTTCATCACCACGACCCGGTCAGAGATGGCGAACGCTTCTTCTTGGTCGTGGGTGACATAGACCGAGGTGAGGTCCAGCGACTGCTGCAACTCCCGGAGCTCGACACGCATCTCCACCCGGAGCCGGGCATCCAGGTTGGAGAGCGGATTATCGAACAGCATGACGTTCGGCGAGAAGGCGATGGCACGCGCCAGGGCGACCCGCTGCTGCTGGCCGCCGGAAAGCTTGGAAGCAGACCGCTGGGCATATTCCCGCATGTGCATCAGGTCGAGGGCCCAGTCACCCTTCTCTGCTACCGTGGCGGGGTCGAGCCCCCGCACCCGCAGGCCGTAGACTACGTTATCGAACACCGACATGTGCGGCCATATGGCATAGGACTGGAAGACCATGGAGATGCCGCGCTGCTCAGCCAGCACGTCGATGCCGTCGGCGCTCGAATGCATGAGCTCCCCATCGATGCGGATGGTGCCGGACGCCGGCCGCTCTAATCCCGCGATCGCCCGCAGAATGGCGGTCTTGCCGCAGCCTGATGGCCCCAGCAGCGCGAGCTGCTCGCCGCGGCGCACGCTGAAGCTCACATCGTTCACCGCCACGGTATCGCCGTACCGGACAACGAGTTGCGAGACCTCGATGCGCGGTCCGTCGTCCCGCTGCGCAGGCGCACCGGCCAGGTCTTCGGCTGCTGCTTGATCCATCTGCGGGCTATGATCTGCGCTCGCCAGGGAGGATCGGCTCACCATTGCGATTCTCCAGAGATCATGCTCACGCTACGGAGCAGAATTACCAGCGCGATCAGTACGGTCGCGGTCTGGATGAGGGCCATGGCGGCGGTGAGTTCCGTGCCCGAACTCATCCAGGAGCTAATAATAGCGGGCCCGATGACCTTGCTGTTCGGCCCCATGAGGAAGATCGACGCCCCGACTTCCCGGACGCTCGCCATGAAGATCAGAAGCCACGCCGCGATGATCCCCGGCCGAAGCAGCGGAACTGTCACGGTGCGCAGTTGGTAGGCCCAGGACGCGCCGCACATTCGGGCGCACTCTTCCAGGCTGCGATCGATTTGCAGGACGACCACCGCCAGGGTTCGAACCCCCAGCGGCAAGAGCACTGTGAAATAGGCAAGGGCCAGCAACCATAGCGTCCCATAGATTGGCACTGGAATGTTCAGCCACGCCCACAGCATGGCGAGGCCGAAGACCATGCGGGGGACCGCCTGGGGAAACATGATCAGGTACTCGATGGGGCCCCGCCCCGGCACGCTGGAGCGGTAGATGATCCACACCAGCAGGGTCATGATCAGAACCCCCACCGTCGCCACGCTCACGCCCAAGAAGATGCTATTCATGAGCGCTATGCGGATCGGGCCGAGTTGCAGGGCAGTCCGGTAGTTCGCGAGTGTGAAGACGCTCTCCCGAACCATCACGGTCGCAAACCGTTGAAACGATGTGAGGAGCAGCGCCGCGAGCGGCAACACCACGGCCAGAAAGACATAGACCCAGCAGGCTGCAACCAGCATCCACCGCCAGCGTCCCATCGCCATGGCGCGCGGCCGGAAGGCGGTCCCGGTGATCGTCGTGTGCACGCCACGGGATACGATCCGCCGATAGAAGCTGAACATGACGAACATCACCCCGAAGAGCGCGAACCCCATCGCCGCCGCCCTCGCGTACTCGGGGGGATAGGAGAAGGTCGACTCAAAGATCGCGGTGGTGATGACGTAGAAGCGGGCAGGCAGGCCGAGGACGAGGGCGGCGGCGAAAGAGCCGAGCATCTCCGCGAAGACGAAGACGGCCGACCCCAAGACGGCGGGCGCGACGAGGGGCAGCGTGATGCCCAACATCGTCTGCAGTTTGCTGCGCCCGAGGATGCGCGAGCTTTCCTCCAGGGCGGGGTCCATGGACTTCATGGCCGGCGAGATGATCATGAAGGCCACCGTCCCCTCAAAGAAGGCCATCACCCAGGCGATTCCAAAGGCCGTATTGCTGTTGAAGAGATCCCCCTGCCCGCCAGTGGCACGCCACAGTTGGTTGAGAAAACTATTCTTCGGGCCCGCGAGGATGCTCCAGGCCAGTGCGCCGACGAGCGGCGTCATGTAATAGGGCAGCTCGATCAACCGCTCGAGCAACCGTCGTCCCGGCACGTCCGTCCGCGACAGGATCCAAGCAAGCAGGAATCCAAAGCTGACGGCCATGATCGTCGCCAGAGACGCCACCAGCACCGTGTTACCCACGATGTGCAGGTCGAGGGCGAGATCCCGGTAGTTACCGAGGCCGAGGCGCTCGGGGGGGAAGGCGACCGGATCCCCGGTGTTGAACGACTCTAGGAGCAGGAAGAGGATCGGATAAAGCACGAGGGTGCCGCAGCCGATGAAGACAACCGCGGTCGTGACACCCTGGACGCTCGCGAGGCGTCCCCACAGCTGTCTCAGGCGAGCAGACAGTCCCACCCCTTGTGCAGGCATCGCCAGCCCTCCCTCAGCGCCGCCCCGTCATCGCATCCCACTGTCGATTGAAGGCGGTGCGGCTGGCAAGAAAGTCCTGCCAGTCTGAGGGCAAAAGCAGCCTGAAGCTACTAAGGGCTGCCCCACCCGGAGGTGGCGCCACATCGGTCCGCGGCGAGTGCATGTGGAGGGCTTGCAGGAATGGCTTCTGTCCGACTGGCGAGAGGAACCAGTCCAAAAACAGCCGGGCCGCGTTCGGATGCGGGGCGTTGGTGATAACGCCCCATATTTCTGGCCCGGCCGGCACGCCGCGCGCGGGCAGTACGAACTCAAGCGGCGCGCCCCTTTCCTTGTACTCCAGGTACCCGGAGTACTGAGCAGACTCCGCCACCTTGTCTTGGCCATTGACGAGCAGGTCGAACTGCTGGACGTAGGAGTCGAAGGCGTGCGGCTTCTGCTGCGCGAACTTCTGCCAGTAATCCGCGCCCAACTCCTTGGTCAGCATGTACCATACGAAATGCTGGAGACCCGAGTTCGTGGTCTTCACGCTAACCACTCCTGCCCATTTTGGATCGAGAAGATCCTCCCAACGCTTCGGCGCCTGATCGCCCGAGAGGAACTTGGGATTGTAGGCAATGCCGCCGATATTTACAGACCCCCAGGTCCAATTGCCTTCTGGCTGACTCTTGTATTCGGGCTTGTATGCTGCCATCTGGGGCGAGACGTACCGCTGATAACCATTCCGCTTCTCAAAGTCGAAGACGAGCCCAATATCTGAGAGATTAAGCACGTCCGCCACGTAGGTGCGGGCCTGCCGTTCGGCCTGAATCTTCGCATAGAGCGCGCCGGTCTGCAGCCGCACGTAATTCGTCCCGATCTTCGGAAAGAGCGCGTGGAACGCCTCGAGAGTCTTCGCCGTCCCTTGCTCGACATCGGGCGAATAAATGATGACCGCACCCTCGCGCTCGGCCGCAGGAATGTCCGCGCAGGTCGCGAATCCATGCACGGTCTGGGGGCTCGCACAGAGCCCGCCCGCCGATCCTGCACCAGCCGCCATGGCCACGCTGCCCATCCCGCCGCCTGCAGCCAGAACAAGCACAGTTATCAATGCGATTACTTGCGCGCTCATGTTTCTCCTCCCCGGCAGCCTTTCCCGAAATCGGTTAACGCGCGGCTTGCGTCTCACTCGCCGACGGCAACCTTCAGCCCCTGCGATCGCAGCAGCTTCCCGGCGATGATGAGACGCTGGATGTCGGAAGTCCCGTCCAGGATCCGATACGCCCGGACATCGCGATAGAACCGTTCCACCGGCGTCGGCTTCATGAATCCCATGGCGCCGTAAATTTGGACTCCCCTGTCGGCGATGTCCCCGGCCGTCTCGGAGCAGAACAGTTTGGCCATGGACGCCTCTTGGACCGCGTCCTGGCCCTGATCAATCTTGCAGGCAGCGTGGTACACCATGAACTGCCCGGCGTGGATCCAGGTGGCCATGTCGGCCAGCTTCAAACGGATCGCCTGAAATGCGCCGATCCGTTTTCCGAATTGCTCTCGAAGCGTCGAGTATTGGAGGCACAGCTCCAGAATCCGCCGGGAAGCCCCGAGGGCCCTGGCCGCCGCCCAGAGCCGGGCCCTGTCCAGAATCTTGCGCATCACGTCGAGGCCGCCCCCCACCACGCCCACCACATTCTCCGCGGGGACCTCGCAATCTTGGAAGACAACCTCAGCGCTCCCCGAGCCTCGAAGCCCCATCTCGTCATCCTTGGAGCCGACACTGAAGCCCGGGAAGTCCTTTTCCACGATGAAGACCGTGATCCCACCTCTGCTCTTACGCGCCGGGTCAGTCACGGCAGTCACGATGAAGGTGTCGGCGAATGCCGCCCGGCTGATATACAGCTTGTTCCCGTTCAGAACAAACCCGTCACCCCGGCGCACCGCAGTCGTCCTGATGCCCGCTGCATCTGATCCTGCGCTCGGCTCCGTCAGACAGAAGCTGGCCAAACGCTCACCGCTCGCCAGCGGCGGGAGGTACTTCTGTTTCTGCGCTTCCGTGCCGGCCAGGGCAATAGTGGCGGCGGGTGCCGTCGGGCAGATCACCATGCTGACCGCCCCGTTGGTTCGGGAGAGCTCTTCCAAGGCAACCACCGAGCCCAATTCGCCGAAGCCGGCGCCGCCGTACTCTGGCGGGATGGACAGGCCAAACAATCCCAGCTCTGCGGCTTGTTTTAGCAGTGAAGACGGGATGCGGGCTTCCTGATCAATTCGCTCGGCAAGGGGTTCAGCTTCCTTTTGAACGAAATCGCGAACGGTCTTCCGGAGGAGTTCAATCTCCTCGGGCATTGCGAAGTCCATCGCCGCCTCCGCTTCCCAGCCTCTTTGTCTTCGCCGGAACCTGAGCCGCCTCTAGGTACTTGAGAATTTCCTCTCCTCCCGCGAGGATGTGATCTCGCCAAAGGCGTTCCGCTAACTCTGCATCACGCCTCTCCAGGGCCACTAAAATCGCCTGGTGTTCTCGGAGGCGGCGATCCATATGTCCTGGGACGTTTGGCGCCGCGATGCGCCGCGACATCCCACGGTACCAGAGTTCGAATAGCAGTCGGGAGAGCTGCTCATTCCCATTCATCCGAAAGACAAGCTGATGCCATTGCTCGTTGAGGGTCAACCAGGATTTGGTATCATTACGCTTGGCGTGCGTGGCCATCTCTCGTTGCAAGTGCCGAAGTTTTTGGAAATCTGCTTCCGTGAGACGTGGACAGGCAAGATAGACGGCTAAGCTCTCAACCCTGCTCCGGATGGCAAAGAGTTCCCGGAGTTCCACAACGGAGACGCCCGTGACCTTGATCCCTCGTTGCGGTACGATGATGACCAGCCCTTCGGTTTGTAGCCGAGTCAACGCCGCACGGACCGGCATTGGACTGGTCCCCATTGCCCTGGCGATTTGGCCAGTGGAAAGAAATTCTCCCGGATCGAAACGTCCGCGGATGATCTCGTCGCGCAGCTGTTGATGGACCAGTTCGGCAAGGGTCCTGCGAGGGGCAACGCCGGGGAACGACCTTCGAGGCATTCTTGCCTCAGCGGATCGGCATTGATCTAAGATCTCAGAATGGCCGAGCTTGTATCACCCGCCAAGATGGCTGTCAAGGATTTTGTCGAGGGGTCCCCTCTTATCACACCATCGGCACGCCGGCCGCGTTGCCTGCACTCGCCTTTGCCCTGCTGTTGGTGCAGTTCGGCAAGGAAACGCGGGGAAGACATTGCCGGCAGGCGTAAGAGGGCTCATGCGGTCCACCTTGACGCGGATGCCGTATGGATGACGCGGGTAGAGAGGATTACTAGCAACGCTCCTGCAATGAGCAGTGCAATGATGATGCCGACTACGATCCCCATGCTTGCCTCCCGAATGTGGATGAAGTCTATTACCGCCTGGGGTGCTGAGTCAAAGTGGAAATTGTAGATCACAGAGGTGGGGAGCCCCACCGAAACCCGGTGCACCCGCCCGGCCCTCTGTGGTAGGCTCCGCACGAAATCATGGCTATGGAGGCCCGAGGCGCGTCCGGGGCCAGGAGGGGACGATGGACGGCCTTCAGAAGGTGCTTCCCGTCTTACTGCCGCTGGCGATCGCGTGGGCGGAATTCTGCTCTCAGGAGGGCGCCCGCACCGGACAGGTACTGTCGGAGGGAGGGGCCCGCATTGCCCGGCAAGTTGGCGTGGCG
>Ga0187771_10002529_pt1 | contig 12600 bp, 9 predicted proteins | sample 0116_SJ02_MP15_1_FD_133139 | JGI IMG/M metagenome (GOLD analysis project Ga0187771, IMG submission 133139) | Tropical peat soil microbial communities from peatlands in Department of Meta, Colombia - 0116_SJ02_MP15_10_MG | ecosystem: Environmental > Terrestrial > Soil > Wetlands > Peat | place... | reverse complement strand
TCGCCGCCGTTGTGACCCGCTATGCCGGCCGGTTGGTGTCCTGGGACGTGAACAACGAGGCGCTCGACGGAGCGTTCTATCGCGAGCACATCGGGCCGGACGCCACCGCGTGGATGTTCAGAGAGGCGGCTCGGCTCGATCCCAAAACGCCGCTCTTCGTGAACGAGTACGGGATCCTCGGCGATGCGGAAAAGACCGAACGGTGCTTGGAGTTTGTTCGCGATCTCCGCGCGCACGGCGCCCAGGTTGGCGGAATCGGCGTCCAGTCGCACGACAGCGATCGCCTTGCCGTGGATGGCCGTACGGTGCTCGCGCCTGGGGAACGCGCTTACTGGATGCTCAGCACCCCGGTCACCGCAGAGGCGTTCCTCGCCACCCTCGACCGGCTCCACGGCGAGACCGGCCTGCCGATCCATCTCACAGAGATCAGCGCCAGCTTCCCGGACGCCAATCGGCGCGCGGACCTCCTGGAGATGCTCTTCCGGCTCGGGTTCAGCCACGAGGCGGTTCAGGCGATAATGTTATGGGGTTTTGGCGCAAAGACGCACTGGATGGGGCCTGATGCCGCGCTCGTGAACGCGGACGGAACGCTGACTGCGGCCGGCACCCGGATCAGCCGTCTTCTGCGCGATGAATGGTCCACGCAGGGAAACGCTGTGACCGGCGCTGACGGGCGTCTTGCATTTCGCGGTTTCTATGGCAGCTACGCCCTGGGCGTCCGCGTGCCGAGCGGCCGCGAAGTCGTGCAGGAAGTCCGCTTGACGAAATCCGCGCCCAGCGCCACCGTGCAACTCCCTGCGTAGCGCCTAGGCCCCGTCTCTTGACGCACGTCTGAGGGCTTCGACTACCGCATGGAATGCGGGCTTGGGCCGCCCCTGCCGGTCCCACAGCAGGGGGTGATTCGTGCGTCCTGGGACCGGCCAGTGGTTGAGCCAGGTGTCGGCGTCAGTCACCCCCCAGAAGGTGACGCGGCTGACCTCGGGGTGCTTCACGAATACCCTGAAGAGGTCTGCATAGCGTTGCGCTAACCGCTGCTGCAAGCCTTCGGGCAAGCCATCCGGGTACGGGTCACGTTCCGGCGTACGCGCAAGTCGCTTCGATATGTCCGCGCCGATCAACTCCTCGGGCCGGGGCAGCGGATCGAGGTCCAGTTCCGTGATGATGATTTGCGCGCCCGTCTTGGCCAGCTCGACGATCATGGCTTCGACCTCTTCGGCCGAGGGACCGTCCAGCACCCAGTGCCCCTGCTCGCCGATGCCGTCAATGCCGATTCCGCGCTGGCGCAGCGAGGTCACCAGCCGGATGGCCGCTTCATATTTGGGCGCTTTCCAGAGATTGTAGTCGTTATAGCAGAGTTGCGCGCCGGAATCGGCCTCACGGGCGAACTCGAAGGCCTTGGACACATACTCCTCGCCCAGCACCGTGTACCACGGGGTTTTCCGCCAGCTCCCGTCGTCCTCGAAGGCTTCGTTGACCACGTCCCAAGCATGCACGCGCCCGCGGTAGCGGCCCACGACGGTGTGTACGTGCTCCCGCAACCGGGCAAGAAGTAGATCAGCGTTAAGAGTCCCGCCACCCGCACCTTCGAAGACCCAACTGGGCGTCTGCTCATGCCAAACCAGCACATGGCCCACCACGAACAGGCCGTGCTTCTCACCGAGGCCCACGTACTGGTCCGCGGCCGCGAACTCGTAACGATCAGGCTCCGGATGGACGGCGTCCCACTTCAGGACGTTCTCTGGGCTGATGGCGCTGAAGTGCCGCCTGACGATTCCTAGCGCCACGGGGTCTTGGCCGGCAATCTGGGCGTCGTTGAGCGCGGCGCCAATCAGAAAACGCCCTTTGAGCATTTCGCGGAGGGAGGTTCCTGCGTCCGTACGGTCCCCATTCATGGGAACACCACGCTGCACAACGGAGTTTGGCTCGCGACCCGCCGCATGTTATCAGGATGTAACTCACACCGTCAGGGTTGAAGGTCCTGCCGCGCGCTCTCAGAGTTGCGGTTTGCCCTCAGGCGAGCTTGCGCCGCGCTGCCAGCTCGTCCTGAATCTGCAAGTTCAGCTTCTTCCCGATCGAGTAGAAGTATAGGGCTCCGACGATGATGCAGTACAGAATAGCCGGAAAGATGCTGATGTTCAGTCGGATACCCAGTAAGGCGTGCTCTGTTTGGGCCACGTTGGCTCGATAGCCATAGCCCGACAGCAGCCAGCCGGCCAGGAAGCCGCCCAAGCTCAGGCCGAGTTTGAGCGCAAACATGAAGGTTGCGTAGATCACGCCCGTCGTCCGGAAGCCAAACTTCCACTCCGCGAAGTCCACCACGTCGGCAAACATGGCCCACAGCAGCGGGATCGTCGGCGCATAGACCAGGGAGCGCAGGCAGATCATCACGAAAATGGCCCAAATGTTGTCCGGCGGCAGGAAGATGAATCCGGCCATGAAGATCGTGGTGAGCGCAAAGCCCGTGAGGGCCACGGCCTTCTTGCCGAACTTGATGGACAGGTAAGTCGAAAAAAGCACGCCGATCACGAGCACGACCTGACCCGTTATGTTCCACAGGCTAAACCCCACCGACGAGACGTTCGACTTGTTTGCGTCAATGACTAGGCCGAAGGCGTTCAGCAGCCAGTACCGCAAGCCGTGCGTAACGGCCCCGCCTCCGGCGTAGGGCAGGCCGGCGCGCTGCAGGAACTCGAACAGGCGCTCCTTGCTCACGTAGTACCGGAAGAAGTAGATGACCGTGCCATCGCGCATGGAGTTCGCCGTGAAGTGCGCCAGGGTGACCACGAACATGGCGATCCACGGGCCGATCTTGCCCAGGGTGCCGAAGGATTGCCGGATGGAAACCTTCTCCTGCGCCACAGGCTGGATGCGCTCCCGCGCGGACAAGAAGGCGATTACGAAGCAGACCAGGCAGATCAAGGCCCACAAGCCGATGGTCATCTGCCAGCCCTTGGCGGCGTTGCCCTGCCCGAACTTGGACACCAGCGGCAGCGTCAACCCGCCCACCAATAACTGCGCCGTCAGCGCCGCCACGAAGCGGAACGACGATATGCTGGTGCGTTCATTGACGTCGCCGGTCATCACCGCGGTCATGGCCGCGTACGGCGTGTTGTTCGCCGAGTAAAGCGACATCAGCAGGATGTTAGTCACAATGGCGTAGATCAGGGTGGGGCCGTAGCGGAAGCCCGGCACGGTGTACGCCAGAACCATGACGATGGCAAAGGGCAGGGCCGTCCACAGCACCCAGGGGCGGAATTTGCCCCAGCGGGTGTTGGTACGGTCGGCCATGACGCCCACCATGGGATCGAAGAAGGCGTCCCAAAACCGGCCAACCAGGAGCACTGTGCCGGCGATGCCCGCGGCAATGCCCATGGTGTCGGTATAGAAGTTCAACTGGAAGAGGATCACCGTCATATAGACGAGGTTCGCCGCGCCGTCTCCCAGGCTGTACCCAGCCTTCTCAAGCACTGAAAGCTTCTGCTTCCCGTTGGTCATTTCTGGCTCCTATGATCTGAGGCAGTGGTCGCCGCTGGCGTTGACGCTCTGGGCTCCGAGGAGGCCGCCTCTGGCATAAGTGTGCAGTGATCGCCGCCAATCAAGTAGTGCAATCCACGTTTGCCTGGTGCAGGAACGAGCGCGGGCGGCAGCATACCTTCCGGCTGTAAGCGCTGTCAACCAAACCCTATGCCCGTGTGTCAACCTCTCAACTCCCGCTTTCCCCCGGGGGGGTTGCGGATGCCCTGGCCGCGCCCTCAAGAAGCGCGCTGTACAACCGCGCGGGATGCCTCGGCTCAATAGGGTCTGTGGCCCTCCGTGATGCCGGGCCACTGATCGCTGCGAAACGGCACGGCGGGCAGCCCCGCGCCATTGAACAGCGTCGCCTGCGGATTCGACTGCCACGCGTAGCGGACTTCCATCGGGTTCGGCGCCGAACTGGAAGAGACTACGACCGAGTCGCCTTCGATCTTCGCCTCGGCCCAGTACCATTTGTGGTCTGATCCGGCCACGGAGAACTCGCCCAGCGCGCCGCCTCTGGCCACCAGCCCCCCGTCCGCATGATCGAAATGAAGCTTCAACGCTCCCGGCAGGCGTTCCATGGAAGTGAACGTCGGGCCGGCGTCAGGAATCTTCGTGCCATAGTGCTCGGCGAGCGCGCAGAGCGCCAAGCGGTCGCCAACTTCCTTTTTGTCTTTGGGATGGATGCTGTCCGCGTCGCCGGTGTCAATCGTGACCGCCAGACAAGAATGCGCCACGTTACGGGCCGTCAAGGCCTGTGCTTCGCGCAGTTCCGCCCAGGCGTCGTCGCCGGGCTGCTCGCGCCGGTGCATGTAGGCCGGCAGGCTCACGATATAGAACGGAAAGTCGCCCTGCCCGAAAAGTTTCCGCCAGTCGGCGATCATCGCCGGAAGCAGTCTCCGGTATTCATAGGCGCGGTCGGAATTCTGTTCGCCCTGATACCAAATCGTTCCCGTGATGGCCAGCGGAGCCACAGGAACAAGCATCCCCTGGTAGAGCACCGACGGCATGACCGGCCAGTTCTCAAAGGCCAGCGGGAGCGGATGCGGCGGGCGGGCGTCCACGCTGAGCTTGCCCTTCCACGCGCCGGCCAGCGGAATCGCCGTGCCGTCGCCTAGAACCAAACGCAACACTTCCGGCTTATCGAGGAAGCCCCCATCCGGCTTAGTCTTGAAAACGCGAACGGTGATGAGGTTCCGCCCGGGCTTCAGGACGCCCTCCCTTAGGAAATAGGCGCGCGGGTTCTCCACCCAAGAACTGGCGCCAACCCACTGGCCATTGATGTACGTGGTGTCCATCCTTTCGATGGACCCCAGGAATATCCGCGCCCTGCCCGCAGGCAGCGGATCGGGAAGCGTAATCTCCTTGCGGAACCAGCAAACCGCGGGCGTGTCGGGAACCACCAGCTCCGCGAAGCCCCCGGGAATCTGCACCGTCTTCCAGTCCGAGTCGTCCAGGCCGGGATCCGCCCAGGAGTTGCCCTTCAGTCCCACATCGTATTGGTCATACCAAGGCATGATGTAGTTGCCATACACGGGTCCGCCCAGAGCGCGCAAGCGGTCTTCTTCGGCCAGCGGTACGTCGAAATCCCCTAACTTGCGCAAGGCTTCGCGACTCGTCCACGCCTCGGCCGGAGTCCCGCCCAGACTGTCCTCCACTAAACCGATCGGCACGTGCAAGGCATCCTGCAGCTTCAGCGCGAAGTAATACGCCGCAGCCGAAATTCCCCCCTCCCAGCCCCCGGCTGTTTGCGGCGAAACGATCTTCCACTCGCCTCGCGGAATAGCCGCCAGCGAGTACGAGGAATGTTCCTGCACAATGTAGAAGCGGATCTCAGGATGCTCCGCACGCTTTACTTCCTCCGCCCCGTCCCTCGCGAAGCTCAACCCGAGCTGCATGTTCGATTGGCCCCCGCACAGCCACACGTCGCCCACAAGCACTTCGTGCAATTCCACGGTCTGCGCGCCCTGGATCTTCACCACGTAAGGGCCTCCTGCAGGGGGCGGCTGAATCCTCGCCTGCCAGCGGCCGTCGGGTCCCGCCACGCCGGTCGCAACGTGATCGGCGATCTCCACGCGCACGGTGTCTCCGGGCTTGGACCATCCCCAGATGGTGTTTAACTTTCCGCGCTGCAGCACCATGTTGTCCCCGAAAATCGGGCTGACGAACGGCAACGGAGTGCTCTCTGCCCCGGCCTGCTGGCGCGCGAATGCGCTGCCGCCCGCAGCTAATAGCGCGCTCACTGCTAAAGCAAAGAGGCGACACGTCTTGTTTGGCATGGGCGGATGATAAGCGATGGGCGCGAAGTGCGCAATCACTTCGCCCATGGTCATTCTGAGCGAAGCGAAGAATCCCTCTTCCATTCTCGCACGCCCGAAAGCAGATCCGGCCGGTTGCGCAGCGTCTTCTCCAGGGCCGCTTGTCGGCGCCACTTGGCCACCTCGGCATGGTTGCCACTAACGAGCGCTTCGGGGACGCGCCAGCCTCGAAAGTCGGCAGGCCGCGTGTAGTGGGGGCAGTCCAAAAGAAAATGGCGCGCGGCGAGAGCTGATGAGCCGCCGGGTTGCGCCGTGTAGCCTGCATTGGCGGCACTTCCCTGCGGGGACGCCGCTTCTGGCGCCAAGTCCGCGAGCTCGCTCGGCGCGCTGAAAGATTCGTTTTCGGCCGAAGCTTCATTGCCCAGAGCGCCGGGCAGCAGACGTGCCACCGCGTCCAACACCAACGCCGCGGGAAGCTCTCCCCCGCTCAAGACGAAATCGCCGATGGAAAGTTCGTCCGTAGCTAGATGCTGCGCCACGCGCTCGTCCACGCCTTCGTAGCGTCCGCAGATGAGCACGACCTGCTCCAGGGCCGCGAAGCGGCGCGCGTCCTGCTGGCGGAAAGGCTTTCCCGAAGCGGAGAGGAGAACCACGGCTGTGCCCGGCGGCGCCGTCTCGGGATGCGCCGCGTCACCAGCGCTCACGCCCAGAAGGGATTCGACGCACTCGAAGAGCGGCTCGGGCTTCAGCACCATCCCTTCCCCGCCGCCGAATGGGCGGTCGTCCACGCTGCGGTGCCGGTCGGTCGTGAACTCGCGCAGGTCTTGCACGCGCACCTCGACAAGCCCCATCTCGCGCGCCCGCCGGAGCACGCCGTAGTCCAATGGTCCGGCGAAAAACTCCGGGAAAATCGTCACCAGGTCGAAGCGCATGTAACCGCCAGTGTAGCGCACTTCCAATGAGGGTAGCCCGCAGAGCGGGGTGCCCAGCCTGGGTTATCGCACAAAGGACAGCCGCACCCTCTGCTCACGCCTTGTCGGGCCGTGGTATCTTTGCTGGCGAGCACCCTATGTCCGAAACCGAACGCTCTGCGTCAGCAACACTTGGGTTGTCTGCAGAGGTCGTTGCCAGCGTAGTCGTTTTTATTTACACCTGCGGCTTTTTGGTCGTTACGTTTCATCTGTCGGAATATCACGTTTATTCTATCTCTCTGTTTCGCGGGCAGTATCTTGCTGCAGGCGTGTTTAGTTTTGGCCCCTTGTATCTCACCTATTTTGTTGCTGCCATTCTCCACATGCCGTTTGAAAAATCCTCGTTGGGTGACCTGCCGAGTCCAGGATGGCCTAGAGCTTACGGACTCTTGCGGATACTGGGACGGATCGTTTGGGCCCTGTTGGGCGTCTACATTATCGCGGGCGGATTCGCTGGCGCGATTATTTCCATACTTGTGCCATCATTTCGTGGGCTTTCATGGTCACACTGGCGCATCCTTTCATGGCTGATGCTGCAAGCTCTAGTGTTTGCGTTCTTCTTGCTGAAGGCGTGGCAAGAAGCGGTGCAGCTCAAGGTTGATGAACTGCAACACGATCTGCGGAAGAATTTTCCACTCATATTACGAATGACTTTTTGCCTATTTGCATTACTTGGGTATCTTTCGTATTTCTCGAAGAACGTATATCGCGAGATTCCTTTTTGGGTTGGCGGTGGAAAACCTGAACCGGTCAAATTCCTGTTGAAGGACGGTTCAAAAGATGAGACGGTGCCGGTGATCAGGGACATGTCTGGCAAAACGTCGATCCCATACAAGCTCATACTCGAAACGGACACAAGCTACATTGTTCTCTCCGGAATCCCGGAGGAAAAAATAATCAAGTTCAATCGGGATGAGGTCGCAGGTTACGTCGTCTTGGAATAGGCGTCATCTTTATGTCGCTGTGGACCTCAAGCGCATAATCATCACCATTGGCCGGAGCAAACACGGCGAGGCGCGCCACATTGAGCCGGCCTGGTCTGAGGGTGCGGTCGAAAAGGTCGAGACTCCTGACCTCCACTAGCACGCACAGGTGGTTTGGAATGTGTGGTGCCCAAGAGAGGACTCGAACCTCCACGACCTTGCGGCCACTAGACCCTGAATCTAGCGCGTCTGCCAATTCCGCCACTTGGGCAGTGCGGTTTTGCGCGGCGAATGCCATTGTGCCCAGGGCCCCTCCCCTTTGTCAACGCAGCGCGGCCCATGCCCCAGCGGAAGAAGGGGTTCCCATAGGGGATGCAAGCCAGGCGGGCAGTGGGCCAGGCAACCTGCGGTCCCCGGGTAATAGGACTTTTGTGCTACACCCTACTTGACAGGTTGGTGCTATACTCCGCTCAGATAGGGGAGAGGCCCAATGCTCTCCATTGGTTTTGTCCACGGACCGGTCCCAACAGGAGGTCATCATGGAGTCCTCGCTTCCGGGTGTGCTGATTTACCTGTTGATCGTTTGGGGGATTGTCACGGCCGTGTTCATCGGCCTGTTGTGGTGGCAGAGCATTCTGTCCAATCGTGAAGAGGACGAGCTCTACATCGACAAGGCCTTGGAACACATGGCCATAGAGAACCAGAAGATTGTTGCCAGGATCGCCAGGCTCTCCCGCCCGATTACCACGACGGGGATTGCTTCGGCGGCTCTGCTGCTGGTCATAGCCGGCGTTTGGCTGTACGGCGGGCTAAGGCAACACTGAGCCAGGCGGCGCTCGGCGCCAGGCGTCAGGAAGCTGGCGGTTTGCTCTCCGGCGGCGGAGGGTTTACGGGCGGAACGGTTGTCGGCGACTGAGAGACCAGGGACGTGTGATTGTGCACGATAACCCAGCGGCCCTCGCGCTTCTCGAGCACCAGCGACGTGTGGCCGCGCGCCGCTGTGGGTTGGCCGTCTACAGTCGCTGAGAAGTCCCACTGGTAATTGGCCCAGGCCACGTTGCCATCTACTTTGATGTACGTGTTCTGCCGGTCCATGCGCACGGCCTGCATCCGCGCACGCTGCTGCTGGTAGGCGCGCAGGAAATTCTCCCACCCAATGACGGGCGGCTCCCAGGCGCCGCTGACCACGATCACGTCGTCGGCATAGGCCTTGTGCAGGCGGTCAGCGTCCCCAATCTGCCAGGCGCCCAGCATTTCCGAGATCACCAGGTCAACGGCGCCATTGTCGGGAAGAGACGCCAGAGATTGTCCGGAGTCTGGGGCGGGCGTGTTGTTCTTGTCTCTGTGTTTCTGCGCTGCGGCGGGGGAAGCCAGGAACAACAACAAGGCTATGCCAAGAGACCAAGAAAAGAGAACGCGCGACAAGCACCGCGCGCGGGGACATTCGATCCAGGGAATCATTCCCGTCGTCACTCCTCCATGGCCCACGAATTGTTAGCAGCATAGCACGATCCGTGGGCAGCGGCAGGAGAGCGCCAGCAGGCGCCTGATAGCCGCCATCGGGTGTAGCGCCAAGGAGGCCTGGGCAGCATATTTGGGAGCGTCATAAGCTTCACCGACCGGCCGCGAGCAGATTGACGAACAAGCGATACGCCCCAGCCACCCCTTCGGGCAACTGGCGGAAGAACGCCAAGCCCGTGTAGATATAAACGCCCTTGCCGAAATGCGTGTACACCAATCCGCCGTCGAGGTCCTGCTCGCCGGGATCGTGCATGGCCAGCAGCGGCGTGAAGCGCGGATCGAACTGGCTCCAGAAGTACAGGCCGCGTTCCTGGACCCAACCTCGGAAATCATCGGCGGTAATTTTGTTGGGGCGATTCAGGAGCGGGTCATCCGGCCTGAGAAACCGCACGTCTGCCGTTTCGTCCGTAATGCGAGGCGTGGGACTTCCGATGACGGAAGGATAAGGCCCGGGCTTCAAACGATTCCAGACGAAATCGCGCTGGTACTGCACGAGCAGCGTGCCGCCAGCGGAGACGTAGTCCAAGAGACGTTGGTTGGCTGTGGCCAGGTCGCTGCGCAGCTCATACGCCCGAACCCCGACGATGATGGCGTCATAGCGGGACAGGTCGCTAAATGCCAGTGCGGCTGCGTCGAGCGTCTCCACACGGATGCCCAGGCGCTCGAGCGCCGCCGGAACAGGCTCGTCCTCGGCGGTAATGTAGCCGACGCGCAGGTTCTCCGGCACGTGAATATCGAAAGCTTCGACACGGCATTCGGCAGGCTCGCTCCAGAGTTGCGTGGGCATGGAAGGAAGCGATTCGAGCGAGGTGGTGAACTTCTCCTCGCCGCGCTGCGCATGAGCGGAAACGGTGTACCTGCCTGGCGCGAGCTGCGCGGGCGGTGTGACGCTCAGCTTCGCGTAGCGATCCCCCGCGCCGGTAAAGTCAAGTAGAACGGAAGCGCTGGTGGTCCACCCTTCAGGCGCGTCCAGTCCCACGTTCACTTTCCCTAGGGAATCCGTGTAGGAATGCACGCTACGAAGCACATCGAATGGTTTGCGCTCCTTCGCCAGAACTTCAACCACTTGTTTCGGTGCTATCGCCAGCGTGTACGCGGGCACCATGCGCAAGGGCGTCTTGTCGAGACGCGCGGAGCCAGCTTCGATGTGCACCACAGGGACCCTGACTTTGAATGCGTATCCTGCCACGCTGACGTCCTGCTCGGCGCTGACGAGCGGCGAGGGTTCCGGCAGCAATGGGTCCAGCGCGCCCCGCGACGGCGGCGGATTCTTTATGGCAACCGTGAACTGTACACCTTTTGCAGCATCCCCATCCTGGCCGGTTACGGTCATCCCTGGCGGCAGAATCAGGCGCAAAGCGCCCAGCGAGCAACCCGCTTCCGCGCGGCAACGTGCGCGCGCAGAGACATGGAAAGACGAACCCGCAACGAGCCCGCTGATGTCTGCTTCGGCAGTTACTTGAAGGGCCGCCGCCAGGCCAATGGCCCGGTCTACCTTCTCTTTCTCCTCGTTCAGAAACTGCAAGGTGTCGTACAGAGGCGGAGGAATTGGAAGCGGAATCGAGAGCATCGAACCCCGGTCAACCTTCTTGCCGGCCTCGGCGAGCTGTGCCACGGCGGCGGACCAATCAAGACGCAGCGCAGCATCGCGAGCAGCGGACAACGCCTTGTCCGCTTCTCCCAAGGCTTCCTCCTTCCTCGGGTTCATTTCCGGCAGCGGTTCGGCAAGGATTGCCGGATCGAACTGCCCGCCGTCTTCGCGAACGAATGCGATTGGCCGGCGCAGGAACGGTGAGGTGATAAAGGCCGAGATTCCCTGGGTGCGGTGGTTCACAAAAGCGTCCAGCCCGATCTCGCGCCAGGTCTTGCCCCAGAGCGGCGAAACATCATCGAGCGGCAGAACGTAGCCTTTCGGATTGTCGCTGCGGTCGAGATCGAGAACAACAATAGGGGCACCGGGCAAACCCCACGGACTGTCTGCAAGGCAATCGTCGCAATCGGATGTAATGCGATAATTCTTGTCGCCCGCGAGCTGCACTGCCTTGGGCGTCAGAATGCCCGTGGCTTGATGGTGGCCGTGTCCCCCATGGACGCCGCCCCAATGGTTGATGACGATGTTCGGGCGGAAAGTGCGGATAATGCGCACCATATCCTCCAGCACCTGGTCGCCCCATACCTTCATGGTTTCTTCGGCCGTCTTGGAGTAGCCGAAATCGGGAGCGCGAGTGAAGAAGAGCTTCACGCTGTAGCCGCGCGTGGCGGCGAGCAATTCCTGCGTGCGGATCAAGCCAAGCTGCGGGGCCTGCTCCGGGCCGAGGGCGTTCTGCCCGCCCTCGCCGCGCGTGACGGAGAGCAGAGCCACGTCGGCGTGCAGGCCGCGGGCCAGATAGGTGAGCACGGCGGCGGACTCGTCGTCGGGATGAGCGGTGACATAGAGGATGCGCGTGGCGACGCGGGCGGCGTCAATGGCTTCGATCGTTTCAGGAAGGCCCGGGCCGGTCCCCGGCGCGGGAGGAAACTGGGCCACGGCCGGCTGCGCAAACGCGGCGAGCGAGACCAGGAGCAGCAGAAACGGAGTTCCTCGCCAGCCGACGTCTCCGCATGCTCGGAACGACCGGCGCCGAAAACAGTTCATGGGACCTCCGCAACAGGGCGCGGCCCGGTAAACGGCCATTCGCGTGAGAAACGCGCCCGCGCCAAGAACGCGACTACCCCTAGTGCGATCACCAGGAGCCCCCACTTCCGCGCCGCGCCCGTGGAGATGAATAGCCCGGCCCAGCCCAGCAGGCTCAGGATCGCCGGCGCGGGATACAACCACATCTTAAACGGCAAGCGCTCCGGCGGCCAGCGGCGGCGGAGAAGTATCACGCCGACGGCCTGGCCGATGAATTGCACCAGGAGGCGCATGGCCAAGATTGCGGCGATGAGCGTCTCCAGCTTGAACAGCAGGCTAGAGAGAAACGCAAGCGAGCCGAGAAGCAAGAGCGAGACGTGCGGAAAATGCTTGCGCGGATGAACCCGGGCAAAAACGGAGAAGAAATTGCCGTCCAGCGCGGCGGAGTAAGGCACGCGCGAGTAACCCAGCAGCGTGGAGAAAACGGAAGCGAACGCAATCCAGAGAATCAGAACGGTGGCGCCCGCGGCGGCGCGCGGGCCATACAGGCGCTCGACAAACGTGCTCACGATGAAGCTGGAGCTCTGAGCCTCCTGCCAGGGTATGACTCCGAGGATGCTCGTCTGCATGAGCAGATAAAGGACGGCGATACCGCCAATGGACAGGAAGATGCCGCGAGGGATGTTGCGCTCCGGGGCGCGGATTTCCCCGCCCAGATGGCAAATGTTGTAGTAGCCCCAATAGGTGTAGATGGTGTTGACCATGGCCGCCCCCAGCCCGGCAAAGAAAAGCCAGGA
>Ga0187771_10002528_pt1 | contig 12601 bp, 14 predicted proteins | sample 0116_SJ02_MP15_1_FD_133139 | JGI IMG/M metagenome (GOLD analysis project Ga0187771, IMG submission 133139) | Tropical peat soil microbial communities from peatlands in Department of Meta, Colombia - 0116_SJ02_MP15_10_MG | ecosystem: Environmental > Terrestrial > Soil > Wetlands > Peat | place... | reverse complement strand
CGCCGGATGTCGCGGCGGTTGCGCGCCCGCGACGGTCGGAACCGTTCGGCGCCCTTCCCGCTCCAGCGGAGGCCGCGACCCTCAGTCCCGGCGCTCGTGAGGCCACGGTAGACGCGACCCCTCTGGGCCGGAGCCCCGATCCACGCGACCTTCGGGTCCGAACGGACTTCGGGGTGGTCCGGGTCGACCAGGATCACCTCGAAGAACTTCTGCTTCCCGTCCTCGCCTACCCAGTAGGAGTTGAGGACCTCCAGATTGGGGTAGTGCTTCTGGGCGCGCTCCTCGGCGATGCGACGGAGGCTCTTCGCGAGCGTCATCTGGAGGATTCCCTTGTGCTTCGGCCGACGCCCCGCGATGATCGCGCGCTTGTTCTGTCCGCCCCGTCGAACGCGGACCCGCACGACGAGGAAGCCGCCCTTCGCACGGAACCCGACGGCCCGGGCGCGGTCGAGCCGGGTCGGATGCTCGAGCCGGGTGACGGTGTGTTCCCGCCGCCAGGAAAGGAGCCGTTCGTGCCGGAGCTGGGCTCCCTCGTCACCCAGCGTCTGCTGGAACGAGCGGGCCATGTACCGGTAAGCAGAGGTCGGCATGGAACGCGGGGCGGGGGACTTGCGTCCCGATTATAAAGATACCGAATCCCGGGGTCGCCGCGGCCGTTCTCGCGGTCGGTCGCCCTTAAGACGGCCGGCACTCATCGGGCCGCATGGACGGCCGGGTGGTCGCGCTCCACCGTAAGCCCGAAACAGCGGGAGAGCGGGGTCTTCCGAAGCGCGCCTACGAAGAGGTCGAGGTCGACCGGACGGGCGTGAAGGGAGATTTCAACCGCTACCGGGTCGAAGTGCTCCACGGGGACCCCGATTCGGCGATCCTCCTGATGCCCCTCGAGACGTTGCAGCAGCTCAACCGGGAAGGGTGGCCGGTCCGACACGGGGACCTGGGAGAGAACATCACGACCGAGGGCCTGCCCTACGACACGCTCCGGCCGGGAACGAAGTGGAGAATGGGCCCGGCTATCGTCGAAGTCACTCGGGCCTGTACGCCGTGCGACAACCTCTACCTGCTTCCGTACGTCGGGGCCGAGAAGGGCCCGCAGTTCCTCAAGGTGATGCTCGATCGGAGAGGGATGTACGCGCGAGTGGTGAGCCCAGGCCGCATCCACGTCGGGGACCGGATCGCTCCGACGTGAAGGGTAGGCTTCCCGCGAGAGCCTTCGGACGGATCTAGTTCTCCGAGTGGTTCGGACGCGGACCCGCCCACGGCAGTCGGGCTTCGACGGGTTGCACGACCTTCGCCGTCGCGTGGCTCTCGGTCGTGATCGCCCGCTCGAGGTGGCTCAAGATCTCCCGCACGAGCCGGTCCATCCGTGGGCGGTCCGCCGCCGGCACCTCGGTGGGAGCCTCCCAGACGAGGGCGGCGCCGCCGCTGGTCGGGTAGAGCCGGAAGGCGAGCGAGGAGCCCGCGGGCGGTACGGCAGGGTTCATCCGTCCGAGCTGGCCCTTGACCCGGCTCTCGGCCGGATCCTGCGAGTCGGTCCGCTCGACGGCGTAGCCGATGCTCGTGAGGTAGTCCGAGAGGTAGGTCGCGAACCGTTCGCGACCGATCCCCCGGACCCGCAGCCAGTCACCGTTGCCTTCCGCCATGGGGCTCCTTGCGTTCCAACGCGCGCTCGAGGCTCTTCAGAAGCCCGAGCATCATCCGGTGCTCCGCCTCGGTCGGCGTCGCCCGGCCTAGAACACGACGAAACAGGAGGATTAAACCCCGTCGTTTGTGCGCGGGGTACCGCGCCTGGGCCAGGAGGACCTCCAGCCGCTCGAGAAAGAGCTCTTTCTCCTTCCCGTTGAGCTCCAACACTTCCGGCGCCGGGGTACTCTCGGGGTCATCTCCGCCGCGGCCGCGGTGCACGGCATAGAGCACGATGCCGGCCGCATGGGAGAGGTTGAGGGTCGGGAACTCCCGGCGCGCAGGGATGTGGACCAAGAGGTCGCAGCGGGCCAGTTCGCTTCGGGAGAGGCCGTTGTCCTCGGGGCCGAAGACGATGGCGACCCTTCCGACCAGTGGGCGGAGAAGCTCGCCCAGACGCTCGGGAGTGACCGACCGGCGGAGGTAGGCGGTGGATCGGCCGGTGGAGAGGTCGGTCGTCCCGACCACGAGGTCTGCCTCGCCGACCGCGCGGTCGAACGACGGCACCCGCACGGCCGAGCGGAGGAGGGGCAGGCCTCCCATCGACCGACGCCGGGCCACTGACCCGAGCGGGGCGCGGGAAGCGGCGATGACCAGCCGGTCGGCGCCGAAGTTCCGAGCGACGCGAGCGACCGCGCCGACGTTCCCGTCTTCCTTCGGACGGACCAGGACGACGTCGATTCGGGCGGTCACCCGGCGGTCCCCTCTGCGAACAGGCGACGCACCATCCAGTCCGGGTCGAACGTCCGGAAGTCCCCGTAGCCCTGCCCGACGCCGACGAACAAGATCGGCTTCTTCGTCACGTAGGTGGCGCTAAGGGCAGCTCCACCCTTCGCGTCGGCGTCCAGTTTCGTGAGGACGAGACCGTCGATGCCGACCGCCTTGTCGAACATGCGCGCTTGCTCGACCACATCGTTACCGGTCAGCGCGTCTCCGACGAAGAGCGTGAGGGCCGGAGCGACCACCCGCCGGATCTTCTTTGCTTCCTCGATCAGGTTGTCGTTCGTGTGCTGACGGCCGGCGGTATCGACCAGGACCACGTCGATGCCTTTCGCCTTCGCGTGCGCCACTGCGTCGAAGGCGACCGCCGCGGGGTCGCTCCCCTCCTGCTGCCGGATGACACGGACGCCGAGACGCTCGCCGTGCACCAGGAGCTGGTCGATCGCGCCCGCCCGGAACGTGTCGCCCGCCGCGATGACGCTGGAGAATCCCTGGCCACGGAGCCAACCGGCGAGCTTGGCCACCGTGGTCGTCTTCCCCGTGCCGTTCACTCCGACAAACAGGATGACGTACGGCTTCGGGGTATGGGTCCGCACCATCTGGGCCAGGTCGATCGGCGGCCGGGCGAGGACGCCGCGGACCGACCGCTCGAGGCACGCACGGATCGCCTCTTCGGCATCGACGCCGAACTTGAGCTTGCGACCCGCGAGCTCCTTGTGCAGGTCCCGCCGGACGCGCTCGACCACCGGAACGGCGACATCCGATTGGAGAAGTACGACCTCAAGGTCGTCCAGCACATCGTCAATCGTCCCTTCCTTGAGCCGTCGGCCGACGAACCCCTCGGTGAACATCTCGTCGGTCGCCCCCGGTGGACTCGGGGGGACGGCCGGCGGCCCCGGGGTTTGGGTCGAGCTGGAGGGCGGGGGAGAGGCTGTCTGGGCCGGAGCGGATTCCGCGGGTTCGGAAGTGCGGCGGAGCCGAGCCTTAATCGCCGCCCACATCCGACGGTCCACCGGCCGCGCGCGCGACCGACTCGAGGCGGCGCGACAGGATTTGGATCCGTTCGTCGATCGCGTTCATCTGCCCCTCAAGGTCGCGGAGAGTCGCGTCGATCTGCTGCATCCGCTGGGCGAGCAGCTCGCTCGCCTTCGGACGTTCCATCTCCACCAGGACTCCGGAGCCGACCCCGATGAGGACCGGGGAAGAACGGTCGATCGAGCCCCGCACGAGGGTTTCGCCACCGAGGGGGAGGAGGAGCTCCGAGTCGGGAGTCGTTCGCTCGATGCCCTCCAGGCTCTCGCGAGCGCGCAGGTGATCCAGGCGGGAGGCGGACAGGATCTGGTGCTGCTGGAGCAGCGCGTTGAGTTGGTTACGGTAGGCCTCCAGCCGGGCGAGGTCCTCCTGGACCTTGACCTCGAGGTCCTCCTCGGGTCGCCTAGCTGGGCTTGCCATACCGCGCCCTCCTATTTCGCCGCCGATTCCACGACCGAATCGATGCGGATGTCGTGACGCTTCACCCGGTGGCAGCCCCCGATTTCGGAGAGGGCCCATTCACGAGCGACCTCCGGCGAGTCGGCCTCGTGGTGCTTCGAGAACGGCTGCCAGTAGCCGCGCCGGGCAAGGAACGACCCGGTGACGGTATAGCTCGGCATGGTCGGTAAGACGACCGAGCCACCCGGGCCGTCTTTTTAAACCTAACCGCTGGCCTCGCCTTTCCGTTTCGCCTCGGCCTGGTCGCGGCGCGCTTTCTCTCGCAGCCACCGGCGCTGGCGGTCCCGGAGGGCCGTTTCCGACGGCACGCGTCGAATCTCGGGGGGTGAAGGACTGGACGATGCGGGAGGGGATGCGGATTCGCCTTCCGGGACAGCTTCCTTGGGCGTCGCCTCGGGCCCGGGAGGTTCCGGGTCGAGACTTCGCTGACCTACGTGGCGAGGTCGACCACGGTCTGCCACCGCGCCCCCACCTCCTGGTCGTTCAGACCGACAGTCGGGGAGAAGAGAACTCGATCCCCCCACGCAGCGCGAGCGGAGGGGTACTCGTCGACCGTGAGAGGAAGGACCACGCCGTCGGCGTTCGAACGATCCGCGAGGGCGGCGAGGGCGGGGACCCATCGCTCGGGGGAACGGTCCGCGCGCTCCACGACCCCCGAGGGGTCGAACTTGAGCAGGACCCCCCGGGCGAGCGACTCAGAGTCGGGAACGACCACGAGGCCGACCCGGCACCCTCGCTTCATCATCAGGTAGGCGCCGAGCGCGCCGCGGGTCCCGTCGACAAGGGCGACCAACCGACCGGCCACGCCGAGAGGAAGCCCACCTGGTCCCTCGAATCGGTCGAAGTAGAGGTAGGTGCGCGGACCCCGCACCTCGACAAACAGCTCTACGGCGGGCTGCTCGAGGTCCACCGTGAGGTGACGGTCCGGGAACCGCTCGAGGACGGCTTCCCCCAGGTCCCGCGCGAGCTCCTGGCTCGTGAACGGGTGCTGCCCCGTTCGACGGGCTCGCACGGCGAACGTCGCTCCCGGGACCAGCTTTGGGTCGGCCAGCACGAGCAGCCGTTCCCGGATGGCCCCCGGATCGGAGGTCACCTCGTGCACGACGCTCACGGACGTCACACCGAACACGCGTCGAAGGACCTTGACCGCGTGGTCGGCGTCGTCCGCTTCCACGTAGAGATGGCCGCGGTCCGACCGCAACCGACCGGCGATCCCCTCCCGGACGAACTGGTCGAGGATGTTGCGGCGGAGGGCCGATTCGAACTCCCGCCGGACCGGCGGGGACTTGAGAGCCAGCTCCCCGTACCGCACCAAGACCGTCGTCGCCATCGAGAAGCGTTAAAACGAACGCCTCGCTAAAGCGCTTCCCGCTGAGGACGGCGATGACGAGCGACACGGCACCGCCGGCCACGACTCACGACCCTTGGGCCGCGTTCGTCCACGCGGCGGTCGATGGGCTCTTGGAGGCCTCGCGGAGGGTCGGGCTCTCCCTGGACGAGCCGGTCATTCGAAGCCAGCTGGACCTGGACGGTGGCGCCGAGGGCGACCTCGCCTTCCCGGTCCATCGTTTCGCCGCCGCGTCGAGGCAGTCTCCTGCCGACCTCGCGACGGCCCTCGTGAGCGCATTCCCGGCGACACCTCTCTTACCGGTCGTTCGGGCGTCGGGCGCGTACGTGAACTTCCGAGTGGACCCGGCGGCTCTCGTCCGGACTACCTTCGACCAGGTCTTCGCGGAGGGGCCACAGTTCGGAGGAGGCGAGCCCTCTCCACGACCGGCCTGTGTCGAACACACGAGCGCGAACCCCACCGGTCCGTTCCACATCGGACGCGTTCGCAACGCGATCATCGGCGACACTCTCGCCCGCGTCTGGCGGGCCCACGGGGCGCGGGTCACGACCCAGTACTACGTGGACGACATGGGTCGGCAGGCGGCGATGATCACCTGGGTCTGGACCAAGCCCCGCGCCGAATGGCCCCCCACCATCCGCGACGCGGTCGAGGGGAAGGAAGTCGCGGGGGAGAAGCCGGACTCGCACCACGGCCGACCATATCCCGCGGTCAGCGCGTACCTGAAGGAGCACCCGGATGCCCAGGCCGAGGTCGCGGAGATCGTCCGGGCCGTCGAGGAAGGCCATCCTCCCCCACAGCACCGACAGCTGACCCAGGAGATCCTCTCGGGCATGCTGGTCTCGCTCGCGCGGCTCGGGATCACGTTTGACGAGTTTGTCTGGGAATCCGACTTCCTGCGCGACGGGTCGGTCGACCGGGCGGTCGCTCGGCTCAAGGGCGCTCCCCACGCCGTCCAGGAGGAGAACGGTGCGTGGGCGATCGATGCGACGGGGTACGGACTCCCCAAGGAGTCGACCCGGGTCGTCTTCCAGCGGCCGAACGGGACGACCCTCTACGTGACCCGGGACGTCGCCTACCATCTCTCGAAGTTCGCCCGTTTTGACCGGATGGTCGACGTCCTGGGTCAGGACCATCAGCTGCATGCAAAGACGCTCTCCGCGCTCCTCGCCGAGATCGGCGAGTCGCGACGGCCGGAGTTCCTCATCTACCAGGACATCACGGTCCCCGAAGGGGGTCGGATGTCGACCCGCGGAGGCTCCGCCGTTTGGCTGGACGGCCTGCTCGTGGAGGCGGTGGAACGGGCCCGACGCGAGGTAATCGCCCGGCGGGAGGACCTGACTCCGGCCGAGGTCGACCGCATCGCGGAGGCCGTCGCGACGGGCGCGATACGCTTCCATGTGGTCCGCGTCGCCCCGGACAAGCCGGTCGTCTTTCGTTGGGAGGACGCGCTCTCCTTCGAGGGACGGAGCGGACCGTTCGTGCAGTACTCCTACGCCCGGGCGTCCAGCGTGCTGAGGAAGGGAGAGGTCGGGCCCCCGCCGTATCCGTACGACCCGCGACTCCTCTCCGACCCGGAGGAGCTCGCCCTTGTGCGCCTAATCGCCCGATTCCCCCGGACGGTCGCCTACGTCGCGCGGACCTCCCACGTCCACACGATCGCCGGCTACGCGCACGAACTCGCCGACCAGTTCAACCGATTCTATCACGCCGTGCCGGTGCTCAAGTCCGGAGCGGAGCGGGAGAGCCGCATCGCCCTTGTAGCCGCCGTCCGCCAGACGCTCGGGAACGCGCTCGACCTGCTCGGGGTCACCCGGCTCGAGACGATGTGAGACGCCGCCGCTCGGGTAACGGCCAAATACGGTGGGGCCGTCCCAACCGTCGGGGTCATCCATGGGCAGCATACGCGACGACTTCGGGAAGTTCATTCGCCAAGGGAACCTCGTCCAACTGGCGATCGCGTTCGTCATCGGCGCGGCTTTCGCGGCGGTGGTGACGGCGCTGGTCGCGGACATCATCACGCCGCTCATCGGTGTGGCAGGGAAGTTCAACTTCTCCACCTGGGTCTACACCATCAACGGGAGCACGTTCATGCAGGGCCTCTTCCTCAACTCGCTCATCACGTTCGTCGTGGTGGCGGTCGTGGTGTTCTTCCTGATTGCGCTCCCGTACCAGCGCTACCAGGACCGCAAGGCGGCCAAGGTCCCGGCGGCCGCGCCGACGACCCGGTCCTGCCCGGAGTGCCTCTCGTCGATTCCGCTCGCGGCGAAGCGCTGCGCGTTCTGTACGTCACCGGTTCCGGCGGCGTCGTGAACGGGCGGGGCCGGTCCGGAGCGGGTCGGCCACTCCTGCCTCGCGGAATCCCCGGGCCCGGAGGCGACAGGCGTCGCACCGGCCGCAGGGGCGCCGTCCGCCCGCGTAACAGCTCCAGCTGAGCTCCCACGGGACCCCCCGTCGTTCGCCGAGACGGACGATCCCCGCCTTCGTCAACCGGAGGAGCGGAGTGCGTATGCGAATCCCCCGACCCTGAAGACCCGTCCGCGTGCCGAGGCGCGCCGCCCGCTCGAAGGCGCGGAGGAAGGCCGGCCGGCAGTCAGGGTATCCGGAGTAGTCGATCGCGTTCATTCCTGCGAAGATCACGGGCAGTCGATGGCTCTCGGCGTAGCCGAGGGCGATCGACAGGAGGATCGTGTTGCGCGCCGGGACGTACGTCGACGGGATCCTTCCGGGCGTGACACCGCTCCTCGGCAGCGACCGTTCGGGGCGGGTGAGGGAGGACTCGAGGAGAGGACCGAGAGAAAGACGGAGAACGGTGTGGGACTCGACTCCATAGTGGCGCGCGAGAAGACGCGCTGACCGGACCTCCCGAGCATGCCGCTGGCCGTAGACCACCGTGAGCGCGTGGACGGGGGGGTCCGACCGGGCGGCGAGGGCGAGACAGGTCGCGGAATCCATTCCGCCAGAAAGGAGAACGACACAACCTCGGCGGGATTCGGTCGTCACAGGCTTCCTCCGGCGGCGACGAGCAGGAGAACGGCCAGCAGGACCGCGAAGAGCATCGCGAGGAAGTTCGTGCTCCCTTTCGTCAGGAGCCCGCGGTTCTCGAGCGAGGCGCCGAGGACCGAGTCCATCTGGCAACCGAGGAAACCGGAACCCGTTACCACGAGGAGGAACAGCGCCGGGGACCCGACCGGAGTCCGGAACAGCAGGAAGAAGCCGAGCCCGAGGACCGCGGTACTGGCCGCGCCCAAGAAGGCGAACGCTTGCCCCGTCCCCGAAATGCCTCCGTTCGTCCCCGGGGTCACGGGCTGAAATGTGAGAATGCTCCGGGCCCGTCCCGCGAGGACCCCGAACTCGCTGGCGAAGGTGTCCGCCGCTCCGAAGGAAAGTGCGCTCGCGAACAGGAGGGCGACGCTCGGCCCGCTGAGGAGATTCCCGGGCACGGCGGAGACGACCGCGAGACCGGCGGGGATCAGGATGTGGGAAACGACGTTCGAGACACCGCGCTCGCCCGCGACTCCTTCCTGAACGTGGCGCTTCCGCTTCTCCTCGATACGGTATCGGGTCGCCATCACGCCGCCGGCCACGAAGAGGGCCACCAGCGCGAGGAAGGGGAAGCCCACAGTCACCACGATCACGACTCCGAAGACCGCCGCGGCGGCGCCCGCGGGCGGGGTGAGCGCGCGGGCGAGGATGGCCACCAAGGCGAGGATAACGGTGATGGCCGCGCCCAGCAGCGCGGGTACGATGGAGAGAACCACGGCGCTCGCCGTGCGAGGAAGAGGGGCGTTTAATGGCTTCGATGGAGCTCGGTGGGGGTCAACCCCGGTTCAGGAGCCGCAGGACGGCGTTTCGGAACGACCCGGCGACCAGGTCCGGGGTCAACCCACGCCCTTCCATCTCTGCGGCCGCCTCGGCCTGGTGCCGCGGGGAAGCGGCGAGAGCCGTCAACAGCCCGAGCTTCTGGCCGGCCTCGACGTCCAACGCCCGATCGCCGACGATGGCGCTGACCGCGAAGTCGACGCCCCAGTCGTCCCGGGCCTGCTCGAAGAGAAGGGTCCCGGGTTTCCGGCACCGGCAGCCCTCCTCGGGCGCGTGCGGGCAGTAGTAGAACGCGTCCACCCGGGTCGCGTACGGCCGGAGGAGTTCGTTGAGGCGTGCGTGAATCCGCTCGACGTCCTCCTTCGTGTAGAAGCCTCGCTGGATCCCCGACTGGTTGGTGACGCAGATGACGAGGTACCCGTGCGCATGGGCGAGCGCCAGTGCCTCCCCGACCCCACGGAACAACTCGAGACGCTCGGCCTCCTTGAGGTAACGAAGGTCCGGATTCAGCGTCCCGTCCCGGTCTACGAAGAGCGCCCGTCGGGATGGGCGGGATGACGGCGGGGGTTCGAGCGCTGGACACATCTTCCGTACGCAGAACCGCGGACCGATAAGGGTTCATGGGCCGAGCCGGTGGCTGCTCGCACTGTGACCGGGAATCCGGAGGAGCCATGGTTCGCCGCCCTGGACCGGACCTGGACGCCGGTGCTCACCCGGTGGAACGATGACCCGGAGCCGCTCGCCGTGCTCTTTTCCGGGGGCATTGATTCCGGCCTCCTCGCGTGGGAACTCCGAGATCGTCCGGGAACGACGCTCCACACCGTCGGGACGGGGCGGTCGAACGACCTCGCAATTGCCCGCGGGGCCGCCGACGCCCTTCACCTACCTTGGTCCGGTTTCGAGGTGGCTCGGAGCGACCTTGACACGCTGGTGGAGCGTCTGAGCCAAGAGTTCGCGTCGATTCCATCTTCCCGGCGGTCGATTCTTCTCTCCCTGGCCGTGGCGATCTCCCGCGCGCCCGAGAGCCACCTCCTTTGCGGGCAGGGAGCGGACGAGCTCTTCCTCGGTTACGCGCACTTCCAGGGCCTGTCCCCTTCGGAGGCGTCCGAACGATCGGAGGATGACCTGCGCCAGCTCTTGGCGCACGATTGGCCGTGGACCGAGCGAATAGCGGCCCGTCTAGGACGCCGCATCAGCGCGCCCTACCTCGACCCAGGGTTTCGTGAAGCGGCACGCTCGATACCGATCCACGTCCGGCTCCCCCGATCGGCCGCGAAGGCGTTCTTCCGGAGATGGGCGCGCCATCGGGGGCTCCCCGAGGCCATCGCCACCCGTCCGAAGCGGGCGCTTCAGTTCAGCAGCGGAATCGACCGGCTCATGAAGAACGGCCGCGCGCGAGACCTCAGGTGACGCGGGTACCGGCTTCCCCTTCGAGGGCGCGAGCGAGCGATGGGATGTCCGTGATCAGGAATCGGCGACCCCCCGAGCGCAGGAACTCGAGCCCGCTCTGCACTTTCGGGCCCATGCTGCCTTCCGCGAACTCTCCCTGTCGGTAGAGACGCTCCAGCTCGAGACGCGAAACGTTGCCGAGCCACCGTTCGCCCGGCTTGCCGAACGCGATGGCGGCCCCCGGTACGTCCGTCACGATCGCGAGAGTGTCGAGCCCGAGCTCGCTCGCGACGAGCGCCGCCGCCCGGTCCTTGTCGATGACGGCCTCGACCCCTTCGTACGTGCCGTTGGGGCGACGGACGACCGGAATCCCACCCCCGCCGGTCACGACCGGGATCCACTGGAGGCCCATCCCCGCTTCGAGCAGCCGTCGCACCGCGGGGCCCTCGAGCCAGCGGATCGGTCGGGGGGACGGCACCAGGCGGCGCCATCCGCCGCGGGCGCCGTCGAACGTCATCGACCAGCCGTGCTGCTTGCGGAGGAGCCGCGCCTCCTCCTCGGAGTAGTACCGCCCCACCGGTTTCGAGGGGTTCCGGAACGCCGGGTCGTCCGCGGCGACCTCCGTCCGGCTGATGACGGTCAGGATCGACCGGTCGACCTTGCGCCGGCGGAGCGCCGGAGTCAGCTCGGTCTGGATCAGGTAGCCGACCTGCCCCTGGGTCTCTGCCCCGAGGACGTCCAGGGGCCGACTCGGCACCTCGCGCTCGGCGATCTCGTTCTGGCGCAGCAGCGCACCCACCTGGGGACCATTCCCGTGCGTGAGGACGAGCGTGTGGCCCGCGGACGCGACCTCCGCGAGCACGGGGACGGTCGCCCGCATCTGGGTCCGGGCCTCGGCCCAGGAACCCTGGCCCCCCGCCCGCTGGAGCGCGTTCCCGCCCAGGGCCACCAGGATGCCGCTCATCGGAGGATGCCCGGCGCATTCCTCCTGCTGCTCAAGAGTGCGTCGGCCCCCGACGAAGGTAGTTCCCGACCCCCGGCGGGAGGTGCGGCTTTGGACCGGAGGGCCGCCGCCACCGGCAAACCACATGACGTCACGGTTCTCTCCGCACCCGTGCCAACTCGCCAGCGGCCGACCGCGGTGCTGGTGCCGGTCTACCTTTCCACCGTGCTCTCGATCGCCGCCTACTCGGTGATCTCCGTCGCACTGCCGTTCCGATTCCAGGCCCTGGGGTTGAACGTCTTCCAGTACGGCATCGTGATGGCGATTTTCGCCCTCGGAATGCTCCTCACCGAAGGGGTCTGGGGAGCTCTCGCCTACCGCGTCGCGAACGCGGTCTGGATCCTGGTCTTGGGTTCGTTGGGGGCCGTCGCCCTCGCCGCGGTCGGTTTCTCCACGGACGCGTGGGAATTCGCCGTGGTCTTCGGTCTCCTCGGCGCGCTGATGGTCTTCTCGGTCCCGTTGATGCGCTGGGTCGCCCTGGTCGCGGGAGGTCCTGGCACCGGGGGAACGGGTACCGGGCGATACGCGGTCTTCTTCGGACTGGGTATCGTGCTCGGCTCGACCATCGGCCCGGGGATCTATGTGGCGGTCGGATTCCTTAGGCTGTGCGAGATCTCGGTCGCCTTGTGGCTGGGGTCGACCGTCGCCCTCATGGTGGTGCCCTGGAGCCGGCTCGAGGTTGCGGACCGTCGCACTTCGCTTCTTCGCCAGATGCGGCGGGTGCTCACTCCGTACTTCGGGGTCGTCGCGCTCCTGGTCACGCTGTACTTCACGTGCAACACCCTCACCTCCAGCTTCCTCCAGTACTACTCGGTCAGTCTGTTCGGCGGCACCGCGACCGAATCGGGGTACGTGATCGGAGCCAGCCGTGCGACCGGGCTGGTCGCCGGCTTCGCGCTCGGCATGCTGGTGGACCGTTGGGGCCCGGCGAAATCGACCCCCTTCGGATTCCTCCTCCTCGCGACCGGTGCCGCGGGAACTTTCTTCGCCCAATCGTACGCGGAGATGATCGGCGCGACCCTCTGCTTCGCGGTCGGCGCCGGCTGGCTCTCCGCTGACCTTCTGCCGCTGGCGCTACTCCCGGTCCATCGCGACCTCCAAGGGACCGCCGTCGGGGTCTTCGGCTCCTTCGAGGACCTGGGACTGCT
>Ga0187771_10002527_pt1 | contig 12601 bp, 13 predicted proteins | sample 0116_SJ02_MP15_1_FD_133139 | JGI IMG/M metagenome (GOLD analysis project Ga0187771, IMG submission 133139) | Tropical peat soil microbial communities from peatlands in Department of Meta, Colombia - 0116_SJ02_MP15_10_MG | ecosystem: Environmental > Terrestrial > Soil > Wetlands > Peat | place... | reverse complement strand
GGGGGAAGCGACAACAAGCACGGCAATGATCATGAAGATAGATTTAAGTTTTTTCATCGTGGTCACCTTTTTCGTATGCTCATTTAACTTACCTGTGAACTACATCCCGTTCTCACCCGGCGCGAGTAAGAGCCTTGCCGCTGCCAGAGTGAAGAAGATCTCATTTGTGCTCTCCGTGTATCCCTGTGAGTTCCGACCAGTCTCAAAAACTGAACCCGGAGCGGACCACCACCATGTTCGTCCTTGGCTTCAGACCGTTTGGATTGTCTGCGGTGTAGAAACTGTGGGAAGACCATTCGTCTCCGGTGCCGTCCAGGAAGTGGCCTTCCAGCTTCACGCTCCAAAAGCGTGTCAGAGTGAAGTGAATCGTGGCCGCGTAGTCGCGAATGTAATGCGTCGACGGGTCGGGCAAGGTCCAATGGTCGAAATAGTACCGGTCATAGTACGTGCCCAGCTCGAGTCGCTTCGCCACTTGATACGCCGCCGACACAAACCACCCCTTATCGCTGTACCACCATGGGATCGTCTGGCCTGGGTCCGGGTCGACTTGGAAGTACTTGGACATGTTTCTGCGATACTCTGCATCGAACCGCCATTTGCCCTTGGAGTACTCGCCGTAGGCTGCTGCTATCCACATGTTGGTGCTGTCGAGCGTGCAGTTGTATACAGGCTTGGGACCGTTGACCATGTCAGTGAAGTGGTATTTGTCGTTTATGCCGGCGTACGACCCTCCAACCATAAGACCGGGCACCATTGTTTCCCAGCGCAGGTCCGTACCTGCCATCCTGCCGCTGAAGGAGGTGTTCGGATACCCCAAGCTTCCCCAGGCATAGTAAATGCCGTCCCGAGTATCGTTGGGACGCGTCCCCGCGTAACCCGTATAGTCCAGGACGCCGGCGCGGGGCAGTCTGATGCGGCCATAAATGTCAGCTCCGGTGTGGGTCAGAGTCCGCGAGCGCAGATCCAGAGGGTAGACGGCCTGGGGCATGAGAGCCCAGGTCTGTACCGACTCCACGTCCTGCGTTTGGTTATACAGGCCCAGAGCGGTCTTGACCTTGCCGGCACGAATCCCAAACCAGTCCCTGAATCGATAGTCCGCAACCGCCCAGTCCAGATTGGGGTGCCATTGTTGCAGATGGCCGATATCGCGATCGTAGAACTGGGCCCCCACACGAAATTTGTCCGTGATGGGAGACGACAAGTTGAATCCAAAATCCGTAAACGAACTACCGTCGGTGGTATCCATCGTCAGGTAGTTGTTCTGGTTCGTGTAGGCAAAGCCTTCCGAGGCGAAGCTGTGGACTTGCACTTCCCGCTCGGCAAGTTTGAAGTTGAACTGCGCGTGTAGAAGACCGGGAGCCGCGAACAGGACCGCGGCCAAAATTGTCATCTTTGCTCGCATGTGTACTCCTTCGATCCCGATCCGAATTCATCCTGCCGCTGCGGATCGATTGCGTGTATATACGCTCAGCCCGCAGAATTGGCGCACAACTGCGGTACCAGAGTGGTGTAGCGGACCTCGCGCCAAATATCTCATCGGCGGGCCCACAAATTACTTTAGAAAAAAACATCGCGGGAATTGGTGGCCGTTGAGAGCGGGCAACGATTTGTCGCAGTGTTGTGAGAAACGCGGGCTCCCCTGTGTCCCACCCCGTCCACGTGCGAGTTCAGGGCCGGCGCGCGACGCTCTCATTTCTGGCAGTGAGAGGATATTCGGCGCAGCCAGCAGTGGGGGATGCCGTTCCGGAGCACAGTCGTGCCTACTACCTATTAAGGTGAACCACTTCTGGGGTGGTATGGAAGATTCGATCGAATCCGCACGCACGACCTGCTCAGCTCCCCCTGCCTCTTTTAGCTCCCGTCCTTATCGCCCACACGCTGGGCGCGGGGTCGATCCCGGTTTCAACAAGGTTATGAATCAACACGTACTACCCGTCGTGAACCCTCTCGTCCATGCGAGAGCAGGTTCCATCAGAAATACACCGTGCTGCGCAGCACCAGCACCGTCGTGTCATGCTGAAGGTTGTTGTTGTTGAAGAGATAAAAGCCGTGCGCCGCACCATCCGCGGCTCCGCCATCGCCGCTCATGTAGTGGCCCTCCACCTTAAGATCCCAGTGATTATTGAAATCCACCCGCAGGCAAGCAGCGCGATCGAAGAGATGATCGGGCGCGGGAATGCCTGTAAACTCATATTGCGAGTTGTAAGACCCCACCTCGAAACGTTTGTTGATGCGGTAGGCTGCCGAGACATACCATCCCAGATACCCATAGGGATAGGAAAACCACTTATCTACTTTGTCCCATAACCATGCATCGTTTGGGTTCACCATGCCTTCCCCGGTCAAGTGCCACTTGCCGACCTGATAGTCGACATAGCCAACCCTGCGCCGTTGTTTGGGCGTAATGAAGATATAGGGGATGCCGTTATTGAACGTTTCGGTACCCAGCCAGTGCTCGTGGTCCACGAGATAGGAAAAACCTGTGGTAAGCCCGTGCACCGGAGTCTTCCATCGCAGGTCTCCGCCGAAATTGGTTTCCTTGATGCTCACGACCGGATACTGAATGTCCTTGTTGGCATAGACCCAGCCGCTGGTATTGTCGTAGGGCACTCTGCCCCAGAAGCCTGCGTAGGATAGACTGCCAGCACGGTGCAGGGAGATGTCTCCGTATAGGTCGGCTCCAGTGTGCGCCAGCAGAGTACTTCGCAGATCCAAGGGATAGATCGATTGGGGCATGAGAGCCCAGGTCTGAAGAAACTCATCGTCCTGCGTGTCGTTGTACAACCCGGAGACGGTTTTGATCTTGCCCACTCGCATGCCCAGCCAGCGCTTGAAGCGATAGTCGCCGTACGCCCAATCCAGTGCGAGGTGCCCTTCCCCAAGTTTACCGATCTTACGGTCGTAGGCCTGCGCCCCAACCCGAAACTTGTCGGTGATCGGAGAAGTCAGGTTCAGCGCTGCGTCGGTGAAGTGAAAGTCTCCGTCGCTCGTGTCCATCGTCAGGTAGTTGTTGTGATTGGAAAAGGCGAACCCCTGGGAGAGAAATCCATGCACGTATACGGTCCTGTCAAAGAGCTTGAATTCCTGAGCGTGCACTGCCAGGGATGTCATCAGCAAAAGGCTCATCCATCCCAGCTTTTTTCCCATGCTAATCATCGTGTTGTCTCCTCGTTGCTCGTCCCGATTTGTCATGCCTGTGTAATCCCTTGAACAAGCGCCAAGGGAAGCTGTCGCGTCTCTCGTTCCCATCGGTGACGGGATCGGACTGCTTGAGTGAACGATTGCTGTGAAGGGGTTACTTTGGTCGGTCTGCCGGGCCGATCATCCTATAGCGGTCAACATGTCTTCCGAGCAACCCGTTTGTTGGACCTTGATGGGCTATGCCTCAGGCTGGAGCAACGCCTTGTTGGGCAAGCGATCGAATTGATGTGCGTTGGTAAAGGTGATGCTCATTGCGGAGTGATGATCCAGCCGGAAACGGCCTGGGATAAAGAAGCCGCGCCTATATCGCGGCGTACAAGCAATTTCCGGCATAAGGGGCCACCGTGGCTGATCGACTCATGGAGTATTACCAGTATGTTGCGGAGGAAGCCGGCCTTCCCGGAAGAGTGAAGCTGGCACAGATCACCAAAGTCCCTTCCGACAAAGCCGCAACGGAACCGGACAGCCAGGACGTCATTCGGAAGTGTTAGGATGCGGTCAGGGAAATTACTGGCAAACCAGCCCCTGGTTACTGACGGGCTGTCTCTCGACGGCAGCGAACTGATCGGCACTGCTTAGCGAGCTGGGGAGCGCTCGGACACAACCACTACATCGACCCGGCGGTTTTTGGCGCGGCCTTCCTCGGTGTCGTTGCTGGCGACGGGGTGGTACTGAGCATAACCTGCCGCCGAGAGCAACTCCGGAGCGAATTGGTACTGGGTGATGAGCTGGCGGACGACTTCCGTGGCGCGGGAGGTGGAAAGCTCCCAGTTGGAACTGAATAGTGAATTGTGGATCGGGACATTGTCAGTGTGTCCTTCGATGCGCACCTGGCAACCGCGTTCGGAAAGCATGGCCGCGATGCGGCCAAACACCGATTGCGACGCTGATCGAATGCTGGCGGAGCCGCTGTCAAAAAAGCCCGCCTCCTGCAGACTGATGACCAAGCCCTCGGAGGAGCTGCGGATGGAAACTTGTCCCTGCGCGATTTGCTCAGCCAACGCATGTTCCAGTTCCTGGCGTAGATCGGTCAGGTCAGGCTTCTCCGGGGAACTCTCCCTGGGCAAGGCGGTCGCCAGGTTCTTTGCCAGCTCGCCTGGCGGAATTTGCAAAATCACCGGGGCCCGGCTGGCGGGAGCAGTTTGCGGGTTTCCGAAGGCTTGCTGGATGGCCTCGGCCAACTCCACGACTTTCTTGCGGTCCACTTGCGCCACCGAATAGAGCACCACAAAGAACGCAAATAACAAGGTGATGAAGTCCGCGTAGGAAACCAGCCAGCGGTCGTGGTTGGAATGCGGTTTATGTTTGGGGCGGCGCGTCACTGCCCAGCTCCGGCGGCGGACGCCCGGCTTTTTTGTTCGGCGTGTTTCTTCTCCTGCGCTAGAAACCCGTGCAGTCTGGTTTCGAGCATGCGCGGGTTCGTTCCTTCCAGAATAGAAATCACTCCTTCCAGGGTCATTTCGCGAACGATCTGTTCTTCGCGAATGCGGGTGCGCAGTTTTCCTGCGGAAGGCAGGAAGAACAGATTGGCGGCGCCCACCCCGTAAATAGTGGCGACGAATGCGACCGCGATCCCGCGCCCGACCTCATCGATCTTATCGAGATGCTGCATGACCTGGATCAGCCCCATGACGGCGCCGATGATTCCAATGGTGGGTGAGAAGCCGCCAGCGGATTCAAAGACCTGCGCAATCCGATCTTCCTGTTCGGCTTGATGGTCCAGCTCAAGCTCCATGATGTTGCGCAGTTCCTGCGGCTCGGTGCCGTCCACCGCCAGCGTCAGGGATTTCTTTAGGAACGGCTCGCGGATTTCTTCCAGCTTGTTGTCGAGAGACACAATTCCCTCGCGGCGGGCCTGATTGGCGAACTTGACCAGTTCTTCCACTCTCGCCATCGCATTTTGTTTGGGCTGAAAGAACACCCGGGCGAGGTAGCGTCCCGCCTTGCCGACCACGGGCAGGGGAAATTGAATCAACACCGCTCCCAGCGTGCCTCCAAAGACGATCATGGCGGCGGTGGGCTGCAAAATCTGAGACATTTTGCCGCCCTCCAGCAGCAGGCCACCCACAATTCCGCCGACTCCCACAACCAAGCCGCCCCATGTGGCTTTGTCCACGCTGGCTACCTCTGATGGTGTTCTTTCACCGGGTTGTCAGCGGGCAGCGGCGGGCGCGCCGCCGCCGAGCTGGCAGCGGCTACCCAATCAGCGCCCAGCACGCGCTGGCGAAACCGCACCACGCGGGCCATCACCTCCACCGAGCTTTCGCGCACTAGAATCTTCTCTCCGTTCAGCAGAGTAATGACCGTGTCCGGAGCCTGTTCGACAAATTTAATCAGATCGGAGTTCACCACCAAAGAGCTGTTGTTAAGCCGGGTTAATTGGATCATGGCTGGTTCCTCACAGACACACCTCCCGCTGTAGCACTGGTGCCTTATCGCATCCATCGGCATCGCCTAGGGAAATCTGGGGGAAGCGGACAGGTGGCCATTACGAAAGTGTTTGCACCGACCGGTGGTGAACCTACTAAAGCCCGTTCCGGTTTTGTCGATGACTGGACTGAAGGCAAAAGGTTCCGCTGCACGAACCGGAACAGAACCTCCGCAAGGATGACCAGGGAGGCAGTTCCAGAAGAACGGAACCAACCAAATAACTCAAAGGAGCTACCAAATGGCAATTAGTATTTTGAACAATCCGGCCTCCCTGGCCGCGGAAGATGCACTTGGCATCACAAACACCAATCTGCAAAAGGCGCTCATCCAACTGTCCACCGGTCAGCGCATCAACACTGGCGCCGACGATGCTGCCGGTTTGGCGGTGGCGGACGGTTTGATGGCAAACGTCACAGCTCTAACACAATCCGCACAAAACGCGAGTGATGGCGTCGGCAAGCTGCAAGTCGCCGACGGCGCGCTTGCCCAGGTAACTACGCTGCTCAATCGCGCCGTCACCCTGGCTACCGAGTCGGCGAACGGTACGCTGTCCGACGCGGAACGCGCCCCGCTGCAGGCTGAATTCGCCTCCATCCAGTCAGAAATCAACCGCATCGGCGCAACCACGAATTTCAACGGCGAGCAAGTGTTCCAGAACGTCAACGCCAATACTGTCGTCGGCAGCGCCACCGGGGTAAACGCGGACACGTCGTTGGGCGGCTCGCCGCTGACCTCGATCGCTGGCACCGGCGGATTGACTGCCGCCAGCAATCTCTTGGCCGCAGCCCACGGCGGCACGTGGACCAGCAACAGTGCCCTCCTGACCGGAGCCACGAGCATCGCCGGCGAGACCATCACAATCAACGTTACCAATCCCGGAACCGGCACGGCGGCTTCGTATACCTACGTCGCAGGTACAACCGGAGCGGCTACGGTAGCGGGCCTGATGGGTTACATCAATGCCCAGAGCGGTCTGACAGCTACGGGACCAGGTGCCGGAGCTGCCGCTTTGGTCGTCACAGCCAATGGATCCGCTGTAACTTTGTCGGAGGCCGGGGGAAACGCCATCGGCGCCGGGACTCAAAACGCCGCGCAGACAGCCTCTACCTTCACGATCGGAACCGCCAACCCCTACACCTACAGCACCTACGGGGTCGGGTCGGGCGCCACGCTCGGTTCCTTGGTCGCGGCCGTCGATTCCGACGCCAGGTACAGTGCCTCGATCAACGCGACCGGCAACCTAACCATCGGGTACGGCACGGTGGCTGAGCCTGCTGGAACCGGGACCGCACCGGCAATCGCTGAGGGCGCGACCGGATCCTGGTCATTCGGTGCAGCGGGCGCCTTCACCACGGGCGGGGCAACGAAGACCTTCACCATTCAGCCCTTCGCCGCAGCGACTGCCACCACGTTCTACGATCAGGGCAACCTCACGGTCGGCGCGCTCATGACGGACCTGCAGGCGATGGGCCTGTCGGCCACGCTCAACGGCAACGGTAGCTTGGTCGTCGCCGATCCCAACAACCCCAATAACGCTCCGACCATCACGGCCCCTGCGGGCTCCACGGCAGTGTTCGGTAACTTCGCCGCTGGTACCTCTCAAGCCAGCATCGCGTCAGCAACCGACATCTACCTGACCGACGACAGCGCCAATGCGGCGAACACCATCGCCGTGACCATTGGGGCCCTGTCCGCCAGCAGCATGAACGGAGCTAACATCTCCAGCGACAACCTGTCCACCCAGTCCTCCGCGCAATCGGCGCTGTCGGACATCTCTAACGCCATTAACGACGTTGCGGCTTTACGCGGCGATCTTGGAGCCAGCGTCAACCGGCTGCAGAGCGCCACCAACGTCATCAACAACAACATCCAGAACCTGAGTTCCGCGGAAAACAGTATCATGGCCGCCGATATTCCATCGACGGTTGCGAATATGTCCCAGTACTCCATTCTGGAACAGACCGGCGTTGCCGCTCTGGCCCAGGCCAACCAGATGCAACAGCTCGTACTGAAACTGATCCAGTAGCTGCCTGGTAAGGAGGCGACGCAAGCCGCCTCCTTACGACTCTCTTCCTAAACCAGCCGGTATGACTGTCGGCCCGAGCCAATTCGATCAGTTCCGGTGGTGGACCTGTCTTCAGCGGGGGACGCCAAGCCACCTGCCTCGCAGTCGCCGCCCGGTCCTTCTTTGGGAATGGGCCCGAAAACGGAAGCAGCGGCCACTCATTCAGTGGCAGACGCCGACTCTACCCCGACGGAGGAGGTCAAAGTGCAGAGTGATCCTCTCACGGGAGAACAGGTGTACCAGTTCATTGATCGCAAATCCGGGTCTTTGATTTTGCAGATACCAACTGAGCAAATGCTGAACTTCATTCGTGACGTTCAACAACAATGGGACAAGCTTATCTCTACATCGGTGGACAAGCCCGCAGCCGAAGAAAAGAGGAAATAAATGGGCGTCACTTTGAACCCGGCAACCTTACTCAACGGTGGTGGCATGGATGTGAGCGCGGTGGTGAGCCAGATTGAGGCGCAACAACAAGGGCAGGTAACCATCTGGCAGAATGAACAAACCGACCTGTCAACCGACGCCGGAGTGCTATTGGGGTTGAACCAGAATCTCAACACTCTGCAGACCGATATACAAGCATTAGCGAACCCCAACGGCCCGCTCGCCGCGCTGGCAGCCAATTCTTCGGATTCCAGCATTCTAACTGCCGACGCGCAGGTCGGCGCCGCTCCTGGAACGTATCAGATCGTGGTAAACAACCTGGCCAGCGCGGGCCAGATCTATACTGCCGAGTTGCCCAGCGCCACTGCGTCATTCTTGCCTAGCGGCGCCACCGGCGGCGACATCCAGCTCCAGGTGGGTGGCTCTAGTGGAACGGTACATGACATTCCCATCACCCCGGGCAGCAACGATACTCTGAATACCCTGGCGAGTTACATCAACCAGCAAAGCACCCAGAATAACTGGGGAGTCACGGCCAGCGTGGTGACCGATGCCAATGGATCGCGGCTGGCCATCTACAGCCAAGCTACAGGCACGGCTGGAGCGTTGGCAATCACCACCAACACCACCACCGGAACCCTGTACACCGCAGATTTGGCGAGCGCCGATACGAGCATCCTGCCCAACGGCCAGCAGAGCGGAGATATTCAGCTGCAGGTGGGCGGGGCCGATGGCGCGATCGACGACATCCCCATCACCGCGGGCAGCAACGATACTCTGAACACCCTAGCCGCTTACATCAACCAGCAGAGCAGCCAAAACAACTGGGGAGTCACCGCCGACGTGGTGCAGGACTCGGGCGGATACCATCTGGCCCTTTACAGCCAGGCGCAAGGGCCTGCCGGGGCCCTGGCCTTCACCACCAACACAACCATTCTGACCACTGTGCCCAATCCCTCGACCAACCTGGCGTTTCAGACCCCAACCGGGGGAACCGATGCCGATATCTCGATTGACGGGATGGACTACCAGAGTCAGGACAACACCATATCGAACGCCATTCCCGGGGTAACGTTGAATCTGGCTAGCGCTGACCCAAAAACCACCGTACAACTGACCGTGGGGCCGGACGTGAACCAAGCCACACAGGCAATCAATACCTTCGTGACTGATTACAACGCGATCATCAGCAATATCAACCAGCAATACACCATCGATCCCACCACCAACGCGGAGGGGCCACTGGCTTCGGACGGTTCTTTGCGGTCGTTGCAATCCAGCTTGCTGACCGATGCCTCTTACGCCGTCTCCGGTAACAGCGGCGGCCTGGTGAACCTCGCCTCGCTGGGCATTAACATGAACAACGACGGTACGCTCACGGTGGGGACCGCTCCCAATGGGCAGAGTTTGAGTCAGATTCTCGCCTCAAACCCAGCAGCCGTGCAAAGCTTCTTCCAAAACGCCTCTAACGGCTTTGCCACCAACTTTAATAGTGACATGACCAACCTGACCGATCCGACGACGGGTGTTCTGAATGCCGATATCGCCGAAAACCAAACCGAGCAACAGGATCTCACTAACCAGATCACGAATTTTCAGAACCAGCTTCTGGCCCAGCAGCAGGAACTAACGCAGGAATTGGATCAGGTAAATGCCACACTCGAGGAGTATCCGTTCCTTGTGGCGGAGATCAACGCCGAACTGGGCAACACCACATCGTCCACATCCAACTCGTCAAACACCTCCGGCACGTCCGGGACGTCAAACGGATAGCGCATGACAAACCCACGAATCGCGTATCGTCAAGCGGCCGCGCAGGGCGCCAGTCCGGTGCAACTGGTCCTCCGCCTTTACGAACAGATTATCGAGGACCTGCGGCAAGCGTTGAAGGCAATCGAGCAAAACCAGATCGACCTTCGCACCAACAAGATCAACCACGCAATTCTGGTCATTGGCCATCTGCAGTCGCGCTTGAACTTCGAGGCGGGAGGCCAGGTTTCCCAGAATCTTGATCGTTTCTACAACGTTCTGCGCAGTAGCCTGATGGAGGCTCAGTTCAAGGCCTCGTCCGAGCTAATTTCCGCGCGAATCAATGACCTCCTGGGTCTGCGGGCCGCGTGGGTGGAAGTGGAGCGGGGGGAAAGCCTGGCTGCGGCCGGCCCCGCTGCGGCGGGCGTGGCCATGTCAGTCCCCAGTTCGGCGCCGACGCGTGCGGATTGGAAGGGCTGATGTCTACCCTCACGAGCGAAATCCTGCAGCGGGTCAATACTTCTCTGCGTCATGCCCTGGCCCGCTTTCAGCCGGAGCAGACCCGCTGTTCGGCTGTCCAAGCTGGGGACCTGTCGACGCTGCGCAGCGAAATCCGCCATGCGGCGGATTGCCTGCGCGACTTGGCGGCAACGGCCGTAAAAGATCCGGCTTTGGAACAGCAGATCGCTGAATTCCGTCATAACCTGGAGAACCTAAAGCATGCTCTGCCTGGCTTCCACAGCCGTTTGCGGGCGGAGCACGCGCGCTTAGCTGCGGCGCACACTCACTCCCTCGCCGCCAGCGCATGGGTGCAAACTAACAAAGAGACGCTCTGAAATCCGTTCACGTCCTGGCGTCAAACTGCCGAGTTGCTCGGTACCCACATCCTGGAGTGTCCACTAGATCCGGTTAGTTTTTTCTGCATCGCCGCCAGCATTGTCATCCCGACCAAGCCGTTGGATAAGCTATGCGAATCCAACGGCGCGTAGAAGGATCTGCAGTTTTGATTCGGCTACACAATTTCCTAATCCGCTCTAAAATGTTGGTGCACGGGTTTTTATGCTTGACTTCACGAACTTTCAGCTGTTCACGTTCGACTGTTATGGGACGCTTATTGATTGGGAAACCGGAATATTTTCTGCCTTGCGGCCAATCCTAGCGGCCCATGGAAAGGACATTTCGGATTCGGCGCTGCTCGAGCTTTACGGAGAACTCGAAGCAGAAGCAGAAGCGGGCGAATATTCGACTTACCGCAATGTTCTTCAGCGCGTGGTGTGCGGCATTGGGCAGCGGCTGGGGTTCGCGCCTTCCGAAGCGGAAGCGCGCTCGCTTCCTGAGTCAATCGCTAACTGGCAGCCGTTTCCGGATACGGTGGAATCGCTGCGGCGGCTCAAGCAGCGCTATAAGCTCGCCGTGCTTTCCAATATCGACGATGATCTATTCGCGTTGACGGCACCGAAGCTCGGTGTCACGTTTTACCACCTCATCACCGCGCAGCAGGCTGGCTGCTATAAGCCCTGCCTGAAGCTTTTCCAGATGGCCGAGAAGCGCTGCGGCGTGCCTCGCAATGCGTGGTTACACCTCGGTCAGAGCATCTATCACGATGTGATTCCGGCACAATTGCTGGGAATCGCGACGGTGTGGGTCAATCGCCCTTCGCCCCGGCTAGGTGTTGGAGCCGTGAAAGCTGCTTCCGGAAAGCCGGATCTGGAAGTGAGCAATCTGAAGGCATTGGCTGACGTAGCATGCCCAAGCCGCGCTTGAGCAAAGCCCCCAAAAAGTGAGCTGATTTGGTTTTGCTGCGCTCGATGAGGGGGTTGCTTCCGAATATGTCTCAGCTACTCCTTGATCGCGTTCAGCGTTGGCCAGATCATCCGACCGCGGTTCAGCACGGACCAGCGTCTTGCGATGGCTCAGTTGCAGGCTCGGGATCCCACATTTGCCGCGGATGCGGGATCATGGAGTGAGTTTGAATACGACACCGCCTCCGTAGGCCCCGCCCGTCCAAGTCGTCCCATACAGGTTTCCCTTCTGGTCGAAGACTAGCCCTGCCAACGGCAACTCCCCATCGGCGCAGTTGTTGTTCTGTGAACAGAAGGCGTAGAGGACTGTCTCCTCGCCTCGTGGAGTCAGGCTGAATACGACGCCGGCGGACCGTTCGTAGTTTCCGCCGAGAAACGTCGTCCCATAGAGGTTTCCCTTCTGATCAAGGATCAGCCCTGCTTCGGGAGAGAACCCGTCAGTGCAGTAGTCCTGCGCACAGAAGCTGTAAAGAACTGTCTCCTGGCCCTTTGGAGTCAGCTTGAACACGACGCCGAAATGCTGGGCCCCGCCGACGTCGGTCGTCCCAAACAGGTTCCCCATCTTATCGAACACCAGCTCTGCAAAGGGAAGCTCCCCGTCGGTGCAGTTGTCGCCGCCTAGCGCACAAAAATTGTAAAGGACCGTTTCTTTGGCTTTAGGACAGAGCTTGAACACAACACCGCATCCCCTACTGCTCGTGTTGCAGGCGTTATACGCCCCGCCCCAGGTAGTCGTCCCGTACAGGTTTCCCTTGTTGTCCAAGACTAGCCCGGCCATGGGGTTTGCCCCGTCAATGCATCTACCGTCTTCGTAGTGCGCACAGAAGCTGTGGATGACTGTCTCCTTGCCTGCGGGAGTGAGCCGGAATACGACGCCACATCCCCCTCCGCAGTTGTCGTAGGCCCCGCCCGCCCAAGTCGTCCCATACAGGTTTCCCTTCTGGTCGAAGACCACTCCTGCATAGGG
>Ga0187771_10002526_pt1 | contig 12604 bp, 12 predicted proteins | sample 0116_SJ02_MP15_1_FD_133139 | JGI IMG/M metagenome (GOLD analysis project Ga0187771, IMG submission 133139) | Tropical peat soil microbial communities from peatlands in Department of Meta, Colombia - 0116_SJ02_MP15_10_MG | ecosystem: Environmental > Terrestrial > Soil > Wetlands > Peat | place... | reverse complement strand
ATCTTAGACCTCAACGCACGCCAGAGAGACATACACGGATTCCTAAGATCCATTGAAGAGACACTGATCCTTACCGTTAGCGACTTCGGAATCCTTGGTGAACGAGGGGAACAGACGGGTGTTTGGGTGGGCGAGAAGAAGATTACGTCAATTGGAGCCGCAGTTCGAAACTGGATAAGTTTTCACGGCTTCGCCCTCAACGTTAACACCGACCTCAAATATTTCCATAAGATAAGCCCTTGCGGGTTCCACGGCTCAACTATCACATCCATGAAAGCCGTACTCGGTCGGAACGTGAACTTTGAGGAAGTCAAGGGACACGTTGTACGGAGATTTGAGAAAGCGTTTGATGTTGAGTTACGGAACGTTTCCCCAGATGCTCTGGAAACAATTGTTCCGTCGGTCGCTGGCTGAAATCACGCTACATGGCCGAACTTGTAACTCGCTATCGCTCTACAATTTCCACATGTAGCGTACCCAAACTTATCTACAGTGAATTTTGTGCGAGCCCCGCATGTTTGACAGATTCCCGTGAACCCTCTCATCTTGCCCGAATCCGGGTCTCTAGGTTCCAGTTTCTTCTGAGCCACTTTCGCCGCGAAGACCTTAGCTCGCTTTTGTTCTTCGTTGAGTTTCCGCAGGTATGAAGAGGGAATCTTTCGAGGCATGGCCCACATTGAAGAGTCGGACACTCATGAGGTATTCGGTTCGGCCGACTATCGACCTTGTATTTTCGGAGCTACAAGGACGGACTCGTTTGCAGTTTCTCCTCGTTTGAGCTGTGGTAGCCATTTCGCGCCCCAGTTTCCAAGGGCTTCGAGTGCGGGCTTGAGTTCTAAGCCGGCTTGGGTCAGGGAGTATTGAACCAAGAACGGCCGCGTGCTCACGATCTTCCTATCCACTATGCCATATTCTTCGAGAAACTTGAGTGTCGCCGACAGAGTCTTGGAGTTGATGCCCGACACTCTTAGCAATTCGTTGAATCCTTTCGGTCCCGTGAACAGATGTCTCACAACTAACATTCGTGATTCCGTTACGATTGACTTGATAGCCCCGACGACCGGGCAATTGTTGTTGTGGACGGGGTCCTTCATTCTGACTTTCAGTTGTGCCGGCATTGGTATGTAACCTGATTACGTTATGGTTAGCGGACGTTTATATAGTTACCTCTATCTACTAACTTACTAAAGGAAAGCTGGGGAAGATTATACATGTCCAAGATCGAATTTCAAGGCGAGGTCGCCAGCCGTTCCGCGGACTATGATGCGAACCAACTAACGATCGAAACCGGGAAGACAGTCGGTAGGCCACTTAAGATTCTGGGGATAGCTGGAAGCCTCAGAAAGAACTCCTACAACAGACTCCTGCTTCGAGCCACTACGAAACTGCTCCCGTCGTCGACAAGGTTAGAGCTCTTCGAACTTAACAACATCCCCCTCTACAACCAAGATGTCGAAGTAACAGCGTTCCCAGAAGAAGTGAGAGTTTTCAAGGCAAAGATCGAAGCCGCGGACGCACTTCTTATCGCGACACCGGAATACAACCACTCGTATCCGGGGGTTTTGAAAAACGCGATTGACTGGGCGTCGAGACCTTACGGGCACAACTCCTTCGACGGGAAGCCGACCGCCATAATCAGCGCTTCTCCAGGCCTATTCGGAGGAATAGCCGCTCAAGATCAGCTAAAACTGGTCCTACTCGCTCTGAATGCACGGCTGGTAACCCAACCCGCGGTCATGGTAAACGTAGCACAACAGAAGCTCGATCAAGACGGCAACATTCTAGACCCGAACACGAAACAATTCATGTTGCAACTAACCGCGAATCTAGTCAATGAGGCAAGGCGCTCCGCTCATGTCGAGCAAACTTTCGTAGCCCCCGCACTTCAACCAATAATCGCCAGGGCGCGGATTCAAAGGTAAACCGCATACTTCAGCCGTGAATCCCCAATTCAGGTCCTGATCTTACGCAAACCCCTTTGACTGTTCATGCTTAGGAGCGACCTCAAGGGGGGTCATTTTCAGGGTAAATTGAACAAATCTGAATCAGCGTTTAAATGGCTCGTATTCGACATTTCCCATAGGCGCTGTAACATTGCCGGTTCTAACCGATTCATTCGGGCGTGTTGCCCGGAAACTTCGCATTTCGGTTACGGACCGCTGTAATTTCCGATGTCAATTCTGTATGCCCACACATCCCGTTTGGTTGCCCCATAGCGAAATTCTAACTTTCGAAGAGATTCATCACGTTGCTTCGCTCTTTTTAGGCATGGGTGTAACTAAGATACGATTAAGCGGCGGCGAACCTCTAATGCGCCGCGACATTGAGCGGCTAGTCAAACTTCTGGCAGGAATACCAGGCATACAGCAGCTCAACATGACGACCAACGGTTTCCTCCTCGCCGAAAAGGCGGCGGCCCTGAAAAGCGCGGGCCTGAGAGGAATCACGGTTAGTCTACACAGCCTGAAACCTGAAAGGTTTGCAGAGATAACAGGCGGAGGGCCCTTCGACAAAGTGATTCAAGGAATAAAAGCGGCGAAATCAAGCGGGTTCAGACCACTTAAGATAAATTCTGTGATTATCCGGGGATGCAACGATGATGAGATTGCCGACTTAGCCTCACTAGCTGTTGAGAGCAACGTGTCCGTTAGGTTCATCGAATACATGCCGTTCGACGGCCAACGACATTGGGGTATGGATAAGGTAGTTAGCGGGAGGGAAATTGTCGACAAGATCCGGGAGAGGTATGAGTTGGTCTCAGTACCGCGTCCCGCGGGAAGCACCGCTCAACTATACAAGCTTGAGGATGGCAACGGAGAGATCGGGATAATCACTTCAATCACGCAACCATTTTGTTCAGACTGCGACAGGATCCGGTTGTCGGCCGACGGCAAAATCGTACCATGCCTCTTTGACAAGGCTGGATTTGACTTGCGCCCCCTACTCCGAACGGGTGCATCGGATGAAAAGATTCTCAAGTTCATGGGCGAGGCGGTTCTGCGAAAGACACCTGGTGTCGAGACTCTGCTGAAGAAATACCAGCAGCTGGAGCATATTCGACCGATGCACACTATCGGAGGCTAAGTTTTGAGCTGGGAAACTTAGCAAAACATGGGAGCTTTAAGTACCAAACCCCATTGCCCGAAATAATCTTAATACATCGCTCACCGAAGCTTTTAGCTTCCTTGAATCGGCCAAAGAACAGAGTCATTCCACCGTAACAATGAACACTCGTATGGTAAGAGTAATGAGCCAATCAGACTTCCAGCAGAACCTTGTTCGCATTGGCAAGAAGCCCATCATGAACTACGTGACCGCATGCGTCACACTGTTTAACTCAGGTAACGGCGAGGTCATGGTGAGGGCAAGAGGCCAAGCGATCGAGAAAGCCATCGACACGGTTCAGACGTTAAGGCGCAGCTTCCTCAAGAATGTGCTCCTCAAGACAATCACCCTTGGGTCGGAAGACGTAACACGGTACGATGGCACACGCGGCAACATTTCGACAATCGAAATTGTCCTCTCCCAGGGAGAGGAAGACGATAGCGAGTTTGAAGAAGACGAAAGCGTAGAAGCCGAAGCCCAATAGGCACCTGATCAGTTAGCTGGCTGAAGGTCGTTCGTACGCTACTTTGCCTCCGGCCAGTGTCATTTTCACGTTTTGAACTCCCGCTCTTAGGACTAGCGACGAGGCAATGTCCCTAGAGTGTCGCAGGTTGATGTCGGCAGCGTCGATAAGCACGATGTCGGCGATCTTCCCGACCTCTATGGAGCCAATATCCTTCTCCATCTTCAAGGCTCTCGCGCCGTTAATCGTCGCCATCTTCAGCACTTCTTTGCACGTCGGTCGGCTCGGGTTTCGTTCCGCTCCCCTGATGACTCTCGCAGTGTAATCCATTTCACGAAACATGTCTGGCTGGCTTAGCATCACATTGTCAGTTCCTAATGCCAGATTTATTCCGTGATTCATGATGTGTGTCAAGGGAGGTACGCCCACACCGAGAATTGCGTTGGCCCGAGGGCAGCAAACCACGGAAGCGCGGCTCTTTGCGACGAGTTCGATATCAGCATCGCCCGCGTTTGTCATGTGTACGACAAAATCTGGTTCGAGGTGATTTATGGCGCGTTCAACGTCGCCGCGGCCTGTGCAGGATTCCGATTTCTTGATACTCTCTACGGACTCTGCAACATGAATCGCTTTCAGTTTCTGCGTTTCTGTCGCCAGTTGATTGATTTGGTCCATAGCTTGATCGGTAAAGTCATTTACGCTGCTTGATGAGATTCCCTCAGCTTTAGACAGTAGCTCCTTTACTTCTCTCAATCTAGCGCTCGGGAGTTGATGGTTATTGTTCGCGAGTTCAATGGGGGTGAACGGGACTTGTGTTAAGCGTGCAAAGACGACCGGCCTAATCGGTAAATCATCTGCGGCCTTGCGTAGAAGCGAGACTCCGCGCATACCGCCCTCCCTGAAGTCGGCGAATGTGGTGATTCCCGATCGAATCATGTCCGTCAATGACTCTCGCATGGCTGCGATGAGCTCGGCGTCGGTTGTCGAAGCAAGTATTTTGTGTTTCAACCCAACGCCCGGACTAACGACTTCATCTATCGGCAGTCCAACTCCCGCCTCTTTGGCCACGGAATCGCCCACATGTGTGTGTGCGTCTATGAACCCAGGGATCGCGATTAGGCCTTCGCAATCGACGTGAGGCGTGCGCGAGTCGCCGGGCCCTTCGCCGTAGTCTGAAATTCGGTCGCCTCTAATTTCGATAAAGCCGTTGGGGACGAACTCGAGATCAGAGCCGCGGAGGATCATTGTCTTTGATAGGGTGAGCATTCTGCTTTCACGATTCCTTTGATTTTGTGGCGCAATTAAGTCTACCATGCTTCCTTGGGATTCGCTTCGTGATAGCGCACATTGGCTAATTGTCGGTTCGCCGATAGCGATTATGTCGTAGTCGGCAGACGAACGGAAGACTTTTACAATTCACGAAGCATGGCGTCGCGTTTGTGGTGATATGGTTGGCTAAGGTCGAGACTCAGAACCCAAGAATCAGAGTGACTCCACCTGGGCCGAAGGCGAGGGAATTAGTCGGGAAAGATGCGGACATTATTTCCGGATCGGTTGTTAGGTGGTATCCGCTCGTTGCGGAATCCGGGGCTGGGTGTATTGTGAAAGATGTTGACGGGAATGAGTATGTGGATTTCAACTCGGGCTTAGTTGTGTTGGCCGTGGGCCATTCTCATCCGCGTGTTGTTAAGGCGATCAAGGATCAGGCCGAGAAACTGATTCACTATTCATGGACAGATTTCTACTATAAGCCGATAATCGACCTCGGCGAGCAATTGACGAAGATCACACCGGGCTCGTTCGCGAAGAAAGTGTTCTTCTGTAATAGCGGTGCTGAATCGAATGAAGCCGCGATGAAGATGGCACGGTGGCACACTCGGAAGCCCCTATTTCTAGCCTACACGGGCTCTTTTCATGGAAGAAGCTTCGCGACGATGGCTCTAACAGCCAGTAAACCCGTGCAGAGGCGGCACTTCTTTCCACTTCTTCCGGAAGTTACACATGTCCCATACCCGTACTGCTACCGATGTCCCTTCGGGTTGACATATCCAGAGTGTAACATGTGGTGTGTAGACTTCATCGAAGAGGAAGTTCTGAAGAAATATCATGTGCCAGAAGATACGGCGGCGATGTTTGTTGAACCAATTCAAGGCGAAGGCGGGTACGTTGTGCCGCCCGACGACTACTTCCAACGCTTGAAGAAGATCTTGGACAAGTACGATATTCTGATGGTGGACGACGAGATACAATCAGGAATGGGGCGCACCGGTAAATGGTTCGCAATACAACACTGGGGCGTCACCCCCGACATTGTGACTGCCGCAAAGGCTCTCGCTTCTGGCTTGCCGATTGGGGCCGCAATCGCAAGGGCGGAGCTTATGGATTGGGAGGGGGGCTCGCACGCTAACACCTTCGGCGGAAACCCCGTAGCCTGCGCCGCAGCGTTGCAAGTAATTGAGGTCATACGCGATGAGAAGCTTATGGAGAACGCGACGCGACAAGGAGCCTACTTAATGAAGCGGCTGAAGGAGATGCAACAAAAGTACCCAATCATAGGGGACATTCGCGGCAAAGGCCTGATGATAGGCGCGGAATTCGTGAAAGACCGGGAGACCAAAGAGCCGGCCTCGCAGGAGCTTCAGGATGTAATGAACAAGTGCTTCAAACGAGGATTAGCCATCATTACGGCGGGCCGATCAACCATGCGTTTCGCCCCGCCCCTCATCATTACCCGTGAAATCATCGACGAAGGATTAGAAATATTCGAAGGAGCAGTCAAAGAAGTATCGGCTCAACTCCATTAGAAACCTCGGAACTAGCTAAGGAAAACATATTTTCGGCTTAGTAACCTGTCTAATGGACGGTGGTTTGGCTTGGAAATAAAGAAAGTATGCGTATTGGGTGCAGGCTTGATGGGGCATGGAATAACTCAGGTGTGCGCCCAAACCGGCAAATTCGAAGTTAACATGCGCGACATTGAGCAACGTTTCGTCGACAACGGAATGAAGATGATAAACGACAGCCTGCAACGCTTCGTCAAGAAGGGGACGATAACTGAGCAAGAGTCTCAACATGTCCGCGCCCGAATCCACCCGACCCTAGATCTGGCCGAAGCGGTCCGGGACGTCGATCTTGTAATCGAGGCGGTAACTGAGAATCCGCCTCTCAAGAAATCGGTTCTGGCGGAAGCCGACAAACATGCTCCTGCACACGCAATAATCGCCTCGAATACCTCATCCATCAGCATAACTGAGATTGGAGCCGCCACGAAAAGGGCGGAGAAGGTTTGTGGAATGCATTTCTTCAACCCACCACAACTAATGCGGCTTATCGAAATCGTTCGCGGCCTCAAAACATCCGACGAAACCGTGCAAGTGATTAGAGAGGTTTCAAAGAAACTTGGGAAGGAATCGGTCCTAGCCAAGAAGGATACGCCGGGGTTCATTGTGAATCGAATCCTAATTCCCGCCCTAAACGAAGCGATGTTTCTAGTTGAGGAAGGCGTGGCGGATCCCGAGGACATAGACAAAGCCGTTACTCTAGGCTTGAACTGGCCAATGGGCCCGCTGAAGCTAATCGACTACGTGGGCGCCGATACCAATCTCTTCATCACAGAGGTTATGGTAAACGAGACTGGCGATCAGAAATTCAGACCCAGTACCCTTCTGAAACAAATGGTCCGCGCGAACATGCTCGGAAGGAAGACAGGGAAGGGCTTCTACGATTGGCCGGAAAAGTAGCCCCAATCCCCTGTAGACGCGGCTACAGACTCATGTGGTTTTTGACTCTTTAGAAGTCGCCGGTAGTTCCCGGAAGACCCCCAAAGCTAGCGCCCAATCCCTTGAATTGGGCATGGTCCATCGCTATCACGTAGGCAAGGACTATGAATGGGGCGATTTCCTGACTCTGTATCTCCACACCGTAGGAGTCGCGGATGCTGACCCAGTTCTTGTGTATTTGCGCGACCTGGCCGCCGGAGGGCGACTGGATTGAGAACTCATGTTCTGTTATGTTGCCCTTGATCCTTCCAATCTCCGTGCCACTAGAATCTTCAAGCCACCATTCTGAGCCCAGCAGCTTCATGATCTTTTTCCTTACGACGGCGACGAGGCCTTGTTGGTCATAGATTTCGAATGTTGGCCTAACAGTCAGGACCTTACCGCGCATCTCCCCGAATGCAGCGCCGTCCGGGGTTTCAAAAGTGAACTGCGGCCCCCAACTGACCAGTTTCTTCATCACGTAGCCGAGTAGGTTACCGTTTCGGTCCTTTATTCCGAACGTGTCTCTGAGAGCCGCTATCTTCTGTTCAATAATGAACTCTCTTGCCGAGAAGACAAAGTGTGTCGCAGTAGGTGCGCTCGTAGTCGGTGTTGATGTTCCGAACTTGAATCCGCAGTTCGGACAGAATTTGCTATTCTCAGGTACCGGTTTGCCACATAAGGAACAATTCATGATGCAACGCACAGCAGCAAACGACGGGGCTTTCTATTATATGATTAACCGAGGGGCTCGAGTCAAAGATCTTGATTCATCTTATATTCGCCGGGCACCAATTCCTAAACGGAGAAGAGTTGACTGTGGCTAAGAAACGAGTGCGCGCCAGTCGAAAAACAAAACGAAGAAAGCTTGAACGCGTCCCGAAAGGATTCCACTCGGTGACACCGTACCTCGCCATTAATGGGGCCGCCCTTGCAATTGAATGGTACAAGAGAGCCTTCGGCGCGAAGGAGCTGAGGCGGGAGCCTGGACCCGACGGGAAACTCATACATGCACGAGTGAGGATAGGTGACAGTATCGTAATGTTGTCGGATGTATTCCCCGGAGGTCACAAGGATCCCCTCCAGCTGGGCGGATCGCCGATTTCGCTTCACATATACTCAAACAACGTGGACGCGCTGTGGAAGAGGGCTGTCGAAGCGGGGGCAAAGGTGGACATGCAATTGGATGACATGTTCTGGGGAGAACGATACGGTCGAATCACCGATCCCTTTGGCCACTCCTGGTCCATGTCAATGCAGATTCCCATGTCCCGCAAACAAATGAAAGAACAAAGAGCCGAGGCCATGAAAATGTTCGAACAGGACCAACACCCCGGTCACGAGGGCACTCAATCACCGTAACAGGCCACCTGTGCTTTATCTTACTTCAGGCCTAGCGACGGCCGATTTCGAAACGGGTATTTACCTATGGACTACTCCTAACTTCAGAGAAACATCGATTACGTGCGTGTTTGCAAGAGAACGGCTTTGACTGATAAAACACGGCGGGACGATGCGAGGCAGAGGCTCGCCGAATGGGTAGACAGCGTAGCCAAGATAACGAAACCCAGCCGCGTTTCATGGTGTACTGGTTCTGAGGAAGAATTTCATTCTCTAGTTGCGGGGATGGTTGCCGATGGAGTACTAATCAAACTTAACGAACGAAACTATCCCAACTGTTACCTCTATCGAAGCGACCCGAAAGATGTCGCTCGAAGCGAGGAAGCGACATTCATTTGCACAAAGGACAAGGACGATGTCGGCCCAACAAACAATTGGATGGCCTCAGACGAGGCGCAAGCAAAATTACGGAAAAACCTCGATGGCTGCATGATTGGCCGAACAATGTACGTTATCCCATACCTGCTCGGCCCAGTAAACTCACCCTACTCACAGGTAGGAGTGGAGCTAACGGACAGTCCGTACGTCGCCGCGAACATGGAAATCATGACGAAGGCGGGCCCCCTAGCGTTGCAGCATTTAAACGCTGACGGGTTCGTGAAAGGTGTACATTCGACCTGCACGCTAGATCCAACGAACAAATACATCTGCCACTTTCCCGACGAGAAACTCATAATGAGTTTGAACTCGAACTACGGCGGAAATGCCCTTCTCAGCAAGAAATGCCACGCACTTCGACTTGCGAGTGTGATGGCGAGAAATGAGGGATGGCTTGCCGAACACATGTTAATCATAGGCATCGAGGAGCCAGATGGCACGCTCACCTACGTGACGGGAGCCTTTCCAAGCGCCAGCGGCAAAACGAACCTAGCCATGCTCAAGCCGCCAGATTACATGAAGGGATGGAATGTGTGGGCGATCAGCGACGACATAGCTTGGATTCATTTAGATTCAGAGGGAAAGTTTAGGGCGATAAACCCCGAGAGCGGATTCTTCGCAGTCGCACCTAACACGAGCCTAAAAACGAATCCAAGAATAATGGAAATGGTCCGGAAGAATACCATATTCACCAACGTTGCCCTCTCCTCAGACAAAACACCTTGGTGGGAGGGTATGGGCGAACATCCCAGAAAACTCTGGGATTGGCAGGGAAGAGTGTGGGCGGCAGGCAAATCTCCAGGAAGCGCCGCACACCCCAACTCAAGATTCACCACCTCAATCCGCCAATACCCCTCACTCTCGCCAGAATACAACAACCCAAACGGAGTACCGGTGACGGCGATAATTTTCGGAGGAAGACGCTCTGAGCTTGTTCCGTTAGTTTGCGAGTCCTTCAGCTGGGAGCATGGAGTTCTAATGGGCGCAATGCTCAGGGTTGAAACCACAGCCGCCGCCTCAGGCGACGTCGGCGTATTAAGAAATGATCCCATGGCAATGAAACCATTCTGCGGATACCATATTGCAGATTACTTCAGCCACTGGTTATCGTTTCGAAGAAAGAGCGGAAAACTTCCGAAAATATTTCAAATAAACCCATTCAGAGTAGGAAGGGACGGGAAGTACCTCTGGCCCGGGTATAGCCACAACCTGGTGGTTCTCAAATGGATTGTCGAAAGATGTCAAGGAAAAGGGGAAGCAGTTGAAACCCCAATAGGGTACATCCCAACGACTGCCTCACTCAAAGTACAGGGCCTGGATATCTCAGAGGACATGATTAACGAACTCTTGCGTGTCGACACGGCCGCCTGGATGGACGAACTCGAATCCACCCAGCTATTTTTCGAGAGCCTTGGAGAAAAACTCCCGAAAACACTACAAGAAGAACTTTCGAAGCTGATGACCAGGCTGCAACCTGCTGCGACTTTTTCCTCACAGTCGCATTGAATATTCGTTAACGCCGTTACCCGAAACGGGCCTAAACTTCGAAACACTAAAGATAGCGCGGTGTCATGCGGGCGCTGACGATGGGCCCATGGATGTAATCATTCGCCCTCTCAGAGAAGACGATCTGCCTGCGGCGGACCATATCATGCGGTTGGCGTTCGGAACGTTCATGCATATGCCTGACCCAGAAAAATTCGGCGAAGGGATGGACCATGTTAGGGCACGTTGGATTGCGGATCCAAACGCGGTCTTCGCAGCGGAAGTAAATGGTAAACTGGTTGGGTCGAATTTTGCGACGCGGTGGGGCAGTTTCGGTTTTTTTGGGCCTCTGACTGTTCATCCCGAATTCTGGGACAAGGGGGTGGCTAAGAAATTGTTGGTCCCGACGATGGAATTGTTTAGCAAATGGGGCGTGAGTCACTCAGCTCTTTTCACGTTCTCCCATAGCCCGAAACATTTGGGCCTGTATCAGGGGTTCGGTTTTTGGCCTAGATATCTGACGCCGGTCATGTCGAAAACCGTTCAAGACGGCAACGGGGCCGGAAAGTGGTCGAAGTTTTCCGATGTTCCCGATTCTGAGAAAGGACAATACTTGGCAAAATGCCGAAACTTGGCGGGGTCCGTGTATATGGGCCTCGACTTAGAACGAGAGATTCTTGCGGTTCAAGATCAGAAGCTTGGCGATTCGGTGATGCAGTGGGACGGTCAGACGCTCATGGGATTCGCGGTATGCCATTGTGGCCCTGGAACGGAAGCCGGAAACGACACATGTTACATCAAATTCGCAACAGCGGGCAAAGGGCCAAACGCGGGTGACGCTTTTGATAGGTTGTTGAGCGCTTGCGATGAGTATGCTCGACTGTGCGGAGTGACCGAAGTCTTGGGCGGAGTCAACACTGCTTGTCATGACGCATATCGAAAAATGATCGCGCGTGGTTTTCGAACAGACTTCGTCGGAGTTCTTATGCTCAAGCCGAATAAACCGGCGTTCGACAATCCCGATGCATACGTGATATGTGACCTTCGTTAGGCACCAAATATGTGCAGGGGCTGATTCCGTTGGCTAGAGCGAGCACTGGGATTATTCTCGTGCTCGTCTCGGCTGTCGCCTTTGGGCTTATGCCCATCATGGCTCGATTTGCCTATGCCAATGGGGTAGGAGTAGTTGAGCTGTTGTTTGTGCGATTTCTGTTCGGATTCATGTTCATGGGGGCGATTCTCCTGGCAAGTGGAAGGTTGATTCTGCCTGGAAGAACGGACCTGCTTATGTTGATACTTCTCGGCGCCTTTGCGTACGGTCTCCAATCCGGCCTATACTTCACATCACTTCTCTACTCGCCCATAGCGATCGTGGCGCTTGTTCTTTACACATACCCTGTCTTCACAACCATTGGCGCATTCGTCTTAGGGTGGGAGAGAGTCTCCAAACCACTTGCCGCAGCCTTAGTTATTGCACTCGCAGGCTTGGTTCTCGTCGCCAATCCTTCCGGCGAACAATTAGGTTTCGGGGTGATTCTCGCCCTCGGCGCGTCGATAATCTACACGATCTATATTCTCGGCGGGTCGAAGGTTCTTAGAAGAGTAAGGGGAGATGTCGGAGCATTTTACGTGATGGGCGCTGCTTCGGTCAGTTTTGGCCTGGCGGGCGAGTTTACAAAGACGATTCATCTCAATTTCGGTTTGATGGGATGGTTCTGGGTGGCGATGCTAACTCTAGTAGGCAGCATCGTGGGCTTACCTTTATTCTTCATGGGGCTTTCGAAAATCGGCCCTTCAAGAGCTTCGCTGATCAGCCTCCTAGAACCTCTCACCTCCATATTTGCGTCGTTAGCGCTCTTCGGGAACTCGTTGACGGCTTCACAGTGGTTTGGCGGACTGCTCATCTTGATTGCAACCGCAATCACTGCCCTATACAGTCGGCCGGAACCCCTAGCCCAGCCAATTATAACGTGAGCTGGAGTTTGGTTATTGGCAGCATTACATGATTCGAGGT
>Ga0187771_10002525_pt1 | contig 12604 bp, 10 predicted proteins | sample 0116_SJ02_MP15_1_FD_133139 | JGI IMG/M metagenome (GOLD analysis project Ga0187771, IMG submission 133139) | Tropical peat soil microbial communities from peatlands in Department of Meta, Colombia - 0116_SJ02_MP15_10_MG | ecosystem: Environmental > Terrestrial > Soil > Wetlands > Peat | place... | reverse complement strand
CTGGATGAACGCCGCATGGATTGAGGAGTGGCTGAAGGATCCCCAATCACTCGTGCCCGGTTCTATCGAGCCTCAGCGAAGTTTTACGGACGAAGAACGCAACGCGCTGACTGCTTACTTAGTAACGTTGAAACAAAGCGCACACGTAGCGCGGGGCTTCAGCCCGGCACATGCCGCCCAGAAGGGCGGCGCTACGCCCCCGGGTGCAGCATTACGCACCGTCGCTAGGAGGGGCCGATGAAAACGAGGCTCATCATCGTATTGGTCCTCATCGCGGGCGCGAGCTTCACGACCTCCTGCGCAGAGAAGCGCGCCTCGGCAAAGTCCGATCCGCTCGCAGGCGCTTACGACATTGAACAGGATTGGAACGATCCCCAGCGGGCGATTCCCCTCAACTACCAGCAAGCGCAAGGAAAGCGCGTGTTCTATCAATACTGCGTTTGGTGCCACGCGGATGCGACACCCGCCGGCCCCTCCAATCGCTCGAACCTCAACCCTATGCCGCCCCTCGCGAACGACGGCGCAGTGTTCAATCCGCTCAGCGACGACCTCCTGCGCAACACCATCACGCTAGGCGGGAGCGCGGTGGGGAAATCCGCTCTCATGCCTTCCTGGGGTAAGACCTTGAAGTCCGATGACGTTGACGCGGTCATTACTTTTTACCGCGCCGTTGCTCAGCCGCCTTATCAACCCCCTGCGCGAGGGGGGCCGAAATATTCGGTGAGGTAGTTTTGCAGGGACTATTCAGACAAGGAGAGTGCTATGAGAAAAGTGGTGATATCCCTACTGGTCACAGTTCCTACGCTCTTCCTGGCATTTCTGGCCACATTGACTCCGCGCAGCGTGCAGGCCGTTCCAAGCTATGCGCGCCAGACAGGGTTGCCCTGCAGCGGCTGCCACTACACGCCTCCGGAGCTCAACCCCGCAGGGCGAAAATTCAAGCTGCTCGGTTACGTTGACAAAGATAAAGAGAAGAAAGTGATCACCGATGATGCAAAGAAGCATCATGCGGGGCTTGATATTCTCGCCGAATTGCCCCTCTCCGTGGTGCTCGAGACGTCGTTCACCGCCACGAATAAACCTCAGCCAGGTTTTCAAAACGGGAATTTTGAATTCCCTCAAGATGCTTCGCTCTTCCTTGCAGGAGCGTGGACATCTCATGTCGGCAGTTTTCTCCAAGTAACCTATGACACTCAGAAGGACCACTTCACAAGCGATAACACGGATATCCGCTACGCCAATAAGCGGCAGGTCGGTGGCAAGGAATTCGTCTACGGCGTGACCTTGAATAATAACCCGTCGGTGGAAGACCTTTGGAATGACACGCCGGCCTGGGGCTACCCGTGGATCGCCAGCGATTTCGCGCCCACTCCTACCGCCTCCCCCATCATTCAAGGCCGTCTGGCTCAGGATGTCGCGGGCGTTGGCGGCTACGCCATGTGGGACAATCATTTGTATGCAGATGGAACAATCTATCGATCCGAGCACGTGGGCAGTCCTCAGCCCAATCCAGGAACAGGATTTGCATACAACATCCGCGGCGTCGCGCCCTACTGGCGCGTCGCTTGGCAGGAACTGACGCCGAAGACCCAGTATGAGGTCGGTACCTATGGAATGCACATGGCGTCGAGCCCCGGCGCGATCGTGGGTCTCGAGGACAAGTATACAGACGTAGCGGTGGACTTCCAGGTGGACCGAACGGTGTTCAAGCGGGACGTGCTTACGTTGCGCGGCACGTATATCCACGAGAGTTCAACTTTGGCCGCAACATTTGCTGCCGGAGCAGCGCAACAGAGCAACCACCGCTTGAATACGGCTCTGATAAATGCCGAATACCATTTCGGCAACCGCTTCTCTGGCACGTTCGGTTGGTTCGACACCGGGGGGACCGTCGACCCCTTGCTGTACGCGCAGAGCCCGGTGACCGGCAGCGCCACGGGCGACCCAAGAGGAGCCGGGTATATCGCGAACTTCTCATATTGGCCGATGCAGAATTTGCTGCTCAGCGCGCAGTATACCGGGTACACGCGATTTAATGGGGGCTCAACGAACTACGATGCGGCGGGTCGCAACGCTAGTGGCAATAATACAGTGTATCTGGACTTGCGAGTCCTTTTCTGAACCGCACGTCGACTGGAGTCGCCGGACTTTTCCCTGTGGCCATTCAAGCCGCCGAAGCCCCTTTGTGCTGGATGTCGGCCGAATTCGGCCGAAAAGGCCTAAGGGTTGTCAGTCGCGTTTCCGAGAAGATGGCCCTTGGCAAGTATAGACCCACGATAAGGGCGTACTGTTACGAATCGGCTTGGCTGGGGGCTAGGCTACATGTGAGTGGCCACTGGGAGTTGACAGCAGCGCACGTTTTCGACCAATCGTCTGCAAGTCGTGCTCGCTTGGGGCGGTCGTAAGTCGGTCGTAGTACCACCATGGGGCCTCTTAAAAGGATTCAGAGTCAGGCAGGAGAAGCGTATGGTCTGAGCCCTGCCCCCTGGTGGCTTTTAAAGGGGGCTGTGAATGAGAAACCAAAAGTCGCGTTTAAGTGCTTGAAAAGGTTGGTGGACCTGAGGGGATTCGAACCCCTGACCCCCTGGTTGCAAACCAGGTGCTCTCCCAACTGAGCTACAGGCCCTCGGTCGTTCTAGCCTTTTGAATTCAATGTGATAGGCAACTTAATTCCTGCACGTCTTCCGACTCGTTGGCCTCCCTATTGAGCCACAAGTCCGACGTGTGCCCACCGCTTTCGATTCTATGCGTTGCACGAGAGTTTTTTCAAGTCTCTTGAGTACCAATGGGCACGACTGCAGCGCTTTCTTCGGGGGCGCGCCCCTGCTGAGGTTCGCGCGCTCGCCATCCCGGCCGTGAAATTTGACTTCTTTCCGCGGATGGGGCATTCTGAATGCCCTCCGAATCTACAAGCGAAAACGATGCTATGAAAAAGATCCAGATCTACGACACGACCCTTCGAGACGGCTCGCAAGGCGAGAACATCTCGTTTTCATTGGAAGACAAGCTCCACATTGTTAGGAAGCTTGATGGCCTGGGTTTGGATTACATAGAGGGCGGCTGGCCCGGCTCGAACAGCAAGGACGTGGCCTTCTTCCACCGCGCCCAGGCACTCCAGCTGAAGCACGCCAAGCTCGCGGCGTTTGGAAGCACTCGCCACCCGCGACACCCTGCGGCCCACGATCGCAATCTTCAAGCCCTCATTGAGGCCAACACTCCGGTGGTGACCATTTTCGGGAAGACCTGGGATTTACATGTGAAAGTGGCTTTGGGGATTTCGCTCAAGGAAAACCTGGACCTGATAAGCGAGTCCGTGGATTACTTGAAATCCAAGGGAAAGGAAGTGATCTACGACGCGGAGCATTTCTTCGACGGGTTCAAGGCTGACTCGGAATACGCCCTGGCCACGCTCAAGGCTGCCGAGGAGGCGGGCGCCGACACAATCGTGCTGTGCGACACGAACGGCGGCACGCTGACCGCTGATATTCGCGAGCGTTTTCTCGCCGCTTCCAAACAACTCAAGACGCCTTTGGGCATTCACACTCACAATGATTGTGAAATGGCGGTTGCCAACTCCATTGCCGCCGTGCAGCAGGGGGCTGTGCACGTGCAAGGGACCATGAACGGTTATGGAGAGCGGTGCGGGAACGCCAACCTTTGCTCCGTGATCCCCAATCTCGAGTTGAAGCTGGGGATGCACTCGATCGGCAGGGAAAATCTCAAGCACCTCACGGAAGTTTCCCACTATGTGAGCGAGCTGGCCAATCTGCTGCCGCGTCAGGATCTGCCCTACGTCGGCAAGAGCGCGTTTGCCCACAAAGGCGGCATTCACGTGAGCGCCGTGATGAAAGAGGCTTCCGCTTACGAGCACGTTGACCCGGAAGTCGTCGGCAACGCGCGGCGTGTCCTGGTCTCGGAACTCTCCGGAAAAAGCAACGTCATTTACAAGGCTGCGGAGCGCGGTCTGAAGATCGACAAGTCCTCCGCCGCTGCCAAGGTCGTGGTGGACAAGCTCAAGGAGATGGAACATGACGGCTATCAGTTTGAAGGGGCCGAAGCGTCCTTCGATATCCTGTTCAACAAGCTGGTGCACGACGTCAGAGAGTTCTTCGAGCTGGACGGGTTTCGGGTGATTACTGAAAAGAAGGGGGCCAACCAACCTTACTCGGAGGCTGTGATCAAGTTGCGCGTGGATGGGACGGAAGAACACACGGCCGCGGAAGGCGTGGGTCCCGTTAGTGCTTTGGATAGGGCTTTGCGGAAATCGCTGACCACATTCTTCCCTTGCATCCGGGACATCCGCTTGACAGATTACAAGGTCCGCGTGCTGAATCCCAAAGGCGCTACCGACGCCAAGGTTCGAGTGCTGATTGAGACCAGCGACGGCCACGACACTTGGGGGACGGTGGGTGTTTCGGAGAACCTCATCGAGGCAAGCTGGCAGGCCCTTGTGGATAGCATCACTTACAAGCTGAAGAAGGAATACGGCTACCGGCGCCGGGGAAGCGAAAAGCGGCCGACGGAGTAAGCCTCCGGCCGCTACAACAACACCCCCGGCAGCGGCTCGTCGTGAGCGCACGCAACGCTTAGCTCGCGGGTAGCTCCCGCATCAGCATTCCAGAAGAACACCATCAAACCAACCTGATGCCGTGGGAGGCTCGATCACTATGAAGGCGCTGGTCAAGAGCAGGCGTGAACCCGGACTCTGGCTGGAGGAAGTTGACGACCCGAAGATTGGCATCAATGACGTGCTGATCCGTGTGCATCGCACCGGAATCTGTGGCACGGACTTGCACATTTATAACTGGGAGGACTGGGCGCAGCGAACGGTTTCCGTGCCGCTGGTGGTGGGACACGAGTTTGTGGGCGAGGTCGCCGAGGTGGGCTCGAACGTCGCGGACTTCTACCCGGGCGACATCGTGAGCGGGGAAGGGCACGTGGTCTGCGGGCGCTGCCGGAACTGCCTGGCGGGGCGTCGTCATCTTTGCGCCCATTCGCAGGGCGTGGGTGTAAACCGTCCTGGCGCGTTTGCGGAGTATATCGCGCTGCCCATGACCAACATCTGGCGTCATCACGCCACCATCGACAGGGACATCGCCGCCATCTTTGACCCCTTCGGAAACGCTGTCCACACCGCGCTGTCTTTTCCGGTTTTGGGAGAGGACGTGCTCATCACCGGAGCGGGGCCGATCGGCCTGATGGCGGCTGCGGTCGTTCGTCATGCCGGCGCGCGCTTTGTTGTGATTACGGACGTCAATCCTTATCGTTTGGAGCTTGCGAAAAAGATGGGTGTGACTGTAGCGTTGAACATTCGAGAGGGAAAACTCCCCACCGTGCAAAAGGCATTAGGCATGACCGAAGGCTTCGACGTGGGTTTGGAGATGTCCGGCAACAGCACCGCGTTTCAGGACATGCTGGCCAACATGAGCCATGGAGCGAAGATCGCGCTGCTGGGCATTCCCTCGCAAGAGATATCCATCGATTGGACCACGGTCATCTTCAACATGCTGACCCTCAAGGGCATTTACGGCCGCGAGATGTACGAGACCTGGTACAAGATGACAGTCATGCTGCAATCCGGGCTCGACATCAGTCCTGTAATCACCCATCGCTTTCATTACGAGGAGTTCGCCAAAGGCTTCGAAGTGATGAACACGGGCGAGTCCGCCAAGGTCATCCTCAACTGGGCCTGACCCCCAGGGCTTTGTCGAATCCCTTCCTTTCCCGCAAATGTTGGTCGCAAATTGAGAATCCTTCCCAATAGGCGAGTTCCCACGGACCTCGGGTGCGAGTCGAGGGTGTGCGATTATGGTTGTGTTCGAGGAGTCATTTCATCAAATCTTCGGGGTGGCCGACTTAAAATCTACCGATTGAAGCGCTGCGCAGGATGTAGATGAAGTAAGGCATGAGATAACGAAGGATTGGTGGGCCTGGGTAGAGTTGAACTACCGACCTCACCCTTATCAGGGGTGCGCTCTAGCCACCTGAGCTACAGGCCCACTTCCCTCGACTGATCACCCCTTACAACGGGGCGCGCAGTGCTGAGGACAGAGTTCCAAGTATAGGCAGAGCTTTTCTTCTGCGCAAGCGGAATTGCTGGGCAGTCCGTCACCTGACGGATAGTCTTTTGGGCGGGCGTGTGGTACAAACTAAAGATGTTGGTGCACACCGCTCCGCGCACCTGTCCGTCTGCGGACGAACAAGCTGCCACGCGGCAGGGCAGTCGATGTTCTGTTCCCTAAAGGAAAGGGCTCGTTGACGACCAGCGTATCGAAGGACACACTTCCTAATGGCCTGACAGTTCTTACCGAGGCGATGCCGTCGGTGCGGTCCGTTTCCATCGGCATCTGGCTACGCACCGGCTCACGCCATGAGCGCGAACAGGAGAACGGCATCACACATTTCCTGGAGCATCTGGTCTTCAAGGGCACCAAGAATCGCAACGCGGAGGAAATCGCACGCGCAGCGGACTCGGTTGGAGGCCACCTGGATGCCTTCACGGCCAAGGAGTGCACCGCCTTCTCTATCAAGGTTCTGGATGAACATCTCCCGCGCGCCATGGATATCCTGGCTGACCTGGTAAAGAACCCGCTCTTCAAGCCCGAGCACATCACGAAGGAATCGCAGGTCATCCAGGAAGAAATCAAGATGGTGGAAGACACTCCCGACGACCTTGTGCATGAGATTTTCACCCAAACCTATTGGCGGGGCCACGCCTTGGGCCGGCCCATCCTGGGGACGCGCCGGACGGTGCGGAGCTTCGGTCGCCGGCAGTTGCAGACCTACTTCCATCGCAACTACACGCCTCGTAATATGCTGATCGCCGCGGCCGGTCACGTCGAACGCGCGCGCTTTCTGGACCTCGTCGCGAAGGAATTCGGCGATCTTCCCAGCGGCAGCCCGGTGGCGCAGGGCAGGGCTCCCGTCCCGCACCCCCACCTCAAGCAGCGGCAGAAGAAGGAACTTGAGCAGGTGCACATCTGCATGGGCTCGCCGTGCTATCCCCAGCCGCATGAGAAGCGTTTTGCCGCGTACCTCCTCAACACGGTCTTGGGCGGCGGGATGAGTTCGAGGCTGTTCCAGAATATCCGCGAAAAACGCGGCTTGGTGTACGCCGTGTTCTCGGGGCTGAATAGCTTCCATGATACGGGCTACTTGAGTGTCTATGCCGGCACGGCACGGGATAAGGCCCGCGAAGTGATCGACCTCATCCTGAGAGAGTTTCGGGAGTTGAAAACCGGCCCCATTAGCGAGCAGGAGCTCCAGCACGCCAAGGACTACCTGAAGGGTAGCCTGCTGTTGAGCCTGGAATCGAGCAGCAGCCGGATGTCGAACCTTGCCCGGCAAGAGATGTATTTTGGCCGTTACATCTCCCTCGATGAAATCGCCCGCAGCATCGATGGGGTCACCACCGGACAGGTGCTGGAAACCGCGCGTGAATTCTTCGAAACCGAGCGCCTGGCGCTCACCGTCCTGGGGCCCCCGAATGGGCTGAAGCTCAGGCGCGCTGATCTCGCCTGCTGAGCTCATTTTCGCCGCAGGGCTGCCGAAAGAAATGACTGATCAATGAAGAGAACGTGACGTGGGGCCTGTCTGCTTTTCTTTTTCTGGGGTGATTTCAACGGTCATATAATTACCTTCATCCCGCCGGCCGACGGGTGGGCTGACGGCGCAAGCCGCATCTTCGTAGGAAGTTCTCGGCGGGCAAGATGAGTGCTATGCTCTGTTTCAAATACCTCGTCACCTTCACCCTCTCGCTCGTCACTCGACACTCGACACTCGTCACCGCTCTTGTGGAGGAGGCGCGTTGAGCATTCGGTTTTGCCTCCTGGGCAGCGGGAGCAAGGGCAACTCCACACTGGTGGCGACGGAGAAAACGCGCTTGCTAATCGATGCCGGACTGAGCCGCAAGGAAACGTACGTTCGGCTGGCGGCCATCGGGGAGCCGGTTGACGGCTTTGACGCTCTGGTCATCTCTCACGAACACGCCGACCACATCAGCGGCCTGCGGCTGCTGGCGCTCGCTTGGAAAGCACCCATATATATCTCCGCGGCCACGCGCGACGCCGTAAGCTGGGACGCGAGGATCCGCGGCTTCGAATTGTTTACCCCAGGCCAAAAGTTCACCATCCGCGACATCGAGATTACGCCGTTCTCGATCCCTCACGACGCCGTGGACCCGGTCGCGTTCACGTTCGAGGCGCAGGGCGTCAAGATCGGCTTGGTCACGGACCTTGGCTACGTGCCCGAGGCCGTGAAGCAGCGTGTGCGTGGGTGCCACTGCCTGGCCTTCGAGTCCAATCACGACCTGGACATGCTCAAGGTCGGCCCCTACCCCTGGCACGTCAAGCAACGCGTGATGAGCCGGCACGGGCACCTCTCGAATCGGGCCACCGCCGGTTTCCTGGCCGAGGACTTCGACGGGGCTGCTCGCGAAGTAGTCCTGGCCCACTTGAGCGAGACTAACAATCATCCGGAGATTGCGCGCCTGAGCGCGCAGGAAGCGCTTGAACAGCGGTCGCAGAGTAGCCGCCCCGAATTGCATCTGGCCAGCCAGTCGTCACCCACGCAGGTCTTCCGGTTCTGAATCTCGCATCCCTTTTGATTTCGAACGCTTGATGCCGCAAACACAAGAGGTGAATCTCGTTTTGGTTGCGGCTGCGGTGCGCTGTGGTAGGATGTGCGCGCTGTTTGGGTCCTCCGCGAGCACTGACAGGGGAGGGCCCAAGTCGCAAATCTGAAATCCAAAATCTAAAACGCCATGATCCCACGATACACACGCCCGGAAATGGGCCACATCTGGACCGACGAGAATAAATTTCAAAAGTGGCTGGAAGTGGAAATCGCCACGGCCGAAGTCGAGGCCGAGACGGGCCTGATCCCGAAGAGCGCGGCGCGTGCCATCCGCCGCCGGAGCCGTTTTGAAGTGGACCGAATTCTGGAAATCGAGAGGAAAGTGAAGCATGACGTCATCGCTTTCACCACCAACGTGGCGGAGCACGTGGGCCGGCAAGGCCGCTACCTCCACTACGGCCTGACTTCCAACGACGTGGTGGACACGGCCCAGGCGCTCCAGGTGCGCGAAGCCTCCGCGCTGCTCCTGGCAGGGCTGCGGCGCCTGGGCGAGGCTTTGAAAAAGCGCGCCTTCGAATTCAAACACTCGCCCATAATCGGCCGCACGCACGGCATTCACGCCGAACCCATCACTTTCGGCTGCAAGCTCGCCATCTGGTACGCGGAAAGCCGGCGCAATCTGGAACGGCTTGCCTACGCCGCGGAGCAGATGCGGGTGGGCAAGATCTCCGGCGCGGTAGGGACGTACACGCACCTGCCGCCCTCCATTGAGAAGAAGATTTGCCGGAGACTCGGCCTGGAGCCGGCGCCGGCCTCTTCCCAGGTTGTCCAGCGCGACCGGCACGCCTTTTATCTCTCCACGCTGGCGGTCATTGCCGCCTCCCTGGAGAAAATCGCGCTGGAAGTGCGCGGCCTCCAGCGCACCGAGGTCCGGGAAGTGGAAGAGTACTTCTCGCCAGAGCAGAAGGGCTCTTCAGCCATGCCCCACAAGCGCAACCCCGTCACCGCCGAGCAGATCTGCGGGCTGGCGCGCGTGGTGCGGGCCAATGCCCAGGCGGCGCTCGAGAACGTGGCGCTCTGGCACGAGCGGGATATTTCCCATTCCTCCGTGGAGCGGGTCATCCTGCCGGATTCCACCATCCTCCTCGATTACCTGCTGGCGAAAACCTCGAACCTTGTGGAAACGATGTTCGTCTATCCTGACCGGATGCGCGAGAACCTGGGTTTGCTCAAGGGGTTGATTTTTTCGGGCCAATTATTACTGGAGCTTGTAGAGAAGGGGGCCTCGCGCGAGGAAGCCTACCGCTGGGTGCAGCGGAACGCCATGCAGGTCTGGGAGACCCGCGAGGACTACCGCTCCCTGGTCGAGCGCGATGACGACATCCGCCGCTACCTCACGCCCAAGGAGATTTCCGCTGTATTCAACGTCGAGCGCTACTTGAAGCACGTGGATGAGATCTTCAGGAGGGTTTTTGGTAGATAGGGGCGCGGGCGTCCTCATGGGGAAGCGACATCCGGTGCCCCGGAGGGCACTTACCGCGCGGCCGGGCTTGCATCCCTAACCCGACTACTCAGGCACAGGCTTACCTGCGCCCAAGCGAATCCTACGCCTGCCCTTTTGCTGAAACCAAACCCGATTCGGCGCGCTACAGCCGATTGATCACGCTGGCCAGATACCCCGCTCCGAAGCCGTTATCGATATTCACCACGCAGACATTGGGCGAGCAACTGTTGAGCATACCGAGCAGGGCGGCGAGCCCGCGGAAGCTGGCGCCGTAGCCTACGCTGCTCGGGACGGCGATCACGGGCGCGCCGACCATCCCCGCCACCACACTGGGCAGCGCCCCTTCCATCCCCGCCACCACGATGATGACTCGCGCATCGCGCAGGTGGCGGCTCTCGCTCAGCAGCCGGTGAAGGCCCGCCACGCCGACATCGTAGAGCGCCCGGACGCGGTTGCCCATGATGTCCGCGGTCACCAGCGCCTCCTCCGCCACGGGGATATCGGATGTCCCGGCGCAGACGACCACCACCCGGCCCTTGCCGCGGATCTTCGGGTCCCGGCGAATGGTGATGGCGCCTGACAGTTCGTGGAATTGCGCTTGCGGGTCGAGCTTGCGCAGGCGCTCAAACAGTGCGCGGTTGCCGCGCGTGACGAGGATATTGTGGCGGTTTCGCAGCATCCGGCGCACGATTCCCTCCACTTGCGCCGGAGCTTTGCCTTGCGCCAGCACGACCTCGGGAAAGCCTTGACGCAACGTGCGGTGGTGGTCGATCTTGGCGTAGCCGAGGTCTTCGTAGGGAAGGGTCCGCAGCCGGTCTACCGCGTCTTCGACGCTCAGTTTGCCGAGCCGGACCTGCCGGAGCATTGCGGATATTTCTTCTCGAGTCAAAACGCGCCTTTCGCCAGCCCCATCACCGTTGCCGTAGGGGCGAGCCTTGTGCTTGCCCTCCGCAGAGCGCCCACCAAGGCGCCCCTACGGAGCCAGTATAGCAAAGGATTGGACCTTCCTTGACTTGATCCAGGGGTGCTAATAACATCGCGACGCATGGCAATGGGGAGGCTAGCGGGGAAAAAGAATGTGGTATTGGGCGTCACGGGCGCCAGTGGGGCGGTCTTCGCTCGCCGGACGCTCCAGATGCTTGACGCGGATGCGCGCGTCGGGGAGATCCACCTGGTCATCTCCGGCAGCGGGCTCAAGGTGCTCCGCGATGAACTCGATCTGGACGTTTCGAAGAGCGCCAGGATTCCCGCGGCCCTGGCCGGCGGGGCCACACGAAAAACCCGATATCTGCTCGATTCCGATATCGGCGCTTGCATCGCCAGCGGCTCCTATTCCGTGGACGCCATGGTGGTGATTCCCTGCACGACGGGTTGTTTGGGCCAGATTGCTTCCGGCATTGCCTCCACGCTCATCGAGCGCGCGGCCGACGTCTGTCTGAAGGAAGGGCGCAAGCTCGTGTTGGCGGTTCGCGACGCGCCCTTCAACCGTATCCATCTTGAAAATATGCTGCGCGCGCAAAGCGCGGGCGCGGTGATATTTCCGATCATCCCGTCGTTTTACCATCGGCCGAAATCCCTCGACGATTTGGTCACGCAGTTCTGCTGCCGCGTGCTGGCCCACCTGGACCTCGCGCAGGCCCGGCAGTATCAGTGGAAAGGAGAGAAGAAGTTCTGAGTTGTAAGTTTCGAGTTAAGAAACCCCTACCCCTGCGATGGGGCCCGACCGTCTACTCGTAAAGCGCCGCGACGTCAACTCATAACTCATAACTCGGAATTGCTGTTTGGCGTGATGTTGATTCCATTGATCCCGCCTTTAATCCTCCTCCTGACCCTGACCGGACTGGTAAATTCGTTTTACTTCACGTTCGCCTATTACGGGCGCGTCAAGAAATCCCGTTGGGTTCCGGAAATTCTTTGCGCCCGGGAAGGCTCGAGCTGCGTCACTGTGGTGCAGACGCCGTACGCGCGCGTTTTCGGCGTGCCCAATTCTCTGTTAGGGATCGTTTACTACCTGGCCGTCATCGTCTGGACTTTAGGCGGACATCGCATAAGGGGCCTCGGGGTCCATTTGGGCTCGCTGGTTGTCGGATCAACCACGCTCCTGATCGCGGCGGGCGTTGTCTCTGTCCTGCTCGGTTTCTATCTGGTCTACGCTTTACGGCGCAGACTGCACGTGGATTGCCCGCTCTGCTACACCGCGCATGCAATCAATGTTACACTTCTGGTCCTGGTGATCGTCCTCGCATTCTAGGATCTCGTCCGGAAGTCGCAAGCCGTCCCTCGCCATCCTACTGAACTCAAGGAGTCTCAAATGAAACTCTCTATCCGCTCTCTCGTTCTCGCTCCGCTCCTATGCGCATGCCTGGCAGTCGCCCAAGGAATCAAGCCGCTGGACCTCCCCGCGCCGCAAACCAGCGGCGGCAAGCCGCTCCTCGAAGCGCTGAAGGCTCGTCAGTCGTCGCGTGAATTCAGCCCGGAAAAACTATCTCCCCAAGTGCTTTCCACCCTGCTCTGGGCGGCGTTTGG
>Ga0187771_10002524_pt1 | contig 12605 bp, 9 predicted proteins | sample 0116_SJ02_MP15_1_FD_133139 | JGI IMG/M metagenome (GOLD analysis project Ga0187771, IMG submission 133139) | Tropical peat soil microbial communities from peatlands in Department of Meta, Colombia - 0116_SJ02_MP15_10_MG | ecosystem: Environmental > Terrestrial > Soil > Wetlands > Peat | place... | reverse complement strand
TGAATCCCGGAGCTGTACTGTGCCGCCTTCTTCGGAGTCCCTGCCAGCTCTTCAGGCACGCCATGCAGCGAGGCGGCCCTTCTCAGCACCAGCTTCGTAGTAGTCCCTGATATCTTGAAAGAAAGCGGGAAAGTCATCCCGAGCTCCACCACCTCCTTCGCCTCGAAGGGGAACTTGGGTTCCAACCATCTCGAGCAGGCACCGACGTCCCTGATTCTCCCCCTAGCCGCGTATCCATCCACGTCGGCCCTCATGGCCTCCTCTGCCTTCGCCTCACCCCCCTTGGCGAGCGCAGTCCTGTACTTCGCGTACCCTCCGAAAAGCTCGTCGGCCAGCTGGCCCAGAAGCATGACCTTCGCCCCCCTCTCCGACGCGCTCCGCGCCACGACCGAATAGAGCGACCAGAGGCTGGCATCCATCGCCGTCGGGTCGAAGGGAAGCCGCATGCCTTCCAGCTCCCTGCGGATGGCTCCTTCGGTCAGCCTCGTCAACACGAGTTCGACCCCCAGCTTCGCAGCGGCCGTCTCCGCCTTCCCGATGTCAGGCGCTCCTTCCATGGCCGCCGTGCACGCAACGACCTTTGTCACCTTCTTCGCGCACGCTACAAGCACCGAGCTATCGAGCCCCCCAGAGAAGGACACAGCTGCCAGGTCGACGCCGCCGATCGCTTCCGCCACTGACCTCTCCAATGCATCTGCCAGCTCCCTGGCCCCAGACTCGAAGTCCCCCCGGTAGGTGGTCAATAGCCCGAAACCTGCTCCTTGATCTTCCTCGCCACCGACGTCCCTACCTTCTCGACCAGGGCCAGCTTCTCCGGCGACGCTTCCTTGATGTCCTCCAGGGTTCTGAAGCCGGCCGAGTATAGCGCCCTCGCCCTCACCCTCCCTACCCCCTGCAGCGTGGTGAGCTCGACAAGCTCTTCGCTCACGCCGCTGACCACCCTCTTCCTCAGGAGCTCCGCCTGTTTCACCATCTCCGGCCTCTTGAACAGTCGCGAGATCTCCTCCAGCGAGTGCAGGAGCCAGTCCGCGTTGTCCACTGCCCTGTGCATGTCCCCCGGCTCCACCCCCAGCCTCGAAAGGATCTGCTCCTCCCGCCACTCGTCGATCCACCCGTACAGCGCCATGACCGTCCTCATCTCCTGCAGCACCCGGTCGTATTCAGAAAACGCTCTGCTGCTCGGTGCTTCGATCAGTTCTGGTGAATGCTCCTCCATGAATGCCATGGCCTCCTCGTAGTCTTTGCTCCTGAGCGGGAACTTCGGTTCGAAGTCCGGGGTCCCTGCGACAAGCCTCAGCAGCCCCGCGGTGTAATTCCTCCCCGGCTCCGTCCGCCTCACTGCGTCCCTGAACATTACCCCGGTCACGGGGTCGATGTAGAGCATCGACACCCTCTTCCCGAAATCGGTCGCATAGAACAGCTCTCCGGCGGACTCGACCAGCCTCTCTCCCAGCAGGTAACCGACGGCCTTCTCCGTTATCCCTGCGACCCTGTCCTCCCCTACCTGCATCGCCAGCAGGGTCTTCTTGAACAGCGCATCCAGGTCCTTCTTCGACATCCCCGCGGAGGTCGCGATGGTGGCGAGGACGTGGAACCTCATCGCCCCTTCGTCAGCGAGCCGCGACCTGATCGGCTCCGGGGGGCTCCTCGCATAGTACTCCAGGATGTCAGCCGGTGGCTGGGACGGCGGGGGGATTATGACCGTCTCGCCATGATCGTCGTACTGGGGGCGACCCGCCCTCCCTGCCATCTGCCTGTACTCGAGGACTGAAATCTCCGCGTTCCCTCCCTGCTCGGCGTCATATCTCGTCATGTCAGCCATCACCACTCTTCGCGCTGGGATGTTCACTCCGGCTGCAAGGGTCGGAGTCGCCGCCAGTAGTTTGATGGCCTTGGCCCGGTAGTAGTCCTCCACAATCCTACGGTGCTCCGATTCGAGTCCGGCATGATGAAAGGCAGAACCCTTCGCGACGATCTCCGCCAGCAGCCTGCTGAGGCTCGTCTCCTCCCCCGAAGTTAGTATCCTCCTCGAAGCCTCTGAGGTCGCCCGCTTCTCTTCAGGGGTGAGCATCCTCTGGGTGACCTCGGCGGCCCGCGTCGCGAGGCTCACCGCCCTCCGTCGTGTGCTCGCGAAGACCAGTGCCTGCCCCCCTTCTTTGACGGTCCCCATCGCCGCGTCGATGGGGGCTCCGTAGGTAGACCTCGGAACGGGGCTCTCTCCGCCGTCAAGGAAGACGACCCTGCCGTAGTCATAGACCCCTTCTCTGAGCGGAACAGGTCTCCAGTCGAGCTGAACGATGGCCGCGCCAAGCCACTTTGCGATCTCCTCCGCGTTGCTGATGGTGGCGGAAAGCGCGAGCAGCTGGGCGTCAGACCCCATGTACTTCACCTTGGTGAGGATCATCTCCAAGGTTGGACCCCTTGAATCGTTCCCTGCCAGGTGGACTTCGTCTGCGATGAACAGCGCCACCGAACGGAGCCAGCTCACCCTGTGCCTCATCACCGAATCAAATCGCTCGTTGGTCAGCACTATGATGTCAGCCCTGCCGAGGGACTCCCCCGTCGAGTCGTAGTCCCCCGTGGAGATGGCGGTCGTGATGCCGAACCTCGAAAGCTCTGAGAATTCCCTGTACTTCTCCGACGCGAGCGCTCTCAGGGGTGCCAGATAGACGACCTTCCCCGCCCTGCTCTTCGCCTTCAGATAGGCCGCGATGATAGCGATGAGAGTTTTTCCACTTGCGGTTGGTGACGAAACAACCAGGCTCCGCCCCTCCAGAAGCCCCGCCTTGATTGCCTGCTCCTGTGGAGGGTAAAGCTCCACCATCCCCTTTTCCTTTGTGAACGCCAGTAGCTCCTCGGGGAGCCCGGCTTCCTCGAGCCTCAACAGCGGGTCTCCGGGAGCCTAGCCACCCAATCTCCGGATGAAGCCTGGCTTTGACTCGTAGACCAGACCTTCCCTGAACATGGTCCGGATCATCTTCTCCGCATCCTCGTCGCTGAACCTCGCCTTCACCAGCTCCTCCTTGAACGTCTTGCGTTCAACGGGCTTCCTCTCGGTCCCCTCGAGGGTCTTGAACACCTCCATGGCGGCCCTCAGATTCTTGGTCTCCCCTGCAGGCTTCCCAAGCTGGATCCCGAAGTCCGTCTTCTTGGTGGTCGCGTCGGTCAGGACGTCCTCGACCATCCTGTTCATCAGCGCTATCGCCGCCAGCGCGTCCTCTTCGGTTACCTCATCTCTCAGGAGGATCCTTGCCCTCGCCGTCGCGACTCTGATCATCGCCTCGAGCGTCCTCGGGGTCGGAGGGATCGAATCCTCCGTACCGCTGGCCTTCCTGAGCTCGAGGTAGTACTCCTTGAGCCTCTCTACCGCTTCTTTGGACAGGTTCGGCGAGATCTTCTTGGCGTATGCCAGGTACTTCTTCAGGAGGCTGAATTCGATGGGGGGCGGGGTGGTGTAGGTCCTCTTCGAGTGGACCGCCAGTATGTGGCTCGCAAGCCTCTCGTCCTCCACCGGGGTCGGCTGGTCCCTGAAAACGAAGATGAGGTCAAAGCGCGTCAGGAGCGGGATTGGCAAGGTGCCGATGTTCTCGGTCAGGTTCTGGAACGGGTTGTACTTGCCCATCACGGGGTTGCACGCCGCGAGTATCGCCGTCCTCGCATTGAGGGTGGCGTAGATCCCTCCCTTCGCTATGGTCACCGTCTGCTGCTCCATCATCTCGTGAAGCGCGGTCCTGTCCTCGGGCTTCATCTTCTCGAACTCGTCGATGGCTGCGATCCCGAGGTCGGCCAGGACCACCACCCCTGCCTCGAGCATAAGCACGTTCTTTTCTCTGATGACAGCCGCGGAGAGTCCAGCGGCCGTCGTGCCCCTCCCCGAGGCGTAGAGCCCTCTGGGCGCCACCTGCGAAGCGAACTTCAGCATCTCCGACTTCCCAGTCCCGGGATCTCCGACAAACAAGCAGTTGATGTCGCCTCTGAGTTTCGTTCCGTCCGGAAGCAGCGTGGCCCCTCCTCCCGCAAGAAGCAGGAGTATGGCCTCCTTCTCAGCAAGGTGACCGAGGATTACCGGTGCAATCGACTGAACCAGCTTGCTGTATGCGTCGGGACTCTCGGCAATGCTCCGTATGAGCGCCTCGTCCTCCTTCGTTATCTGCACCGTTTCAGGCTCCTTCCCCTTCACCTCCACCTGGTTGCAATCTATCTGGGACCTGAACAGCCTCGTCCTCACCTGCCCGGGAGAGAGGTCCTGGACCGCCCTCACGATGCCCGTCAGCACCACCCTGTCCCCAGGGCGGGCGAGGTTCACTATGTCCCCTTCGGCGTTGACGTCGAAGAACTGCGGAAGCTGACCCGGGGGGAGTTCTTCTGGGAGCTCCTGGACCCTCAGGATCTGGAAGTCGATGAATCTGCTGTGCTTCCTGTCAAGCTCGAAGTTCCTGATCTCCCCGCACAGCTCACAGCGCGGGGGCCTCTTGAGGGTCATCTCGTCCTGGTCCTGATACGTCAGGTGCTGGCTCGGGCAGAGCCAGGCCGCCGTGGTCATGAGCGGTCTGAGTTCCGAAGTCCTCACCACCATACCAGAAACCGCGAGCATCCTGTCCAGGTAGGAGGTGTCCACCTTCCTCAGTGGCACCAGGTCCGGGATTCCACGGATACGAACGGTGAGCTCCTTCTTTACCCGGTCCGCGTACACCGGGTTTTCGCTCCTCATGGTTTCGAAGGCGGCAACCTTGAACGACCCGAGTGACGAGTCCGGCTCCAGGAGGATTTTGTTGGCCAGCTCGTCGTTGTACCGGAGCAGGTCCCCGAAGTCCACCACCAGCGACTTGCCTTCGGTTGCGATCAGTTCGGAGATCTTCGACCTGTACACGTTCGTCCCCGACCTGTCGACCACCGACTTCAGGAAGTCCTCGAACATCTCCGACATCTTCCCCGACGCGAGGGTGGCCATTACTTCGCGCCTCCAAGAAGCGCCGTCTTCCATTCCTTCGAAAGCGCCCGCGAGTTGGCGAAGAAGCTGGATTCGTCCGGGGTCATCCTGTCAGCCAGCGTGGATGCCGGCAAGGACGAACCGGCGAGGGCGAGCAGCTTGTTGAGCCTCATCCCCACGATGTCGTAGCAAGCCCCCCGGAGCCTGTCGACGTCCTCCTTCCTGGCGCGCCCTTCCCCCACCGCCTTGTCGAGGTAGGCCAGCCTTCTTCTCATCCTCACATAGAAATCCCCCTGCAGAGGCGACAACTGCATCGGCCCCATGAGCTTCTCCTTGCTCAGCGCCTTGTAGAGCTCGTTTTCGAACGGTTCTTCGCTCACTTCGGCCAGCTTGGCGGCCACGAGCTCCTCGGCCACCCACCTGGGAACCTCCACCGTCTGCCCCTGCTCCAGCTTGTCGATGCTGTAGTCACCCACATGCGTGTTCTCCAGGGAGGAAAGCATCTTGACGTTTGCCTTCTGCATCATGAAGTCCCTCTCCCTCCGGTTCATGTTTTCCTCGGTCGAGCCGAGCCACTGGCTCAATTCGGGTCGTCACGACCTCCTGCTCGATAATAAGGTTTCGAGACTCAGGACGACGCTGGCTTGGCTGAATCGCCTTCGCCGGTTATCCTGTCCGCCATGCGCTTGAGTTTTGCCTTTGACATCGTGAAGGTCGGGCGTTCCTTGATGATACCCTCTGGCCTGGTGAGCAGGACGGCCAGAAGTAGCCCGCCAATCAGGATGTATTGTAGAGAGTTGATGAAGTCGTTGAGCAGGCTTGGGTCCACCCCAGGGATCTTGATTGTTGCGACCAGGCTGGGGAGGGAGATCCCTGTGCCAACGTACACAACCGAAAGGACTCCCGAGCCGATGATGACGCCTATGTTGCTCGCCAACCCTCCAAGGATTACGATGGTGAAGGGATAGAAGGTGAAGAGCAGCCTCGGGAAGGTGGCGGCCACGTCTCCCCCGACCAGGCCCCCCTTCTCGGACCAGTACAACACCCAGAGCGCGCCGGATACGCCGCTAAGGAAGGAAGCGACGACGAGCATCTTCTGCCTCACGTTCACATTGTTCTTCCCGAGGGATTCCGAAGCCACTTCGTTGTCTCTCACAGCCTTGAGGGTCCTCCCCAGAGGAGACCGAAGTACCCTCTGCGAGTACAGGAATACCAAGACGGCGAACGCCGTGAATATCAGCAGTATCACGTACTGCTCGTTGTTTCCGAAACCGGAAAGGAGGTCGGGAATCACCAGGTTCTCGGGCCCCCCCACGACATCGACGTCGTAGGCCGTGATTGAACTGAACAGGACCCCACACCCCAGCATGAGCATTCCGAGGTAATCCTCTCTCAGCCTCCTGGCTGGATAGGAAACTAGGTAGCCGAGGATTCCCGCAGACACGCCGCCCACCGCAACCATGAACAGGGCGAGGCCTACTGCCACCAGTGGCTGCTGCAGGAGATGATTCTGGATGATGGTGGAGAATGAAGGGCTCGACTCGAAGATGTCGTTCGAATGCAGGTTGTAAATGTAGAGGGACAGCCGGTACATCGCACTTGCCCCTAGCATACCGCCCGAGGCCACAAAGAGCACCTTACCGAAGTTGGGGATCCCTGTCAGTCCGAACTCCAGGTTCAGGGTGAGGCTGATGGACACATAGGAGGTGAACACCGTCGCACCGAGGACGAGCAGGTCGAGGTACGCCATCTAGACACTCCTCCGCCACACGGCGAACCTCTTCCAATTCACCGAGACCAGCCCCCTGGGGGCAATCAGCAAGGTGATGATCAGGATTATCATAGAAACTCCCCCCACCTCAAGCAACCCCAGCTGAGGGTTCACGTCCTGAGCCAAAACGGGGACGACGTAGCTCTCCCCGAACGCCACAAGGAACCCTCCGATGACGGCCCCATAGATGCTGCTGAGCCCTCCGAGCACACTGCCTGCGAAGATGTCCAGAATGAGCGTGTTCTGGACCCCCAGGGCCATCCCGGATCCGATGGCGTACAAGCATCCGGCCAGCCCTGCAAGCCCTCCCGCTATGAACCACGAAACGATGTACACCCTTTCCACATTGATGCCAGCCACCTGCGCCAGCCCCGGGTTCTCTATCGCGGCCCTCATGGCAATGCCGAACTTGGTCCTCGTAAGGAGGAGGAACATCAACGCAGTCGTGACCGCCACTGTTGCCGGGGAAATCACCAGCAGGCCGCAGGTCTGAGGCGTAGCGCATATCCCGGGGATAACGAAGTCGGGGAGAGGAGGCGCCTGCACAAGAGTGGGGAACCCGGCGTGCAGAAATGCATTGTAAAACGGCGTGACACCTATTTCGACGATATCATTCTGGATCCCCGTGAACAGAATGTCCACTGCCAGGGAGGCCACCATGAGAATGATGATGCTCGAACCACGCCTGATCATCGGCCTCATTATGAGCAGGTACATCACCACGGCGAACGCGCCCCCTGCCAGGATGGAGAATGGAATGGCAACGTACGGGGTGCCCAGACTGAAAATGGCGAACGAGAAATAGGCTGCGTTCATCCCCATAACGACGTAGTCGGCGAAGGCGAAGTTGGGGACCTTGGTGGTCTGGTAGGTAACCGTAAGGCCGATGCACATTATCGAATACATCCCCCCCAGCTCAAGTGTGGAAACGATGAGAGGGTTGATCAAACGGAGTCTTTTCTTGCTCCGGGACCACGCCTCAAGCATTAAATACCTTTCTTGACTCTAATTGAAGCGAAGAAATGATGAAAAGATCAGGTGCATCAACCGCAATTGTCGCTGTCTTGTTCATCGTCGGTCTAATAATTGGCGCAGGAGCTGTCTACGTGGCAGCTCCGTCATTCATATCTTCAGCAACGACGACAGTAACATCAACGGGACCGTCCCTTACGGGGACGATAAACATCGGGGTGCTCACTGAGCTCACTGGTGGGCTCTCGAGCGAAGGCATCAGGGTTCAGCACTACTCAGCCCAGGCCATAACTGACATCAACAACTGGCTGGCAAACACCCAATGGGCAGGAAAGGTACAATTCGCCACCACCGTAGTCGACTACGGAGGCGTTGCCAGTACCGCCGACACGCAGTTGCTCTCGCTAGCATCGAGCGGTGTCCAGGTGGTCGTAGGCCCACTGAGGAGTTCAGCAGTGGAAGCCATCTACAAAGACGCTGCCAGCCACACAGTGGTGATAATCAGTCCCTCGTCCACATCTCCCGCCCTCGCCGGCGTAAGCCAGTACCTGTACAGGACTGCGCCGAACGACGTCTTCCAGGGAGGAGCGCTCGCGAGCGAGCTCTACTCTCAGGGAGCCAGAGGGCTCATAATCACATACATCGACGACACCTACGGTAGTGGTCTCAACAACTACACCGCGGCCGACTTCAACTCAATGGGAGGCAGTGGAGTCAAGGTCGACGAGGTGCCGTATTCTGACACCCTTAGCGGCGTCCAGGCGTTCAACAGTATCGCCTCGACCATCAACACCGACTATCAGGCCCTCAACTCGACCTATGGGGCTGCGCACGTAGCAATCCTCGCAATCTCGTTCGAGGAGGTCGGCTACCTTCTGAAGGCCGCCCAGGCGAGCTACCCCGCCCTACTCAGCATACCTCAGCCGTGGTACGGCACGGACGGTGAGCAGGGAGACACCGCACTGACCAACTCGACCTACGGGTCAGTCATGCTGCAAGTCCGCATGGCAGCATCGGTCTTCGGCTTCACCAACAGCTCAGCCACCGCAGCAATCTGCCAAAAGTTCGCATCCAACCCCAACCTTTCGTGCGACTCCTACGCACTGGGTGCCTATGACGACACCTGGCTGGCTGCCCTGTCCGTACTGGACTGCGGCGCCAACAATGGGGCCTGCATATCCAAGGTTCTCCCAACGATAGCTGACAGCTATTACGGAGTCACCGGGTGGACCAAGCTGACGACTCCAACTAACGTAGGCGGCGACAGACAGGGCGGAACATACCAGATCTGGTGCGTGGTGAATAAGCCCTCTGTGGGCGACTGGGTACTGTGCGCCAACGCGAACGCCAACCCAGCGACACCTACGGTCTATACCGTAAACTGGCTGCCAGGTCTGCAACCAACGACATAGGGAGCTAAGCAGGATAGCTCCTTATCCCCCCTTTTGTGGTTCATATGGGAAATGTTTTCGAAGTCAAAAACATCCGGATGGACTTCGGAAGTCTGCACGCGCTCGACGACATTTCCTTCGGCGTAGAAGAAAAGTCCGTAACGATCCTGATTGGTCCCAACGGGTCCGGCAAGACCACCCTCATCAACGTGGCCAGCGGCGTTTACAAGCCGACCTCCGGGACAGTAGTCTACCGAGGGGAGGACATCACCAAACTTCCCCCCTACAAGATCTACAACCGCGGCCTGGTCAGGACCTTCCAGATACCAGCCCTCTTCTCCAGACTTTCGGTCCTCGAGAACGTGATGGTGGCCATGAAGGACAACCCGGGGGAAGCCTTTGCGAAGTCGATCTTCAGACCGTCATGGTCCAAGGCTGAAGAGCAGTGTGCTGAGGAAGCGCTCCAGATCCTGCAGACGGTGGGGCTGATCAAGATGTGGGACCAGCCAGCGAGCAGCCTCAGCGGAGGGCAGATGAAGCTCCTCGAAATAGGCCGGGCAATGATGAGCGGGGCGAAGACCCTCCTCCTCGACGAGCCCATATCGGGGGTGAATCCCACCCTGGCCCACGAGATTTTCCAGAAGATCTTGAGCCTCCGTGACTCGCTTGGCCTGACCTTCCTCATAGTCGAGCACAGGCTCGACATCGCGCTAAGCTACGTCGATTCCGTGGTGGCCATGGCTTACGGCAAGCTCCTGGCCCAGGGGAAGCCGGAGCCGGTCATGACCGACCCGAGGCTCATCGAGGCCTACCTCGGAGGCTAGGATGCTCCAAGCAAAAGGCGTCTCCGCCGGATACGGCAAGCTACAGATTCTGAGCGATGTATCATTCCGGGCTGAAGCGGGGGATGTCACAGTGATCGTCGGCCCCAACGGGTCGGGGAAGAGCACCCTCCTCAAGACCTTCGCGGGTCTCACGAACCTCTTCGGAGGAGAGATCTCCCTGGACGACGCAGTCCTCACGGGACTTTCGCCCCACGTCATAGCGCGCAAGGGGCTTGCCTACCTCCCCCAGACTGACAGCGTCTTCGTCCACCTCTCTGTGGAAGAGAACGTCAGAATGGCGGCCTACACGGTGAGCGGAGCAGACTATCCGGCCAGGCTGGCTGCCTCCTTGGAGATGTTCCCCCAGATCAAGCAATACATGAAGTCGAAAGTCCAGAATCTGAGCGGTGGCGAGAGACAGATGGTGGCAATGACGATGGCCATGATGAGGGAGCCCAAGGTCGTCATGTTCGACGAACCCACGGCCAACCTCTCCCCGAAACTGGCGACCCTCGTCCTGGACACCGTGAGGGACATAGCCAAGGTCAAGAAGCTGACAGTTGTCCTTGTCGAGCAGAACGCCAGGAAGGCTCTGCAGATGGCCGACAGGGCCTACCTCCTCGTCGGCGGCAGGAACGTCTTCGAGGGAGGGGGGAGCGAGCTCCTCTCCCACGCAGAACTTGCGAGAATGTATCTTGGCCTCAGAGCCGCCTAGCCGAAGCACCCTCCAAAGCAAACTGCTGGGCCGAGTCGACCGCCTGGCCCCTGACCTCACACGATTCGCCCGAGCCCTCGTCAGGGCAAAGAGCGTAACGGGAGAGGAAGGAACCGCACAGGGGGTAGTAGAGGACAAACTCAGGAGCATGGGGGCAAAGGTCGACCGTTGGTCTCCCCGCCCCTCGGACTTCAAAGGCAACGAGGCCTTCATAGCCCGCGAAGCGAACGTCGGGCGGAGACCAAACGTCGTCGGGAGGTTCGCCGGGGTCCGCTCGACCAAGACCCTCGCCTTCAACGGTCACATCGACGTCGTCCCCGAGGGGGACATCTCTTCATGGCGGCATCCTCCCTACGGAGGCAGCATCGACGGAGGGAAGCTCTATGGCCGAGGTGCATGCGATATGAAGGCCGGCCTGGCCGCAACCATCTTCGCGGTGGAATCACTGCTCGAAACGGGAGTCCCTCTGAAGAACGACATCCTCGTCGAGAGCGTCATCGGGGAAGAAAGCGGAGGAATGGGAACCCTGGCCACCATCCTCAGGGGGTATCTCCCCGACGCAACCATCATCGCCGAGCCAACCAACCTCGAACTCGCCATAGCCCAGGCCGGGTGTCTGATGTTTAGGATCGAGGTCAGAGGGAAGGCCGCCCATGGTGCCTCCCGCTACATGGGGGTGAGCGCAGTTGAGAAGTTCCAACCGGTCCTCGGTGCCCTTCAGGCGCTCGAAAGTCGGAGGAAGTCATCGAGAAAGCTGCCTCTTTACGCGGGGGTCCCCAACCCAGTCCCTCTGAGCATAGGCACGGTGCACGCAGGGAACTGGGACTCGACTGTCCCCGAGGCCTTGGTCGCCGAGGGGCGCTACGGAGTCTGGCCCGGAGAACGCCTGGAAGAAGCTAGGTCCATGTTCGAGGAAGCCATCACGGGAGCATCCTCCAGGGATGATTGGCTGTCGTCAAACCCCCCTAAGATAACCTGGTTCGGTCCCCAGTGGGAGTCGGCGGGGCTCCCTCCATCCCACTGGCTCGTCAAGCTCCTCCAGGGGTCGTGCCGCAGGGCTCTGGGTGAAGCGCCGAGGCTCACGGGGACCACCGGGGGGACCGACATGCGGCTCTACACCAACGTGGCTCGGAAGCCGGCGGTCGTCTTCGGCCCGGGGGACGACTCCACCGCTCACTTCAGCAACGAGTACGTGGAAGTCAGGGACGTCGTGAGAGCCTGCAAGGTGCACGCCCTGACGGCCCTGGCGTGGAACGAATAAATACAAAACCAATCCCCGCGGCGTTAGGAATCAGCTCTAGGAATCTGGTGTCTTGGTACCTTGCCAATTGAAGACCTCATGTGGGTGGAGAAGTACAGGCCTTCTAAGCTCGAAGACCTGGTCGACCAGGAGACGATCAAGCAGCGTCTCAAGCTCATGCTGGTGAAGAAGGAGGAGCTCCCCCACCTCCTGTTTGCCGGTCCCCCAGGGTCGGGGAAGACTACGACCGCCATGATTCTCGCCCGGCAGATCCTCGGCGAGAACTGGCGAGACTACACCCTGTCTCTCAACGCCAGCGATGAGCGGGGCATCGATGTGGTGAGGGAGAGAGTCAAGACCTTCGCCCGGTTCACCGACAGAAGGGAAGGGATCCCCTACCGCCTTGTGATCCTTGACGAAAGTGACGAGATGACATCGGATGGACAGACCGCCCTTCGCCGGATAATGGAGGAGAACTCCCGGCAGACGCGGTTCATCCTCGTCTGCAACTACTCCTCAGGGATAATCGAGCCCCTTCAAAGCAGGTGCGTCATCTTCAGGTTCCAGCGCTACGACGAGTCCTCCGTCACAGAGCATCTGAAGGCCATCGCCAGGAAGGAGAAGGTCAAGGTCTCCGAAGATGCGCTTGCCCGTCTACGAAGGGACCCAGGGGGACCTCAGACAAGCCATCAACCTCCTCCAGGCCGCCTCGGTGTCGGGCGAGGCCACCGTCGAATCGGTCCGCTCCGTCACGGGCGCCAC
>Ga0187771_10002523_pt1 | contig 12605 bp, 7 predicted proteins | sample 0116_SJ02_MP15_1_FD_133139 | JGI IMG/M metagenome (GOLD analysis project Ga0187771, IMG submission 133139) | Tropical peat soil microbial communities from peatlands in Department of Meta, Colombia - 0116_SJ02_MP15_10_MG | ecosystem: Environmental > Terrestrial > Soil > Wetlands > Peat | place... | reverse complement strand
CGAGAACTCCTAATCGACGTCATGCTGGGGTTGTGGAATGACGGCTTCCGCAAGCAGATCATCCTCAACAATCACGGGCAGCTTTGGGTGTTGGAGTCGGCGCTCCAGCAGTTTTGCAAAAGGTACCAGTTGCCGGGGATCTACCGCGTGATCGACTGGCACCGCGCTACGCGCGAGATGTGGAGGACTACTGACCGGGGCGGTGACTGGGACACGAACTTCATCCACGCTGACGAGGCCGAGACTTCCGTGGGCCTGCTGATGTTCCCAGAGATGGTCAAAATGAAATACGCGGTGGATACCGAGCCCAAGCCACTCCTTCCCGGAGGCCACATCGATACGGCCGTGGACATCTTTAGCCGGCCTAGCCGCTGGTCGGAGGGTGAGGGTCACGCCGCCTTCGAAATCGCCGGCACACCGGAAGGCGTGGTCGGAAAACCCACGCACGGCGAGGCGCGGAAAGCCAAACGGCCAGTGGCGGCCATCCTCCGCTACTTGACGCTGTTGTGCAATGAGTACCTGGAGGCGTTTCCTCCAGGCAAGGTGCCCCCCACCGAGATGGTGAGCCTTCGCGACCCCAAAGAATTGGAACCCTATTTGAAGCAGCCGATGAGTCCGGGCTGGAAGTCGGTCTACGGGCTGCCGCCAATTATCTCCTAAGCATCTCACGGCGGCGACAGAGGGCGCGCGGGTATCACCGCCCGCGCGCCGGGGGTCTGGCCATGCCGTCCCAAAACCTAAAGGCGAGGATCGCGATCACCGCGACGCCCAGCCAGCCATGCCAAGCGCCTCTCTTGCTTTGCGGTGACATCCCGAGTGCATTCCGGCAAGCGGCTGAATTGGGATGCCAGGGTGTGGAGATCCATCTTCGGCGGGCGGAGGACTTGGCGCCGCAAGCGGTAAAGCGGCTCGTGAGGGAGTACGGATTGGGAGTTCCCACGCTGGGCACCGGCATGGCCGCCGCTGACGGCCTGAGTCTCTCCCACCCCCTTCCGTATATCCGCGCCTTAACCGTGGAGAGAGTGCGGGGCCATATCGAATTCGCGTCTGAGATTGGCTCCGCCGTTACCGTGGGGGTCTTGAGCGGCAAACTTGGTGATTGCGCGGCCGAGGAGCGTCGCACCCGCCGGCTTCAGGTATTGGAGGCGCTGAAGGAATTGTGTCAAAGGGCCCGGCGCTTGGGAGTAACCGTTTTCCTGGAGCCGTTAAATCGCTACGAGTGCGACTACATCAACCGCCTCTCAGACGTAACAGCGATCGCCGCCGAAATCGGCGCACGGAACCTGAAGCTGCTGGCCGACACGTTTCACATGAGCATCGAGGAAGCGGATCTGGCGGCGAGCCTGAAGGATGCGGGGCCCATCCTCGGGCACGTGCATCTGTCAGACACCAACCGCCAGGCTCCCGGCCACGGCCATCTCGACATCGCGGGGGTGCTGGCCGCGCTGGACGAAATCGGTTACCAAGGTTATCTCTCGTTGGAAGTTTTCCCGGTGCCCAACGCCCGCGCGGCCATCCGCGACGGCATCGCTGCAGTTCGCGCGGCGACACAGCGGATGGCCCCGGAGAAGAATGCGTCTCAGGCCGCTCCTAAGCTGCAGGCCAGAGCGCAAAGGAGCCGCGAACCATGAGCAAGCAGAAACTTCGCTTTGGCGTGATGGGAGTGGGCCGAATTGGAAAGATCCATATCGAAAATCTGGCGAACCGGATCCCGGGGACCGAGGTCGTTGCATTGTCCGACGTCATTCCGGAAGAATTGGCCGCGGTATCGGCAAGGTTCGATATTCCCCGCTCGTTCCCGGATTATCGGCAAGTGTTAGAGCTGCCTGACGTCGATGCCGTTGCCGTTTGCACGCCGACGAACACCCATGCCCAAATAGTCCTGGATGCCGCGGCAAAGGGCAAACACATCTTCTGCGAAAAGCCCATCGAATTATCCCTTGAAAGAATCTCGGCGATCAATGCGGCTGTGGAAAAGGCCGGGGTCAAGCTGATGGTGGGTTTCAACCGGCGCTTCGATCCGAACTTTCTGAAGGTGCATGAGACTATCCAATCGGGGAAGATCGGGGCACCGCATGTGCTGAGGATCACCAGCCGCGACCCGGCCCCCCCTCCCGAGCACTACATCCGAGCTTCGGGTGGGATCTTTTTGGATATGACCATCCACGATTTCGACATGGCTCGCTACCTCATGGGGCGCGAGGTGCGGGAGGTGTACGCCAAGGCCGACGTCTTGGTTGATCCGGTGTTCCGAAAGGCCGGCGATTGGGATACTGCGGTGGTGACGCTGGGTTTTGAAGGCGGCGCCATGGGAGTGATCGACAACAGCCGGCAGGCCGTGTATGGCTACGATCAACGAATCGAAGTATTCGGCTCCGGAGGCATGGTGGCTGTGAAGAACAACACCCCGGACAGCCATTTCCGTTTTGACAGCTCCGGCGGGCACTCCTCTTTACCGCTGAACTTCTTCATGGACCGCTACGCCGATTCGTACCGGAACGAAATGCAAGCCTTTGTGGAATCCATTCAGCTCAACAAGCCCGTCCCGGTCAGTGGCCACGATGGTCTCATGGCGGTGGTGATGGGCATGGCGGCCGGAGTGTCGGCCCGGGAGAACCGCCCAGTGCCTTTGACGGAAATCCGCGCGAAGGGGTCTGCATCATGCGAAGCTGCCTGAGCATTGGCCTTATCGGCCTGGGAAGGATGGGCCGCGTTTACGGTGCCCACCTGTCGCAGCGCGTCCCGAACGCGCGCCTCGTAGCGGTGGCCGACCTGAAGCCAGGGCTCGCGGAATCGTTTGCCCGAGAATGGGGCGTGCCCAAGTGGTATGAGAGCTACCAAAATCTTCTGAACGACAATGCCGTCGATGCCGTTGCCGTTATCACTCCTACCAGCACGCATCGGGACGTGGTCATCCATGCTGCCAAGGCGGGCAAGGCTATTTTTTGCGAGAAGCCGATCTCCATCTCGCTCGCGGAAGCCCAGGAGATGCTGGAGGTTGTGGAATCCACGCGGGCGCTGCTGCAGATGGGATTTCAAAGGCGCTTTGACGCCGGGTACATCGCCGCAAAAAAGAAGATCGAGGAAGGCGCAATCGGCCATGCCGTGCTCCTGCTCTCGACATCACGCGACCCCTTCCTACCGCCGCTCGATTTCTGTGACCCCCGAGTCAGCGGCGGATTGATTATGGACATGGGTATCCACGACTTCGACGTGGCGCGGATGTACATGGGCGAGGTGAAGACTGTCCATGCGGTGGGAGGCGTGCTCGCTTATCCCGAACTGAAATCGGTCGGCGACGTCGACAACGCGGTTATCAATATGGTCTTCGAGAGTGGGGCAGTGGGCGCCGCGCACCTCAGTCGCAATGCCGTGTTTGGCTACGACATCCGCGCAGAGATCTGGGGCACGAAGGGATCCCTGCAGGTCGGTTATCACCGCCAGACGCCCATCCTGGTTCTGAACCGCGAAGGGATCACTCATGACGCTGTACCACACTTCATGGAGCGGTTCGAGAACGCCTACCTGGCCCAAATCCAGAATTTCGTGGACAACGTGCTGCAAGGCCGACCGCCATCCATTACCGGGAGAGATGCCGTAGCCGCTTTGCGGATCAGCATCGCAGCAACTACCTCTCTGCACGAAGAGCGGCCAGTTGATGTCCGAGAGGTCGAGACAGCTCATCATGGATCGGTCCCCATATCCAGATACCGCGGAAGCTCAGACGCTTCCAGGTGAGGCGCGCGCGACGCGAGTCCTGCCAGGAGTTCTGCGGCTCTTTGCTGCCGGCCCGGCCCGGCCACCCCTGAAAGATCCGGACGTCGTCAACCGCCTGTATAAGCGCCGGCGGGTCTCGGTAATGACGGCGATCACGCTCGGCTACGGCATCTCTTACACCTGCCGTCTCGGCCTATCGGTCGTTAAAAAACCGCTTATCGACGGGGGCATTTTCTCCGCCGAGGATCTCGGCGTCATCGGCTCCGGCATTTTCTATTCCTATGCCTTCGGGAAGCTGATCAACGGGTTTCTCGCCGATCACGCCAACATGAAGCGGTTTCTGCCCTTTGGCGTTCTGGTCTCGGCTTTGATCAACATCGCCATGGGCTGGTCTACGCTGTTATGGCTGTGGATCGTGCTTTGGGCGCTGAACGGGTGGTTCCAGGGCTTCGGGGCGCCAGGCGGCGTGGTATCGCTGGCGCAATGGTTCAGCAACCGCGAGCGTGGTACCTATTACGGAATCTGGAGCATGGCCCACCCGCTGGGTGAGGGCCTGACGTTTGCCGTCTTGGCCGTGCTCGTCGAATGGTTCGGATGGCACGCCGGCTTCCTTGTCCCGGGCACCGTCTGCGTGCTGATCGCAGCGATAATGTACGTTTTTGTTGAGGATCGCCCACAGACCCTGGGCCTGCCGCCCGTCTCCGAGTGGAAGCAGGACTATGCCACCACGCCTGCCGCCAAGAAGTCCACTTGGCAGATGCAACTTTCGATTCTCAAGTATCCGTCCATCTGGGTCCTTGCCATATCCAGCGCGACCATGACCATGACCCGCTATGCCATGAACAGTTGGGGAATGCTTTATCTCCAGGAAGCCAAGAATTACTCGGGAGTGGAAGCCGGCTGGGTGCTGGCGGCCAAGTCCCTGGCCGGCTTGGTCGGCACCGCGTCCTATGGTGTTATTTCCGACAGGTTGTTTCGCGCCCGCCGCCCCCCCATGAACCTGATCTGTGGCCTCGTGGAGGTGTTCGCACTGGTCGCCATGTTCGCGATGCCGCCCGGCCACCCGCTGCTGGTCACGGTGGCGCTTCTTGTCTACGGGTACGCGATCACAGGGTTGATTACCTCCCTGGGCGGCCTGTTCGCCATCGATATCGCCCCCAAGAAGGCAGCCGGCGCCGCCATGGGATTCATCGGCGTCTTCAGCTATGTCGGCGCCGCCATCCAGGAGCGCGTCAGCGGTTATTTGATCCAGCATGGAACCACCTTTCTCAACGGCTCGCGCCAGTATGATTTCCATACTGCGATTGCTTTCTGGCTGGGAACATCCATCGTTTCCTTGGTGCTGGCCACCTCCTTGTGGCGAGTGAAGGTCAACGATTGACGCCTATGTTTGACTTGGTGATTATCGGGAACTATACGAAAGACACCATCGTCTCCCCCTCCGGCACGCGACATGTGGATGGCGGGGGATTCAACTATGGCGCCCATGTGGCGGCGATGATGGGGTTGCGGACCGCGGCTGTGACACGGCTCTCGATCGAGGACATTCGCGTGGTCCACGCCCTGGAGCGAATCGGGGTGACCGTTTTCCCCGCCTTTACGGCCCACTCCACCACTTTACTGCTTTGCTATCCCACCACCGACCCTGACGTACGTACCCTGACCGTCAGCCAGACCGCTGGTTCCTTTACGGTCGATCAGGTCCGGGGCCTAGAAGCCCGCGCGTTCCTGATTAACGGCTCGATGCGTGGGGAGATACCCGTTGAAGTGCTGCGTGAGTTGCGGTCCAGGCGCGCCCTGCTGGCCGCCGACGCGCAAGCGTTCATCCGCGTGCTCGCCCCCGACGGCACCCTCACCTATGCTCCTTGGCCGGAGAAGGAGGAAACGCTCGCGCTTTTCGACATTCTTAAAGCTGACGTCGTCGAAGCTGAGGCACTGACTGGCACCAGCGACCGCGAGCTCGCCGCGCGTGCGCTCGCGAGCTGGGGGCCGAAAGAAGTCGTGCTCACTCATCGGGAAGGAATGCTGGTTTTTGAGAACGGCACCTTCCATGACGCACCCTTTCGCCCTAAGGCGCTCGTCGGGCGGTCGGGCCGGGGCGATACCTGCATTGGCGCCTATGTTGGTCGGCGCCTGAGCGCACCGCCGCCGGACGCGACCCTCTGGAGCGCGGCCGTGACCAGCTTGAAACTGGAGGCGGAAGGGCCTATCCGCCGGACTTTGGCAGAAGTGGAGGCGCTGATCCGATGAAATCTCGTTACATCGTGTTGTTGCTGGCTGCTTTTGCGGCGCTGCCGGACTGTTCTCCGCTGATCGCCCGGGAGCACACCACGAGCCTGGGAGAACTTAAGTACGTGGTGATCGTCCATCGGCACGGCGTACGCCCGCCTCTGTGGACCGAGGAGCGACTCAACCAGTACTCAAGCGAGCCTTGGCCGAAATGGGACGTCCCGATGGGAAATCTCACCGGCCACGGCAAGAGGCTGATCCGGCTGCTCGGTGCCTACGAACGTGCGCAGTTCGCCCAAGCGGGCCTCCTAAGCCCCCAAGGGTGTGAAGATGCACGACACATCTACATTTGGGCGGACACCGATGAACGCACCATCTCCACGGGCAAGGCTCTGGCTGAGGGCATGATGCCGGACTGCAACTTGCCGGTGCAATCGTTGGCAGAGGGGACAACGGATCCGATTTTCAGTCCCGTGGAGGCCGGTATCGGCCACCCCGACCGGCAGATGGCGGGGGCGGCCGTATCTGGGCGGATCGGCGACCATCCCGAAGCCCTCGCCCAGGCGTACAGACCGGCTCTGGAAGTCATGGAGCAAGTGCTGTTGGGATGCCAGCGAGGGCCGAATTGCCCCCCTGCAGGCAAGACCTCGCTCCTCGACCTGCCGGCCTCCATCGAAGTAGGCAAGGGCGACCATACAGCCGAATTGCGCGGTCCCCTCACCATCGCTTCTGCTTTGGCGCAGGACTTCCTCCTTGAGTACGCCGACGGCATGGAGGGCAAGGATCTTGGCTGGGGTCGACTCGACGAGACCAACCTCCGGCAAATGTTGGTACTGCATACCGTGTATTCGGACTTGGCGCGCCGCACACCCTACATTGGCCGCATGCAAGCGTCGAACATGCTCAGCCACATTCTCAAGAGCCTGGAGCAGGCGGTTTCGGGCCGGCCGGTACCAGGTGCTTTGGGACAACCCGGCAACCGCCTTCTTGTACTCGTGGGCCACGACGGGAACCTGTCCAACATTTCCGGCACACTGGACCTCTCTTGGCTGCTCCCCGGCGACCTACCAAATGACACCCCGCCCGGCGGAGCATTGGTCTTCGAGTTGTGGCGCCGCGCTGCCGACGGCGAATATGTAGTCACAACCTCCTATATGGCCCAAACCCTAGAGCAGATGCGGAAGGCGGTTCCCTTGACGCTGGAATCTCCGCCTGCTAGCGCTTCGGTTTTCGTGCCGGGTTGCAGCCAAGCTGGCTCTGGCATGCCGTGCGTTTGGAAGGCGTTCCGCCACACCGTGGAGAGCGCGCTCGATCCCTCTATGGTTAGGTAGGTAAAGCACAAGATGGCGACCTTTTGTCGCCAGGGTTTTGACATGAAACGGGAAAAAAGCTTGACAAACCACGTCTCTTATGCAAACGTGTGCACAAGCGTCGGGTCTGAGCCTGAGGTGTTTAGAGTAGTCAGTAAGTTGTGCTGCGTCATTCCTGATCATCCGGGCCGTCTGGGGCCTGATGTTCGTTGCCACAAGTTGGGCGGTAATCGAACCTCGGCGCCTGATACGCCGCAGGCCGTCCGACTATATTCTGAAGACTCTGCAAAACTTCATCGGGTCAAAGGTCGATTCGTTTAGGAGGGACCAATGGAAAGACGGGGACTATATTTTCTCAGCCATATCCTTCTGGTTTTCCTATTGTGTTTTCTATGGCCCGGCGGCGCCTTGGCGCAGGTCGACCGAGTTAACCTCAATGGGACCGTGACGGACCCGAGCGGGGCGGTTGTTCCTAAGGCGAGAGTGGAAATAGTCTCACCGGACACGGGTCTCAAAATGTCGGCCCTCACTGGGACGACTGGAATCTACAGCATCACCGACGTGCCGGTCGGGAAGTACAATCTCACGATCACTCACGAAGGATTTAAGGTCTTCGTGGTAACGGGGCTCGAGCTCTTCGTTAACGAGCCCCGCACCGTAAACGCGCAGCTCGAGGTGGGCGTAACTGCGCAGACCATCGAAGTCAAAGCTACTGCGGGGGTCGAAGAGAACAACGCCGTCCTCGCAACCGTCCTCCAATCACGACAAGTGGAGGACATCCCCCTGAACGGGCGCGACTGGGCCAACCTCATGACGCTCACCGCGGGCGCCGTCAACCTCGGCGCCGGCGGCCAGAGGGACCTGCGCTTCGTCGGCCGAGGCATCGACGACAGCAACTACACTTTTGACGGAATCGATGCCACTGGCGTCCAGGAGCAGAGCCAGAAGGTGGGTGTACGCTTGAACATCTCGCTGGAAACGATCCAGGAGTTCAACGTGAGTTCCTCGGTCTATCCCGCGGATATTGGCGGGTCGGCCGGAGCCCAAGTCAGCGTCGTATCGAAGTCGGGGACGAACGATTTTCACGGCGGCGCTTTCGAGTTCCTACGCAACGACGTCTTCGACTCACGCTCGCCGTTCGATATCCCAAGCGTCCCGCCCTTCCGTTTGAACCAGTTCGGCGGCAGCCTGGGCGGGCCCATCAAGAAGGACAACACCTTTTTCTACACCGATTACGAAGGGCTCCGGCAGCGCCTGCACACAACCATTATCGGGTTTGTGCCCAATGCCGCGTTTCGAGCCAGCATACCGTCGAACTCGCCCGTATACCCGTTCCTCGCCCAGTGGCCGGTGGGCACGGTCCCCGTCGATTCCCAGACCGACGAATGGATTTCACCCCAGAGCAACAACAACCGCGAGGATAGCGGGGTCTTCCGTCTTGACCACAACTTCAGCACGAGAACCTCTATGTTCGCTCGCTACAACATGGACGACGCCGACATCACCATGCCGTTGGACACCGTGGGTGGTGTTGATGAAGCCTTTATTCGCCCCTCCAATCTCGTTGTCCAGTTGACACACACCTTCGCGCCGACCGTCGTCAACGAGATCCGGGGGGGATTCAACCGCTCCGCCATGCACCACTACTTTTATGGAACGGGTCCCCCCTCGACGGCGAACGGTGAGCCCGGCTATGTGGCGGCGGACGTGTCCGGCTTCGATACCCCCGATGCAACCGCGCTCGACGTGGAGGTCGGGACCACACTTGACGTGTATGACAATCTCAGCATCGTTAGGGGACGGCACACCATCAAGATGGGGATGGGCCTGGAGCGCCATCGCCTTAACAATTCGGACGAGTCGATCGCCGACGGGACACTTACCTACGATAGCCCGCAGGACTTCGTAAACAACGTTGTTGATGAGTATGACTTCATCGGGCAGTTGACTCTCGGCGGCGAACGGCGCACCTACTACATGCCTTATGTGATGGATACGTACAAAGTGCGCCCCAACCTTACCCTCAATGTGGGATTGCGCTACGAGTATTACACGGTCCTGAAAGAGGCGTTTGGCCGCCAAGCCATCGTAACGCTTGCCTGCGGAGGCTTTTGCCCGAAGGGCACCCCTCTGTATTTCCCGGACCGCACGGACTTCGCGCCGCGCCTGGGCCTGGCGTGGTTGCCCGGGGGCGCCGGAGGGAAAACGGTGATCCGCACCGGGTTCGGGATGTACTTTAGCCCGAACCAGATGGATGACTTCACCGACGGGCACGAGAGCACCGGCCAACGATTCTCTGTTAGCTCCGCGGTTGTGCCAAACCTCGCGTGGCCGGTTCTACAATCCGAGCTGCCCAGCCCATCATACTCGCCAAAGGCGTGGGATCAGACTCGCAGGGATGGATACTTCGAAAACTGGGATTTCACTATCCAACGGCTGTTCCCGCATAACTTTCTGGGCCAGATTGCTTACGACGGCAGCGAGGGGCATCATGCGTTCTCCCACTATCAGGTCAACCTCTGTGAGATCAACCTCCCATATTGCACACGCCCCTTGCCCACGTTTGGCCAGTACGGCGAAAAATCTAACGATGGCAACAACAACTTCCACTCGCTTCAGGTATCCGTGAAGCGTCCTCTCACCAGCGGATGGCTCTGGGGGACGCAGTTCATGTGGTCGCACGCCATGGCAGATAACGGGTTCGGAGCGGGCGAGCAGCAGTACGTCGAAAACATGGCCTGCATCAAATGTGACTACAGCAGCTCGGCCATTGACGTTCGCAACAGCCTCTCGGTCAATTCGGTCTACGAGCTGCCCTTTGGGCGGGGCAAGCGTTTCTTGTCGGGCCCCGGTGTGGCTGAAAAGATCCTGGGTGGCTGGGAGCTGAGTGGGATTGCGTCGGCATCGACCGGCCGCCCGATTGACATCGAAGTAGACCGGAGCTCGCACGACATGCTGGACGGCAACCATAAGGCTCAGCGGCCGGACCTGGTCCCCGGCCAATCCATTTACGGCAGCCCCAAAACGATCAACAACTGGTTCAACATCAACGCGTTTGCGGTGCCGGCCCCAGACACGTGGGGCAACCTGGGACGCAACGTTGGACGCGGACCCGGGTATTATGAAATCGACACGGCACTCCAAAAGGAGACGGGCATCACCGAACGGCTGAAATTGAAGTTCCGTGCCGAGGCGTTTAACCTGCTCAACCATCCGATCTATGGCGATCCGGCGTCCGATATCTCGTCGCCGGCTAGTTTCGGGGTCATCACCAGTCCGCTGAACACAGGGGCCACTGGCATCGGCACGCCGCGGCGCATTCAGTTTATGCTCCGCTTGGAATTCTGACCGGTAAGCCTAGGTGCTTCTGACAGGGCCGCGAGCGTGATCCAGCACTACGTTCGCGGCTCTGTTGGCTCCGCAAACGCAAAAAGAGCTTGACAAGTCACGTCTGCTATGCAAACGTGTGCGCCAGCGTCGGGTCTGCGCCTGAAGTTTCTAGCGGAGTCATCGTGTAGCTGGTGACAATTCCTGTTGATTTAGGCCGTCTCGGGCTTTGTGTTCGTTGCCACAAGTTGGGCGGCAACCGAAGTCCAGCGCCTGATACGCGGCGTTCCGCCCGACTATGTTTGGAAGATTGCAGATTTCCATCGGGTCAAGGGTTTATAGGTTAAGGAGGAGGCGATGGAAAGACGACGAGGACGGGGTTTTTCAAGCTGTGTTCTACTGGTTCCCCTATGGTGTCTTCTGTGGTCTGTCAGCGGCAGGGCGCAAATCACCGGGGCCAGCCTTAATGGAACGGTGACGGACCCGAGTGGGGCGAGCGTTCCCAATGCCAGAGTCGAGATCATCTCCCCCGACACTGGTTACACAAGGCAGACCACCACCGGGGTTAGCGGAGTTTACAGCCTCACCAACCTGCCCGTAGGAACGTTCAATCTCACCGTCTCTCATGAAGGATTTAAGGCCTATACGGAGGAGGGCATCGAGCTCTTCGTTGGCCAGGTCCGCACCGTGAACGTGCAGCTTCAGGTGGGCGTGGCTACAGCGCGGGTGGAGGTGACGGCCCAAGCTCAGGCGGTCGAATCGAGCAACGCCGAGATCGCCGGCGTCGTGCAATCAAAACAAGTAGAGGACATCCCCCTCAACGGGCGCAACTGGTCCACTCTCGCGATGCTCGCCCCGGGCGTCGTCAACCTGGGCGGGGGCGGCCAGAGGGATCTGCGATTCGTGGGGCGAGGCACGGACGACAACAACTATACCTTCGATGGCCTGGATGCCACCGGCGTCCAGGAGCAGAACCAGAAAGTGGGTGTGCGCTTGCCCATTTCGCTGGACTCGATCGCGGAGTTTCGCGTAAGTTCCTCGGTCTATACCGCGGATAAGGGCGGGTCGGGCGGGGCGCAAGTCAGCGTCGTGACAAAAACGGGGACGAACGCGCTTCACGGCGCCGCTTTCGATTTCTTGCGCAACAACGCCGTGGACGCGCGAGGGCCGTTCGATTTCGACCCGATTACCGGCCTCGGCTATGTGCCCCCCCTGCGTCTGAACCAGTTCGGCGGCGAGATCGGCGGGCCCATCAAGAAGGACCGCACTTTCTTCTACGCCAATTACGAAGGGATCCGGCAGGTCCAGGACATCACTGTAATCGGGTTTGTGCCGAGCCAAGCGTATCGGGCCACCGTGACCAATCCCGCTCTCACACCTTTCCTCTCTTCCTGGCCCAACGGGCAGGTACCCACCTCCGATCCCAACGTTGACGAATGGATTTCGCCAGGGGCGAACAATCAGCGCGAGGACAACGGGATGTTCCGTTTGGATCACACCTTCAGCGAAAAAACTTCCGTCTTCGCCCGCATGATCATCGACGACGCGGAGCTCAGCGCTCCCTTGGATACCGTGGGTGGCCGCGATAACCCCCACATTCGCCCCTCCAATTATGTTGCCCAGTTAACGCATACCTTCTCGCCGACGGTCGTCAACGAGCTTCGAGGAGGGATCAACCGCTCCGCCATGCACCATTACTTTTACGGTACATCTCCCTTCCTTACGAATACCCCCAATGGCCCCGCCTCGGTGGGGGTGAGCGTGTCCGGCTTCGACACTCCCGATGAGACTTCACTTGATGAGGAGATCGGCACCACCATCGACGTGTACGACGATCTGAGCATCATCAAGGGGCGGCACACGATTAAGATCGGGATGGGCGTCGAGCGCCATCGCCTTAACAATTCGAGCGAGGCGCAGTTTGCTGACACGACGCTCACCTTCGCCAGCCCGCAGGACTTCGTTAACGACGCTCTTGCCGACTATTTCTTTGTCGGGGAATTGACCCTCGGCGGCCATCGG
>Ga0187771_10002522_pt1 | contig 12608 bp, 11 predicted proteins | sample 0116_SJ02_MP15_1_FD_133139 | JGI IMG/M metagenome (GOLD analysis project Ga0187771, IMG submission 133139) | Tropical peat soil microbial communities from peatlands in Department of Meta, Colombia - 0116_SJ02_MP15_10_MG | ecosystem: Environmental > Terrestrial > Soil > Wetlands > Peat | place... | reverse complement strand
GCAAGCGTCAAAAGAAAGTTGACACGATCTTACGGCCCGTGGGATGTTTTTCTCTGTTTTCCGACATCCGACCCCCGATTAGATACACTTCGGGGGCCGGCTTTCTGTGGTCCGTTATAGTCGTCGTCATTAGGATTTTCAGCGCTTTCTGCGCCCCGGCGGTGGATTTTTCCGGTCGCTGCCCGAGTTGGTGGTGATAAAATCGTGGACGAAGCCAACTTCACATACAATATCGATGATCGTCTACCGGTCAAGCTGGCCGTACTCTACGCCCTTCAGTGGGCAGTCATAATTTTTCCCATCTTCATGACTTCGGCCATGCTGGCGGCAAGGGTGCTCAAGATGGGGCCCGTCGATGAAGTGCGGTTTCTCCAGCTTATACTGCTGTCCTCGGGCATCTTTACGACTGTCCAGTGCCTTTGGGGGCACAGGTATCCACTGATAGACGGCCCATCGACGGCGCTGCTTCTGACTTTCCTTGCAGTGGCGCCCTACGGCCTGCCTGCCGTGCAGGCCGCAGAAATAGCAGGCGGTCTGTTGCTCATGGCGGCCGTAATAATCGTTAAACCGAAAAGAATAATCCCCGTGATGACCCCGAACGTGATCGGGGCGATCCTGATGCTCATCTCCTTGACACTGCTGCCCTGGCTGAGCAGGCTGATGACAGGCCAGGGATCGTCTCACTGCGGCGGCGACCCGGTCAAATTCCTGTTCAGCGTCGTCCTGGTGCTTCTTATGAGCGTCATGGCCTACAGGCTCAAAGGGTTTTTCAAATCAGTCTGGCTGATCGCGGGAATGGCCCTTGGGACAGCCTTTTTCTCCTTTCTCGAAGCACCTTCATTCACTCATCTTCTCTCAGCCTCATGGTTTTCCATTCCGCCCGGCATCATCCCCTCCGGACCGCAGTTCGCTATTCCAGCCGTTATCGCTTTTGCGGTTTCTTATGTGGCCGTTGTGGTAAACAGCATAGGGAGCATTCAGGCCATCGCCAATATCACCGGCGGCGAGCGACTGCCCGAGGCAATCCCACGCGGCCTGTTCATAAACGGCGCAGCAGGCGTTTTCTGCGGGCTTACGGGAATAATAGGCCTGGTCAGCTACAGCGTAAGTCCTGCAATAGTGCTTTCCATACGGGTTGCAAGCCGCTTTGCGGTTGCCTGGTGCGGGATTGTGTTCATTTTGGCGGCTTTCATACCGAAGTTCGCCGCTTTCTTCGCGCTCGTTCCAACGCCTGTTATCGGTGCTGCCCTGTGCACCGCAATGGGCATTCAGATCGGGGCGGCGCTGGAAATCGTAGCCGGATCGGGCATCGACCAGCGCAGCTATTACATTGTCGGTCTTCCGGTCGTTTTGGGCACCTTGATCGGCTTTCTGCCTCAGGAGATCGTTAGTGAACTGCCGCAGGCGTTTCGTGTGTTTCTCGGCAATGGGCTTGTATTCGGAATACTGTTGGTCCTGTTTCTCGAACATGTGGCGATGAAAAACAGGGTCAGGGGCTAGGGGTTAGGGGTGCACTTCAGGCGAATGCGCTGCGCGCGGGTTCGGGGTCAGAGGGTAAGCAGCCGGGGGTTCTTATCCCTCGCCTCCGACCCGGTGAAGCCGCGCCCGGCGAAGCCGCCTATTACCTCGCACCGCTTGCTTTGTCGCCAATCGCTAACCGCAAAATAACCAAGCGAGGCGCCAGATGAGTCAATCGGCAGCCATGGAAGAGCGATGTCCCCGATGCGGAGAAGTTCTGCGCTTGCACCGAAATCCGCGATTGACGGTTGATATCATTATTGAGGTCACCGGAAGGGGGGTTATTCTGATCGAGCGCAAGAATCCGCCTTTTGGCTGGGCCATTCCCGGCGGGTTCGTAGATTACGGTGAGACGCTGGAGGCTGCGGCGATTCGGGAGGCTCGGGAGGAAACAGGGATGGAACTGGTGAACCTGAGGCAGTTTCATGCATATTCCGACCCCCGAAGAGACCCGAGGGGACATACGGTAAGCGTTGTTTTCACTGCGATCGGAAGAGGTTTTCCACTGGCTGCTGACAATGCGAAAAATCTTCAAATATTCCCGCTCGACGGGCTGCCGGAGCACCTTGCGTTCGATCATGCTTCGATTTTGGCGGATTATTCCGCGACAGGTCGATAGGACGATGGGGCGTATGGGAAGCACACGACTCAAGGGTTGGGACAAAGACATACAAGGGGTTATGAATTGCTTGAAAAGCCAGCTATAATCAATGAAGGGCGAACGGCAGAACAAACCGGGCGCCGCATGTTACTGCCAAACCGTTGGAAAGAGGCGTATGAAGTCGGCGGAAGAGTCTGACAATGTGGTTGTCGAGAATCTGGCATCGGCCAGCGTCGGCATTTATGACAGAGCCGGCAGGAAGGTCGAACAGCGCCAGTGGATTGTAAGGGAAAAGCCGGTCACTCTTTATCTGAACGGCAAAGAGATAGTCACTCTTTTGTGCGCTGGGCATCACCTTGACGAGCTTGCCGCGGGATTTCTCTACGCAGAAGGTTTTCTCCGCTCTCCGGAAGATATTCTTGACATGGAGATCGATAATGAAGCCGGCACGGTGCAAGTCTCCGCCAGGACAGACGATGCGATAACCGAGCGATTGTGGCAGAAACGCACGATTTCATCCGGGTGCGCCAAAGGCTCTCTTTTTTATTATTCGCTCGATGCGCTTTTGAGCAAGCCGGTCAAAAGCGAGGTTCGGATCTCTGCCGGTCGGATTCTTGACCGTCTGGAGGACCTGAACCGTCTAAGCGAAGCATACCGCCGCACCCACGGCGTCCACAATACGGCCCTTGCAGACCCGGACAGGATCATCCTTTTTCGCGACGACATCGGCCGCCACAACGCGGTGGATATGATAGTTGGACATGTCTTTCTACATGGAATCGCGCTTGCGGACAAAATGCTGATCACCACCGGCAGGCTGACCTCCGAATTATTAATCAAGGCAGCCAAAGTGAACCTGCCCATCCTTATCAGCCGAAATACGGCCACAAGCCTGGCGATCGAGCTCGCTGTTTCGCTGGGAATCACACTCATCGGGTTCGCTCGAGCGGGCAAGTTTACGGTATACAGCGGGCAGGAGAGAATAGATGCCGGTATACCTGGATAACGCTGCAACCAGCTTTCCCAAGCCTAAGGCGGTGGTCGAGGCGGTGGGACATGTGCTCGAAGGTGTGGGCGCTTCACCGGGCAGAGGATCGCACAAACATGCCGCGGAAGCGATGACCATTGTTTCCGAATGCAGGCAAAAGGCCGCCACCATATTTGGAGTCAAGGACCCGGACCGTGTAGTTTTCACGAAGAATGCCACAGAGGGCATCAATGTTGTGCTCAAAGGCTGGCTGAGGCCGGGGGACAGGGTCCTTTATTCCGCAATGGAACATAATTCCGTTGTTCGCCCTTTGTGGAGGCTGGCGTCTCAGGGGGTCAACATCGAAATGATACCGTGCAGCCCCAGCGGGGTGCTCGACCTTGAGATCCTCTCGCAGATGCTTCACGAGGAGACCAGGCTGGTCGTGCTGGTGCATGTGTCGAATGTGAACGGGGCGCTGATGCCTCTTGAAGAAGTGGCCCGACTGTGCTCTCGGGCGGGAACACCTCTGTTTTTGGATGCCGCGCAGAGCGCGGGGTTGCAGCCCATTGAAGCCGAACAACTTGGGATTGGAATGCTCGCCTGTTCCGGCCACAAGGCTTTGCTCGGGCCTGCCGGGGTCGGTATTCTCTACGTGAGGCCCGACCTCGATGTGCTGCCCCTGATCGAAGGAGGCACCGGCAGCCGCTCGGACGAATTCGAACAGCCTGAATTCTGTCCCGACAGATACGAGAGCGGAACGCCCAATCTGCCCGGCCTGGCAGGGCTTCGCGAAGGCATCGGCTACATCCTGCAAACGGGCATGAACCGTATCCGCAATCATGAAATCGGACTTGCTCACCACATTGAAAGCGAGTTATGGCGAATTCCCGGCGTGCGGGTGTTTGAGCCGGAAAAGCGCGGTTCGGGTACGGTTTCTTTTGTAGTCGAGCAGATGAATCCGGCAGATACGGGTTCGATCCTCGACCAGGCATTCGACATCGCGGTGAGAACGGGCCTGCATTGCGCTCCGCTCGCTCACCGGACGATTGGCACCTTCCCGGCGGGCACCGTTCGGGTTTCGCCCGGATTTTCGACAAATATCGAAAACATCGAATATTTCATAAATGGGCTTCGCTGGATCGTTACGCGGAGAGGATAAATGAGCGGAAGCGGGGAGCAGGGGGCAAGGAGCGGCAAGGAATGCAAAAGGCAGGTATCCGTAAAGCCAGAACAGCCGATGTAGTGCAGATTCACAAAATATTGTGGCATTTTGCGAAGGATGAAAAACTTCTGCCCCGGTCTTTGAGCCAGCTTTATACGACCGTGCGTGACATGGTGGTTTTCGAAGACGAGTCCGGGCATGTTGCGGGATGCTGCACTCTGCACATCGTCGATGAAGATCTTGCCGAAATCCGCTCGCTGGCCGTACTGAAATCCCATCAGCATCTGGGGATAGGCCGCAGTCTGGTGGAGGCATGCATATCGGAGGCAAGGGAACTTGGAATCCGCAAGCTATTTGCCCTGACCGTCGAGGCAGGATTTTTCCAACGCCTGGGCTTTCGGCCGGAGAATAAAGAGGACTTGCCTCATAAGGTTTGGTGGGACTGCATGAACTGCCCCAAGTACCCCAATTACTGCGACGAATCCGCCTTGGTGTTGGATATTGCCTGATGAGACGGAATTTGTGGCGCTCATGGTCCACCAGGATTATAATGTGAAATTGAGGCACGTCCCGCGTGCCTTTCTTAGTGTTTGCACGGTTCGCTGAATCAGTGCTCTATGATAGCCGTTCCCTGATTTGAGGATCGCCAACAATGATAACCGCCGTTCTCAAAAAGATATTCGGAAGCCATAATGAGCGCATACTGAAAAGTCTTTGGCCCATCGTCGATGAAATTAACGGCCTTGAGGCCGAGGTTAAGAAATTGAGCGATGACGGGCTCAGGGCCAAGACCTCCGAATTCAAGGAGCGCCTGGAAAAGGGGGAACAAATCGACGATCTTCTTCCCGAAGCTTTCGCCGTAGTCCGGGAGGCTTCCGTCCGCACTCTGGGGATGCGTCCCTTCGACGTCCAGTTGATAGGAGGCATTGTCCTTCACCAGGGGAAAATATCCGAGATGAAGACCGGTGAGGGCAAGACCCTGGTGGCCACCATGCCGATCTACCTCAACGCACTGAGCGGCAGGGGGGTCCACCTGGTCACGGTAAATGATTATCTGGCCAAGCGCGACAGCGAGTGGATGGGTAAGATATACAAATTCCTTGGGCTGACGGTGGGCTGCATCGTTCACGGACTCGACGACCTCGAAAGGCAGCAGGCCTACAACGCCGACATAACCTATGGCACTAACAACGAGTTCGGGTTCGATTATCTGCGCGACAACATGAAGTTCCGCCAGGAGGAGCTTGTTCAGCGCGACCTTCACTACACTATCGTGGACGAGGTGGACAGCATCCTGATTGACGAAGCGAGGACCCCTCTCATCATATCGGGTCCGGCGGAAAAATCCACCGAGCTCTATTACAGGATAAACCGTATTATACCGCAGCTGCAGGAAGAGATTCATTTTACGAAGGAAGAAAAAACCCGCACCGTTGCCCTGAACGAGGATGGCGTAGCGAGGGTGGAGCGGCTGCTTGCCATCCAAAACCTCTACGATCCGCGCAACATGACCATTAATCATCACGTGCAGCAGGCGCTGCGGGCTCATGTTCTTTTTAAGCGGGACGTTGATTACATCGTAAAGGATGGCCAGGTAATCATAGTCGATGAGTTCACGGGCCGGCTCATGCCGGGCAGGCGTTACAGCGAGGGACTCCACCAGGCCCTCGAAGCCAAGGAAGCCGTAAGGGTCGAAAATGAAAACCAGACGCTGGCCTCGATTACTTTTCAGAATTATTTCCGTATGTACGAAAAACTTGCGGGCATGACCGGCACCGCCGAGACCGAAGCGGCTGAATTTGCCAAGATTTACAAGCTCGACGTTGTGGTGATCCCTACTAACAAGGAAATGATCCGCAACGACCTTCCCGACTGCATATACCGGACGGAGGCCGAAAAGTTCAGGGCGGTCGCCAGGGAGATAAAGGAACTCAACAGAATAAACAGGCCTGTGCTGGTGGGAACCATCAGTATCACCAAGTCGGAAAAGTTGAGCGAAATGCTCAAGCGCACAGGTGTCCCGCACCAGGTGCTAAACGCCAAGCACCACGAAAAAGAGGCGGAAATAGTCGCCAGGGCCGGACAGCCGGGTGCCGTGACTATCTCGACAAACATGGCGGGCCGCGGCACCGACATCGTCCTCGGGCCGGGCGTGGTGGAGCTGGAAGGCTTGCACATCATCGGCACGGAACGTCATGAGGCCCGGCGGATCGACAACCAGCTCAGGGGCCGTTCCGGTAGGCAGGGAGACCCCGGATCGTCACGGTTTTATCTCTCGCTCGAAGACGACCTGATGAGGATTTTTGCCGCCGACAGGCTTTCGGGCCTCATGCAGCGGATCGGCATGGCGGAAGACGAACCGATCGAACACCGGCTTATCAGCAAGGCCATCGAAAATGCCCAGAGCCGTGTTGAGGCGCATAACTTCAGCATCCGCAAAAACATCATCGAATACGACGACGTCATGAACCAGCAGCGCGAGATCATCTACCGGCAAAGACGCGAAGCTCTCCAGGGCGGAGATCTCAAGCCCGCTGTTTTCGATATGATTGAAGACATTCTTGACTCCATTGCCGAAGCTCACACGACGGAAAAGTCCTACGCTGAAGATTGGGACCTGGATGGGATCAACAAGGAAATGCCGCGCATTTTCGGCATCCAGCCGAATTTCACGGGGGAATCTCTTGAGGACATGAGTCGCGAGGAGCTGAGGGAACATCTGGGCGAGCTTGTGCGGCAACGCTACGATGCCCGTGAGGCGAGGATTATCCGGGAGTTCGGCGAGCCGATGATGCGCGACCTGGAAAACCATATTATCCTCCAGACTGTAGATGCGCTTTGGAAAGATCACCTGTTGAACATGGATCATCTAAAGGAGGGAATCGGTCTGCGCAGCTACGGGCAGAAGGACCCGCTGGTCGAGTACAAGCGCGAAGGCCACGAGATGTTCCAGCAGATGATAGATCGTATAAAGGAAGAAGCGCTCCAGAAGCTCTTCCATGTAGAGCTTCAGAGGGAGGAGCAGTTCCAGGAGATGCGGGCCGAACAGGAAGACCAGCCGATGTTCTATGGGCCTGCCGAAGGGGCGGTCCCCAGGCAGGTGGTGAGAAAGGAAGGCAAGGTTGGCAGAAACGATCCCTGTCCCTGCGGAAGCGGCAAAAAATACAAAAGGTGTCATGGTAGGTAGAGAATCGTTCGAAGTCCCCGGTTTTCTTGCAGGAGCGATTGAATCCGGCATGCGCTACGCGGGCAGGCTCGACCTGGCTCTGATCTATGCTCCAAATCCGGCCGGCTGCGTTGCCTCAGGCGTTTTCACCAGGAATTCCTTTTGCGCGGCCCCGGTGGAACTGTGCCGGGAACGCCTTGAAAAACACAGGGCAAGGGCAATTCTCGTCAATGCGGGAATCGCCAATGCGTGCACAGGCGGGGAGGGAAAAACCCGGGCGATTGAAATGGCCCGGATTGCCTCAGAGGCCCTCGGATGCCCCGCAGACTCGGTGCTCGTTTCTTCGACCGGCGTTATTGGAATGCAAGTGGATCCGGCCCCGGTCGCCCGCTGCATGCCCGCGCTCGTCGGCAACCTCCGGCCCCACGGGTGGCGGGACGCTGCAAAAGCTATAATGACAACGGATACCGTCGAAAAAACGGCGAGTGCGAAAATCAACCTGGGCGCCGGTTTGGACGTTACCATCGGCGGCATTGCCAAAGGCTCCGGGATGATAGCTCCGGACATGGCGACCCTTCTCGTATTTGTGTGCACCGACGCAAACCTGAGCGCCGAAGTTCTCGATTACTGGGCCCTGGCCGGGGCGAACCGCTCCTTTAACTGCATAACGGTCGACGGCGATACGAGCACCAATGATACGCTGATCGTGCTCGCGAGCGGAGCCGCGGCAAATCCGCTCATAACAGATATCGGGTCGAGCGAAAGCCTGGCTTTCGGTGGGGCGCTCACCGCCGTTCTCCGCGACCTGGCGATCCAGGTAGTGATGGATGCGGAGGGCGCCACCAAGCTGATCCAAATCGAGGTCAGCGGAGCAGCCGACCGCGAAAGCGCCAGAAAGGTCGCCTTCACCGTAGCCAACTCGCCGCTGGTAAAGACCGCTTTTTTCGGTCAGGATGCAAACTGGGGCAGGATAGTGGCTGCCGCCGGAAGGGCCGGCGTGCCACTGGCGCCCGGTCGGGTGGGCCTTTTCTTTGAAGACCTTTGCGTGTTTGAAAACGGCGCACCGGTTTTGGACGAAAAGATCGAACAGAAGGCATCCCGGATATTCAAACAAAAGGAAATACGCGTTCTCCTGAGGCTCGGACAGGGAGATGCTTCCTTTACGGCCTGGACCTGCGACCTGTCTCTGGATTACGTGAAGATCAACTCTTCTTACAGAAGTTAGAATTGAGGAAGGACGATCCTTATGCGCGCGCTGGTCGGGCAACCCGCCATCCCTTTCGTCCTCACGGATGCCGAGGGCAAAACTCACCGGCTCGATCACTATCGGGGTTCATGGCTTCTTATGGTTTTTCATCGGCACCTGGGGTGACTTCCCTGCCGAGGGCATCTGCTGCAGTTGCAGCGCCGCGAAGCTGAACTCGAGAGGCTGAGGGTAAAAGTCGCCGTCGTCACCTTCGAAGCCGGATTTCTCGCCAGGGCTTATATTGAGGATACGGGCCTTCGCTGGCCTCTTTTGATTGACACGAACCGTGAGCTTTTCTCGGCCTATGGCATGCTTGCAGCCGGCTTTTGGGACATATGGGGGCCGGCCACATGGTGGGCCTACCTCAAAGAAATAGCACGAGGCCGCCTCCCCGTAAAATCGCAGGGCGACATCAGCCAGAGAGGGGGCGATGTTCTCATAGACCCGGACGGAATCGTCAGGCTGCATCATGTCGGAAAGGGCCCTGCGGACCGCCCCTCCCCGGAGTCTATTTTGAGGGTGCTCGGACGAGAGCAGTCCCTGGAGCGACAAGCCCCGGAATAAGCCGCCGGAAACGCTTATTTGTCGCCTTTTTCGACCGGATAATCCGCTTCCATCCAGGCTTTTATTCCTCCCGGGCAACGGTAGACGTTCGTATACCCCAGCCTGATCGCCCACATTGCCGCGTTGTGGCTGCGTCCGCATTTCGTAAATCCGCAATAAAAAACGATCTTTCGGCCCTTGTCCGATCCGAGGAGTTTTTCGAGAGCTTCCTTTTTTGCATCATCCAGTTGCGACATCTCTTCCTTAGGGAATTCCATCTGAAGAGCAGTCGGAATATGATTCTTCTTGTAGCTGTCTTCGAGCGGCATAGTGTCCACTATGATCATCGGCTCCTTTTTGTCCAGCCATGCCTTCAATTCCTCGGTCGTAACGATGCTGTAGCCGCCCTTTATGACTTCATTTGCAAACTGGACTGCAAGTTTTTCGGTTTCCGTTTCTTTGCTGCCCCACTCGAGTGCGTAAGCTGTTGCGTTTATGCTCCACATCATAAAGCTGACAAGGATAAACGGTATGAGTTTGCCTTTCCTGACCATTTCGGCTCCTTTCATTTGCTCTTTGGCCGTTGTGGAATTCTGTTCAGCGCGAAAGAGATTTCGGATTCACCCTGGACCCGGCCATCAGATAGAATGATGCAGCCATCAGGCACAAGTCCCTCAGAAAAGCTAGAACGAGAGTGTTCCTTGCGTGGATCTCCAGTTGTGAAAAACAGCCGCAATCAACATCCAGATTCTTCCATATGGCGTATCCCAGCACGAAAAGAAAGCATGTGAGAAGCCCGCACACGGTCGTAAGGCTACCCCGGACCTTAAAGAGAAGACCGGTTCCGGCGAGAAGTTCAACGGCGGGAAGAGCTATCGCCGCGGGAACCAGCAGTTCTTCGGGAAGCAGGCCGTATGCTGAAATCGTGCGGGCAAATGCGCGCGGGTCTACAAGCTTGAGGCCTCCCGCCAGGATAAAGATTGCGCCGAGCAGGATGCGCACGAGTCGGCAAATCCGGGGTGAATGAAAAAACAAAGACCGAAGCGATATCAAGGCGACCTCGCGAATTGAGAATTTCAGCCCTCAAATTAGACCGAGCACGCAGGAAAGTCAACTTAATAATAAGGCTAATTCCTATTGGAACCATAGATAAATCCAATTTAACGAGGCGGCAATACGGCCGGGCGTGGGCCCAACTTAATCGCGGCCGGCCACTTGGTGCTTACTTTTGTTACAGATAGATCCCGTAAGGCGTGGAGTTATCGAGTCCCAACTCGTTAAGCATGCTGTATTCCGACTGCACGGCGTCCAATATGACCGTTTCCAAATCGGCAAGAACATATTCGTCGATAGCCAATGCCTTGATCTCCGGGGAAGCCGCAACATCGGCCGGTCGCTCCGAATTGGTGCTGATACCCATTTTTCTGCACACTTGATTTGAAATCCGCACCGCGATCGATAAAATATCGCTTGCATCGAAATCCGGGCTGTGGTGATTCAGGGATATGTTGGAGTAGACAACCGGTATGCTCCATGCGTCCAACAGTTTATATCCCTGTTGGGCATGCATCGATTCGATAGTGATTGAAATATTAGGATGCCGGAGGTCTATATTGATGTCAGCGGAATATATAGCTTCTACTGTCTTAATAATAACAAGTTTTCCAATATCATGCAATAAACCAGCCAAAAATCCCTCATCTTCAAACTTGCGGTATCCAAGCTCATGTAAAAGCCACTTAGAGCCAATAGATACGCATAATGCATGCTGCCAAAGTATTTCCAAATATTTCGACAGCATCTTGTTTTGTGATTTATAGTAGGTATGTTGGCAGCTGCATATAACAAGGTTTAAAATGTGATTTGAACCCAGACACATTACAGCGTCTCTGACTGTACGGACACTTCTGTTCGTTCCTGAATAGAAAGTGGAATTTGCCAATTTCAAAACATTGGTCGCTATAGCTTGGTCCTTGCTGATAACCTGGGAGATCTGATCGATTGAAGCATCGTCGGAAGCGAGTAATTGCCGCAGTTCAAATGCGGCCCCGGGGAACACCGGCAGTTTCAATTGCGTCAAACTCGCATGTCGCTCCACGGTATCAGACAGTGACAGGATTTTTCCCCCGGTTTCCATAATTTGCTCCCATGTTTTACTCGAGTGAAGAACGCCTCCTCAATCCATTACCGCGCTCCCGGATGGTTTGCAGAGTAGAATTCCAATTGGGCGATTACCCTTCCCCGATATAATCGACAAGTATCGAGTCGCGCATAAGAACTATTCCACAGTCTGAGAGATAGCTCATAGGGTCCTGGATCAGGTCCGACGCGGGCTCTATAGCACATATTGGACACCGGATCGGGTCCGAGGCAGGCTGTATAGGACGTATAGAGGCCGTGAGGGGCCGAACCGGCTTCGCGTGGGGAAAAATTATTCCGGTTCGCCGCACTCAGTTTTTGTTTTTTTGCCCTTTGAGCAGTATGGCCGCGCTCTCGTGCACGGCTTCCGACAGTGTCGGGTGGGCGTGAACGGCTCGGCTCAGTTCTTCGGCGCTCATATGCGATTTGATCGCGATAACGCATTCGGCGATAAGCTCTGAGGCGCGCTGACCGACGATGTGTACGCCCAGGATGCGACCGGATCTCGAGTGGGCAAGGATTTTAACGAACCCGTCAGTTTCGCCGAGACACTGGGCCCTCGCGGTCCCACGAAAGGGGAAAACCGCCGATCCATATTCGACGCCAAGGCTTTTGAGTTCCTCCTCGGTTTTTCCCACCGAGGCCGCTTCAGGGGAGGTATAGATTACGGCGGGAATGGCATCGTAATTCAGCTCACTGGCAAGCCCGGCAATTCGTTCGACCGCAGCGATCCCCTCGGCCGATGCCTTGTGGGCGAGCATCGGGCCGGGCGCCAGGTCTCCTATTGCATACACCCCCGGGATATTTGTCCGGTAATCCTCATCGACCATGACAAAGCCTCTCGAGTCCAGCCGAATCCCAAGTTCATCGATACCGAAGCCATGCACCAGGGGCCTTCTGCCGACCGCGATAAGCACCCTGTCGAATTCGGCTTCCTCCTGCACCCCATCACCCGGCTCCAGGAACAGTCTGACTGCGCTTCCGGCGTTTTCGGCGCCCGTTACTTTCGTATTGAGGCGAAAATTAAGGCCATCCTGCCGAAGCAGCCGCTCGAGAAGCCTGCCTGCCTGTCCGTCGAGCGTAAAGGCGATTCTTGGCAAGACTTCCATGATCGTTACATCGGAGCCGAGGCGCGCCCAGACAGATCCCAACTCAAGGCCGATATAGCCTGCTCCAACGATTCCGAGACTCCCGGGCACCGATTCGAATTTCAGCGCTTCGGTCGAACTTACCACCCGATCTTCGTCGAAGTGCAGAAACGGG